>Ga0247727_10000993_pt1 | contig 69014 bp, 54 predicted proteins | sample WisWelCaveWW1625_FD_202498 | JGI IMG/M metagenome (GOLD analysis project Ga0247727, IMG submission 202498) | Biofilm microbial communities from Wishing Well Cave, Virginia, United States - WW16-25 | ecosystem: Environmental > Aquatic > Deep subsurface > Groundwater > Cave microbial mat | place... | reverse complement strand
GCCGGCGAAGTGCCAGTAATGGCGCGGGGTTTCGGCGGCCGCCTTAAGTGGCTCAAGGTGTGATCGCCAGGCTCATGTCAGGGCCGAGCGGGAAGCCAAAGGACGGACCGGGTGAAAAGTCGCCGAGCGCGGGTGCCCAAACGCAACCCGCGGCGGTCGTGAGGCCGCCACTGGGCCGCAAGGCCCCTCGGTTGCCAAGTAGGCACCCGTGCCCCGTTATTTGTGCTGACACTCGCTGCACGCGAGCGTCAGGAAGAAACTGCGCGTGAACACTTTTTTGAACTGACATCTGCGGAGAGCGAATGCGAGACCACTGGTGTTGCGCAAGCGGATGACCGGCGACACGGGTCGCCGAAGGTATGACGCACCTTTAGGAGCAACGACTTCGCCGTTGCGTCAGGGAGGTCAGGTCGGCGACACGGGTCGTGCTGGAAGCACGCCTCCGGCATGACGAAGGTGTGCCGCGCCGTTGGCAGTAACAATGTAGGTTGGGTTAGCGCGCAGCGCGTAACCCAACATCTCGCTCCCGAGGAGTTTGTTGGGTTACGGCCTTGCGGCCTAACCCAACCTACAGCTACAGCGCCCACGAGCTTTCCGCGGGGCGGGCAATCGGTTATAAGCGCCCGCAAATCCAACGGCTTTCCGGCACCATGACCAAACCGACCAGGAACACCGGCCCGGACACTAGACCCGGGGCGCGGCTGCCCAAGGGCTTTCTCGACACGCCGCCGGAGGACCTCCGCGCGACGAGCCGCATGCTGGACACGATCAGGCGCGTGTTCGAGTCCTACGGCTTCGAGCCGCTGGAGACGCCGGCCATCGAGTACACGGACGCGCTCGGCAAGTTCCTGCCCGACCAGGACCGGCCCAACGAAGGCGTGTTCTCGTTCCAGGACGAGGACGAGCAGTGGCTCTCGCTGCGCTACGACCTGACCGCGCCGCTGGCGCGCTACGTGGCGCAGAATTTCGAGCGGCTGCCCAAGCCATTCCGCCGCTACGCCGTCGGCCCCGTGTGGCGCAACGAGAAGCCCGGCCCCGGCCGCTTCCGCCAGTTCACCCAGTTCGACGCCGACACGGTGGGGACGGACAACATCGCCGCAGATGCGGAGATCTGCATGCTGGCGGCGGATACGATGGAGGCCCTCGGTATCAAGCGCGGCGACTATGTGATCAAGGTGAATAGCCGCAAGGTGCTCGATGGGGTTATTGAGGCCGTCGGGCTGATCGGTAGTGAAAACAGCGGAAAGCGGCTGACCGTTCTCCGCGCAATCGACAAGCTTGATAAATTCAGTCCCGAGGATGTGAGACTACTTCTCGGCGAAGGGCGAAGAGATGAGAGTGGCGATTTCACAAAAGGCGCTGGCCTGAGTTCTACGCAGGTCGATACCCTGATGGAGTTCATACGGATTGCGTCGGACTCGGCGGCGTCGATGCGCAGCGCTGCCAAGTCAGGCGACCTTTTCAACAACGACATAGATCAAGGTTATTTCATCCTGAAGGATGGCGGTCGCGACAGCTTCTACAAATCTGACGTTTGCCTTGATGGCCATCAGGAACTCGAGGGAATTCGAGGACTCGTCCGAATGGCAGGTTACGGGATGGATCGGATCATGATCGACCCATCAGTCGTCCGCGGCCTCGAATACTACACCGGCCCTGTCTTCGAAGCCGAGATCACTGTCCCCGTCGTCAACGAGGACGGCCAGACCGTCCGCTTCGGCTCGGTCGGCGGCGGTGGGCGCTACGACGGCCTGGTCGAGCGCTTCCTCGGCACCAAGGTGCCGGCCACCGGCTTCTCCATCGGCGTCTCGCGCCTGCAGGCGGCCCTCGCGGCCATCAACAAGGACAAGCCCGCGGCCAGCGACGGTCCCGTGGTCGTGCTCGTCATGGATAAAGCCGAGCTGCCGCGCTATCAGAAAATGGCGCAGTCGCTGCGCCAGGCCGGCATCCGCGCCGAGATGTACCTCGGCACCGCCGGCATGAAGGCGCAGATGAAGTACGCCGACAAGCGCGGCGCGCCCTGCGTCGTCATCCAGGGTGGCGACGAGCGCGCCAAGGGCGAGGTGCAGATCAAGGACCTGGTCGAGGGCGCCAGGGCCTCAGCCACCATCAAGGACTCCAAGGAGTGGCGCGAAGGCCGCCCGGCGCAGGTTTCCGTGTCCGAAGCCAACCTCGTCGCCGCGGTCCGCGAAATCCTCGCGCGCCACAAGGGCTGACGCCATGCGCGGCGCAACACCTCCTGCCGACCTCTCAAGGTGGACTGGGTCCCGGCCTATTCCCGTTCGCGCGGGCGCGAACGGCGCCGGGATGACGCAGCGGGGCAGTGCGGGAAGTCCTCGCGCGGCACCAAGGCTGACTCCGATGCGAAGCTCAGGACCTATCGTTCGCCTGGATAAGCTTGGCAAGCAGGCTGAGATCGACATTGTCGGCCATGAACCGAAATTGGCACGCGCCCCCGATGTTCGCAAGCTCGTAGGTTGGGTCAAGCGAAGCGACGACCCAACACAATCACGCTCTCATGCTAACCCATGACGCCCGCGCCCGCGCAGACGTTCGAAGTCCTCGAAGCCCAGGCGCAGCGCCTGATGGCGGCCTTCACGGCCGCGGGCTACGAGCACCTCTCCCTGCCGATCGTGCAGCCGGCCAACGCGTTCCTCGACGTCATCGGCGAGGAGCTGCGCGCGCGCACCTACGTCTTCACCGACCCCGACGGCGCCGAGCTGTGCCTGCGACCGGACCTGACCGTGCCCACCTGCCTGCACTATCTCTCCGACCCGAGCGCCGCCGGCGACGCGCCCAGGTATTGCTACAACGGGCCCGCGTTCCGCTTTCAGCCGCAGGGCGCCGACGCCGCCCATCCGCGCGAGTTCCACCAGTGCGGCATCGAGGCCTTCGGCAACGCGCGCAAGGACGCGGCCGACGCCGAGACGCTGGCCCTGACGCTTGCGGCCGTGCGCGCCGCGGGCTTCGAGCGGTGGCAGATCCGGATCGGCGATCTCGGCCTGTTCCAGGCGCTGCTCCACGGCCTCGGCATGCCCGAGCGCTGGCTGCGGCGCCTGCTGCACCGGTCGCGGCGCACGGAGGCGTTCCGCGCCGAGCTCAACCGCCTGGTGACCGACCCGGCGCGTATCGACCCGCAGGTGCCGCGCGCCCTGATCGAGGCGCTCGACCCCGACCGGCCGGCGGAGGCCGAAGCCGTGGTCGGCGAGTACCTGGCCGGCGCGGACATCGAGGCGATCGGCACGCGCACGGTCGCAGAGATTGCGCAGGGCCTGCTCGAGCTTGCGGCCGACGCCAATGCCCGGCCGCTCGCACAGCAGGCTGCCCAAGCGATCGAGGACTATCTCGCCATGTCCGGGCCGGCGCGCGCCATCTCCGGGCGCTTTCTCGAGGCCTTCCGGGTGCTGTCGCCCGATGTGCCGAGCGCCACGGAGGCCTATGACGGCCGCATGCGGCATCTGCGGGCGGCGGGCGTCGATGTCGACGCCATGACCTTCTCGGCCGAGTTCGGCCGCAACCTTGCCTACTATACGGGCTTCGTTTTCGAGGTGCTGGCACCCTCCCTCGGGCCCGTGAGCCCGATTGCCGGCGGCGGGCGCTACGACAGCCTGCTCGCCGACATCGGCGCGCCGTCGCGCATTCCAGCCGTCGGCGCCTGCATCCACACCGAGCGGCTGCTCGCGGTGCTGCGGGGGGCGGCGCCATGACGGGCAAGCTCATCTTCGCCCTTCCCTCCAAGGGCCGGCTGATGGAGCAATGCAACGCCTTCCTCGCCAGCGCGGGGCTGACGATCCTGCGCACCGGGCCCACCCGCGGCTACAAGGGCGAGGTCGACGGCTTGCCGGGCGTCGAGATCAACTTCGTTTCCTCGAGCGAGATCGCCCAACTCCTGCGCAGCGGCGCGGCGCACCTCGGCATCACCGGCGAGGACCTGATCCGCGAGACCATGGCCGATGCCGACGAGCGCGTCACGTTCCTCGAGCGCTGCGGCTTTGGCCGTGCCGACGTGGTGGTGGCGGCCCCGGCCTGCTGGATCGACGTGCGGCGCGTCGCCGACCTGGAGGAGATGGCACTGGCCTACCGGCGCGTGCACGGCCGGCGCATCCGCGTCGCCACCAAGTACATGAACCTGGCGCGGGGATTCTTCGCCCGCAAGGGCGTCACCGGCTATCGCATCGTCGAGAGCCTGGGCGCGACGGAGGGAGCGCCCGCGGCCGGGCTGGCCGAGCTGATCGTCGACATCACCACCACCGGTGCCACGCTCAAGGCCAACGGCCTCAAGGTGCTGGAGGACGGCATCATCCTGCAGTCGGAGGCCAACCTGATCTCGTCGAAGAACGCAGCCTGGTCGGACGGCCTGCGCCGGCTCGAAGGAGAGCTCCGCGCCCGCCTGTCGACGTAGGCCGCATCCCCACGGTGCGGCCACAATGCAATGGCGTCCTCTGAGGCCGCCGCGCCTCGCTTGAACGGAAAACCACGCATGCCGAGACCGCTAGCCACCGTTGTGCTCCTCGCCGCGCTTGCCGCCCCGACCGCCGCGCTGGCGCAGTCGGCGAGCTGCAACTGGTACGCCGACACCGCGCTCAAGCAGCAGCAGCAGAACGAGCACAGGAAGTGCGGCTTCACGGGGCCGGAATGGAGCCCGAGCCGGCAGTCGCACGTGTCATGGTGCGCCACGCAGGTGCCGGACAACTGGAAGGCCATGGCGCAGAAACGCGAGCAGATGCTGACCGGCTGCAAGCGCTAGTCTAGTGTCCTGATCGCGAAATTCGTCGCATTGTGCGGCAAACTCGGAACGAATTTCGCGATCTGAAGGACACTAGCCACACTCAATGATGCTAGTGTGATTCAGATTGAGAAGTCCGCTCACGAAACCAGCCCAGAGCGAGGTAGCGGACTTCTCGATCATCACACTAGGTGGGAGGTTCACGCCACCATCCGCACCTCGCCGGGCCGCAACGCCGGAAAGCGCTCAGCCGGGATGGAGCGCGCTTCGCGCGCCGCGGCCAGATCGAGCGCCGGCCGCTCGACGCCCTCGTTGGTGAGGCGGAACGTGCCCCAGTGGTGGCCGACCGCCTGCGCCGCGCCCGACAGTGCCAGCGCCGCCACCGCCTCCTCCGGGTTCATGTGGTTGTTGCGCATGAACCAGCGCGGCTCGTAGGCCCCGATCGGCAGCAGGGCGAGCGCGAGGCCCGGATGGCGCCGGCGCACGCGCGCGAAGGTGGCGCCGTCGCCGAAGCCCGAGTCGCCCACGCAATAGACCTTGCGGCCACCCGCCTCCACCACGAAGCTCGCCCACAGCGCGTGCATGCGGTCGCCGGCGCCGCGCGCCGACCAGTGCAGCGTCGGCTCGGCGTGCACCGTGACGCCGTTGCCGACATCGACGCTGTCGTCCCAGTCGACCGCGCTGGCCGCCAGACCCGGCACGCTGCCCTTCAGGATCGTGTCGTTGCCGAGCGGCGCGATGATGCGCGGCGCAAAGCGCTGCCATAGCCGGCCAATCGTCTCCACGTCCATGTGGTCGTAGTGGTTGTGGGTGACGAGCACAGCGTCGATCTTCGGCAGATCGTCGAAGGCGATGCCCGGCGGGTTGACGCGGCGCGGACCAAACCCGAATGGGCCGGCGCGATTGGCCCACACCGGATCGACCAGCAGGCTCATGCCGCGCGCCTGGATCAGGAACGCGGCATGCCCAACCAAGGCCACGCGCAGGCCCTCGCCGTCGAAGCGGGCCGGCGGCCGGTCGCGGTAGGGGCTGGGGAAGCTCGCCGGCCACGCCTCGCCGCGCTCGCCGAATTGCCACTTGAGGAACGCGCCCGCCCCCTTTGGCTGCACGCCGTTCGGGTTGTAGAAACGCTCGCCGTCGAAATGGTCCGACGCCGGGCCGTGGTAGTAGGCGTTGGCGCGGCTGCCGGAGAGCAGGGCCCAGCCGCCGGCGCCGGCCGCCGAGATCGCAGCCAGCATCTGCAATATCCGCCGGCGGGTCGTGGCACGCCTCCCTGTTGCGCTCGACGCATGCATTTTCGATCGGCGCACCTGCAACCGTTAACGGGGGCTTGAGGCGCGCGTCGTGCATTCCTTGCAATGCATTGTATTTCGTTAACGGCTGTATCAAAATGGGGCAAGGTTCAATTGCTGGACAGCACGTGAGCGTACCTCGACCCGCAGAGCGAACCGCGCCCGCCACGAGTGCGAGGCCCGCGGTCGAGCCGGCACCCGCGTCCGCCGAGCCGCGCTCCATTCTCTCCGACATCACCATCGAGCATGGCCCGGCAGACATGCTGGGCCGCTTCTTCCTGAAGGCGGACACCGCTGCGCGCCGGCGCGGCGTCTTTCTCTCGTTCGCGCCCCTGCAGGAGCTGGTGGATATCAACCGCCACTACCAGGAGACGTGGCGCCCGCTGCTGCCGCTGTTTGATCCCGCGGCCGGCGGCATCACGCCCGACAACAGCTTCTGCATCATCGGGCGGGACGCCAAGGGCGAGGTCGTCGCCACCCAGGCGGCGCGGCTCTACGACTGGCAGAACACGAGCTTCCACGAGGAGGCCGAGAGTCTGCGCCTGCTCTATGCCGACCCCGAGCGCTCCAAGCTGCCGGGCGAAACCATCGAGGTCACCGCGCGCGATGCCCGCAGAGTGACCGGTCGCGTCACGTTTGCCGGCGGCGCCTGGTATCGGCCGGATTTCCGTGGCCGCCAGCTCGCCCCGATCTTCACCCGCCTCGGCCGCGCCTGCGCTTACACCCGCTGGAAGCACGAGTACCAGACGAGCGTGATGGTGGAGGCGATGCAGGCCCGGACGGGTATGGCCGCCAAGTCCGGCTATTCGAAGATGGACTGGGCCGTGACCTTCAAGGGCTCGATTTGCGGGCCCACCGAGGCCATCCGCTGCGCGCTCGTCTGGATGGATGCCGACGAGATGTTGAGCGGCATCGAGGAATTTCTAACTGATTTTGACGCGCAGGTTGATCTCGGGGTCGGCGAGCGTCGCGCCCAGCAGCATGGCTGAGTCGTCCTCGCCCTTGAACGGCAGCAGCAGGCGCCGGTAGCGGAAGCTTTGACGCGCCTGCTGCGGGAAGCTGAGCACCGCGTCGACGTCGCCCAGGTCCGGCTCGCCGCTGCTGATGACGTTGCGGTAGGATCCCGCCACCCACTTGCCGTAGGCATAGTCGGGCTGGTCCTCGACCCTCAGCCCGATGGAGCGCGACAGCCAATGTCCAGCGGGATTCCTCAGGCCGCTGCCGATGTCCTTGATCATGAGATTGGATGAGCCGGCCTGCGACTGCACGAGCACGAAGCGTCCGTCGAGCGCCTTCTCCAGCAGCGGATGCAGTCGCTCGCGATCGTATCTGCCTTCGGTCTCTGACCAGATGTTGAGCATGGCCCGCAGCGGGCTCGATCGCGGCAGCGAGTGGAGCGGCCGCGGCTTCTGCAGGAAATCGCCGTCCCGGTCGTGGGTGCGCGGGCCAACGCGCCGCATCAGCGTGGTCACGGCTTCATCGCGCGTGCCCACCACCTCGTGCGACCATTCGCCGTCGAGGAGCGACACGACGAAGCGGTCCTTCTGCTGGTCGTGCATCCAGTAGATGAGGGCGGCGAAGGCGATCGGCGAGACGACGGCCGGCCGCAGCCTGATCCGCACCGCGCGCTCGCTCTCGCTCACGGCCACGAAGCCGAGATTGCGCACGGCGTAGGCGGCCAGCTCCTCGCCCACGATCGATGACTGGAGCACCTCGGCCAGGCGGCGCGAATGGGCCTCCCACGCCTCTCCCTGGTCATCGAAGAGCATTGACCGCGTCACGGCGGACCCATCCATGTCTTCCAGCTCGCATGCACCTGTGGGCCGCCAGCCGAAACTGCATCCGACCTCGACGGCAAGCGCACATGGCGGACGCGGCGTGGGCCGGCCCGCTCACTCCTCAACTATGGCAGGCTGGTTAATTATCCGTGGGGTGCCGGGCGCACATGCGCAGTCGGGCCGCGATTCCGCGCGCAGCCTTAACGATCGCCTAATCGCGCTCAGGGGTAGGGAACACAAAGAAGCGCCACCCGAGACGGGCTCGAGTGGCGCAACCGTGTGCCGTTTGGCGGGTAGGCGCGGCCCTTACATGTCCATGCCGCCCATGCCACCCATGCCGCCGTGCGCGTGGCCGTGGTTGTCCTTTTTCTTGGGCGCTTCGGCCACGCCGGCTTCCGTGGTGATCAGCAGGCCGGCGATGGAGGCTGCGTCCTGCAGCGCCGTGCGCACGACCTTGGCCGGGTCGATGATGCCCATCTCGAACATATCGCCGTACTGGTCGTTCTGGGCGTCGTAGCCGTAGCTCGCAGCCTGCCGTTCGAGCACCTTGCCGACCACGATCGAACCTTCCACGCCGGCGTTCTCGGCGATCTGGCGGATCGGCGACTGCAGGGCGCGCTTGACGATGGCGACGCCGGCCTTCTGGTCGTCGTTGTCGGTCTTGATGTCATCGAGAACCTTGATGGCCCGCAGCAGCGCCACGCCGCCGCCGCTGACGATGCCTTCCTCGACCGCGGCGCGGGTGGCATTGAGCGCATCATCGACGCGGTCCTTGCGCTCCTTGACCTCGACCTCAGTGGCGCCGCCGACCTTGATCACTGCCACGCCGCCGGCGAGCTTGGCCAGCCGCTCCTGCAGCTTCTCCTTGTCGTAGTCGGAGGTGGTCTCCTCGATCTGCGCCTTGATCTGGTTGACGCGGGCCTCGATGTCCTTCTTCTTGCCGGCGCCGTCGATGATGGTGGTGTTCTCCTTTTCGATGCGAGCGCGCTTGGCTCGGCCCAGCATGTCGAGGGAGACGTTCTCGAGCTTGATGCCGAGGTCCTCGCTGATGACCTGGCCGTTGGTCAGCACGGCGATGTCTTCCAGCATGGCCTTGCGGCGATCGCCGAAGCCCGGTGCCTTCACCGCCGCCACCTTCAAGCCGCCACGCAGCTTGTTGACGACCAGCGTGGCGAGCGCCTCGCCCTCCACCTCTTCGGCGATGATGAGGAGCGGCTTGCCGGTCTGCACCACGGCCTCGAGCACCGGCAGCAGCGGCTGCAGGCTGGCGAGCTTCTTCTCGTGGATCAGGAGATAAGGTTCCTCCAGCTCCGCGATCATCTTGTCAGCGTTGGTGATGAAGTAGGGCGAGAGATAGCCGCGGTCGAATTGCATGCCCTCGACCACGTCGAGCTCGCTGTCGAGGCTCTTGGCCTCTTCGACCGTGATGACGCCCTCGTTGCCTACTCTCTGCATCGCCTCGGCAATCATGTCGCCGATCGCCTTCTCGCCGTTGGCCGAGATGGTGCCGACTTGGGCGATCTCCTGGCTGTTCTTGACCTTCTTGGCCCTCTTCTGGATGTCCTCGACCACCTGGATGACGGCCTTGTCGATGCCGCGCTTGAGGTCCATGGGGTTCATGCCGGCGGCCACCGCCTTCATGCCCTCGCGCACGATCGCCTGGGCCAGCACGCAGGCCGTGGTGGTGCCGTCGCCGGCCACGTCGTTGGTCTTCTGCGCGGCCTCGCGCACCATCAGCGCGCCCATGTTCTCGAACTTGTCCTCGAGCTCGATCTCCTTGGCGACGGTGACGCCGTCTTTGGTCGTGCGCGGCGGGCCGAAGCTCTTCTCGAGCACGACGTTGCGGCCCTTGGGGCCCAACGTCACCTTCACGGCGTTGGCGAGGATATCGACGCCACGCAGCATGCGCTCGCGGGCTTCGGACGAGAACTTGACGTCTTTGGCAGCCATATCGCTGGTCTCCTGAAAACTGAACTCTGGCCTCTGGTATGCGCGGGTCAGGCGCTCGCGACGCTGCGGGGCACCCGCTCGCCCCGGCGCCGCAAGGTAGCTACTTCTCGAGCACCCCCATGATGTCGCTCTCCTTCATGATCAGGAGCTCCTGCCCGTCGATCTTGACCTCGGTGCCGGACCACTTGCCGAACAGCACCTTGTCGCGCGGCTTGAGATCGAGGGGGACGATCTTGCCGCTCTCGTCGCGGGCGCCCGGGCCGACAGCGATGATCTCGCCCTGCTGGGGCTTCTCGGCCGCCGTGTCGGGGATGATGATGCCGCCGGCGGTCTTGGTTTCGCTCTCGACCCGACGGACGACGACGCGATCATGAAGAGGACGGAACTTCATGGACGAAAGTTCTCCTAAATTCAGGGGCTTAGGTTGGTGTCAGCCCGGCCGGGGATGGAAGGGATCGGGGTTGTTAGCACTTCTCTCAAGAGAGTGCCAGCCAGCCGAGCTTCATGTAGACAACGAGGCCACGCCTGTCAAGCGAGGCTAGGCGGCGTGAGCGGCCGAAGGGTCGTTGGGGGCCTGCCGGGCCGCAGCTTCGTTAACAACCCGCCAACGCGTTCGCTGCGCCTTGGTGTGCGATTTGGCGGTCACGACGAGGCCGGGCGTGCCAGCGCTCCTCCTCCGGCCGCGACCCGATCAGAGCGAGGTACTCCTCGACGCTGAACTTGCCATCTTGACGGACCGGGAATGGCGTATTCATGACGTACCCATACTGCGTGCCCGGAATATCGCTGTCGCAAGCCGCGACGGCAACCCGCTACTCCGCCGCCGCCCGCGGCCCGTAGCCGAGCTCGGCGTTGAGCTTGTCGATCAGGTCGGCCGCTGCTTTCGAGATGTTGGTCCCCGGCCCGAACACGGCCTTGGCGCCGGCCGCGAACAAGGCGGAATAGTCCGCCGGCGGGATGACGCCGCCGACCACGATCATGATGTCGCCGCGGCCTTCCTTCTCCAAAGCCGCCGTCAGCTCCGGCACCAGCGTCAGGTGCCCGGCCGCCAGTGACGACACACCGATGACGTGCACGTCGTTCTCCACCGCCTGGCGCGCCGCCTCGTCGGGGGTGGCGAACAGCGGCCCGATGTCGACGTCGAAACCCAGGTCGGCAAAGGCCGAGGCGATCACCTTCTGCCCGCGGTCGTGCCCGTCCTGGCCCATCTTGGCGACCAGGATGCGCGGCCGCCGGCCATCGCTCTTCTCGAACGCCGCGCACATGGCGCGCACCCGCTCCACGTCTTTGCTCATGGCTCCGGCCTCTGCCGTGTAGACGCCCGAGACCGCGCGCGTCTCGGCGCGGTGGCGGCCCCACACCTTCTCCATCGCATCCGAGATCTCGCCGACCGTGGCCTTGGCCCGGGCCGCCGCCACCGCCCGCTCGAGCAGGTTGCCCGCACCCGTCTTCGCCGTCTCGGTTAGAGCGTTGAGTGCCGCCGTCACCACTGCCTCGCCGCGCTCGCCTTTGAGCCGCTGCAGCTTGGTGATCTGGCTCGCGCGCACGGCTCTATTGTCGACCCTCAGCACCTCGATCTCGGCCTGGTCGGTGACCTGGAACTTGTTGACGCCGACGATGGTCTGGGCGCCGGAATCGATGCGCGCCTGCGTGCGCGCGGCGGCCTCCTCGATGCGCATCTTGGGGATGCCGGCGGCGATCGCCTTGGCCATGCCGCCCAGCTCCTCGACCTCGGCGATATGCGCCTGCGCCCTGCGTACCAGCTCATAGGTCAGCCGCTCGACGTAGTAGCTGCCCCCCCACGGATCGATGACGCGGCAGGTGCCGGTCTCCTGCTGGATCAGGAGCTGCGTGTTGCGGGCGATGCGGGCCGAGAAATCGGTCGGCAGTGCGATCGCCTCGTCGAGCGCGTTCGTATGCAGCGACTGGGTGCCGCCGTGGGTCGCCGCCAGCGCCTCGATGCCCGTGCGCGCGACGTTGTTGAACACGTCCTGGGCCGTGAGGCTCCAGCCGCTGGTCTGGCAGTGGGTGCGCAGCGCCAGCGACTTGGCGTCCTTGGGCGCGAACTCGCTCCTGATGAGCTTCGCCCACAGCAATCGGGCGGCGCGCATCTTGGCGACCTCCATGAAGTAGTTCATGCCGATCGCCCAGAAAAACGACAGCCGCGGCGCGAACGCATCGATGTCGAGACCGGCGGCGACGCCCGCGCGCACGTATTCGACGCCGTCGGCGAGCGTATAGGCGAGCTCCAGGTCGGCGGTCGCGCCCGCCTCCTGCATGTGATAGCCGGAGATGGAGATGGAGTTGAACTTCGGCATCTTCGCGCTGGTGTAAGCGAAGATGTCGGAGATGATGCGCATCGAGGGATCGGGCGGATAGATGTAGGTGTTGCGCACCATGAACTCTTTGAGGATGTCGTTCTGGATGGTGCCGGCAAGCTTCGCCGACACCACGCCCTGCTCCTCGCCCGCGACGATGAACAGCGCCAGCACGGGCAGCACCGCCCCGTTCATGGTCATCGACACGGTCATGTCGGCGAGGTTGATCCCATCGAACAGCGTGCGCATGTCATAGATGGAATCGATCGCCACGCCGGCCATGCCGACATCGCCTTTCACGCGCGGATGGTCGCTGTCATAGCCGCGGTGAGTGGCGAGATCGAAGGCGACGGAGAGGCCCTTTTGGCCGGCGGCGATGTTGCGCCTATAGAAGGCGTTGGAGTCCTCGGCCGTCGAGAAGCCGGCGTATTGCCGGACGGTCCACGGCTGCGTGACGTACATGGTGGGATAGGGCCCGCGCAGGTAGGGCGCGATGCCGGGATAGCCGTCCAGGAAGTCGAGGCCAGCCGTGTCGGCCGCCGTGTAGGCGCGCTTGACGGCGATGCCTTCGGGCGTGAGCCACGGGGTCAGCTCCTCGGATGCCGCGCGAGCACTAGGCTCGGCCGAGCCAGAGGGTCCGACCGCATACGCCATCTTGGTGAAATCCGGTATCCGGCTCATGTGTCTTGCTCGAATTGGGCCGCCATCCGACCGTCGCTCCGCCTGAATCTAATGAAATGACCCCACCAAAGCCAGTGGGCGCAAGCGCCCAAAGTTTGGGCGGGGGACCCATGCAGAAACCACGCAGCAATCCGGCATCCCACAGCGGCGCGCGGCATTGGGCGCCGCTGGCCCGCTTCATCGAGGCGGAGGCGCGGCTCGGGGCCTGGGCCGAGCGGCGGCGCGCCACGCTCGTCCTCTACGAGTTCGTCCGCTTTGGCATCAAGCAGGGCTGGGCCTGCCTGTTCGGCGGCCTGATGCTGGCGCTGCTGATCGCCACCCACCTCGCCTATCCCACGGGCGCCTGGCTCGCCCGCTACGACTTCCTCTTCCTGGCGGCGCTTCTGATCCAGGCCGGCATGCTCGCCTTCAAGCTCGAGACCTGGGAGGAGGCCAAGGTCATCCTCATCTTCCACATCGTCGGTACGGCCATGGAGATCTTCAAGACGGCCGTCGGCTCCTGGATCTATCCCGAGCCCTGCATCTTCCGCATCGGCGGCGTGCCGCTGTTCTCGGGCTTCATGTATGCCGCCGTCGGTTCCTATATCGCCCGCGCCTGGTGCCTGTTCGACTTCCAGTTCACGCGCCACCCGCCGCTGTGGTCGCTCGCGACCCTCAGTGCCGGCATCTACGTCAATTTCTTCGCCCACCACTACACGCTCGACATCCGCCTCGGACTGTTCGCGCTCGCAGCCCTGCTGTTCGGCCCTGCCACCATTCATTACAAGATCTGGCGCGTGTATCGCTCCATGCCGCTGCTGCTCGGGCTGGTGCTGGTAGCGCTCTTCATCTGGCTGGCCGAGAATATCGGCACCTTCGCCAAGGCCTGGCACTACCCCAACCAGAGGTCGGCCTGGGAGCTGGTGCCGATCACCAAGCTCGGCGCCTGGTTCCTGCTGATGATCATCTCCTACACGTTGGTCGTGGCCGTGCACGGCGTGCAGGCATATGGGTGCGGGGCTCAGGCCACAAAGCCGCTGTCGCGCGGGGACTCCGCCTGATAGGATGCCGCAAAACACTACCCAGCCATATGTACAGGGAGGAAATGCATGGACAGACGCCGTTTCGTCGTCGGCTCGGCCGCAACCACTGCTGCCCTCGCCAGCCGATCCGCGATTGCCCAGGAGGTCTACCCCTCCCGCCCCGTCACCGTCATCAATCCGTTCCCGCCCGGCGGCGCTGCCGATGTCGTGGCGCGACCATTTGCTGCCGTGCTCGAGCCGCTGCTCAAGCAACCCGTAGTGATCGAGACCAAGGCCGGCGCAGCCGGCCAGGTCGGCGCCCAGTTCGCCGCCACTGCCAAGCCCGACGGCTATACGCTGCTCGTCCACATCGTGTCGATTTCCGGTTTCGCCGAGGTCGACAAGCTTTACGGCCGCCCGGTGAAATTCACGCGCGACGACTTCATCCCGATTGCGCGCTTCATCGCCGACCCTATGGTGCTCGTCGTCAACGATCAGCAGCCCTACAAGACGCTCAAGGAATTCGTCGACGACCTCAAGGCGAAGCCGAACTCGCTGATCTTCAGCTCGTCGGGAATGCACGGGGCCCTGCATCTGCCGACAGCCCTGTTCATGAAGGCGGCAGGCATCGAGATGCGCCATCTGCCGACCGCCGGCGGCGGCCCGGCGGTGACGGCGCTGCTCGGCAACAACGCCCAGGTTCAGGCCTCCGCGATCGCGGCGGTCATCGGCCAGATTCGGGCCGGCAAGGCGCGTCCGCTGGCGGTCTTCGGCGCCCAGCGCTCGCCGGCGCTGCCTGACGTGCCGACCTTGAAGGAGCTTGGCCACGACATCGAGTTCTATCTGTGGGTCGGCCTGTTCGCGCCGAAGGGCACGCCCGAGCCCATCATCACCAAACTGCGCGCCGAGACGAAGGCGGCGGCAAACTCCGACCAGTTCAAGCAGGCGATGAAAAACATCGGCCAAGACCTCGCCTATCTCGATCAGGCGGAGTTCAAGGCCTTCTGGGATGCTGACGCCAAGCGGGTGGAAGACGCGGTGCGCGCGGTGGGCAAGGTGTGAGAACAACCGCTCGCGCCAGCGTCGCGGCACGAGAGCGACGCCCGTGAGCCTCCGACGTGATCATGTCGCCGGCGGCGTTTTCGTTGTTGCAGGTGGGCTCATCCTGGCGGTGAGCGGCGACCTGCCATTCGGCACCCTGGCTTCGCCGGGCGCCGGCATGGTGCCCAAGCTGGCCATCGGCCTGATGATGGCGTTCGGCCTGATCCTGGCCCTGGGCGCCGGCAAGAGCCCACCCGTTGCCGAGCTCGCCTGGGACGACCTGCCCCATGCCGTGCGCGTCATCGCCGTCGCTGCGGCCGCAATCTCGCTCTACGTCACGCTCGGATTTCTGGCGACGCTGGCCTTGCTCCTGTTCACCCTGATCTTCGTCGTCGAACGAAAGCCGATCCTACCTGCGGCGGCCTTCAGCATCGGCGTGACCGTCATCGCCTATCTGCTCTTCAACACCCTCCTCAAGACGCCGCTGCCCCGCGGCCTGGTCTGGTTCTAGTGTGATGATCGAGAAGTCCGCACCATCGCGCTGGGCTAGGTTCGAGAGCGGACTTCTCGATCTGAATCACACTAGAATCATGAATTTGCTAGTGTCCTTCAGATCGCGAAATTCGTTCCGAGTTCGCCGCACAATGAGACGAATTTCGCGATCAGGACACTAGGCACCGTGGAAGCGACCCTCGACAGCCTGGCGCTTGGTTTCTCGGTCGCGTTCCGGCCGGACGTCCTGCTCTATGCGTTCCTGGGCTGCCTGGTCGGCACGCTGGTCGGCATGCTGCCGGGCATCGGCCCGCTGGCCGGCATCTCCATCCTGCTGCCCGTCACGTTCGGGCTCGACGCCACCAAGGCCATCGTCATGCTGGCCGGCATCTACTACGGCTCGCAGTACGGCGGCTCGACCACGTCGATCCTGATGCGCATCCCGGGCGAGGCGGCCTCGGTGATGACCTGCATCGACGGCCACGCCATGGCAAAAAAGGGCCGCGCCGGCGCCGCCCTGTGCATTGCCGCCGTCGGCTCGTTCGTGGCCGGCACCTTCGGCGTCATCCTGCTGACCGTGGTGGCGCCGCCGCTTGCCAATTTCGCGCTCCGCTTCGGCCCGCCGGAATACACCGCCCTCCTCATCGTCGGCCTCGTTTTCCTCGCCTACATGTCGACCACGTCGCTCGCCCGCACCCTGCTGATGGCTTGCGTGGGGCTGCTGCTCGGCTGCATCGGCATCGACGTCATGACGGGCCATTTCCGCTACAGCTTCGACATCAAGGAGCTGGGCGACGGCATCGGCATCGTGCCGGTGGCGGTCGGGCTGTTCGGTCTGGGCGAGATCCTGTCGACGCCGGCCAAGACGGTGACCAGCGAGGTGGTGCGCCCGCGCTTTGCCGAGCTCCTGCCCAACCGCACCGAGTGGCGCCAGTCGGCCATGCCGATCGCACGCGGCTCGGTGCTGGGCTTCCTCGTCGGCATCGTGCCGGGCTCGGCCCACATCATCTCGAGCTTCCTCTCCTACGCGCTCGAGAAGCGCATCTCCAGGACACCCGAGGCGTTCGGCAACGGCGCGGTGGCGGGCGTCGCCGGCCCGGAAGCCGCCAACAATGCGGCCTCGACGGGCGCCTTCGTACCGATGCTGGCGCTGGGCCTGCCGACCGGGCCGGTGACGGCGGTGCTGATGGCGGCGCTGCTGATCCACGGCGTCCCGCCGGGGCCGACGCTCGTCACCGATCACCCGCAAGTGTTCTGGGGCTTCATCGCCTCGATGTACGTCGGCAACCTGATGCTGCTGGCGCTCAATCTGCCGCTGGTCGGCCTGTTCGTCAGCGTCTTGCGCATCCCCTACGCCTATCTCTACCCGCTCATCATCATGTTCTGCATCATCGGCGTCTACGAGGTGAACCATTCGATCGTCGACGTCTGGATCATGCTGATCATGGGCGGCGTCGGCTACGGCCTGCGCAAGCTCGACTTCGATCCAGCACCCCTGGTGCTCGGATTGGTGATCGCCCCGGTGTTCGAGCTCAGCCTGCGTCAGTCGCTGGTGATGTCGAACGGCAACTGGCTGATCTTCTTCCAGCGCCCGATTGCCGGCACGCTGATGGCCATCGCCCTGCTGCTGCTGGTGCTGGGACTGAAGCCGCTGCTGAGCCGGAGTGCCGACTGGCGCCGGAAGCTCGGGGTCGACGGCGAGCCCGGCCGCTGAACGAAACGGGCGGCTCGCGCCGCCCGCCCGTATCTCGATCAGGTGTGCCGGTTCAATAGAGCAGGTTCTCGGCCATCACCTTCCAGCGGCCGCCCTCGACCTTGGCGAGGAAGCTCGCCGTCGAGCCCTGGTGCTTGTCTGACCCGTAGCTGACGGCGGGGCCGGGGAACATCGGCTTGTAGTTCTTGATGCCCTCGATCGCTGCAATGAGCTTGGCGCGGGTGAGGTCCTTGCCGGCGGTATCCAGCGCCTTGACGACGATGTCTGCAAGAACATAGCCGTACTGCGCGGCACTGTTGGCGTCTTGGTTGGTCCTCGCCTTGTACTTTGCAGACCAGGCCTTGATCGCATCGCCGGAGGTGTCGGCGTAGGCGAACGGCATGCCGGTGGCGGAGAAGAAGCCCTCCATGATGCCGCCGGGTGCCGCGGCCACGATGGGATCGTACGACGCGGCCTGACCAACGAACGTCACACCGCCCCAGCCGAGCTTCTTGGCGGTGCCCACCGACTGGATGCTGTCGCGGATGATCGAGCCCATCACCACGAGGTCGCAGCCTGCCGATTTGAGCTTGGTGATCGGCGCCACGAACTCGGTGTCTGTCGGGCCATAGGCCACCTCCGACGCCAGCTCGAGCTTCATGGCTTTCGCCTGCTCGCGCACCCCGTCACGGATCTCGTGACCGAAGTCGGTGTCCTGGTACAGGGTGCAGACCTTCTTGCTGCCCTCCTTCTCGACGAAGTGCTTCACCACCGCGCGCACCTGGTCGTAGTAGGTGGAAAAGGCCGCGAACTTGAGCTTGTGCAAGGGCTCGGCCATCGAGCGTGCGGCGGTGAAGGGGAACACGTTCGGCACGCCCTTGGCGAGCTGCTCGCCGAGCACGGCGTTATTCTGCGGCGTGCCGAGCGCGCCCACCATGGCGAAGATCTTGTCGTTGTTGATGAGCTTGTTGGCCGCCTGAACCGCACGCGGCACCTGATATTGGTGGTCCTCGACCACGAACTTGATCTTGCGGCCGTGGATGCCCTTCTCGTTGGCCTCCTCGAAGCGCATGCGGATGCCCTCGGTCGAGCCGATGCCCCAGGCGCTGACGGGGCCGCTGAGCGCCGTGTGGCTGCCGATCACGATCTCGGTGGCGGTGACGCCGTCCTCGGCCAGGGCCGGGGCGGCAAGCAGGCCGGCAAAGAGCGTGCTCATTGCCAGCTTGGACAGTTTCCTCATTTTTCAGACCTCCGTTGGTTTCGCTCAATTCCTGCGCAATTCTGCTCCGGCCACTGCCCGGCCTGCGCTTGCCAAGGTTCTTGCCTGCAACTGCAGCGCCGTCAAGGCACCGGCGAGGGCATGTGCGCTGCAACAATGCCGACGCCGGCAATCAGGCAGCCGTGGCATACATGTCCTTGATCAGATCGCCATATTTCTTCTCCACCAGGCTGCGCTTGAGCTTCATGGTGGGGGTCAGCTCCTCGTCCTCGGCCGTCAGGAGCGCATCGATCAGGCGGAATTTCTTGATGGTCTCGACGCGGGCGAACTTCTTGTTGACCGCCTCCACCTCCCGGCCGATCAGCTCCTGCACCTCGGAGGCCCGGCACAGGCTCGCATAGTTCGTGAACGGCACGTTGCGCTCCTGGGCGAATTTCACGACATTGTCGTGATCGATCATGATGAGGCAGGTGAGGTAGTTGCGCTTGTCGCCGATCACGACCGCGTCGGAGATGTAGGGGGAGAACTTCAGCTGGTTCTCGATCTCGCTCGGCGTGATGTTCTTGCCGCCGGCGGTGATGATGATGTCCTTCATGCGGTCGGTGATGCGCACGAAGCCCTGGTTGTCGATCAAGCCGACGTCGCCGGTGTGCAGCCAGCCCTCCCGCAGCGCCTCGGCGGTCTTGTCGGGCTTGTTGAGGTAGCCCGCGAAGATGTGCGGGCCGCGCAGCAGGATCTCGCCCTGCGGCGACAGCTTCACCTCGGTATCGGGCGCCGCCGTGCCGATGGTGCCGATCTTCAAGACGCCGGGATAGTTGGAGGTGGCAAGTCCCGCATTCTCGGTCTGGCCGTAGACCTCGTACATCCTCACCCCCATGGCCCAATACCAGGCGATCAGGTCGGGCGAGATCGGCGCGGCGCCGGTGACGGCCCAGCGGATGCGATCGAGCCCCAGCAGGACGCGGATGTTCCTGAGCACGAGACGGTCGCCGACCGCGCGTGCCAGGCGCAGGAGGACGGGCACCGGCTTGCCCTCGAGCTCGTAGGCGCTGGCCTTGTAGCCGAGCACGATCGCCGCCTTGTAGGCGAGCCGGCCGATGGCGGTGCCTTCCTTGATCTGGATGGTGATGGCCGAATAGAGCTTCTCCCACACGCGCGGCACGGCGAGGAAGATGTGCGGCGCCACCTCGCGCAGGTTCTGCGGCACGGTGTCGGGCGCTTCCGCGAAGTTGACGATATGCATCGCGGCGATGTGGTTGTAGCAGCCGCCAAACCGCTCGGCGACGTGGCACAGCGGCAGGAAATTCAGCGCCTCGTCGGCCTCGGCCAGCGGCAGACCGATGCGCTTGAAGGCGCCCACCTGGAAGATGATGTTGCGGTGGGTGAGCATGGCGCCCTTCGAGGGGCCGGTGGTGCCCGACGTGTAGACGATGATGGCGACGTCGCCTGGCTTCGGCGTCGCGATGCGGCCCTTCCACAGCTCGGGGTGCTGGCGCGCATGCGTTTCGCCGAGCGCTCTCAGCTCCTCGAGCGGCATCACTTGCGGATCCGAGAAGCCGCGCAGGCCCTCGAGGTCGAACACGATGATCTTCCTCAAGCCCGGCGTGCGCTCGCGCACGGCGAGGATCTTGTCGAGCTGCTCCTCGTTCTCCACGAACAGGTACTTGGCGTCGCAGTCGTTGACCAGGTACTCGACCTGCGCTGGCGAGTCGGTTGGATAGATGCCGGTCGAGACGCCTGCCGCGCACAAGGTGCCGAGGTCGCAGAACAGCCATTCCTTGTTGTTTTCCGATAGGATGGCGACGCGCTCGCCGGGCTGGAGCCCGAGCGCGATCAGGCCCGAGCCGATGGCCTTGGCGTGCGCGCCGTAGTCGCCCCAGGTGTAGGCCTTCCAGATGCCGCGGTCCTTCTCGCGCATGGCGATCTTGTCGGCGCGCGTCTCGACCCGGTGCCAGAACAGGCCGGACACGGTGCCGTGGCCGTCGAGCAGGATCGGTTGCGTGATCTGTACGTTCATGTCCGCTCCCCTTCGTGGCCTAGCGCCAGCGCTTGGTGCGCTTCCAGCGCTTCTTGCCGCGCACAGCCGTCTCCTTGACGCCGAGATAGAACTCGCGCACGTCCTCGTTCTCCACCAGCTTGGCGCAGGGTCCTTCCAGCACGATACGCCCGACCTCCAGCACGTAGCCGTAGTGGGCCGTGTGCAGCGCCATGTTGGCATTCTGCTCGACCAGCAGCATCGTCACGTTCTGCTCTTGGTTGAGGCGACGGATGATGCCGAAAATCTCCTTGACCAGGATCGGCGACAGACCGAGCGAGGGCTCGTCGAGCAGCATCAGCTTGGGCCGCGCCATCAGCGCGCGGCCGATCGCCAGCATCTGCTGCTGGCCGCCCGACAGGTAGCCAGCCTGCGAGGAGTGGCGCTCGCGCAGGATCGGGAAGTAGCTGTAGACCACCTCCAGATCGCGCTCGATGCCTGCCCGGTCGGAGCGCGCATAGGCGCCCATCATCAGGTTGCCCTTGACCGTCATGAACGGGAAGATCTCGCGGCCCTCGGGCACATGCGCCATGCCGTGCCGGGCCACCCAGTCGGGCTCGCGGCCGGTGACGACGCTGCCGGCAAACGTGACGGTGCCCTTCTGCGGCTCCATGGCACCGCAGAGCGATTTCAGCACCGTCGTCTTGCCCGCGCCGTTGGCGCCGAGGATGGTGACGATCTGGCCCACGGGGACGTCGAAGCTGACCCCGCGGATGGCCATGATGGGCCCGTAGTAGGTCTCGAGATTGCGCACGCTGAGGAGCGGCTCGGTCATACCGCGTCGCTCCCGATATAAGCCTCGATCACGGCCGGATTCGACTGCACCTCCTTGGGCGTGCCCAGCGCCAGCATGCGGCCGTTGTTGAGCGCCAGCACGCGGTTGGACACCGCCGACACCAGGGACATGTCGTGCTCGATCATGATCACGGTGATGCCGAGGTCGTTCTTGATGTCGTCGATCCAGAACGCCACCTCCTCGGTCTCCTCGGTATTGAGGCCCGAGGCCGGCTCGTCCAGCAGCAGCAGCTTGGGCTCGGCGCACAGCGCACGCGCCAGCTCCACCACCTTGCGCACGCCGTAGGGCAGGCCGGAAATGCGCTGGTCGCGGTAGTTGGCAAGGCCGAGGAAGTCGATGATGTCCTCGACGGCAGCGCGATGGCGCAGCTCCTCGCGCTGGACACCCGGCGTGAAGAGCAGCTCCATGAGGACGTTGGGGCGGCTGCGGCAATGGCGGCCGATCAACAGGTTCTCGAGCACGGTCGCATGCTCGAACAGCTCGATGTTCTGGAACGTGCGGGCGATGCCGCGGCCGGCGATGGTGTGGGGGGCGACGCGGGTGATGTCGGTGCCCTCGAACAGCAACCGGCCGCCGGTCGGCTCGTAGATACGGCTGATGAGATTGAAGATCGTGCTCTTGCCCGCGCCGTTCGGGCCGACGATGGCGAAAATCTCGCCCGCCTCGACGTTGAAGGTGACGCCGTCGACGGCGCGGATGCCGCCGAAGGAGATCGAGATGTCTTGGGCCTCGAATAGGCTCGGCGGCCGCGCCTGGCCGCGAGCGGCGGCCGGTGCCGGGGCGATGGTGGCACTAGAGCTGGTCTCGATCGCGCTCACCGCACGCGCTCCGTCTTGAGGTAGGCCCGCTGCCGCTTGAACGTCGAGCGGCGGTAGAGCGGAAACAGGTCGAAAAAGGCCTTGATCTTGAGCCAGCGCCCGTAGATGCCGAGCGGCTCGAACAGCACGATCAGGATCATGACGAGCCCGAACAAACCGGGCTCCAGGCCCGGCGTCCTGGCGATCACGGTAGGCAGATAGTCGCGCATCACGGCAATCATCTGCGGCAGGCCGCCGACGAAAACGGCGCCGTAGATCGCCCCGTGGATCGATCCGAGCCCGCCCACCACCACCATCAGCAGCAGCTGGATCGACAGGAGGATGTTGAAGGCGTCGGGCGAGATGAACTTGAGGTTGTGGCCCAACAGCGCGCCGGCCAGGCCGGTGATGAAGGCGCTGACCGCAAACGCGATGGTCTTGTAGCGAACCAGGTTGACGCCGAGGCTTTGCGCCGAGATCTCCGAGTCGCGGATGGCCACCATGGCGCGACCGGTCGGCGAGCGCGTCAGGTTGATGGCGCCGAGCACCACCACGACCAGCACCGCCAGGCAGAGGTAGTAGAACTCCCACGCCCGCGTCAGCGGATGACCAAGGATATCGGGCGGCGGCACCGGCATGCCCTGGAAGCCGCGCGTCACCGATTCCCAGCGGATCACCGCCTGCTCGACGATCTGCGAGAACGCCAGCGTGGCGATGGCGAGATAGATGCCCGTCATACGGTTGGCGGGGAGCGCGATGGCGATGCCCGCCACCAGCGCCACCAGGCCCGCAACCGGGAAGGCAATGAGGAACGGCACGCCCTTGGTGATGAGATACGTGTTGGTGTAGGCGCCGATGGCCATGAAAGCGCCGTGTCCGAGGCTGGCAAGCCCGGTATAGCCGATCAGCAGCATCAGCCCGACGCCGGCAATGGCGAAGATGAACACTTGGCTCAGCTCGCCGACGTAGAACTCGCGCAGCACCAGGGGGACCAGCAGCAGGCAGGCCAGCAGGACCCCATACCAGAGGACGTAGCCGCTGTGCCGGACGAGGCGGATGTCGTCGAAGTAGGATGTCTTGAAGAGAATGCGCACGATCGCCCCTAGTGTCCCGATTCCGAAATTCGCCTGTGCTCGATGCTGGGTTGGAGAGCGAACTTCGGAATCACAAGGGACACTGGAATCATAGTGTTGCTAGTGTGATTCAGATCGAGAAATTCGCTCAGAGACAGGCCGCGAGCACCGGCGAATTTCTCGATCATCACACTAGACCTTCTTTCTCTGCATCGTCGAGAACAGGCCCTGCGGCCGCGCCAGCAGCACGGCGAGCATGATCAGGTAGGCGACGATCTCCTTGAAGCCCGGCGGCAGATAGCGCGCAGCCAGCGTCTCCGACACGCCGATGATGAGCCCGCCCAGCACCGTGCCGAGCAGGCTGCCGAAGCCGCCCACGACAGCGGCGGCGAACGCCTTGATGCCGTAAAAGCCGTTGCTCGGATCGACCAGCGAGACGGGCGCGAACAGCACGCCGGCAATCGTCGCTACGATGGCGCTGAGCGCCCAGATCAGCGAATTGATGCGCTTGACGGGGATGCCCATGTAGTAGGCCGCGAGCTGGTTCTGCGAGGAGGCCTGCATGGCATTGCCGAGCTTGGTGAAGTTGAAAAACAGATAGAGCAGCCAGGCGAGGAGGAGCGTGCCGGCGATCATCGAGATGCTCTCGAGCGGCAGGATCAGCCCGCCCGCGTTGATGATGCGGTTGGTGAAGGGCGTCTCGAACGTCTGCGTCTCATGACCCCAGATGAAGCCTGCCGCCGCTCTGAACATGAATCCTATGCTGATGGTGAGGATCACCACGGCGAACTGCGGCTGACCGATGATGCGGCGCAGCACCAGCGCGTCCAGCAGAAAGCCGAAGACGGCCATGCACAGGGCCGCCAGCAGGAAGCCCAGCCAGTAGTTCATTCCCATGGTGCCGACGAAGGTGAGCGCCACGAAGGTGCCCAGCATCATCAGGTCGCCCTGGGCAAAATTCACCATCTCGGTGGCCTTGTAGATCAGCACGAAGCCGAGCGCGATCAGGCCGTAGACACAGCCTTGCGCAACGCCGCCGACGATGAGCTGAAGCAGCTCCACGCGCGTCTCCTCCCTGCGCACCCGAGCGGCGCGCATCCCATTGCAGCGCCGCTTCTTGGCGGCGGCGCCGTCAGCAAGGCTTTAGCCTGCACAAGAGCAGAGCGCTAGTCGAGACTCTTGTTGGAAGCCGGCTTCCCTCCCGCGTATTCTCACCAGGTAAGCGCCGAGGACAATCGCCCGTGGCATACCAGACGATTTTTCGAGACGGCTTGTTCGCCGGCCAGGTGATCATCGTCACCGGCGGCGGCAGCGGGATCGGCCGCTGTACGGCCCATGAGCTCTGCCGGCTCGGGGCCACCGTGGCACTCGTCGGCCGCAAGGCCGAGAAGCTCGCCGCGGTGGCAGCCGAGATCGCCGAGGACGGCGGCAAAGCCTCCGCCCACGCCTGCGACATCCGCGAGGAGGAGACGGTGTCGGCAACCGTCGCCGCCATCCTGAAGGTGCACGGCAGCATCGACGGCCTCGTCAACAACGCCGGCGGGCAGTTCGCCGCCCCGCTGGAGGCCATCTCGCAAAAGGGCTGGGAGACGGTGGTGCGCACCAACCTCACCGGCGGCTTCCTGATGGCGCGCGAGTGCTACACGCAATGGATGCACGGGCGCGGCGGGGCGATCGTCAACATCGTCGCCGACATGTGGCTCGGCATGCCGAGCATGGGCCATTCGGGCGCGGCCCGGGCCGGCATGGTCAACTTCACCGAGACGGCGGCCAACGAGTGGTCGGTGTCCAACGTCCGCGTCAACGCGGTGGCGCCGGGCTGGATCGCCTCCTCGGGCATGGACCAGTATCCGCCCGAAATGGGCGAGCGCATCCGCAAGCTCAAGGAGCTCAACCCGCTCGGCCGCATGGGGTCGGAGAGCGAGGTGTCGGCGGCCATCGTCTTCCTCTTGTCGGAGGGCGCGGCTTACATCTCGGGCGCGACCTTGCGGGTCGACGGCGCCGCCCCCAACGCCAAGATCAGCCGGCCGCTGCCCCCCAACCGGACGCCGGCCCAGAGCTTCGACGGCTTCCATCGCGCGGTGGTGCCTAGGGTGCTGCGGGAGGACGGCTGATGGCCGTCATCCAGTCCCAGATCGACCCGAACTCGGAGGCCTTCCGCGCCAACCGGCGCGACATGCTGGCACTCGTCGAGGACTTCCGGGCGCTCGAGGCGCGCGTGCGCGACACCTCCAACCAGAAGCTCCCCATGTTCCAGAAGCGCGGCCAGCTCACCCCGCGCCAGCGCCTCGCGCACCTGCTCGACCGCGGCTCGCCGTTCCTGGAGCTCTCCACGCTCGCCGGCCTCAACATGCACGACGACGACGGCGCCGATAACATCCAGGGCGGCGGCGTCATCGCCGGCATCGGCACCGTCGCGGGCGTGCGCTGCATGATCAGCGCCAGCGACTCCGGCATCAAGGGCGGCACCACGGCGCCGATGGGCCTCAGGAAATCGCTGCGCGTGCAGGAGATCGTGATCGAGAGCAAGCTGCCCTACATCTCGCTGGTGGAGTCGGGCGGCGCCAACCTCAACTACCAGGCCGAAATCTTCGTCGACGGCGGGCGCACCTTCGCCAACATGGCGCGCATGTCGGCCATGGGCATTCCGCACCTCGCGATCGTGCACGGCTCCTCCACCGCCGGCGGCGCCTACCACCCGGGCCTCTCCGACTACGTCGTCGTCGTGAAAAAGCGCTCCAAGATCTTCCTCGCCGGCCCGCCGCTCCTGAAGGCCGCCACCGGCGAGATCGCCACCGACGAGGAGCTGGGCGGCGCCGAGATGCACGCAACCGTCTCCGGCGTCGCCGAGTATCTGGCCGAGGACGACGCCGACGCGCTGAGGATCGCGCGCGAGATCATGGCTGCCATTCCCTGGAACGAACGCCTGCCGTCCAGGTCGCGCAAGGCCGCCAAGGAGCCGCGTTACGACCCCGACGAGCTCGCCGGCGTGGTGCCGATCGACTACCGCAAGCCCTACGATGTGCGCGAGGTGATCGCCCGGCTCGTCGACGACAGCGACTTCCTCGACTTCAAGCCGCTCTACGGCTCGCAGACCGTGTGCGGCCAGGCGGCGATCGACGGCGAGGCCGTCGGCATCATCGGCAACAACGGCCCGATCGACGCCGAAGGCTCGGTCAAGGCTGCCCAGTTCATCCAGCTCTGCGACCAGGCCGACATGCCGCTCGTGTTCCTGCAGAACACCACGGGCTACATGGTGGGCCGCGAGGCGGAGCGGGCCGGCATCGTCAAGCACGGCTCCAAGATGATCCAGGCCGTGGCCAACGCCCGCGTGCCGAAGCTCACCTTGCACATCGGCGCCAGCTTCGGCGCCGGCAACTACGGCATGTGCGGGCGCTCCTACGATCCCCGCTTCATCTTTGCCTGGCCCAACAACCGCATCGCCGTGATGGGACCGGAGCAGGCGGCGGGCGTGCTCGCCATCGTCACCGAGGAGAAGCTCAAGCGCGACGGCAAGCCGGTCGACGACAACAGAATCGCGGGCATGAAGGCGATGGTCACGTCCAAGATTGAGAAAGAGAGCACCGCGCTGTTCGCCACCGCGCGGCTGTGGGACGACGGCTTGATCGATCCGCGCGACAGCCGCCGCGTGCTCGGCCTGTGCCTGTCGATCTGCCGCGAAGCCGAGGTGCGCCCGCTCAAGCCCAACACGTTCGGCGTGGCCCGGATGTGACCAACGCAAGGGAAGGAGACACCCCATGGAATTCAACCAGGAGCACGAGGGCATCCGCCGCAACGTCAAGAAATTCATCGAGGCGGAGATCAATCCGCACGTCGACGCATGGGAGGAGGCCGGCATCTTCCCCGCCCACGAGCTGTTCAAAAAAATGGGCGACCAGGGTTACCTCGGCATCAACAAGCCGACCAAATACGGCGGCATGGGCCTCGACTACTCCTACCAGATGGTCTTCATCGAGACGCTCGGCCACATCAAATGCGGCGGCGTGCCGATGGCGATCGGCGTGCAAACCGACATGGCCACGCCGGCGCTGGCCCGCTTCGGCTCGGAGGAGCTGGCCCAAGAGTTTCTCGTCCCCTCCATCACGGGCGACTACGTCGCCTGCCTCGGCGTGTCGGAGGTCGGCGCCGGCTCCGACGTGGCCTCGGTGAAGACGACGGCCCGCAAGGACGGCGGCGACTACGTCATCAACGGCGGCAAGATGTGGACCACCAGCGGCACGCAGGCCGACTGGATGTGCCTGCTGGCCAACACCTCCGAAGGCCAGGTGCACAAAAACAAGTCGCTGATCTGCGTGCCGATGAAGACCAAGGGCGTCAATGTCGCGCGCAAGCTCGACAAGCTCGGCATGCGCTCCTCCGACACGGCGCAGATCTTCTTGGAGGACGTGCGCGTGCCGCAGCGCTATCTGATCGGCAAGGAGGGCGAGGGCTTCACCTACCAGATGCTGCAGTTCCAGGAGGAGCGGCTGTGGAGCGCGGTGGCGGGCCTGGTCGCCAAGGAGCGCATGATCAGCGACACCATCGACTACACCGGCCAGCGCCAGGCCTTCGGCCAGGCGATCCTCGACAACCAGGTGGTGCACTTCCGCCTGGCCGAGCTCAGGACCGAGGTCGAGATGCTGCGCTCGCTCGTCTATCGCGCCGCCGGGCTCATGCTGAAGGGCGAGGACGTGACCATGCTGGCCTCCATGGCCAAGCTCAAATCGGGCCGCCTGTCGCGCGAGATCTCGGACGCCTGCCTGCAGTACTACGGCGGCATGGGCTTCATGAACGAGACGCCGATCTCGCGCTCCTATCGCGACACGCGGCTGGGCTCCATCGGCGGCGGCGCCGACGAGGTCATGCTGTCGATCATCTGCAAGCACATGGGGATATTGCCGGGCAAGCGGAACAAGTAGCGTTCTTCCCCCTCTCCCCGCGGAAGAGTGGGGAGAGGGGACTCGCGTGCAGGATGAGGCGAGGAACCCATGACCCATGCAACGCTGATCGTCGCCCGCGACGGGCCGGTGCTCACGGTCACGCTCAATCGCCCCGAGGCGAGGAACGCGCTCTCGCCCGTCATGGTGGGGGAGCTGACCGCCGTGTTCGAGGAGGCGCGCGACGATGCCGCCATCCGCGTCGTCGTACTGATGGGCGCCGGCGGCACCTTCTGCGCCGGCGGCGACCTCAAGGGCATGGAGGGCTCGGACGCCGCCCGCGGCGGCGACAAGGCCGCCACTGCTGCCTCCAACCGCCGCTTCGGGACGCTGCTGGAGATGGCCGACGCGCTGCCCAAGGCAGTGATCGCCCTGGTCGAGGGCGCGGCCATGGGCGGCGGCGTCGGGCTGCTGGCCGTCTCCGACTGGGCCATCGCCGACAAGGCCGCGCAGATCGGCACGCCCGAGGTGACGGTCGGCCTGGTGCCGGCGCAGATCGCCCCGTTCGTGGTGGCGCGCATCGGCTACACGCAGGCCCGCCGCATGGCCACCTACGGCCTGCGTCTCGGCGCCGAGGACGCCCTGCGTGTCGGCCTGGTGCACGAGCTCGCCGACACCCACGCCGACCTGACAGCCAGGGGCGCCGCCGCCATCAACCAGTGTCTGCGCTGCGCGCCGGAGGCCGTCGCCGAGACCAAGCGGCTGGTGCGCGCCTCGGTGCGCGAGCCGCTCGGCCCCACGCTCGATGCGGCCTCGCATGCCTTCGCGGCCTCGCTGGCCGGCGCCGCACGCGAGGGCATCCGCGCCTTCATCGAGAAGCGCAAGCCGGCCTGGGCCGCCAGAATCGAGAAGCTGTAGTGGCCCCCATCCGCGCCATCCTGGTGGCCAACCGCGGCGAGATCGCCTGCCGGGTCATGCGCACCGCCAAGGCGATGGGCTACCGCACGGCCGCCGTCTATTCCGCCGCCGATAGCGACGCCCTGCACGTGCGGCTTGCCGATGCGGCGGCGTTCATCGGCCCGCCGGAGGTGCGCGAGAGTTATCTCGACATCCCCGTCATCATCGCCGCCGCCAGACAGCTCGGCGCCGACGCCGTGCATCCGGGCTACGGCTTCCTGTCCGAGAACGCCGCCTTCGCCGCCGCCTGCCGCGAAGCCGGCCTCGTCTTCGTCGGCCCGTCGCCCGAGGCCATCGCCGCCATGGGCAACAAGGCCGAGGCCAAGCGGCGGATGCTGGCTGCCGGCGTGCCGTGCGTGCCGGGCTACCAGGGCGCCGACCAATCCGACGCCGCGCTGGCCCGCGAGGCCGACTGCATCGGCTATCCCGTCATGGTCAAGGCGGCCGCGGGCGGCGGCGGCCGCGGCATGCGCCTCGTTGCGGCCAAACGGGAGCTGACCGCCGCGCTTGCCACCGCCCGCGCCGAGGCAATCAGCGCCTTCGGCTCGGGCGAGCTGATTCTGGAGAAGGCCGTCGCCGACGCTCGCCACGTCGAGATCCAGGTCCTCGCCGATACCCACGGCAACACGATCCACCTGGGCGAGCGCGATTGCTCGGTGCAGCGCCGCCACCAGAAAGTGCTGGAGGAGGCGCCGTCGCCCGCTGTCGATGCCAGGCTGCGGGCGCGCATGGGGGCCGCCGCCGTCGCCGCCGCCAAGGCCATCGGCTACGTCAACGCCGGCACGGTCGAGTTCCTGCTCGCAGCCGACGGCGCCTTCTACTTCCTGGAGATGAACACGCGCCTGCAGGTCGAGCATCCCGTCACCGAGCTCGTCACCGGCCTCGACCTGGTCGAGCTGCAGATCCGCATCGCCGCCGGCGAGCCGCTGCCGATAGGCCAGGAGGATTCCCCCATCTTCGGGCACGCCATCGAGGCGCGCCTCTATGCCGAAGCCCCGCACGAGGGCTTCCTGCCGCAGTCGGGGGGCCTCGCCGCCTGGTGCCCGCCCCGAGGTTTGGGTGTGCGCGTCGATCACGGCCTCAATGCGAGCCAGACGGTCAGCCCCTACTACGACCCGCTGCTGGCCAAGATCATCGCCCACGGGGCCACGCGCGAGGAGGCGCGCCGCCGGCTGATCGGCGCGCTCGAGGACACGGTCGCGCTCGGCATCGCCACCAACCGCGGCTTCCTCATCGAGTGCCTGCAGGCGCCGGAGTTTGCGGAGGGCAAAGCGACGACGGAGCTCATTCCCAGGCGCTTCGCCAAAGTCGCGGCGCCAGCGGCGGATCGCGATGCCGTCGCCCTGGCGGCCGCGCTGTGGTTGGAGGCCAGCGCCGAGCGGCATGGCCACGATCCTGCGCGCACCTGGTCGTCGAGCGGCGCCATCGCCTGGCCGCTCGAGCTGCGCGTGGGCGAGACGCCTCTCGCGCGCACCGTGACGGTCGCTGGCCCCCGCCGCTATCGCGTCGAGGGCGGCGACACCTCGAGCGAGGTGACGCTGGCTGGCGGCGACGGCGCGATCCGCTTCCGCCTCGACGGCCGCGAGCGCGGCGCCGTCTACGCGTTCGCCGGCGACTGCCTCTACCTGGCACTCGGCGCCAGCGACCTTGCCGTGCGCGAGACGCTCTACCAGCCGCGCGGCGCGGGGGGCGCTGCCGGCGGATCGGACACCGAGGTGCGCGCGCCCATGAACGGCAAGGTGGTGGCCGTGCTGGTGGCCGAGGGCGATGCAGTCGAGAAGGGCCAGCGCCTGGTCGTGGTCGAGGCCATGAAGATGCAGCACGAGCTGACAGCTCGGAGCACGGGCCGCGTTGCGCGCCTGGCCGTCAAGCCCGGCGATCAGGTGGCCAACCGCCAGCTCCTGGTCGAGCTGAAGCTCGCCGGCTGATGCTGCGAGCGGAGCTTCACGGTCTGCCCACTCGCTCCATGGCGTCCATCTGCGCCTTGATTCCAGGATCGATCTGGAGCGCCGCCCGCATACCCACGACAGCCTCTTCGCCGCGACCGAGCGCCTCGTAGATCTTGGCGCGGATATAGAGCGCCATCGCCGAGCGCGCGTTGAGCTCGACCGCCCGGTCGGCGTCAGGCAGGCCCGCGGCCGGCTGCCCCATGCGATGGCGCAGCATCGCGCGGACAGCGTACGAATCGGCGACCCGCGGGCTGTCCGGCCGGAACGAGATCACCTTGCTGATGTCGGCCAGCGCACGTTCGAAATCGCCCTTCTGGAAATAGATGGCGCCTCGATCGTTGTAGGACTTGTCCCAGCCGGGGGCGACGCGGATCGACTCGGAATGATCCTCGATCGCCCGGTCGAGATCGCCTTCCGCGCGGTGGGTATTGGCGCGCATGAAGTAGATGAAGGCCAGCTCCCAGCCCGACTGGCCGGCGCTCTTCATCAGCTGAATGGCCGCGCTGAAATCGGCGATTGCCTTGTGCGGTTGACGCATGCGCTGGTGCACGAGCGCCCGCATGTTGTAGGCCTGCGCAAGCCTGCCGCCCGGTTCGGCCCTGGCATCGATAATTTGCGTGCACGCGCGCAGCGCATGGTCGTTGCTCTGGCCTTGACATTGCTTCCACAAGTCGGCGGTAGAGGCCGGCGTGGCTGGCTGTCCCGGGATCGGCACGCGATTGGACGTCACCGTAACGTTGGCGCGGCGGTCGACAAGGGTGATGTAAACAGAGGCGGGCGGCGGTCTGTCTTTCGGCAGCGTAAACGACAGCTTTCCCAATTCCTCGGCCGACCCGAGTGCGCAGAAACCGTAAAGGCGTGTGCCACCGCGCTCGCCATCGTGGATGTCCACCCACGTCCTCGACGCGCTGGCGTTTGTCCCGCACGGCGGCAAATCGGGTGCCGGGCTGAACAGCTCAGTGGCAAAGCTCGCGCGATTGACGACGCTGAGCTTGTATTTGATCACCGCCCGTCCCTGGGCCTGATCGTGCTCCGTGCCATCGAACCGGAGCGTCGGCGTGGGCATTTGCGCCACTGCCGGACCAGCGGCGGCAAGCGCAAGCAAAGCGGCGAGGAGAGCGTAACGAGGATGCATCGGCTGGTTCTCCCTCATGGATTGGCCGCCGGGTTCCCGAGCCCCCGCCACTGTCGCCCAAAATTTGGGCGTGTCGGCGGCCGCACGGATGCGGCGCGGCGCTCACGCCAGTCGGTCGCCCTTCTTGACCTGGACGGTGCGGTTGTCGACCGCGGGTAGCATCTTGGCCGGGTCGCGCGTGACGACGACGTCGATCACCACCGGTCCGCCCTTCGCCGCAATGCCCTGCCGCAGCGCCTGGGCGACATCGTCGGGGCTCTCCACCCGCAGCCCCGTGCAGCCCATGGCCTCCGCTACCTTGGCGTAGTTGGTCTCGGCGAGGTCGGCGGACTGGGGCCGTACATGAGGTGCTGCAGCGCCTTCACGTAGCCGGAGGCGGCGTTGTTGAACACGACGATGGCGAACGACAGGCCCATGCGCCGCGCCGTCTCCAGATCGCCGATCGCCATGTTGAAGCCGCCGTCACCGGTGAGCGACACGACGGGGCGGCCGTTGGCCGCCAGCGCCGCGCCGATGGCGCCGGGCAGGCCGTAGCCGATCGAGGCGAAACCGCGGTCCGGCACGAAGCCGCGCCCGGCCTGCTTGGTGTCGTAGAGCAGCCCCGCCCAGTGCGCGGCAAAGCCGCCATCGGCGACCAGGATGCCGTCGACCGGCATGGCGCCGTTGAGCTCGTGCATCAGGCGCGCCACGTTGATTGGCCGATCGGCCGAGGTGAGCCGCTCCATGACGCCCGCTTTCCAGGCCGCCATGCGCTTGGCGACACTCGCGGTGTAGTCCGCACGCTCCGCGTGCACCCGCTTGGCGTCGCCCGCCAGCGCCGCGCCGAGGTCGCGCACGCCCTCGCGCACGTCGCCCCACAGCGCCACCGTCGGCTGATAGGTGCGGCCGAACTCCTCGGGGAGGATGTCGAGATGGATGACGGTCTTGCCTTTGGGTGGAATGGTGAAGCGCTTGGTGGCGATCTCACCCAGCTTGCAGCCCACCACCAGCAGCACGTCGGCTTCGTCGATCAGCGCGTTGGCGATGCGGTCGTAGCGGCCGAACAGCCCCGCGCTCAGAGGATCGGTGCAGGCGATCGCGCCCTTGCCGGACATGGTGTGGGCGACGGGTATCGCCTGCGCCTGGGCAAACGCTGCGACGTCGGCTGCGGCCTGCGAGATGTGCACGCCGCCGCCGCACAGCATCAGCGGCCGCTTGGCGCCCGCCAGCAGCTTCGCCGCCCGCGCGAGATCGTCGGCCGCCGGCCGGCAGCGGATCGCCGGCGCCGCCTCGTAGCGCGCATCAATCGCATAGTCGTCCTCATTCAGCGGCAGCGTGCCGTGGCAGATGTCCTCCGGCACGGCCACCACCACCGGGCCCGGTCGCCCCGACGTGGCGACCGCAAAGGCGCGGCGGATCAGCTCGGGGACGCGCGTGGCGTGCTCGACCCTGATCAGCTCCTTGGCCGCCGGGCGCAGGATCTCGGCCTGGCGCGCCTCCTGCGTCATGTTCTTCCAGGCGTGCTGCCGGTGGGCATCGCCGACAAACGCCACCAGCGGCGTGCCGGCATTGAGCGCCTCGACCAGCCCCGTGACGAGGTTGGTGGCGCCGGGTCCGAGCGTCGCGTCGACCAGGCCGACGCGGCCCGACACCTTGGCGTAGGCGTCGGCTGCGAACACGCCGCAGCGCTCGTCGTTGATCAGGTGGTGATCGAGCTGCAGCCGCCGCGCCGCATCGTAGAAGGCCAACAGCTGGAAGCCGCCCATGCCGAACATGGGGCCGGCATGGAAGGCCTTGAGCGTGCGGGCCATGGCCTCGCCGCCGGTGATCTCGTTCGACTGGGTCATAGCAGCATCTCGCGTGCGGCGGCGGCGATCCGCTCTGGCTTCACGCGCACCTCGTCTTCCAGGCTGGGGGCATAGCTGATCGGCGCGCGCGGCGCCCCGAGCCGCTTCACGGGCGACCTGAGCTTCCCATGCAGCCGCTCGGCGACGGTGGCGGCCACCTCGGCGCCGAAGCCGCCGACCTGCACCGCCTCGTGCACCACCATGAGGCGACCGGTCTTCTCCACGCTGGCGAACACCGCCGCCTTGTCCCAGGGCCAGAGGCTCCGGAGGTCGATCACCTCGGCCTCGATGCCGTCCTTGGCCAGCATCTCGGCCGCGGCCAGGCAGGTGTGCACGGCAGCCGACCAGGACACCATGGTCAGGTCATTGCCCGCCCGCGCGGTGCGCGCCTTGCCGATCTCGACCAGGTGGTCGCCGTCGGGAACGTCGCCCTCGAGCGGCCACAGGTTCTTGTGCTCGAGGTAGACCACGGGATCATCGCAGCGGATCGCCGCCTTCAGCAGCCCCTTGTTGTCGGCGGGCGTCGCCGGCGTCACCACCACCAGCCCCGGGATGTGCGTGTACCAACCTTCGAGCGACTGGGAGTGCTGGGCGGCAGACGAGCGCCACATGCCGATCGGCTCGCGCACGACCAGCGGCACGCGGCCCTGGCCGCCGAACATGAAGCGCGCCTTGGCGGCCTGGTTGACCAGCTCGTCGACGGCGCACAGCGCGAAGTCGGAGAATCTGAGCTCCACGATCGGCCGCGTGCCCATCATGGCCGCGCCGACCGCCGCGCCCATGATGCAGGCCTCCGAGATCGGCGCGTCGGCGATGCGCTCGGAGCCGAACTCCTCGACGAGGCCCTTGTACTGGCCGAACACGCCGCCGCGGCCCAGGTCCTCGCCCACCGCCCAGACGTTGGCGTCACGCCGCATCTCCTCGGCGATGGCCTGGCGCGAGGCCTCGGCGTAGCTCATGCGCGGCATCAGAACGCCTCCTGGCGCGGATCGCCCACGTCCTGCACGTCCGCGAAGGCGCGCGCGAGCGGCGGGAACGGTGCCGCCTTGGCCGCATCGAAGGCAGCTTCGATCTCGGCGCGAGCCTCCCGCTCGGCCGCGGCGATGTCGGCTGCGGCGATGCCCGCACTCGCCAGCACCTCCTTGGCGCGCGCGACGGGATCGCGCTCCCAGGCGCTCTCGACTTCCGCCTTGCTGCGATAGGCGGCCACATCCGCGCCGGTGTGGCCGGTGAGGCGGTAGGTGTTGCACAGGAGGAAGCGCGGGCCGCCACCGCCGCGGATCTCGGCGACGAGCCGCCGCGCCGTCTCGTCCACCGCCAGGATGTCGTTGCCGTCGATGCTGGTGGCGGGGATGCCGAGGCTTTCGGCGCGAGCGGCCGGCCCCTCGCCGGCAGTCATCGCCCGGGTGCGGGTGGTGGCGGCAAAGCCGTTGTCCTCGCACACGAACAGGATCGGCAGGCGCCGCACGCCTGCCCAGTTGAGGCCCTCCAGGAACGGGCCGCGGTTGATGGCGCCATCGCCGAAGATGCAGGTGACGATATCGCCGCCGCCCTTCAGCTTGATCGCGTGCGCGGCTCCGACCGCGATGACGATGTTGGCCCCGACTACGCCGTTGGCGCCCAGCATGCCGACCTTGAAGTCGGCGATGTGCATGGAGCCGCCCTTGCCGTGGCAGGTGCCGCCCTCGCGCCCGAACAGCTCGCGCATCATGGCGCCGGTGTCGGCGCCCTTGGCGATGGTGTGGCCGTGGCCGCGGTGGGTGGAGAGCAGGATGTCGGAGGCCGCGAGATTGCGGCAGACACCGACGGCGACCGCCTCCTGCCCGATCGAGGGGTGGATCGCACCGAGCACGAGCCCCTGCTTGAAACCCTCGAGCGCGGCCTCCTCGAAGGCGCGAATGCGCAGCATGTCGCGGTAGTGCGCGATGAGGCGGGCACCGTCGAGGTTGCGGCCGGCCGGCGGAGGAGACGTGCCGGATCGGCGCGCAGAGCTGTTGGCAGGCACTGTCCGATCCTCCCCGTCGCGCTTTGCGGCCGATGATGGGAGGGGGCACCGGCGCTGTCAACGCACGAACGGGCAACGCACGAACGGGCAACGCACGAACGGGCAACGCGCGAACGGACGCCCTTACCCCTGGCCGGAGGCGACCCTAGTCGATATGAATAGTTCCAAGGCGAGCTCACGCCGCAAGCATCCAAACGCGCTCGTTCGGGAGGACACCCATGCCGGCAACGACCAATCGCCAGATCCTTCTGGTGGAGACGCCCAAGGGCAAGCTCGCGCCCGAGCATTTCAGCCTGCGCGAAGCGCCGATGCCCGCGCCCAAGGAGGGCGAGGTGTTGCTGCGGGTGCGCTACATCTCGCTCGATGCCGCCAACCGCGCCTGGATGCAGGGCGCCACCTACCGCGAGGCCGTGACGGCCGGGACGGTGATGGCCGGCGGCGCCGTCGCCGAGGTGGCCGAGAGCAAGGCGCCGGGATTGGCGGCGGGCGATCTCGTGTTCGCCGACACCGGCTGGCAGGACTATGCGGTGCTGCCGGCCAAGCGCGCAATCAAGCTCCCCAGGGTCGAGCCGATGACGCACCTCCTCAGCGTCTACGGCGTCGCCGGGCTCACCGCCTACTTCGGGCTGCTGCGCGTCGGCGAGCCGCGCGAGGGCGAGACCGTGGTGGTGTCGGCGGCGGCGGGCTCGGTCGGCTCGCTGGTCGGCCAGATCGCCAGGATCAAGGGCTGCCGCGTCGTCGGCATCGCCGGCGGCAAGGCGAAGTGCGACTGGCTGGTCGGCGCGCTCGGCTTCGATGCCGCGGTCGACTACAAGGCCGGCCCGCTCTTCAAGGCCCTGAAGGAGGCGGCGCCCAAGGGCATCGACGTCTACTTCGACAACGTCGGCGGCGACATCCTGGAGGCCTGCCTGTTCCAGATGAACAACAAGGGCCGCGTCGCCTGTTGCGGGGCCATCTCGGCCTACGACGGGGCGGCGCCGCCGGCCGGCCCACGCGGCGTGCCGGGGCTGATCGTGGTCAAGCGCCTGACCTTGAAGGGCTTCATCGTCACCGATTTTTTCGCCGAGCGCGACAAGGCCATCGCCGATCTCGTGGGCTGGGTAGTCGCTGGCAAGCTCAAGGTCGAGGAGGACGTGATCGACGGCCTCGAGAATACGCCGCGCGCCCTGATCGGCCTGCTCGCCGGCGACAACCGCGGCAAGCGCATGGTGCGGGTGGCGGGCTGATCCCGCTGTCCGGCAGATCGTCGAGGCGCGCCAGCTTTCATCACCGTCATCCCGGCGCCGTTCGCTCGCGTAAGCGAGGCGAACGGGACCAGGCCGGGACCCATGCACAGCTCAGCGCACTGTTGATCAGCGGGTTCGACACATCGCGTGCGAGACTCGGCAGCTGTCTCTCCCGCACGCAAGAGCAAGGGGCGAGGTGGGCTGGGTCCCGGCCTATTCCCGTTCGCGCTCGCGCGAACGGCGCCGGGATGACGACGCATTCAGCGCAGGTGGCACGCCACCTGGTGACCGGGCTCGACCTCGCGCAGCGCTGGCACCTCGGTGCGGCAGCGAGGCTCGACGTAGGGGCAACGGGTGTGGAAGTGGCAGCCCGGCGGCGGCTTCAAGGGGCTCGGCACGTCGCCCGGCACCACCTGCTTGGTGCGCCGGATCTTGGGATCGGGCACCGGCACGGCCGCCAGCAGCGCCTCGGTGTAGGGGTGCAGCGGGCGGGTGAACAGCGTCGCCTTGTCGGTGTACTCGACGATGCGCCCCAGATACATCACCGCGATCCGGTGCGAGATGTGCTCGACCACGGCCAGGTTGTGCGAGATGAACAGGTAGGAGAGCTCGAGGTCGCGCTGCAGGTCCATCAGCAGGTTGATGACCTGCGCCTGGATCGAGACGTCGAGGGCAGAGACCGGCTCGTCGCCGATGATGAGCTTGGGGTTCAGGGCGAGCGCCCGGGCGACGCCGATGCGCTGGCGCTGGCCGCCCGAGAACTGGTGCGGGTAGTTGTCCATCTGCGCCGCTCTCAGCCCGACGCGATCAAACAGCTCGGCCACCCGCGTGCGCCGCTCGCTTTTCGATTTGCTGCCGTGCACCTTGAGCGGCTCGCCGACGATGTCGCCGGCCCGCATGCGCGGGTTGAGCGATGAAAACGGGTCCTGGAAAATGATCTGCATCTGCTGGCGGAAGGGCCGCAGCTCCATCTTGCCCAGCCGGGTGATGTCGCGCCCCTCGAGCTTGATGGTGCCCGCCGTCGGCTCGATCAGGCGCAGGATGGTGCGCCCGACCGTGGTCTTGCCGCAGCCGCTCTCCCCGACCAGCCCGACCGTCTCGCCGGCGCCGATGGTGAAGCTCACGTCGTCGACGGCGTAGACGTGGCCAACCGTGCGGCGCAGCAGGCCCTTGCGCACCGGGAAATGCTTCTTGAGGCCACTGATCTCGAGTACGGGCCGCGCCGTCTCAGCCATTGGCCGCTCCGGCGATACGATCAGAGTGCCAGCAGGCCGCCCAATGGCCTGCGCGCTTCTCCTGGTAGGGCGGGAACTTCGCCCGGCAGCCGTCGTCGGCCAGCGCGCAGCGCGGGGCGAAGATGCATCCGTCGGGCAGGTTGCTCAGCGCCGGCACCATGCCCGGGATCTCCTGCAGCCGCCCGACGCTGCGGCGGGTTTCGCCGCGCATCAGGGCCAGGCGCGGGATCGAGTTGATGAGGCCGCGCGTGTAGGGGTGCAGCGGGTCGGCGAACAGGTCGGCGACGTTCGCCTCCTCCACCTTGCGGCCGGCGTACATGACGATCACCCGCTCCGCCGTCTCGGCGACGACGCCCAAGTCGTGCGTGATCAGGATCACGGCGGTGCCGAGTTCGCGCTGCAGCTTGGCGATCAGCTCGAGGATTTGCGCTTGGATCGTCACGTCGAGCGCCGAGGTCGGCTCGTCGGCGATCAGCACCTTCGGGTTGCAGGCCAGCGCCATGGCGATCATGGCACGCTGGCGCATGCCGCCCGACAGCTGGTGAGGATATTCCTTGATGCGCTGATTGGGCTCGGGAATGCCGACCAGCTGCAGCATCTCGGTGGCGCGCGCGAGCGCCGCGCGCTGCGACATATTCTGGTGCAGAATCAGCGCCTCGCCGATCTGCCGGCCGATGGTCATGACCGGGTTGAGCGAGGTCATCGGCTCCTGGAAGATCATGGAGATGTCGTTGCCGCGGATGCCGCGCATGGCCGCCTCGTCGAGGCCGAGCAGATCGACGCCCTCCAGGCGGATCGAGCCGCCGACGATGCGGCCCGGCGGGTCGGCCACCAGCCGCATCAGCGAGAGCGCGGTCACGCTCTTGCCGCAGCCCGACTCGCCGACGATAGCCAGCGTCTCGCTCTTCCTGAGCGCGAAGGAGACGCCGTCGACCGCCTTCACCAGCCCGCCGCGGGTGTAGAAATAGGTCTGCAGCTCGTCGACCTCGAGCACGCGCTGTTGGGCTTCATGGCTATGCACCGCGCCGGCCGTCAAGGGATCCGCTTGCGGCATCAGTGGCGCTGCCTCGGATCGAGCATGTCGCGGACGGCATCGCCGAGCAGGTTGGTGCCGAACACCACGGCGCTGATGGCGATGCCGGGGAAAATCACCAGATAGGGCGCGCTGCGCACATACTCGGCCGCCGATTCCGACAGCATCCGCCCCCAGGAAGGATGCGGCTCGGGCACGCCGAGGCCGAGGAAGGCCAGCGCCGACTCCACCAGGATGGCCGAGCCGAACTGCGCCGTCCCCAGCACGATCAGCGGCGCCAGCGTGTTGGGCAGTACGTGGTTGACGGCGATGCGCCACTCGCTCATGCCGACGGCGCGCGCCGCCTCCACGAACGGCATCTCCCTGAGCGACAGCGTGTTGGAGCGGATGATGCGCGCCACGTTGGGCACCAGCGGGATGGCGATGGCGATGATGGTGTTGGTGAGCGACGGTCCGAGCGAGGCGGCCATCACCAGCGCCATCACCAGCAGCGGCAGCGATTGCATGATGTCCATCAGGCGCTGCACCAGCAGGTCGAACCAGCCGCCGAAGAATCCCGACATCAGGCCGATGGCGACGCCGATCAGGCAGCCGAGCACCGTGGCGCCGAGCCCGACGGCGAGCGAGATGCGCGCGCCGTAGACGATGCGGCTGAACACGTCGCGACCCATGAAGTCGGCGCCGAGCACATGGCGTTCGCCGGGCGGGGCGAGCGACGAGCGCGCATTGGTCGAGAACGGATCGAAGGTGGTGATGGCATCGGCAAAGATCGCCGTGGCGACGAAGAGCAGCATGATCAGCGCGCCAATGGCGCCGAGCGGATAGCGCCGGGCGAAATGGAGGAGCGCGCCGAAGCGCCCGTGCACGTTGGCGCCGGCGCGCGTCAGTCCAGCCTGATGATCGATGACGGCCACGCGCTCACTCCTCGTACTTGATGCGCGGGTCGAGAACCACGTAGAGCATGTCGACGATGAAGTTCACGACCACCACGACCACGGCGATGAACATGACGAGGTTCTGGACGATTGGATAGTCGCGCCAGCGGATGGCCTCGACCAGGAAGCGCGCCACGCCGGGGATGTTGAACACGGTCTCCGTGACGATCAGTCCGCCGATCAGGAACGCCGCCTCGATGCCGATGATGGTGACCACGGGCAGCACTGCGTTCCTGAGCGCGTGGTCGTAGTTGACGGCGCCGTCGGAGGCACCCTTGGCGCGCGCGGTGCGGATGTAGTCCTGGCGCAGCACCTCGAGCATGGACGAGCGCGTGAGCCGCATTACCAGCGCCGAGCTGCGGAAGCCGACGGCAGCGGCCGGGATGCACAGGAGGGCAAGGTCGTGCCAGAGGTTGCCGGTGTCGCTCTTGTAGATCGGGATCCAGCCGAACCAGTGCACGAACGCCATCAAGATCAGCAGGCCGAGCCAAAAGGACGGCAGCGACAGCCCGCTCAAGCTCACCACGCGCAGAGCATAGTCGAGCGGCGTGTTCTGGCGCACGGCGCTGATGACCCCGAGCGGCACGCCGAACAGCACCGAGAACACCAGCGCCAGCACGGCGAGCTTGGCCGTGACCGGGATGCGCGGCAGGATCTCGTCGATGGCCGGCTTCTCCGACACGTAGGCGTAGCCGAGATCGCCGCGGGCTAGCCCGCTGATCCAGGTGATGTACTGCGTGACGATCGGCTGATCGAGACCGAGTTCGCGCTCGATCTTCTTCTTGGCAGCCGGGTTCACGAAGCCTGCCGAGTCGAAGATGATGTCGGTGATGTTGCCGGGCACGAGGCGCAGCATGACGAAGATCAGGATCGACATCCCAATCAGCGTCACGACCATCAGGAGCAGTCGACGGACGAGATAGGCTCCCACGATCGACACTCCTCCTATTGCTGGTGCGATTGCGCCGGCGCTACTTGTCGAGCCACACGTCCTCGTAGCGCCAGTTGTTGTAAATGCTGTTGTGGTGCAGCACGAAACCCTTCAAGTGGGGCTGCCAGCAGGTTGCCATGTGCTGGTAAGAGATGATCGGCCGGGCGAGGTCTTCGGCCAGCTTCCTCTCGATTTCCCAGACGATCTTCTTGCGCTTGTCGACGTCGATTTCCTGCGACTGTTTGTCGATTAGCGCGTCCACGTCCTTGTTGCAGTACTTGGTCAGATTGCGTTCCGAGTTGCAGCTGTAGTTCTCGTAGAGGTTGACGTCGGGATCGTCGACGCCGACGCCGGTCAGGTTGAGGCCGACCGCGTACTCGCCGCGCGTCACCTTGGCGTGCCAGATGCTGGTGTCGACCACCTCCAGCTCGCCGTCGATGTGGATCTTCTTGAGCTGGTCGATGAGGATGACGGCGGGGTCGCGATAGACGGCGATATTGCGCGTCGAGATCTTCACCTTCAGCGGCTTGGCCTCGGTGTAGCCGAGCCCTTCCATGATCTTGCGCGCCTCGGCCCGGCTCTTGTCCACGTCGGCCGAATAGCCAGGAAGCGACTGAATGACGTCCTTCGGCATGCCCCATCTGCCTTCGGGCGGTGACAACATGACGCCGCTAATGCTGTCCTTACCGCTGCTCAGGATGTCGATGAAGGCCTTGCGATCGAGAGCGAGTGCCAAGGCCTTGCGAATATTCGGATCATTGAAGGGCGCAGACTTGGGATTGATGATCAGATTGTTGGAGACGTAGGTCGGCACCAGCTCGCAGATGGCCTTTGGTGCTTGCGCGTTGACGTCCTTGAGCAATGGGATCGTCACGTCGGTCGTGAACGTCATGTCGAACTCGCCGGCCACGAACGCCAGGATGCGGGTCGAGCGGTTCTCGATCACCTTCCACTCGATGCCGTCGAGATAGGGCTTGCCCTTCTTCCAGTAGTCTGGATTGCGCACGAACTTCACCGAATCGCCGCGCTTGAGCTCCACGAACTTGAACGGCCCGGTGCCTATGGGATTGGTGCGCATGTCCTTGGTGGAGACATGGCAGGGGTAGACAGGGGTGTAGCCGGAAGCGAACAGCGAGACGAACGAGGGTTGCGGCCGATTGAGGTGGAACGTGGCCTCGTGGTCGCCGTTGACCGTCACCTCCTTGAGGTTTTGCCACCAGATCGCGCGCGGGTTCTTGCGGAAGTCGTCAGGGTCCTTGCCGGTCAGCTTGTTCCAGGTGCACTGCACGTCCTTGGCCGTGAACGGCTTGCCGTCGTGCCACTTGACGCCCTGGCGCAACTTGAAGGTGAGCTTGGTGTTGCTCGCGTCCCAGGCCCAGCTCTCGGCCAGGTCCGGCATGATGGTCTCGGTCGTGTTGAGCTTCTGTTGCTGGTCGAATAGCACCAGGTTGTTGAAGATGCCCATGAACGGCTGCACCGTCGAGATGGTGGCCTCCTCGTGGATCGAGGCGCTGGGCAGGTTGTCGCGATGATAGATGCGCAACGTGCCGCCCTGCTTCTGGGCGAGCGCGGGCAGCGCCAGACTGGTGACGGCAAATGTGCAAACGACGACGAAGGCCAGCTTCGAGCGCATGTGCGTCCTCCCGAGGTGCCCGCAGCCGGGTGGTCGGCACCCTGTCCGCGACGGTTTTTCTTGTCTTGCGGCCACGCTAGCGGTGGGGCCCGCGTTGATCAACAAGCAATTGGGTGGCAGCCGGCGCTTGGTGAAGCGCCAATGCCCCGCAGCGTCGCCGCTCGAGGGGATTGGGCAATCCAGGGGCGCGGGGCGATGGAGCGCCGCAATTATCGTTGGCGGAAGAAGGCGGCGTCTCCACCGCCCCGCGCAGGTTTTTGGGACGTTACCGCCGGCCTTTGGGTCATACACCGCAGTGTTGCATCCACCGAACGGGCGGGCCTGAGGCTTGGTCGCTCGGCTACCGGGGCCACCTCGACGCGCTTCGGCCGCGTGAGCCTGACGTGTCGACCTGCACCCCGCCCTCGCCTTGGACGCCTCCGGAGGCGACCCCTGGGTGGAGCGGGATGGCGCATTATGCACCCGCCGAGGAGCGCGGGGATAAGCCTGTGTTTGGTTACTTCTTGCGTCCCCGGCCGAAGCGCCCCGATCGGGCGCGCAGAGCCGGGGTCTTGCCGGGTGAGATTGATTTCGACGCGGCAAGGTCCCAGATGGCCTCCGCCGAGGCGTCGGCCTCCGGGAACGCAGAGTGATAGCGCAGCATATTGCGGCACGCTTTGCCCGGAACGCGGCTACTCCCGCCGCAAACTCGATCCGCCATCCACGGCGAGCGATACGCCGGTGATGAAGTTGGCCTCGTCGGAGGCCAGGAACAGCGCCGCGTAGGCCACGTCCCAGGCCGTGCCCATGCGCCGGCGCAGCGGCACCTTGGCGTCGCGCATGGCGGCCACTTCCGCGCGCGTCTTGCCCCAGGTGCGGGCGCGCGTGTCGACGGCCATGGGCGTATTCATCAGCCCGGGCAGGATGGCGTTGGCGCGGATGCCGAACTCGGCGTTCTGGGTGGCGAGCTGCTCGGTGTAGGCGATCATGCCGGCCTTGGTGGTCTTGTAGGCGACGGTGGGGTAGTTGGTGGCCAGCGCCGCAATCGAGCTGATGTTGATGATCGACCCCGACTGCTGCTTGCGCATGACCGGCAGCGCGTGCTTGCAGGCCATGATGGTGCCGCGCAGGTTGATGGCGTTGACGCGGTCGAAGGCCTCCTCGGTGATCTCGAGCGGTGGGGCATCGCCGCCAGCCAGGCTGACGCCGACGTTGTTGTGCAGGATGTCGATGCGGCCCCACAGCTTCACCGCCTCGGCGACGGCCGCCTGCAGGCTCGCCTCTTTCGTGACGTCGGCTTCGAAAGCGACGCACTCGCCGCCCTCCTTGCCGGCCAAGGCTGCCGTCTCCTTGGCCGAGTCGAGCCGGTGATCGACGGCCAGCACCTTGGCACCCTCGCGAGCAAACAGCAGCACCGTGGCGCGGCCGTTGCCCACGCCCTCACCTGGGCTCTGCCCGGCGCCGACGACGATCGCGGTCTTGCCTTTAAGTCGCATGGCATCCTCCGTCATTTTCTCCCTCTCCCCATCTCTTCTGATGGGGAGAGGGAATGCGCGTGCTTCACGATCAATGCATCCACCACCGACGCGCCTCGCCCGCGCTCGTGCACCAGCACCGGGTTGAGGTCGATCTCCTCGATCAGGTTGGCATGGTCGGCCGCGAACGCGGCAAGCCGCACCATCAGCTCGGCCAGCGCGTCGACATCCGCCGCCGGCGCACCGCGATGGGCCTCCAGCAGCCGGGCGCCCTTGAGGCGGGCGATCAGGTCGCGCGCTTGCCCCGCCATCAGCGGCACCGGCGCCAGCGCGATGTCCCCCAGGACCTCGACGTTGACGCCGCCCAGCCCCACCATCAGCAGCGGCCCGAAGGTGGCATCGCGCTTGACGCCTAGGATCACCTCGCGCCCCGGCGGCGCCATCGGCTGCACCAGCACACCCAGGATCTTGGCGTCCGGCGCGTGCCGGCGCGCCCCGGCGAGCACCGTGTCGTAGGCCGCGCGCACCGCATCGGGCGAGGCGAGGTTCAGCGCCACGGCGCCGGCTTCCGTCTTGTGCAAAATGTCGGGCGATTGCACCTTGAGCGCCACCGCGCCGCCCATGGTCTGGGCCGCGCGCACGGCAGCATCGGCCGAGACCGCGAGCGTGCCGATCGCCGCGGCACCGATGCCGTAGGCGGCCAGCACTGGCCGCGCCTCCCATTCGCACAGCGCCGTCCCGGCCGCCGCCAGCCGAGCCCCGGCCTCGGCTCCATCCGGCGCGTACCTGCTCGTCGCCTCGATCGGCCGGAGGACGCGCTCGCGCAAGCTCCGGTAGTCGGCCATCGCCCGCAGCGTGCGCGGGCAGGTCTGGATGCTGGTGTAGAGCGGATAGCCGGCCTGGCTCAGGATCTCGATCGAGCGCTGTGCCGGCAGCGTATAGCTCCAGGGCAGGATCGGCTTGTCGGTCGCAGCCGCCAGCCGGGTGAGAGCCTCGGCCTGGCGCTGCAAGCCCGCCGGCGAACGCGTCGTCATAATGACGATGACGCCGTCAACGCTGGGCGAGGCGGCCACCAGCTCGGCGAGGCCCGCATAGCCGATCTTGAAGATCGCCTGGGCAGTAGCATCGACCGGGTTCTGCGACGTGCCGTAGGCCGGCAGGTGCTCGTCGATGCGCGCGCGCGTCGCCGCATCGAGCGTGGGGACCTCGAGGCCCGCCGCGGTGCAGGCGTCCGCCATCCAGCCGCCGCCGCCGCCCGAGGCCGTGCAGATGCCGACCCGCCGCCCCGCCGGCAGCCGGCCTTTCCAGGCCACGAACCCGGCCGCCATGTCGACCATCTCGCCGAGGTCGCGGCCCTCGATCAGGCCGTAGCGCTGGAACATGGCGTGATAGGCGTCGTAGGCGCCGGCGAGCGCGGCGGTATGCGACGCCGCCGCCCGCACGCCCGCCTCCGATTGCCCGATCTTGTTGACGATGATCGGCGTGCCGGCCTTCAGCGCCATCTCGGCCACGCGCTTGAAGGTCTCCGCGCTCTTGATGTCCTCGAGCAGCATGAGCAGTGCGTCCGTCTTGCCCTCGTTGAGGACGTACTCGGCGATATCGAGCGTCTCCAGGCACGCCTCGTTGCCGGTGGTCGCGACGTAGCGGACCGAGAGTTCCTTGGCCCGCGCATGGTCGAAAAACGCAAAGCCGATGCCGCCGCTCTGGGCGATCACGGCGAGCTGCCCGCGCTGGCGCCCCGAGGGGAGGAGCGGCCGCTCGCTCTTCTCCATGGCCGGGCTGAAGGTGGGGCACAGCAGCGAGGCCGTGTTGGCAAACCCCTCCGAGTTGGGCCCCATCACGGCCATGTCGTAGCGGCCGGCGATGTCGCGGATCTTGCCCTGCATCTGCGCGCCGGCCTCGCCCGAGGCCTCCGCAAAGCCGCTGCTCAGCACCACTGCCGCGGGCACGCCGGCCTTGCCGCAGCGCTCGAGCTCGCTGGCCACGTGCTCCGCCGGGATGATGATGACGGCGAGATCGGCGGGCCCCGGCAGCTCCTCGACCGACCGGTAGGCCTTCAGCCCCATCACCTCGGCGCTGCTGCGGCTCACCGGCCAGATCTGACCGGCGAAGGCATGGCTGCGCATGATGCCCATGATGCGGCCGCGCAGGCTCTCGGCATCGGCCGAGGCGCCGATCAGGGCCACGTTGCGCGGCCACAGCAGCGCGCCGATGTCAGGCATGGACGTTTCCCCCGCGGGTGCGACTGCAACGAGATCGTTTCAGGTGGCGGCGATTGACAGCCTCCGGCACGGCTCGTCACCATGCAAGAGGCAACACGTCAAAGCAATCATGCGCCTGAGCGCATCGAGCAGGGAGGACAACATGCACGTTGGGTTCATCGGGCTCGGCACCATGGGTGCCAGCATGGCAGCCAATCTGCAGAAGGCCGGCTTCGATCTGGTCGTGCACGACGTGCGCCGGGCCTCGACCGAGCCGCATCTGGGCCGCGGCGCCCAGTGGGCCGATACCCCCCGCGCCGTGGCCGAGGCGAGCGAGGTCGTGTTCACCTCGCTGCCCGGCCCGCCGGAGGTGGAGGCCGTGGCGCTCGGCGACAACGGGCTCGCCGCCGGCATGCGCAAGGGCGCGGCCTATTTCGACCTGTCGACCAACTCGCCGACGCTGGTGCGCAAGATCCATGGGGTCTTCGCCGAGCGCGGCCTGCACATGCTCGACGCGCCGGTGAGCGGCGGTCCGGCCGGCGCGCGCTCGGGCAAGATGGCGCTTTGGGTCGGCGGCGAGCAGGCGGTGTTCGACCGCCACAAGGCGGCGCTCGACGCCATGGGCGACCAGGCGCGCTATGTCGGTCCGATCGGTGCCGGCTCGGTGGCCAAGCTCGTGCACAACTGCGCCGGCTACGCCATCCAGGCGGCGCTCGCCGAGGTATTTGCGCTCGGCGTCAAGGGCGGGGTGGAGCCGCTGGCGCTGTGGGAAGCGGTGCGCACCGGCGCGGTCGGCCGCCGGCGCACGTTCGATGCGCTGATCGACCAGTTCCTGCCCGGCACGTACGACCCGCCGGCGTTCGCGCTGCGGCTGGCCCACAAGGACGTGACGCTGGCGACCCAGCTCGGCCGCGAGCTCGGTGTGCCGATGCGGGTTGCCAACCTCGCGCTCGCAGAGATGACCGAGGCGATGAATCGCGGCTGGGAAAATCGCGATTCGCGCGTCTCGATGGTGCCGCAGCTCGAGCGCTCGGGCGTGACGATCGCCGTCGCGCCGGAGCGGCTGAAGGCCGCGCTCGAGCGCGACCCACCCTACCTGGCCGATCCCAAGCGCAGCTGACGTGGGGCCGGCCCGGACGGGACGGTCACCCGACTGGACCCAGCCCAAGCAGGTTTGCCCCGAATGAGGAGCAGGTCATTCCGGGTTGATCATACTGCGGGTGAGGGATTGCATTTGGTCGGATGTCGGGTCCAGGCACACGGCTGCTGATCTGGCGGGTCAGCCTTCACGCACGCTTACAGGTGCACACCTGACGCGTTGTGCTCGTGGCAAGCCCTTCCCAGTCTGACCGAAGACGGAAGAAGGTACGCCGTGGCCTTGAGCGCCATCGCGCCAGGCATGCGCGCTGGCAGCGTTCCTGGCACGGAAAAGCCGCGCGGTCTCGGGCCGGGTCTGATCCTCGGCCAACGAACTAGGCCCCCCAACATACGCGTCGCGATCCTGTATCGCGAGGCGCTTGAAGCACTTGTCAACCCGCGCATTGGGATGCAACGATCCAGGGCAACAAAGGCCGCCCGAGCGGATGTCGTCCGCTGGCGCTACGTGGGAGGACTAGATGCCCAGGTTGTCTCGGCGCAGAGTGCTCGGAGGCCTTGCTGCAACGGCCCCCGCATCCCTCATCCCACACCGCGCTCTCGGCCAGGCCAGTGGCCCGTCGAGCCCCGCGGAGATCGATCTCGCCAAGGCGAAGGCCGAGGGCAAGGTACTGCTCTATACCAGCCTCGACACCAAGATCGTCGATGCCGTCATCAAGCCGTTCAAGGACAAGTACGGCATCGACGTGCAGTATTACCGCGGCGGCTCCAACGACGTGACGTCGAAGGTGCTTGCCGAGGCCGATGCCGGCCGCCTGCAGGTCGACCTGGTCGACGCCTCCGACCTGGCGGCGGTCCTGCTCATGAAGGAGCGCGGGCTGCTCAAGCCCTTCAAGTCCGCGTCGCAGCCGGCCGTCGCAGCGCAGCTGCGCGACCCGGACGCAACTTGGACCGCCGATCGCCTGACGCAGGCGGTCATCCAATACAACACCAAGGAATTCGGCGCCAAGCCGCCGGCGAGCTGGAAGGACCTCACCGCCATGAGCGGGCGCACGGTGTTCTTCTCCAGCCCCAACGGCGATGGAGCGCCGCGCATCTGCACGCTCGCCAAGCACCTGGGCTGGGACCTGGTCAAGGACCTTGCCGCGAGCAAGCCGCTCAGGGTGCAGACGCCGCAGCTGATCACGCAGGTGCTGGAGCGCGGCGAGCGCGGGGCGGGCTTCCTGCAGAACGACAACATCGCCTGGCGCTCGAAGTTGGAAGGAAAGCCGACCGACTATGTGTTCCCCGCCGAAGGGGTGCCGACCGAGATCGGCGCCTGCGGCCTGCTCAAGGCGTCGACGCGCCCACATGCAGCAGCCCTATTCTACGAGTGGTGGATGGGCAAGGAGGGCCAAGACCTCCTTGTTGCCGGGGGCAAGTACTCGAGCCGCACCGATATTGCTCCGCCAACCGGCATGACGCCGCTCGCCAAGCTCAAGCTGCTGACCCTCGACTACACCGAGTTCAAGCGCGAGCGGCCCAAGGTGCTCGACCAGCTCGCGGCCATCTTCGGGGGCGAGTGGGGGAATTGAGCTACCGTGCCTGTCGGGCGTTGCCAGGCGTTGCTGCGGCCACAGTGCGCGCGGAGTGAGCGCGGTCGACATGGGACGTCTGCGAGCGAGAGTCGGGCATGGCTTACGCGACGCCCGCTGATGCGTCTGCGCCGCGATCGTTCTTGCCGCGCTGGCGGCGGGCGATCGGGCCTCAAAGCCTCGTGCTCGGTTTCGCCGTCGCATTGCTGCTGGTGTTTGTTGCCTATCCACTGCTGTGGCTAGTGCTGGCCGCCTTCGGTATCCCCGGATTGCCCACGCTCGAGCACCTGACCCGCGTGGCCACGCGGGCACAGAACTACGACTCGCTCGTCAATACCCTGCAGCTCGCGTGCGGCACCGGGCTACTCAGCATCGCGCTGGGCGTGCCGCTCGCCTGGGCCACCGCGCGCAGCGACATGCCGCTGCGCCATGTCGTGCACGCACTTGTCGCCCTCTCCTACATCACGCCGCCCTACCTCACCGCGCTTGCCTACATCATCTTGATGGGGCCTGACGCGGGCCACTTCAATCGTTTGCTGCGCTGGCTGCTGGGGCTGGAGGCGCCGCCGTTCAACATATTCAGCATGGGCGGCGTGATCTTCGTCATCGGCATCCACGTCTTCGCCTTCACCTACTTTCTAACCTACACCGCGCTGCAGTCGGTCGATGCCTCGCTCGAGGAGTCGGCGCAGGTGCTGGGCGCCAGCCGCTGGGCGGTGATCCGGCGCATCAATCTGCCGCTCGTGGCCCCGGCCATCACCGGCGGAGCGCTGCTCGCAGCCGTCGACTCGCTCGCCCTGTTCGGGCCACAGGCGATCCTCGGCATACCAGCGCGGATCGTGTTTCTGCCGACCCGCATCTACGGCACAATCGGCGGCTATCCCCCACGCTGGGGCGAAGCGGCGGCGCTGTCGCTCGTGCTCGTGCTGCTCACGGTGATCGGGCTCGCCATCCAGCGCGGTTACCTCGAGCGGCGATCCTACATCACTGTCGGCGGGCGCGGCGTGCGCACCCGGCGCACCGAGCTCGGCGGCTGGCGATGGCTGCTGCTCGCCTTCTGCGGCTCGGTCGTCTTCTTCAGCGCCATTGCGCCGATCGGGGTGTTGACGCTTACCGCCTTCAGCAAGAATTGGATCGATCCACCGACGCTTGGCAACCTCACATTGGCGCACTTCAATGCCGCCCTTTTCACCGACCAGATCGCCGCACGCGGCATCGTCAATAGCTTCCGGCTCGCCACCGCTGCCGCTCTGATCGCCGTATCGCTCGGCGCTGCCATCGCCTATCTCGACGTGCGCACCGAGCTGCGGGGACGCCGACTGCTCGACTATCTCGCCATCCTGCCGCTGGGCTTACCGGGCACGGTCATTGCCGTTGGCATCCTGTTGGCGTTCATCCGCCCGCCGTTCTCCATCTACGGCACCCTTTGGATCCTGCTCATCGCCTACGTCGCGCGCTTCATCCCGCTGGCAACGCGCAGTGCCAATGCCACCTTCCGCCAGATCGACCCTTCGCTGGAGGAGGCCGCCCGCATCACCGGCGCGCGCTGGCTCACGGCCATCCGGCGCATCCTGATCCCGCTGTCCCGCCCCGGCCTGCTCGTCGCCTTTCTGCTGGTGTTCATCCCGGCGTTCGGCGAGCTCAGCGCCACCATCCTGCTTTACACCGGCGGCACCGAAACAATCGCCGTCGCCATCTACCGGCTCAACGATCTGGGACAGCTCGAGGTGGTCTCGGCGTTGGCGGTCTTTACCATCGGCGTGATCCTCACGTTGAGCCTGTTGGCAAGCCTGCTGTCGGGGCCGGGGGCCGTCGTCGCCGATGCCCAGGCGCCGGTGCGGTGAAGGTACATCCGGAGCCGGCCATGGCGTTCATCGAGATCCGAGACCTCGACAAGGCTTTTGGCAGCTTCCGCGCATTGAAGGATATCAACCTCGACATCGCCGAGAAGAAGTTCGTGACGTTCCTGGGACCCTCGGGCTGCGGCAAGACGACGATGCTGCGCACGCTGGCGGGCTTCCTCGCGCCGGACCGGGGCACCATCCATGTCGGCGGCAGGCCGCTCTCTTCACCCGCGGGGATCGTTCCTCCCGAGCAGCGCCGGATGGGCATGGTGTTCCAGAACTACGCCGTGTGGCCGCACATGACCGTCCTCGAGAACGTGGCCTTCGGTCTCAGGATCGCCAAAGTCGACCGGCGCCAGGTTCAGGAAAGGGTCGCGCGCGTGCTGGACGCCGTGGGACTCACGGGGCTCGACCAGCGCCATCCAGGACAGCTCTCCGGCGGCCAGCAGCAGCGCGTGGCGCTGGCGCGCTCGCTGGTTGTCGAGCCATCGATCCTGCTGCTCGACGAGCCACTCTCCAACCTGGATGCCAAGTTGCGCGAGCGCATGCGCGTCGAGCTCAAGGACCTGCAGCGGCGCATGGGCCTCACCTTCATCTACGTCACCCACGACCAGGCCGAGGCCATGGCACTGTCGGACCGGATCGTTGTCTTCAACCAGGGGGCGGTGCAGCAGATCGGCGCGCCGCGCGAGATCTACGAGCGGCCCGCCAACCTGTTCGTCGCCGATTTCATGGGTCTCGTCAATCGGCTGCCGGCGACGCTTATCGAGCAGGCACAAGGCACGGCTCGCGTGCGCGTCGGTCCGCATGAGCTGCGCGCGACGATCGGCGCGGAGGCAGCGGCTGGATCGGGCGCCGTAACGCTGGTGATCAGGCCCGAGGCGATCCGACTCGGCCACGGCGGAACGGGCGAGAACCAGCTCGCAGGCACCATCGTTGACGCCACTTTCCTCGGCAACATCATCGACTATCAGGTGGATGTTGGCGGCGTCGTGCTGCGCGTCCAGGGCGATCGGCAGACCGTGCTCGAGCCCGGCGCGCGGGTCGCCCTCGCCGTGCCGGTCGCGGAATGCACCGTTATGCGCGATGCGGGTTGAGGCCATGCGCGAACGCACGTTGACGCGGCATCGGGGTGCGGACAATCGTGAGGTGGTGCTGGAGCCCAGCTATCGGCTCTGGCCAAGGTGAGGAACGGGGACGCTCATGCAGCCACGCAATATGCTCTTCATCATGTCGGACGAGCACAACCCGCGCGTGCTCGGCTGCGGCGGCCACCCGATGATCCGCACGCCCAACCTCGATCGGCTGGCCGCGCGCGGCGTGCGCTTCACCGACGCCTACTGCAACTCGCCGATCTGCGTGCCCTCACGCGCAAGCTTTCACACCGGCCGCTATGTTCATCAGATCCGCTTCTGGGACAACGCGATCGCCTATGACGGCAGCGTGCCGACCTGGGGCCACCGCCTGCGAGCGGCGGGCCACCGGGTCGACTCGATCGGCAAGCTGCACCTGAAGAGCGCCGAGATCGACAACGGCTTCACGCAAGAGCACATGCCGCTGCACGTGGTCGAGGGCATCGGCGATCCGCTGGGCCTGCTGCGTGACCCCCTGCCCGTGCGCAAGGCCGCCCTCAAGCTCGCCGCCGACGCGGGCCGCGGCAACTCCACCTACCAGGACTACGACCAGCGCATCACCGAGGCGGCCGAGGCCTGGCTGAAGGAGCGTGCCGCCGAGAAAGCCGGCAAGCCATGGGTGTTGTTCGTTTCGCTCGTCTGCCCGCACTTTCCCCTGGTGGCGCGACCCGAATGGTACGACCTCTATCCGGAGGACAAAGTCCCGTGGCCGCTGATGTACGCCAAGGACGAGCGCCCAACGCACCCCTACATCAAGGCCATTCGCGAGAGCATGATTTACGATCAGGGGTTCGATGAGGCCAAGGTGAGGAAGGCGCTCGCCGCCTACTTCGGCATGGTGAGCTACGTCGACGACAATGTCGGCCGGCTGATCAGGGCGCTGGACAACACCGGGCTCGCCGACAACACGCGCATCGTCTACACCAGCGATCACGGCGACAACCTCGGCACGCGCGGGTTGTGGGGCAAGTCGACCATGTACGAGGAGTCGGTTGGCGTGCCCATGATGATGGCGGGCCCGGAAGTCCCGGCCGGCGTGGTATGCCGCGAGCCGGTCTCGCTCATCGACAGCTTCCCGACCATTCTCGACTGCGTTGGGCTGGCACTCAACCCTGGCGACAGGGATCTGCCTGGCGCTCCGCTGATGGATGTCGTCGCCGGCCGAGCCGGACCGCGCACCGTCATGAGCGAGTACCACGCGGCGGGCGCGGCGACGGCCGCCTTCATGATCCGCCTCGGCAGCTTCAAGTACGTGCACTACATCGGCATGCCGACGCAGCTTTTCAATCTCGCCACTGACCCGCACGAGACACGCGATCTGGCGCAAGATCCCGGCTATCGCGGCGTGATCGCCGAGGCCGAGGCGGCCCTGCGCAAGGTGGTCGATCCCGAGGCCGCGGATCGCCAGGCCCGCGCCGACCAAGCGGCCAAGATCGCGGAGCTCGGGGGCCGTGAGGCCATTCTGGCCCTCGGCACCTTCGGCTACTCGCCGGTGCCCGGGACCAAACCTATCTACACGAACTGATGCGGGCGACAGGCCAGGCACAGCGCCCAGTCGCACCCGCGCAACAAGACAGTCCGGCCGGCTGCAGCGCGATGAGATGCTGCGCCCAGGTCGCGCTGCGCGGCAAAGCCGCTGGGCACCCGGCGCGGTGGACACGCAGCGCTGTGCATAAATCGCCGCCGGACCGGCTGGTGCGTCTGCCAGGCCGACGGATTCGCGCGGGCAGCGACGAAGAGCTGCTGCCGATGGATGGCGAGGGCCCTAGTCGCCGCGTCCGCGTCGGCGCTTTCGCCATCGACCCGTTTGCCGTCACCAACCAGTGGTTCGCCACCTTCGTTGCCGAGACCGGCTTTCGCACGGACGCCGAGCGGCACGGCTGGTCCGCCGTCTTCCGGGGCTTCCTACCCGAGGAGAGTCGCGCATCAAGGGGTGCCGCGGGGGCGCAGTGGTGGGCCCACGTCGAGGGCGCGACCTGGCGCCAGCCGGAGGGGCCGGGCTCCAGCATCGAGGACCGCCTCGATCATCCGGTCGTGCACACCTCCTGGAACGATGCGCTGGCATTCGCCGCCTGGGCCGGCGGCAGGCTGCCGAGCGAAGCGGAGTGGGAGTATGCGGCCAGCGGCGGACTGGAGGGCAAGCGCTTCCCCTGGGGCGATAGGGAGCCTGACGATATCCATTTCCTGCCCTGCAACGTCTGGCAAGGCGAGTTCCCTACCCGCAACACCGCTGCCGATGGCTTTGCCGGCACGGCTCCCGTTACCGCCTTTACGCCCAACGGCTTTGACCTCTTCAACATGGTCGGAAACACTTGGGAATGGTGCGCGGACGCCTTCCGCGTCCGCTCCCTTGCGCGTGCCGCCAAGGCCCGCAACGATGTCGCTCGCGCGGAACACGAGCGTGTCGTCAAGGGTGGCTCCTATCTCTGCCACCGCTCCTATTGCTATCGCTACCGCATCGCTGCACGCACCGGTGTCAGCGCTGACACCTCGACGGGCCACGTCGGTTTCCGCCTCGCCTTCGATCTCGCCTGACGCGAACCGGATTGCCCGGTGGTCGATACCGGGCTACGCAGCGGCTGGCAACTCTTGCTGCGGATCTGATTGCGGACTTCGCTCATTGGCGGAATTCGCGTTGGAGCGGCCTGGCGCCGCAATCCTGAAGACGAGGGCATAGAGCGCCGGCAGGAACGTGAGGGTCAGTAGCGTCGCCGCGATCAACCCACCCATCATGGCGAGCGCCATCGGCGCCCAGAAGATCTCCCGGGCAAGCGGGATCAAAGCCAGCACCGCGGCGGCTGCGGTGAGCGCGATGGGCCGGAAGCGGCGCACCGTCGATTCGACGATTGAGGTGAACGCATCGTGCCCAGCAGCCATATCCTGCTGAATCTGATCCACCAGGATCACGCTGTTGCGCATGATGATACCGGCGAGCGCAATCACACCTAGGATCGCCACGAAGCCGAACGGGGCCTGAAATGCCAGCAATGCCATCGCCGCGCCGATGAGGCCAAGCGGACCCGTCACCAAGACCAGCAGGCTCTTGCCGAAGTGTTGAAGCTGGACCATCAGCAGCAGGAGAATGACCAGAAGCATCACCGGCATCTTCTCGTTGATGGAGGTTTGGCTCTTGGCTGATTCCTCAATCGCGCCTTGCAGTTCGATACGATAGCTGGCCGAGAGGCTGTCACGCAGCGGTTTCAGCTTGGCGAGAACGGCCTGGGCGACATCGGGCGATTGCACGCCGTCCGGCACCGCGCCCCGCACGGTGATCGACGGCAAGCGGTCGCGCCGCCATTGGATCCCCGGCTCCAGCACCATCTTGAAGGTAGCCACCTGGCGCAAGGGGATTGAGGCACCTGACGACGTTTTCACGTAAACATTGTCGAGAGCCGAAAGCAGATTGCGCGTTCCGGATGGCTCGCGCAGCATCACCTTGATGGTCTCGTCGTAGTCGCGGAACTCGCCGATCTGGAAACCGGACAGGATGGCCTGCAAGGACCGGCGGATGTTTTGCGAAGTGATGCCGAGAGCCCGCGCGCGATCCTGGTCGATATCGAGTTTCAAGCCCGGCACCGGCTCGAGCCAGTCGTCGTGCACGTTGCTGACGTCGGGTGTGGCGCGCATGACGTTGGCGACCTCAACTGCGAGGCGACGCACCTCACCGCGATCGGGGCCTGTCACGCGCACCTGTACCGCCCATCCAACCGGCGGACCATTGAACAGACGGTCGGCCTTCGAACGGACGTTGGGGAAGTCGTGCGCCAGCGCTTCGCGCACACGGATGAGGATACGTTCGCGCGCCTCGAGTGACTTCGACATCAGCAACAGCTGCGCAAAGTTCTGGTTCTTGAGCTGCTGGTCGAGCGGCAGATAGAAGCGCGGCGCGCCCTCGCCGATGAAGCTCGCAACGTAGGCGATGTCGGGGTCATGCAACAGTTGTCGTTCGAGCCGCTTCGCGTCGCGCTCCGTCTCGGCAAAGGAAGAGCCCTCCGGGAGCCAAAGATCGACCAGGATCTCGGGCCGGTTGGAGGTCGGGAAGAACTGCTTTGGGATAAAGACGAAGCTGGCGATGCTCGCCGCCAACGCGGCAAAGCTGAGCACGACGACGGTTCGGCGGCGCCGGACGCACCAGGTCACGATCGCGCGGATCGCGCGATAGGGGCGACTGTTGTAGGCGTCGTAGTGCTCGCCTGCTGTCTGTTGTTTGCGAACCTTGAGTAGCCGGTAGCCGATCCACGGCGTGAAGTAGACCGCGGCGAACCAGGAGATCATGAGCGCGATCCCCGTCACCCAGAACAGGGTGCTCACGTACTCGCCGGCCGTGCTCTGCGCGAACCCGACAGGAATGAATCCCGCGACCGTGATCAGAGTGCCGGTCAACATCGGGAACGCGGTGGAGGTGTAGGCAAACGTTGCGGCGCTGAGCTTGTCGTGCCCCTCCTCGAGCTTCCGATCCATCATCTCGACCGCGATCATCGCGTCGTCGACCAGGAGACCGAGGGAGATGATCAGGGCGCCAAGGGAGATGCGGTGCAGATCTATCCCCATCAACGACATGAGGAAGAACGTTGCGGCCAGCACCATGGGGATTGTCAAGGCGACGACCAAGCCGGCGCGCCAGCCGAGTGCCATGAGCGAGACCACGAGCACGATGCCGATCGCCTCGGCCAGCGCCTCCAGAAACTCGTGGATCGATTTGCTGACAACCTGCGCCTGGTCGGAAATGCGGCCGAGCTCGACGCCCACCGGCAGGTCTTGCTCGATGCGCTTCAGCTCTCGCTCGACGGCGGTGCCCACCTCGGTGACGTTGGCACCAGGCAGCATGGTGGTGCCGATCAGCACCGCCTCCCCCCCCTGATAGCGGGTCTTCGTCGACGGAGGATCCTCGAGGCTCCGCTTGACGTCGGCGATGTCGCCGAGCCGGAAGGTCTGTTGCCCGGCGCGCAGCCGCAACTCGCGAATGTCCTCGACCGATCTGAGCCCACCTTGCACGTCGATGCGCACCGAGCGTTCGCTGGTCTCGATCCGTCCGGCGGGGTCCATCGCATTCTGGCCGGCGAGTGCCGCCTGTATGTCGAGCGCAGAGAGACCGCGCTCGGCCAGCGCCACGGAGGACACCTCGATGAAGATCCGCTCCTCCTGGAGTCCCAGCAGGTCGATCTTGCCGACGCCCGGCAAGCGGAGCAGGATGTCGCGCGCGTTCTTGGCAAAGGCCTTGATCTCTGGATAGCTGTAGCCCTGGCCGGTGATGGCGTAGAGGGAGATGTAGGTATCGCCGAACTCGTCGTTGAAGAACGGGCCGATTACGCCCTCGGGGAGCGTCTGGCGAATGTCACCGATCTTCTTGCGCGCCTGATAGAAGGCATCCTGGACAAACTCACCGCGCACCGACCCCTTCAGGTTGACGAAGATGTTGGCGAAGCCGGGCCGGGTGTAAGAGCGGACGAATTCAAGGCCCGGCGTTTCCTGCAGCTTGCGCTCGATCTTGTCGACCACCTGGTCCTGCATTTCCACGCTCGTGGCGCCGGGCCAAAGCACCTGCACCACCATGACGCGAAAGGTGAAATCGGGGTCCTCCTTTTGCCCGATGCGCAGCAGAGAGAACGCTCCCGCAGCCAGCAGCAGCACAAGGAGAAATGCCGTGAAACTGCCGTGATTGATGGCCCAGCGCGAGAGATTGAAGCCGCTCGATTGGTTGGACTGGATCAGATCAGCGGACATGAGCTATGGCTCCGATGCTCGAGGTTTCTTGGCGCCGCGTGTTGCCCCTCTCGCCCTTCAGCGCGGTTCGCCGTGCGCGCGCTCGCCCGGCAGCCTGATCTGCATGCCGTCGCGCAAGAACTGCACACCAGCGGTGACGACCAGGTCTCCAACCTGCAGCCCGCTGGCGATCCGCACGCCATCGTCGGCAATCCCAGCTACCGTGACCGCTGTCTTGCGCACGACCTTGGCCGCCTGGTCGACGACGAATGCGACCGGGCCGCCCTCGCCCTCGGCCAGCGCCGTCAGCGGCACCACCATTGGCGCGGCCTCGTCGTCGACGGTGAGTGCGACCGATGCGGTCATCCCGAGCCGCATGGTCTGCGGCGGTGTGTCGACGGCGATGCGGACGGCATAGGTGCGTGAGGTCGGGTCGGCCTGACCGGCAATTTCGCGAATGCGGCCGTCGATGCTCGCGCGCGGGTCAGCCCAGAGCACAATCTTCGCCCGCTGGCCGAGCGTGAGGCGCCCGGCGTCCTGCTCGGGTACGGCCGCCGCAATTTCCGTTGCCCCAGCCTCAGCCAGCGTTGCGACCGCCTGACCGGCGTTCACGACCTGCCCGGGCTCGCCGGTGACCGCCGTGACGATACCTGCCTTGTCGGCTTTCAGCGTCGCGTAGTCGACTGCATTGAGCGCTTGGCGCAGCTGCGCCTCGGCGGTCTCCAACGCGGCCTCGGCCGCGTGCAATTCGTTGCGTCTGGTGTCATAGGCCGCCTGCGAAATGACCGCATTTGGCAAGAGGACTTTGGCGCGCTCCAGATTGTCCTTGGCCACGTCGCGCCGGCTGCGCGCCGACGCCACCGCCGCCCTGGTGGCGTTCTCTGCGAGCTTCAGATCGGTATCGTCGAGGCGCGCGATCACCTGGTCCACCTCGATGCGATCACCCACGTTGACGGACCGCGCCACGATCTTGCCGGGCACGCGAAAGCCGAGCGCGCTCTCGACCCTCGGTCGCACAACACCGGAATAGGTGAGGGTGCGCCCTCGAGAGGCCGCTGCAACGACAGCGACCTTCACCGGCCGCACAGTCTCTGTTTTGACAGCAGCTTCGCCCTTGCAGCCGGCTACCAGCGTCGCGATGCCCAGGAAGCCAACCACGCTCGCGAGGCCTACCCGCCCCCTGATCGTTGGGGCAAAAACTGCGGTCGAATTGCATGCCTGAACGCCCATGAGAAGCTCCTGCTTCAACTTCGCCCTGCCCGCTCGCACCGGCGGGCCAGCGGTCCACGCGGTGCTTGCTATGTGAGCGCTACTAACATATGTTAGCGGCACTCACATCGCAAAGTGTTAGCGACGCTAACTTTTCAATTCCTCGTGAAGCGTCCATGGTGACGGCGATGAGGAAAAGCAAGACGAAGACAGTGCGGCGCAAGACGCGCTATCACCACGGCGAGTTGCGCGAGGCGCTGATCCGGGCTACGCGGCAGCTCGTCGAGCAGCGCGGCGCGGAGAATTTTACACTTGCCGACGCCTGCCGGGTTGCGGGCGTCACCACAGCAGCGCCCTACCGCCATTTCCGTGGCAGGCAGGAGATCCTCGAGGAGATCGCCTCGCGCGGTTTCGACGAGCTCAGGAATCGTTCCATGGCCGTAATGGCCGAGAAGGGCGAAGGCACCCTGGAGGGGATCATCGCCATGGGCCAAACCTATGTCGCCTTCGCGGTGGAGGATACGGCAGTGTTCCGCTTGATGTTCGGCCAGGAGCCCTCACTCAAGAGGGCCGAGCATGTGGTTGGAACGGGTCACGCTTGCTTCGCGAACCTGATCGAGCAAGTGGCGATCTACTGCGAGCGCAACAAGGTCGGCGGAGATGCGCAGGAGATTGCGCTGAAGCTGTGGACTTTCGTGCATGGGGCGGCCTCGCTCCTGATCGACGATGACTACGACGCGGTGGCCCCGAAGATTGACGTCAACCGGCTCATTGCCAGCGCTACTCCCGGCCTGCTCGCCGCATCGCCGCGATCCTCCAAGGGTTGATGTCGGCATGTGGTGATCAGTGATCTTCCCTCAGGGTTGCGAGGAGGCGTCCTTCCTTGCCGACCAGACTAACGTCCCTTGAATGCGCGCGCGAACTGGTCGGTCATGGGTTTGACGAGATAGGACAATGCAGTGCGTTGATCCGTCTCGATGAACAACTCGACGGGCATGCCGGGTATCAGCTTGTGCTCGCCCAACCGCGCCAAAGCGTCGTCGTCGGCCTTGATGCGGGCGACGTAGAAGGATTGCCCCGTCTGCGCATCGCGCGACAGATCGGCAGGGAGGCCACGCGTAGGTTGGGTTAGCGCGGCCACAGCTCGAGGGGTATTGTGGCTGCGTTGCTTCCGCGCGTGACCCAACATTCGAGCCCACCATGCGCTACCGCCGCGTCGTCGAGGCCACATGGCCTGGGCGGGTCGCGAGTGAATGTTGGGTTACGCGTGGAACGAACGTGGCCCGAAGCTGCAGCCGTGATGGCCGCGCTAACCCAGAACCTACGGGCTTCGGGCCGGCGGCGCATCAGTAGGCGAAGGTTCGCTCGGCAACTCGGCGGGCGCCAATCGGTGCTAGGGTGGGGCGCGGCGGTTGCCGCCCAGTTGCGTCAAACGTACCCGTGAGTTGCGTCCCATGTCCTTGCGTCAGCGTGCCCGTTCGAGGGGCCCCATCAGCCTGGCCGGGGCCCTGCCCCGCGACCTGCCTCACAACCGGGTCCTGATCGGCGATTGCCTGGAGGAGCTGGCCAGGCTGCCGGCGGCCAGCGTCGACCTGGTGTTCGCCGACCCGCCCTACAACCTCCAGCTCGAGCGTGACCTGCTGCGCCCCAATAACACGGTCGTCGACGGCGTCGACGACGACTGGGACAAGTTCGCCTCCTTCGCCGACTACGATCGCTTCTCGCGGGCCTGGCTGGCCGAATGCCGGCGCGTCCTCAAGCCCGACGGCGCCATCTGGGTGATCGGCTCCTATCACAACATCTTCCGCCTGGGCGTGGCGCTGCAGGACCTGGGCTTCTGGCTGCAGAACGACGTGATCTGGCGCAAGACCAACCCGATGCCGAACTTCCGCGGCAAGCGGTTCACCAACGCGCACGAGACGCTGATCTGGGCCGGCCGCGACGCCAAGGCGCGCGTCACCTTCAACTACGAGGCCATGAAGGCCCTCAACGACGATCTGCAGATGCGGTCCGACTGGCTGTTCCCGATCTGCTCGGGGCCCGAGCGGCTCAAGGACGGGGAGGGGCGCAAGGCGCACCCGACGCAGAAGCCGGAAGCCCTGCTGCACCGGCTGCTGCTCGCCACCACCCATCCAGGCGACCTCGTGCTCGACCCGTTCTTCGGCACCGGCACCACCGGCGCCGTCGCCCGCCGGCTCGGACGGCGCTGGCTCGGCATCGAGCGCGATCCCGACTACGCCAGGGCCGCCGAGGATCGCATCGCCAGGGTGCGGCCGCTGCCGCCCTCCACCCTGGAGACGGCCAGGTCCAAGCGCGCCGAGCCGCGCGTGCCGTTCGGCACCATCATCGAGCTCGGCATCCTGGAGCCCGGCATCACGCTGACCGACGATCGTGGCAGGTTCCGCGCCGAGGTGAGGGCCGATGGCACTCTGGCGATTGCCGGGCGACAGGGCTCGATCCACCGCCTCGGCGCGGAAATCCAGGGCAAGGCCGCCTGCAACGGCTGGACCTTCTGGCACTTCGAGGCGGAAGGGCAGCGAAAGCCGATCGATATCCTGCGCGAGGAAGCCCGCCGCCAGCTCGGGCTCTCAGGAAGTCCCGCCGGCCTCGTGGCCGCGGAGTAGGTCGTTCAGCACCGGGCGGTGCAGCTCGATCAGGTCGCGGGCGATGTCGGCGCGCACCAGCTCCTGCTCGGCACGCAGGACGAGGACGGCGTCGAAAGCGTGGCCCTTGAAGTGTCCGCGCCGGGCGTGCTCGGCGTCCTGCGCGGCCATGCCGATGGTGGTCGTCCCGACATAGCCGAGCTCGAGGCCGGCGCCGCTGGCATCGGTGGCGAGCCTGCGGGCATAGACATAGACGGCGCGAACGCCATCGAGATCTGCCGCGTCGTCGCGGTCGTGCACCTCGAAGGCGTAGGCGCGCCTGGAGGCCCCGCGCAGGATGTGCTGGCCGGGCCTGCGCCTCAGCGCGCCTGGGCGGCCCCGCGCCGTGGCCAGCCGCAGACGCCCCAGCAGCGAATTCACGATCGACGCCATTGCTTTGTCCCCGCCCAGCGGTGCACACGATTCCCCCGAGCAGGGCGTCTACGCTTATTCGCCGGCGGGCCGAAGCCATGGGCGGCGGCTCATCAACAGCAAATTGAGGAGGGGCTAGTCTGACGCAGCCAACGACACCTGGGGGGCACGTGAGCTGGACCGAGGCGATCTCGGTCTACCTGCGCCCGCGCGTCCTGATCGTGCTGCTGCTCGGCTTTTCGGCCGGCCTGCCGCTGGCGCTGTCGGGCGAGACCTTGCGGGTGTGGATGGCCGACAGCGGCGTCGATGTCGGCACCATCGGCCTGTTGGCGCTGGCCGGCCTGCCCTACACCATCAAGTTCCTGTGGGCGCCCTTGGTCGACGCGCTCGACGTGCCCTGGCTGTCGGCGAGGCTCGGGCGGCGGCGCGGCTGGCTCGTCGCCTCGCAGCTCGTCTTGATGGCAACCATCCTGCTGCTCGGCACGCGCGATCCGCTCGGGGCCCCGGTCATCGTCGGCCTCGGCGCCCTGCTCGTTGCCTTCGCCTCGGCCACCCAGGACACCGTGATCGACGCCTTCCGCGTCGAGAGCTTGCCGGGCGACGAGCAGGCCGCGGGCATGGCCGGCTACGTCGCCGCCTACCGCATCGGCATGCTGGCCTCGGGCGCCGGCGCCATCGGGCTCAGCGCCTGGCTCGAGCTGCAGGGGCTGGGCAAGGAGGCGGCCTGGCCGATCGCCTATGCGGCGGCGGCGGCGCTGGTGGCCGTGGGGCTGGTGGCGACGCTGCTGGCGCGCGAGCCGGCGGTCAACCGCGAGGCGGCCGGCGCTGCCTCGGGGTCCGATGCGGTGGCGCGGGTGGCGCACACCGCCAAGGGGGCGTTCCGCGAGTTCCTGGCGCGCGATGCGGCACTCGCCGTGCTGGCGTTCGTGATCCTCTTCAAGCTCTGCGATGCGCTGGCTGGCGCCATGACCGCGCCGTTCGTGCTCTCGCTCGGCTACGACAAGGCCACCTACGCGGCGGTCGTGAAAGGGCTGGGCCTGGTGGCGCTGCTGGCCGGCGGGTTTGCGGGCGGGGCCATCGCCCGGGTGCTGCCGCTCGGGGCGTCGTTGTGGCTCGGCGCCATCCTGCAGATGCTCTCCAACCTCGCTTTCGTGTGGCTGGGCTTTCAGGCGGCGAGCGCCGGGGCGCTGGCGGCGGCGGTCATCGTCGAGAACTTCACGGCGGCCGTCGGCACGGTGATCTTCGTGGCCTACATCTCCGCGCTCTGCCGCAACCCGCTGCACACGGCCACCCAGTACGCGCTGCTGGCCGCGCTCGCCTCCGCGGGGCGCACGGTGTTTTCCTCGGGGACGGGATTCCTTGTCGCGGCCATCGGCTGGCCGGCGTTCTTCGTGGCGACGGCCGCCGCCGCCCTGCCGGCGCTGGGGCTGCTCGCCTGGCTCGAGCGGCGCGGGCATTTCGAGGGGCTGGCCGCTCAGGATGCGGGCGGTGCGGAGGATTGACCGGCCCGATTCGCGACGCCGGCGACAGATCGCGCGCTACGGCTGGGCGCGTCCGGTGAGCCGGGCGAAGAGGTCGCGCAGGCGCTGGGCGAGCACCTGGACCAGCAGCGACAGGCCGCCGAGGCGGGCGGGCGCCAGGTCGGCTGCCGGGTCGCGCAGCCTGGCGTCGAGGTTCTGCGCAAAGGCCTCGCCGATGCGCCGCACCAGATCGCGCACCAGGCCGGAGCGGCCGAGCTGGGCCAGCGGGCCGACCAGGGAATAGGCGATGATGACGTCGACCCGGGTCGCCTGCTCGCCCCCCTGGCCCCCCTCGCCGGCCAGCGCGGTCAGCTGGTAGTCGACGCTGCCCGAGGCGCGCGAGCCGCTCCGGCGGTCTCCGCCTGCCCCCTCGATCAGCTGCCGGTGCTCGGCGGGGAAGGATTGAATCCGGCCCTCGCCGGCAAAGCTTGCCCGGATCGGGCCGATGGCGGCGTCGAGCCGGGCGTTGAGCCGGTCGCCCGCGACCGGCCCCTCGAGGGCGAGGCCCGGCATGCAGCGCGCCACCGCCTCGACGTCCGCCATCAGCCGCCAGACCGCCGCGCGCGGATGCGGCAGCACGAAGCTCTGGACCAGGCGCACGGTGCCGTTCGACGCTTGCGGCGGCCCAACGCTGACGGCGATGGGCGGCGCCATTGAACGCGAGCGGGACGCCCCCGTTATGCTCTGCGGAGGAGCAACGGCGCGCGCGATATCGGCGTGCGGCGGCGCCGCGCTATCTCCCGAAGGCGATACGGGGCCGGGCGCGGGGCCCAGCCATGATCGCGCATGGGCGTTCCCCGGCATGGACCCAGCGGGCTCCGTTGCAGGTGCAACGGTGTCGCCCATGACGGTCTCGATGGCGTCGATGATGCCCTGGTAGCCGGTGCAGCGGCACAGATTGCCGCTCATGGCGATGCGGATATCGGAACGCGGCAATTGTCCCTTGCGGCGAACGAGGTCGCGTGCGGCAATCAGCATGCCGGGCGTGCAGTAGCCGCACTGGAGCGCGTGCGCTTCTGTGAAGGCCCTGCGCAGGCGCGCCATCAGGGCGTCGCTATCGAAGCCCTCGATCGTGCGCACGGCGGTGCCGTCGCAGGCCACGGCGAGGGTGATGCAGGAGCGCGCGATCTCGCCATCGATCTCCACGGTGCAGGCGCCGCAGATGCCGTGCTCGCAACCGAGGTGAGTGCCGGTGAGCAGCAGGTGCTCACGCAGGAAATCAGCCAGGTGTGTGCGCGGGACGACGTCGGCAGCAACGGGCGTGCCGTTGACGGTGAGCGCGACCCTAGTCATGGGCCACCATGTCGGTGAGCACGTGGCTGAGCACGACCCTAACCATGGGCCACCATATCGGTGAGCGCACGGCGGAGCGCGACGACGGACAGGCGCACGGCGTAGTCGTCGCCCACGAAGCCTGCCGCGAGCAGGCGCTGGCGCAGCTCGGGGAGACCCGGGAGATGGTCGCGGTCGGCGCGCAGATCGGCCGCCTCGGCCACCACCGGCGCCCCCGTCGGCGTGCTGGCGACGAGGCGGGTGGTCTCCCGGTCGGGGTCATGGACGGCGACGCCGATGGCCTCGGCGAACTCCCCGCTGCGGCGGCAGATCTTGGCAAAGCCGAAGCGGGCCTGGGGCGGGAACTTGCGCAATTCGATGCCGGCGATCAGCTCGGCCTCGCCCAGCGCGGTCTGCATGGCGCCCACGACGAAGCCCGCCAGCGGCACGCGGCGCCGGCCCGAGGCAGCCGCGATCGTGAGATGGGCGTCGAGCCCGGTGAGGCAGGCGAGCCAGTCGGCAGCCGGATCGGCGTTGGCCAGGCTGCCGCCCACGGTGCCCCGCGTCCGCACGGCGCGATAGCCGATGCCGGCGGCGACCCGGCGCAGGAACCCGCCGGTTGGATCGCCCGCGCGCCCGTCCTCGATGGCCGCATGCGTCACGGTGGCGCCGACCGTGACGGACCGGCGGTCCTCGGAGACGGCGGCAAGCTCCGGGATGCGGGAGATGTCGACGAGCAGCGCCGGTTGCGCCAGGCGCAGGTTCAGCATCGGCCCCAGGGTCTGGCCGCCGGCCAGCACCTTGGCATCCGGCGTGGCGGCGAGCATCTGCAGCGCGTGCGCAAGGGACGTCGGCCGGGCGTAGTCGAAGGCGACCGGCTTCATGCGGCGGCCGCCTTCGCATTCGCCTGGGCGATCGCCTCGAGGATCCGCCGCGGCGTGATCGGCGAGATCAGCAGCTCGGCGCCGAGCCCCTGCAAGGCGTCGTTGACGGCATTGGTGATGGCGGCCGGCGGGGCGATGGCGCCGCCCTCGCCGATCCCCTTCTGGCCAAAGCGCGTGTAGGGCGAGGGCGTCTGCATGTGAAAAATCCGGACCTCGGGCATCTCCGCCGGCCCGGGCAGCAGGTAGTCGGACAGGGTGGAGGCCTGCGGCTGGCCCAGCGCGTCGAAGCGCATCTCCTCGTAGAGTGCCGTGCCGATGCCCTGCGCGGTCCCGCCCAGGATCTGGCCGTCGACGATCATCGGGTTGACCAGCACTCCGCCGTCCTCCACCACCACGTAGTCGAGGATCTCGACCTCGCCGGTGTCGGGGTCGACCGCCACCACCGCGGCATGCGCGGCGTAGCTGAAGGTGCCAGTGTCGCGCCCGGCCTTGTAGCCGGCGGTGACCTCGAGCCCGCTGGGGTCGACATCGCCGGCCAGGTCCTGCGGCCGGCGATACCAGGTGCGCGCCACCTCGGCCACCGGGATGCGCCCCGCGGGGCCCACCACCTCGCCGCCTTCGAGGCGTACCTCCTCGCGCTTGGCCTGCAGCAGCCCGGCGCCGATGGAGAGCACCCGCGCCTCGAGCTGGTCGCAGGCAGCCGCCACCGCGCCCCCCGCCATGATCATGCAGCGCGAGCCCCAGGTGCCGGTCGAGTAGGGCGTCTCGGCGGTGTCGCCGTGCACTAGCCGAATGCGCTCGTGCGGCACGCCCAGGATCGAATGCGCCACCTGCGACAGCGTCGTCTCGAGCCCCTGGCCGTGGCTGTGCGCGCCGATCCTGAGCTCCAGCCCGCCGTCGGGCGTGAAGCGCGCCATCGCCGGCTCGTACCCCGGCACGAATGGGATGCCCCAGGCGGCGTAGACGCTGGTGCCGTGGCCGGCCTGCTCGGCGTACATGGCAAAGCCGACCCCGATCCGCCGTCCGTCCGGCTCGCCGCGCCGCTGGCGCGCGCGCACATCGTCCAGGCCGATCGCCTCGACCGCCCGCCGCAGCGCCTCGGGGTAGTCGCCGGAATCGAAATGGCGCTTGGCGATGTTGTCGAACGGCATCTGCGCAGGGCCCACTAGGCTCTTGAAGCGCAGCGCGTTGGGCTCGATGCCGATCTGGCGCGCGAGCGCCTCCAGCGTGACCTCCAGCGCAAAGCACACGCCGGTGCGGGCGACGCCGCGGTAGGGCAGGATCGGCGGCTTGTTGGTGGCCACCGAATAGGCGCGGCAGCGGTAGTGCGGGAAGTCGTAGAGGCCCGGCAGGATCGAGGTTATCTGGCCGGCCTCCAGGCAGGCGGAGAACGGGTAGGCCGAGTAGGCGCCGGAATCGACGGTGGCCTCGCAGTCGATGGCGAGCAGGCGCCCCCCTGAGTCGGCGTAGGCCGTCACGACGTAGTGGTGCTCGCGGCAGTTGGCGTTGGCAGTGAGGCCCTCGCGCCGATCCTCGATCCAGCGCAGCGGCGCCCCGACCTTGCGCGTCGCCCAGGCCAGCGCCACCTCCTCGGTGAGCAGAATGCCCTTGTAGCCGAAGCCGCCGCCGACGTCGGGCGAGACGACGCGGACCTGGCCCTCGTCTAGCCCCAGGCATTCCGCCAGCCCCGAGCGCACGATGTGCGGCTGCTGGGTGGAGGTGGTGAGCACGAGCTGGCCGAGGCGGGAGTTCCAGCCAGCCACCACGCCGCGCCCTTCCAGCGGGCACATGGCCTGGCGCGAGGTCCTGAGCTCGCGCGTGATCGTGTGCGCGGCCTTGGCCTTGGCCGCCTCGAAGTCGACGTCGATGGCCGAGGTGAGGAAGAGGTTGTCGCCCCAGTGCTCGTGCACCAGCGGTGCGCCCGGCTTGCGGGCTGCCAGCATGTCGGCGACCACGCGCAGGGGCTCGAGGTCGAGCTCGATCAGAGCGGCCAGGTCTTCCGCCTCGGCGCGGGTCGGCGCGATGCAGAGCGCCATCGGCTCGCCGGCGTAGCGCACCTTGCCCGTCGCCAGGATCGGCTGCAGCGAGGACTTGAAGCCCGGCAGGGCCGTGTCGGCGCGGATGGCGGCGACGCCGGCGAGGTCCTCGGCGATGAACACCTGCGCCCGGATGGCCGGCGGAATGCGGATGGCCCGGATGCGGGCGTGCGCCAGCGGGCTGCGCAAGAACGCCGCCTCCAGCATGCCCGGCAGCTTGATGTCGCCGACGAACTGGCCGCGGCCGCGCATGAAGCGGTCGTCTTCCTTGCGCAGAACCCGCGCGCCGATGCCTTGCCCGTCCACGCCCTCATGTCTCCGGGTTGGCGCCCAACTCATCCTATCTTTAGCACAAGCTGGGGCAGGCGCACCCGGGCCTCGTGCTCCCCTCCCCCTGTGGCGAAGGCACCTGCTTCGCCCGACGGCGCAGGGGGAGGGGAGCGCGCGGCTCGCCAACCTCTCCCCTCCCCCTGTGTCGAAGACACACGTCTTCGACACGAAGAGGGGGGAGGATGGAACGCCACGGGCTTGGGCCGCCGATCGTCTCGCGCACGCCTTGCTCCAACCGGTGGACCAAGTCCGATGGCGTTCCTGGTGGGGGTAGCCGGCGACGCACTCGACAGACACCCCCTCCTGGACGCGCCGAACGCGTTGGCACCTCCGCGACGAGCCCGTGCCTTCCGTTGCAGCCAGCAGGCGGCGCCAACCCGTGGCGCGTCGTCCTCCCCCCTCTTCGCGCCTCGCGCGCTGCGCGACGCGCAGGGGGAGGGACGATCCGGCGCGACGCGCAGAGGTTTTGGTATGCTTTCGCGCTGACGCCGCGCGCTCCCCTCCCCCTGCGTCGACGGGCAAAGCCCGAGGCGCGAAGAGGGGGGAGGATGGAACGCCACGGGCTTGGGCCGCCGATCGTCTCGCGCACGCCTTGCTCCAACCGGCGGACCAAGTCCGATGGCGTTCCTGGTGGGGGTGGCCAGCGGCGCACGCGACAGACACCCCCTCCTGGACGCGCCGAACGCGTTGGCACCTCGGCGACGCGCCCGTGCCTTTCCGTTGCAGCCAGCAGGCGGCGCCAGCGCGTGGCGCGTCGTCCTCCCCCCTCTTCGCGCCTCGCGCGCTGCGCGACGCGCAGGGGGAGGGACGATCCGGCGCGACGCGCAGAGGTTTTGGTATGCTTTCGCGCAGACGCCGCGCGCCCCCTCCCCCTGTGTCGAAGACACAGGTCTTCGACACGAAGAGGGGGGAGGATGGAACGCCACCGGACCAAGTCCGATGGCGTTCCTGGTGGGGGTGACGAGCGTCGCACGCGACAGACACCCCCTGGACGCGCCGAACGCGCTGGCACCTCGGCGACGAGTTCGTTGCCTCTGTTGGAGCAAGCAGGCGGCGCCAACGCGTGGCGCGTCGTCCTCCCCCCTCTTCGCGCCTCGCGCGCTGCGCGACG
>Ga0247727_10000992_pt1 | contig 69036 bp, 68 predicted proteins | sample WisWelCaveWW1625_FD_202498 | JGI IMG/M metagenome (GOLD analysis project Ga0247727, IMG submission 202498) | Biofilm microbial communities from Wishing Well Cave, Virginia, United States - WW16-25 | ecosystem: Environmental > Aquatic > Deep subsurface > Groundwater > Cave microbial mat | place... | reverse complement strand
CCCCCCCCCCGGCGGAAACTCCAGGAGAAGGACCCGCGCGCCAATAGGCGTCCAGACTTTCCTTCCATCGCCTCGCTTCAGGATTCATCGGCCTGACTCCCATTCTCTGCTTGATCCCCACGCCAGTCATCGAGGCCTGCCTGTTCGCACGGACGGAAGGCAGGAAAACTCGCCATTCTTCGCGAGTAGCGGAATCTGTACAGGCAGCGACGTCAAGCGGTTCGTACTCGATGATGAGATGAACAACGAGAGTTCGATGCGGTAGTCGGCGCAGGTGGGGCGTGTATCCTCTCCGCTCGGATAGAGGCTACCCATGATCTCCGGCGGGATACGGAAGTTCATCTGATACAGGCCGGGAAACTGACTCTGCCCGACGTACGTTATGGTCAGATATTTCAAGCCCCCGTGCGGAAGGCCGCCCACATATGCCTCGGGCCAGTAAGAAGGCGGTGGAGGATTTACGGCTGGTGGGCCTCCCAGCCCTGTGAACCAAACCGTGTAGGTTCCATTGAGTCGCGCTGGAGCCGAGGAAAGCAAAAGATTCCCGTCTGGATCGGTAACGGCCCCCCGTGTCGGCTGTTGTTCGTGCGTTCGTCGAGCGGAAAGGCCGCATGGTGACGGGTCATTCCAGAGCGGGTTGTAGGCGCAGTCATAGCCCATCTCAAAGATGGCTGGCCATCTACTTTGTACATCGATCGCAAAAGAAGCCGGATTCCTATTAGGGCCGTTCACGACTCGTATGTTCACTGTTCCGGTGTTGTTTGACAGTTGGAAGTTGATCTGCGTCGGGCTTACGAATAGCAGCCCAAGGGGCACATCATTTCCGAATACCTCAGTCTCTCCCAGCTTTTTCGGCCAGGCGGTGGTTGCGGAGATGGTCGTTGATGCCAGATTGTCTCCCCAGATTGTGGCGAGTCCATACGTCGCGAAGTAACGCTGGAAGTTCGCTGCGTTCACAATCATTTTGATCTCGGGCACTTGAGCACAGAGATGGAACACGACCATGACCGCCAACATCAGTCCACGAGCGGCTATCTTCAACCCGAACCTATCGAGGGGAAGCGTGTTGTTCATGAGTACTTATTGTAGCGCTCCTCTTCGACGCCGGCAGATTCGCCCGGTGCAGGTGGGGCAACGGCGCCGACCGCAGTTTCGCGCGCGCCAGTCTCCACGGCGTCGCAGTCCGGCGCCGCGCGACCGCCAAAGGCGCTGCCATCGGCCTGGTGGTGGGCCTCTGCTTGGCGTACCCGAGCGCAAAGCTGCAAGGCGCAGGCGTCGCGGCCGGAGGGATTGTGTGGGTTGAACCCCTGCTGGTACAGCTCGTCCGAAATCTGCCGGCGCGCAAGAGCAAGAACAGAAGCTAACCCGTGTCCCGTGCCATTCTCAGGGCCTCTACCGAATCGGGACCGCTTCGACCACCAAGCGGGCCTTCGGCGAGTCACTGCGTAGCAAGACGGGCCGAATCTGGCGCAGTGCGCGGGCCTTCCATGGCCGACAGCGCAAGTTGATACTCACGTGTCGAGCTTGAGCGCCGAGAATCCTGGTGTGCCCAAGAGTGTGCCCAAAGTGGCGCAACTCAGCGAATCTCGGCGAAACAGCGGTGTTGAAGAATCAGCAACTTGGGGCGTCAGGGAACCCGGCGCAACCGGCGGGTATCGGCTCATAACCCAAAGGTCGAAGGTTCAAATCCTTCCCCCGCAACCAAGCCTTTCCATTCCTTCCAACTCCGAAGAGATGGCTTCCGTCGATCACCATGGCCGGGTTTCTACTTCACGTACAGGTCGACCGACTGGCTATACTTGCTGCCCACCCTGACCACCAGCGAGACTGTCCCCGACGGGGTTTCCGCGGAAACCAGAGCGTTCACCTGCATGACACCCGCGTATCCCGGCGCGGCACCGGCATAGAGCGTGATCACCCCGGCGTGGTTCACTCCCACGACCACCTCCTGAACCGGCCTCTGGAACGGAGCCGCGGCTGGCCGTCCGTCGATCCCCAGGGTGGCCGGAATTCCATCGCCCGTAGCCCAGAACGTAATCGATGATCCCTTCTCACAAGGATTGGCCGCACTGTTCCGGGAACCGTCCGCATTGTGGATCTTAGCCGACCCTTTGCCGAGTGGCTGGTCCATAAAAATACCGGGAGCCACATCGGTGACCGGCAGGGTTACCGCCGCCGAAGTCTGGCCGCCATACTCGACCCGCATCCGCGCGTCGGTTTTTCCGGAGACGGCGTAGGGGACAATGGCCACGATCTGGCTCGATTGGGCGCTCAGAATCGGCGCTGGAACGCCGTCGAACAGCACGCGCGCCGAGCCGGCGGTGGTATCGATGTTTCCATTTGACGTAAGGCGCGCAGTCGCCGCTTGTACCGGGCCCATCCCCCCGCCCGAGATGGACATGATCTCACCCGGGGCGATGGGGCCGGCGGCGCCGCTGGCGAAATTCACCACCTCCCCAACCTGGATCGAAGCCGACACCGGCAACACCCGCAGCGCCGATCCGGGCGGCTGCCGGACATTGGCGGCCTGTTCGAATGCGTAGGCCAATGAGATCAGCGTGGGCTCGCTGTAGGCCTTCCCCGTAAAGGTGATGCCGAACGGGGCGTTGGTCGAGAGATAGCCGGCGGGCACGATCACACTGGGATAACCGGACTTGGCCGCGATGGCTGCCCCTCCGTTGGCGGGAAAGACCAGCGCGGTCAGAGCGTGCCTGTCCATGGTGGCATCAATACCCTGCACCTTGGCCAGTTGCAGGTCCGTGGCGCGATCCGCTGCGTACCGGGGTTCGTCGCCGTACAAGTCCCGCGCCTGCGAGGCGAGCGCCAACACCTGTCCGTACTTCAGAGCGACAGCGGCATTCCGACTGTTGTATGCGATCACATCCGCCAGGGTCTTGATGGAGGAAGTGGGACCGCGCGTCGCCAGATAAGTGTTCAGGTCGCGCTTGAACTCGTAGCTCAGGACCGAGGATGAAAACTGATTCAACTGCGTGAAGGAGTCGATGTCAACGTCGATAACCTCGGCTCCCAGCGAGCGCATGAGCTGAAACGCCGCCTGGCCGATGGCCCTCTGCTCGGCGTTCTGTGTGGCCGGCCAGTACTGACGCGGCACGCCGATGCGGGCGCCTGCCAGGCCGTCGGCCTTCAGGTAGGGTGTGTAATCGGTCAGGGACAGGCCGATGCTGCTGGCGGTGGCGGAATCTCTTCCGTCCACCCCGGTCATCGCGCCCAGCAGGATGGCCGCATCGGTTACCGTTCGCGTCATCGGGCCAGCCGTATCCTGGCTGGCGGCAAGCGGAAGAACGCCCTGCCGGCTGATCAGTCCTACGGTGGGCTTGATGCCAACGATCGAGTTCGCGTTCGCCGGACTCAGAATGGAACCCGAAGTTTCCGTGCCTACTGTGGCCGCCGCCAGGTTGGCCGCGGCGACCACGCCGGGGCCGGAACTCGATCCGCCCGGGCCCAGGGCCTGTCTTCCGTCGCTGTTTGGCAGGGGCGGCGGAATGGGCCGCGGATCGTATGGGTTCAGCCCATAGCCGCCCAGGGAACTATAGCCGGTGGGCATGCCGGTGGTCAGATAGTTGGCGAACTCGGTCAGATTTCCCTTGGCGATGATGATCGCACCCGCTGCCTTGAGCTGCTTCACCAGGAATGCATCATCGAACGAAAACGTGCCTTGCAGAGCCACCGAGCCGGCCGTGGTCGGCATGTCGAGCGTGTCGACGTTGTCTTTCACCAGGATCGGAATGCAAAACAGCGGCCCGCGCGGCGCGGAGGCGCTGAGCCGATCCATGGCGGTGGCGATTTCGAGCGCCTTGGGGTTGCGCGCGCGAATGGAATTCAGCTTCGGACCGGCGCTATCCAACGCATCCATCCGATCGAGATAAAACTGCACCAGTTGCTTGCACGTGATACTGCCGGACGCCAACGCGGACCGGATCTGTGGAATGGTCGCCTCAAATGGGTCGAACGTCGGCGACTGAGCAAGACCCTGCTGGACCAGCAAAAGGGCGAGGCCCAAGGTAAGGGCGGGCCGAACACGCGGGCCGCCCTGATGCATCTTGGTGGCTTCCTGTTTGCGCATCACTTTGCTCCTATGGTTAGACCGCCGGCGGGTCACTACTGTGATCTTATCGCAGCCCCAAGGATTGGCTTAGCCCATTGCGGAGTCTCGGCAAGAGCGCATGACCTCACGATCTTGCCGCGAGCCAAATGGAGGATGAGTTTCGGTTCCGGCGCCACGCCCGCATGGGGATCGGCTGGCTGGCTGTTGTCGTAAACCAGAAGCTCAGTCAACCTCGGCATGAGCTGAATCAGGTTGAGTCGACTGCGGTCGTACCTTTCCCGGATGATGACGTCGGGAATATCGTGTCCGCCCCTCGCGACTCTGGAGCGTACGCGTGCGATGTGAAGCTCAGGGCTGCTCAAACCCACGTACCAGACCCGTACCTCGACTCCCACAGACAGCGCTGATTCGAGCAGTGCCGCGATCGTGTGTCCACCGAGCGTGGTCTCAAAGGCGAAGTTCAACCGTTCGGCGATGGCTCTTTCCAAGAGTCGTTGTCCCTGATGCCTCGCCGCGCTATGCGCTTCTTCCTGACTCATCCCCGGGTTGGCGGACAGGATCCGCTTGGCTGCTTCATCCGGGTTAAAGTATTCGATCCCTTGGCGCAAGAGCATTGCGCCGGCGATGCTGCTCTTTCCGGCGCCGTTGGTTCCTGCCCAAACATAAATGCAGGAGATCCCAGATGCATCAGCCACGCCTGCGCGCCGCGGTTACCGCGGCCTTTCCCATCTGTTTTGGCGATGCATCGAAAGCGGCCTTCATGCCGGCGCGGGCCGCGGGCGTCTGCATCCGGGCGAGAAGGGCGTCGAATTCGCCGGTCAGAGTATCGAGCCTGACCCGGTTGGCGTTCGAGAGAGCATTGAATTCGTCCACTGAAATCAGAACCGCTTTGGGCGCGTCGTGTTTGGTGATGACGATGATGCCACCCTGAATCGCCTTTTCAAGGACGCTGCCGAACCTGTTCTTCACCTGGGTGGCTGTAATTGTGGACGTCATAGCCCATATTAGCTATTTCAGCTAAAATAGTCAATGGAGTCGGATCCCACGGACTCCACGGACGTCCCACTAACCCGCAACCCCGGAAACCCGTGAAACCCTGGGGGCTTGACAACCGTCTCTACACCGAGCAGGATACAGTCAGGGAGGGGTTTATGTCTGCCCTCAAGTTTATCGCAGTCGCCGTCCTGGGGGTCGCCACGGTGTCGGCCCAGTCGGTGATCTCCGCACGGCCGGGGGTGATCCATTACACCGAAGGGGACGTGCTGCTGGACAACAAGCTGGTCCAGCCCAAGTTCGGCCTGTTCCCCGACATCAAACAGGACAAAGTGCTGCGCACCGAGCTCGGCCGAGCCGAAGTGCTGCTGACGCCCGGGGTCTTCCTGCGCATTGGCGAAAACACCGCGGTCCGCATGCTGGCAAACAAGCTGGACGACACGCGGATGGAACTGCTGTCCGGAACGGTGCTGCTGGAGTGCGCCGAGATCCTGGAGGGCAACTCCATCAGCCTGGTCCATAACGGCAAGACGATCGCCTTCCGCAAGAAGGGGCTCTACCGCCTCAACAGCGACCCGCCCGAGTTGCGCACCTACGATGGAGAAGCGGAAGTGCTCTCGGGACGGCTGCCGCTTCGCGTGCGCGCGGGCAGGCTGGCGAACCTGGACGGGGAGCCGGTAACAACCCGGTTCGACACCAAGGCCGGCGATCCGCTGCATCGCTGGAGCGCGCGGCGCGCCAATTACACGGCGATGGCCAATCTCTCCGCCGCCAAGTCGATCCGTGACACCGGCTACGACTGGCAGCTCTCCGGCTGGCGCTGGAACCCCTATTTCGGCCTGTTCACCTACATCCCGGGAAGAGGCGTCTACTACAGCCCGTTCGGCTGCTCCTACTGGAGTCCCGGGCGCGTGTACGCGGTCTACTATCAGCCGCCGGTGCAGATGGCCTCGGGCTTCGGCTCGGGTCGGGGAGGCTACAACCCCGAGCTCGGCTACTCCACCGTGAGCGGCCGCTCCGCCGGCGGCCTTTCCGGAGGCGGCTACTCGGGCGCAAGCGGCGGGGCGGGTGTATCGGCTTCGGGCGGCGACGGCGGCGGCGCAGCCTCCAGCCCCAGGACCAGCGAATCGTCTTCCCCGCGCGAGAGCGGCGGGGGACGCGGCCGGTAGGCAGCCTCGCGTTTCCACGCGGCGCGTGCAGCGCCAGTTCATTTTGTTGCACAATGCGAGTGTATGAAGCTCGCACTGCGCCTAATCACTCTTTCGCTTCTTTCGGGCCTTGTGGCCGCCTGGTGCCAACCCACCATGTTCCCGCCCGTTCGCGGCACGCGCGAGATGGTGGGCGCGGCGAACAACTTCGAGGTGGAAGCCGGCTTCCGCGTACTGGCGCAGGGAGGCAACGCGGTGGACGCCGGAGTGGCGGCCGTGCTCGCCGCCGCCGTCACCGAGCAGGCGCGTTTCGGGCTGGGCGGCGAGATGCCGCTGCTCATCAAGATGTCGGGCCAGCCCGTGATCGCCATCAGCGCGGTGGGGGTGGCGCCGGCAAAGGCGACCGTCGACTTCTATCGCAGCCGCGCGGCGGAAGCCTGGGAGGAACCCCAGAAGCTGCCGCCGATTCCCGTCCAGGGGATCCGCGCCGCCATCACGCCGGCGGTCTTGGACGGACTGGTGCTGGCGTTGAGCCGCTTCGGCATGCTGTCGTTCGCCCAGGTGGCCGCTCCGGCCATCGAATACGCGGACGCCTTCCCGATCGGCGAAGAGTTTGTCGCCTTCATTCGAACCAATCAGAAGCTGCTCGAGCTGTGGCCCACCTCGCGCGAATTTTTCCTGCCCGGCGGCGTAGCGCCCAAGCGCGGCGAAGTGTTCCGGCAACCGGCCCTGGCCGGCACGCTGCGCGAGCTGGTGGGGGCGGAGAAAAAAGCCCGCGGCAACCGGGCTCGCAAGCTGCAAGCCGTACGCGACCTGTTCTTCAAGGGCACGCTGGCGCGGCAGATGGCCCAATTCTCCGAGGCCAACGGAGGCTTGATCGCCTATGAGGACCTGGCGCGCTACTCGGCCGAAATAGACACTCCCAAGTCCGCCGCCTACCGCGGCTACACCGTCTACAAAACCGGCTTCTGGACCCAGGGCCCGGTGATGCTGGAAATGCTGAATCTGCTGGCAGGCTTCGACCTGAAGGCCATGGGGCACAACAGCCCGCAATACCTGCATACCGTGGTGGAGGCGGCGAAACTCGCGTTTGCCGATCGCGACCGCTACTACGGCGACCCAAAGTTCAGCAAAATCCCCGAGGAGATTCTGCTCTCCATGGACTACGCCGCCGAGCGGAGAAAGCTGATTGACCCGGCGCGCGCTTCGATGGAGCATCGCCCCGGCAGTTTCGGGCCTCCTCTGAGCATGCCCGCGGTTTCCTCCGGCGGCCACGAAGAAGTGCAGGACACCACCTGCGTGAACGTGGTCGACCGCTGGGGTAACGTGTTCTCGGCGACGCCGAGCGGTGGCTGGCTGCCCTCGGTGATCGCCGGCGCCACCGGGATCCCGCTGAGCACGCGCCTGCAGTCGTTCGTGCTGACGGCGGGCCATCCCAACCTGCTCGCGCCGGGCAAGCGGCCGCGGGTGACGCTGAGCCCGACCATCGTTCTCAAGGACGACAAACCGTACCTGGCGCTCTCCACTCCCGGCGGGGACAACCAGGACCAGGCGCTGTTGCAGGTGTTGCTGAACATCGTCGATTTCGGGATGTCACCGCAGGAGGCCGTCGAGGCGCCGCGGTTTCAGTCCGAGCACTTCTACAGCTCGTTCGCCCATCATGAATTCGTTCCCGGCCGCCTGAACCTTGAGCGACGGCTTCCCAAGGCCACCGCCGACGCCCTGGCAGCCATGGGTCACCGGGTGGAACTGCGTCCGGAGTGGAGCAACAGCTCCGCGCCGACGGTGATCCAGGTGCTGGACGGCGTCCTGCACGGCGGCGCCGATCCCCGCCGCGGCCGCTTCATTTTCGGACGGTGAAGCGGCGTTGTGGGCCTCCTGGCCTGTCGTTTTCGGCGGGCTGCTACGGCCGTTCGCCGACCCCAGTCTTCAGCCGCTGTTCGAGCAATCGTACCAAGCCGCGCAATTCCGAAACGCGCCGCGTCTGGCGGCGAAGCTCCTCGCGAAGCTGCTCTGCTTCCCCCGCCAGTTGGTCCCGTTCCTGAATGGTTCGCCCCAGTTCCTCGGCGATGCCGGGCGTGACCGGCCGGCCGAGAAAGCGGGTGATTTCCTCCTGCGGCTGCTTGCCGGTCCGTTGTACGGTGAGCCGCACCTCGACGTCTTCGGCCCGGCGGATGTATGTGAAGGAACCGGTGCGCAGCTCGTCGGCGCTTACCGCGAACTCGCGCGCGCTCGATCCGTCCACCACACGCAGTGCGGCGCGAGCGGCCTGGCGCACGAAGGCGCCGTTGCGGTTCCAACTGATCGTCATCTGGCCGTCCTGCTCCTCCACGCGCAGACCCAGCGACTCCCGGCTCATCGAGCGCCAGTAGGGCCGGCTCAGCAAGGCGCCGGTCGAGATCAGCAAGGCGACCATTCCCCAAAGCATGAGCCGCCAGGCCATCCGGCTGCGGTCGTAGTGCTCCACCGCGGGTCTGTGGGCCTCCAGGTGCGGCAAATCCGGGCGCGCCAGCCTTCCCGAATAGGCCTGCGCCGCTTTCGGCTCCGCTTGCCCGGAGCCCATCCCCAGGCGCACGGCGCTGGGCGCCGCCGCCGCCGGTTTGGGAGGACCCTGCTTGCGCACAATCGCGCCCAGGTTAGGACGGACGGGGAACTCGCGTGGGCTGGTCTGCGCCTGGATGTCGCCGTTCTCTGCGCGATAGAAGAAACCTCCCGTGGTGGGTCCGTCCTTGACCGGCCGGAGGACCAGGGCGATCTGGAACGGGCCGGGAAAAAAGCGGGCATGGACGTCCAGATCGGCCGGGGAGAGAAAGATCGCGCTGCGGGTGTGGGAATGGAACCACCCCACCGGTTCCAGGTCCGCAAGTTCGGGATCGGATGCGCGAGCCTCGATCATGCCGGCTAGTTTTTCCTCGTCGACGGCCGACATCTCGAAACCGGGCCCCCTGGCGTGATCGCACTCGACCGGCCTCCAGGCCGTCACGGTCACCTTGCCCGGTTGGAGTCGCCCGAACAGCACGCCACCCACTTCGAGTCCGCCGTGCGGGATGCGCTGGAAGCCTTCTTCGGCGGCGATGCGCATCTCTTCCAGCACCGCCAGCGAGTATTCGATCTCCAGCGGATGTCCTTCCGCTTTCCAACTCCCGACTTCCGACTGTGGATCTGGGCTCGGCATGGGACCTAAGACCCAGTTTCCGCTACCGGCCGTGCGCCGGGCAACCCGGAGACCGCTCCCTCCAGTCACGGCTCGGAAGCTACAACCGCTCCCTCCGGTCACGGCTCGGCAATACAACCGCTCCCTCCGGTCAGGGCTCTGTCTGCTGCTATAGTGAGGAGGGATCGTTTTCTCGTGCGGCACGGAATCGCGCTTTTCCTGCTGTTGATCGGCCTGCCCTGCGCGCGGGCCAAGGTGCTGACGGTGACAGTGGACCACGTGGTCCACCCGATCACGGTCGAGATCCTCTCTTCGGCGCTCGAGCAGGCGCGCCGGCAGAACGCCGAGCTGGTGCTGATCCGCCTGAACACGCCGGGCGGCCTGCTGGAGGCGACCCGCGAGGCGGTGGAAAAAATCGTCGCTTCGCCGATCCCGGTGGTGACCTTCGTTTACCCCAGCGGGGGCCGCGCGGCATCGGCGGGATTCTTCCTCTTGCAGGCGGGCGACGTCGCCGTGATGGCGCCCGGCACCAACACCGGGGCCGCCAGCCCCATACTCCTCGGCCAGCAGATGGATCCGGTGATGCGACGGAAAGCGGAGAATGACACCGCCGCCGCCCTGCGCAGCCTGGTCGAAAAGCGCGGCCGCAATCACGCGCTGGCGGAGAAGGCGGTTCTGGAAGCCAAGGCGTTCACGGAAAAAGAAGCGCTCGAGAACAGGCTCATCGACCTGGTGGCGGCCGACGAGAACGCCCTGCTGCGCCAGCTCCGGGGACGCGAGGTGGTGCGGTTCAACGGCGCCAAACTGCGCCTGCGTCTGGATTCCCTCGATACGGAGGAATACCGGAAGAGCCTGCGGCAGCGCGTCGTGTCCGCGATCAGCGACCCCAACATCGCCTTCGTGCTGCTGGTGATCGGCGCCCTGGGTCTTTATGTCGAGTTCTCCTCGCCGGGATTGATTTTCCCCGGCGTGGCCGGAGGGATCCTGGTGCTGCTCGGCCTCTCGGCGCTTTCCGTGCTGCCCATCAACTGGGTGGGTGCGGCGCTGCTGGTGCTGGCGATCGTGCTGTTCGTGCTGGAAGCCAAGGTCGCCTCCCACGGCATCCTGGGGACCGGCGGCGCCGTGTGTATGGCGCTGGGCGCGGTGCTGCTGGTGGAGGGCCCGCCGGAGCTGCGGATCGGGTGGATGACCGCCCTCTCCGTGGCCCTCCCGTTCGCGCTGATCACCGTGCTGCTGACGTCGCTGGTGCTGCGCGCGCGCGCCGCCAAGGTGGTCACGGGAACCTCCGCGCTGCTCGGCGAGTGCGGCGTGGCCCGCACGGCGCTCGAGCCGGAAGGCAAAGTGTTCGTCCACGGGGAATATTGGGACGCGGTCTCCTCCTCGCCCGTCGGGGTGGATGCGCGCGTCCGTATCACCCGCGTTGAAGGTCTCACCCTGTTTGTAGAACCCGTCACCCGGGATTCAGGAGTTTTCCATGCTTGATGCACCCACCATCGCGCTGATCATTCTCGGCCTGTACCTGCTGGCCTCCATCAAAATCCTTCCCGAATACGAACGCGGCGTAATTTTCCGCCTGGGCCGCGTGCTGAAGGAACCCAAGGGTCCCGGAATCATCTTCGTGTTCGCTCCCATCGACCGGCTGGTGCGCACCTCGCTGCGCATCGAGGCGATGGAAGTTCCCTCCCAGGACGTGGTGACCCGGGACAACGTCAGCGTCAAGGTCAACGCGGTCCTCTATTTCCGCATCGTCGACCCGACCCGCGCGATCATCGAAGTGACCAATTATCTCTACGCCACCTCGCAGCTCGCCCAGACCACCTTGCGCAGCGTTCTCGGCGAGGTGGATCTCGACGAGCTGCTCAGCCAGCGGGAGAATCTCAACGTTCGCCTGCAATCGGTCCTGGACAAGCACACCGAGCCGTGGGGCGTAAAGGTGAGCATGGTGGAGGTCAAGCAAGTGGATCTTCCCGAGTCGATGATCCGCGCCATCGCCAAGCAGGCCGAGGCGGAGCGCGAGCGCCGCGCCAAGATCATCCATGCCGCCGGCGAGCTGGAGGCGGCCGAGAAGCTCAGTATGGCGGCGGAGAAGCTTCAGACTCAGCCCGCCGCCATCCAGCTCCGCTACCTCCAAACGCTGGTGGAAATCGGCGTGGAAAAGAACACGACGATTGTGTTCCCCCTGCCGATCGATATACTCTCGTCACTGAACACGGCGATCAAAGCACTTGCCGAGCCCCGGCCGGGATCGTAAGGCCACGGAGACGAAATGGCGCGTAACGATGAAGGCGAGTTCGAGCTGATCCTGGGCAACAAGCAGTTGCTCAGCGTCTTTTTTATTGTGGTGGTGCTGCTGGGTGTGTTCTTCGCGATGGGCTACATCGTGGGGCGAAACACCCAGACGCCGACCCAGGTTGCATCCGTCCCCGGTGCTTCCCAACCGGGGCCGATCATCGTCGAGCCGGCCACGGGCGCCGCTCCGGGTCCCTCCGAGGCCGCTCCCGCCTCGCCGAAACCGGCCGTGAGCGCACCGCCGAAAGTGGAAACCAAGGCGCCGCCCAAGGCCGTCGAGCCGAAGGCGCCCCCGAAAGTGGAAACCAAGGCGCCACCCAAGGTCGTCGAGCCGAAGGCTCCGCCGAAGGTGGAAACCAAGAGCCCACCCAAGGTCGTCGAAACCAAACCGCCCCCGGTGGCGCCTCCCAAGCCGGCCCCGACCACCGCGCCTGGTCCTGGCGCCGGCCAGGTCTTCCTCCAGGTGGCGGCGGTGAAGAAAACCGACGCCGACCTGCTGGTGCAGGTGCTCTCGAAGAAGGGATTCCAGACGACCACGGCGCCGGTACCCGGCCAGGAGCTGGTGCGCGTGCTGGTCGGCCCGCTCGCCAGCGCCGAGGCGATCACCCGATCCCGTTCGGACCTGGAAGCCAGCGGCTTCAAGCCCTTGGTCCGGAAATACTGATCGGTGGCCGAGGCCCTCATCCAGATCCGGGGTGCACCGGCCGTAATTCCCGGCTCCCGTCTGCCCGGCTGGCTGCGCAAGCCGGCGCGGCAGTTCGAATCGGTGACCCGCCTGAAGCGCGACCTGCGGCGGCTGCGCCTGCACACGGTCTGCGAGTCGGCGCGCTGCCCCAACATGCACGAATGTTTCCACCGCGGGCAGGCCACCTTCATGATCCTGGGAAATCTGTGCACGCGCGGCTGCGGCTTCTGCTCGGTTCCCAAGGCCTCCCCGGAGAAGACTGCCTTCCGGCTGGATGCCCAGGAGCCCGCCCACGTGGCGCGCATGGCGCGGGCGATGGGACTGCGTTACGTGGTCATCACCAGCGTGAATCGCGACGATCTCCCCGACGGCGGCTCGGCGCACTTCGCCCAAACCGTCCGCGCCGTGCGCGCGCGGCTGCCCCAGGCGCGCGTCGAGGTGCTGACCCCGGACTTCTGCGGCGACACCCAGGCGGTGGCGAAGGTGCTGGATGCCGCCCCGGACGTGTTCAACCACAACATCGAAACCGTCCCACGGCTCTATCGCCGCGTGCGGCCGCAGGCGGATTATGGCCGCTCGCTCGACGTGCTGCGATTCGCGCGAAGCCATCGGCCGGAGGCGCTCACCAAGTCCGGGCTCATGGTCGGGCTCGGCGAGCGGCCTGAAGAAGTCGAACAACTGCTCGGCGACTTGCACCGGGCCGGTGTGGACGCGGTCACCATCGGCCAGTACCTTCAGCCCTCGCGTCGCAATCTGCCGGTGGCGGAATACGTGCGTCCGGAACAGTTCGACGCTTACCGCGAATACGGCCTCTCGATCGGCCTGCGGATGGTCTTCAGCGGCCCGTTCGTGCGCAGCTCCTACATGGCCGATCACCTCTGGGACAGCCGGTAATCGGCCCATGCGAAACCTGGCGCTGGCGCTCGCCGGCGCGGCGCTGCTCGTGCTGGCTTTCCCGCCGGCCGGGCTGAGCTGGCTGGCGCCGCTCGCGCTGGCTCCGCTGCTGGTGGCGGCGGCGCGCGAACCGCGCCACTGGCGGCGCTTTCTCTGGGGCCAGGCGGCCGGCGTGCTCTACTGGTTCGGCGCCTGCCTCTGGATCCGGGACGTGTTGGCGGTCCACGGCGGCATGGGCGCCTGGGGCGCCTGGGGCGTCTTCCTCCTGTTCGCGCTGGGGAAGGGGCTGCACCTGGCGGTGTTCTGCCTGCTCGCGGGCGCGCTGATGCGACGCCGGTTCGCCGCGCCGGCGGTGGCGGCGCTGTGGACGGGACTGGAGCGCACGCATGGCCCGTTGGGTTTCACCTGGCTGGCGCTGGGCAACGCCGGCATCGATTATGGAATCCCGATGCGGCTGGCGCCGTGGACCGGCGTCTACGGTCTGTCGTTCGTTTTTGCGCTGGCCGGCGCTGTGCTGGCGCTGGCATGGCTGCGCCGCCCGCGGCGCGAGCTGGCCTGGGTGGCGGCGCTGGTGTCGCTGTACCTGCTGCCCGCGCTGCCCGCGACGCAAAGCGGGCGCGAATCGGCCGCGCTGCTACAACCCAACATCCGCATGGATGAGAACTGGACGGCTCAGGCGCGCAGCCGCATGTACGAGCGCGCCTTCTCGCTCTCGCTGCGCGCGGCGCTGGACTCCTCCCAGCCGCCTGCTGCGCTGATCGCCTGGCCGGAGTCACCGGCCCCGATCTATTACGAATCCGACCCCGTCTTCCGCGAGCAGGCCAATCAACTGGCGCGGGCGGCGCGCACTCCTTTCCTGTTCGGCATGGTGGCGTTCACTTCTTCGGGCGCTCCGCTCAATTCCGCACAGTACGTCTCCGCCTCCGGCGAACCGCTGGCGCGCTACGACAAGATCCACCTGGTCCCGTTCGGCGAGTTTGTGCCCGCGCCGTTCGGCTTTGTCAGCCGCATCACCCAGGAGGCGGGCGACTTCGCTCCCGGCACGCGCGTGGTGGTCGCCCCGGTGGGCGCGCATCGCGCCGGGGCGTTCATCTGCTACGAATCCGCCTTTCCCCACCTGGTGCGTCGGTTCGCCGAAGCCGGCGCGGAGCTGTTCGTCAACCTCTCCAACGACGGCTACTTCGGCCGCTCGGCGGCGCGCGAGCAGCACCTGTTGCTGGCGCGCATGCGGGCCGCCGAAAACCGCCGCTGGATCCTGCGCGCCACCAACGACGGCATCACCGCCGCCATCGACCCCGCCGGCCGCATCGCGGAGCAGTGGCGTCCCTATGCCGAACACGCCGGCCGCCTCCGTTTTTCCTGGGTGCAGTCGATGACGCTCTACACCCGCTACGGCGACTGGTTCGCCTGGCTGTGCCTGGCGGCGGGGGTGGCGTCGGTGTGGAGGCGGCCGGACTACACCGCTCGCTGACGCGGGGGCGTCTGGGCGGGTTCATGCCCAACGCCCTGCCGGCGCAAAGAGCCGATCGGCCAGGTGTTCGATGGTATCCCGCCGGGCGAGGAGATTCCGCCACCGCGCGGGGATCCCGTCCTCACCATAAAATGCGCCGGCGAGTTGTCCGTAAACGGCGCCTGTCGTGTCGGCATCGTCCCCGAGGTTGACCGCCAGAAGGCAGCCGTGCTCGAAGGAATCGGCGTGATAGAAGGCCCACAGCGCGGCTTCGAGCGACTCTACGACATAGCCGGTGCCCCGGATGGCCGGAGGATTTGAGCCCTTGAAAGAGCCGGCTGCCACCTTGTCCTTGTCCACTTCCTGAACTAACGGCTTTCGCCCCCAGTAGCCAGGAACCGGGCTGAACCGGCATGCCAGCAGTTCCTCGCGGGTGGCGCCCTGTAAGGCGCCTACGATGAGGGCTCCCCCCCACCGTCAAACAATGCGCCACGCAAGAGTTGAGACTCTATGTGGCCGTACTCTCCAGCCCGCCGACACCACCCCAGGGCAACAGGGTGGTCCTTCTTAACGCCCGTTCCTGCGGCGAACATGTCGCCTAGGCGGTGCATTGACACAGCAAGGCCGGTGTCGGCTGCTCGCAGGAACCATTCAACCGCCTTTTCATCATTGCGAGGTACTCCTTGACCCAACCTATACATGTCGTCGACTTGATGCAGAGCATGGGGCTGTCCCTGTTCAGCTAGGGCTTTCCACTTCCCGAACGCAGCCGATGTTGCGGGAGCAGGAGCAGGCTGCCCGGAGACGGAGGGCTTCGCTTGTTGCCACCCCAGGTCATCATGGCATCAGACTCCTCGCGAAGAGAGCCTCTAGCTCACTTTGCGCTTCGCCGGCAACCACGCGCGGTCGGCTTGTTCAGAGCGTCACAGCCATCGCAATTCGCTGGGCCCCGCAATATCACGCGCCTTCATGTCACGCCGGGCACCGTGCCGGATGTGGAGAATCCAGACCACTCGCGCCGGGTCGTTCACTTCGTAAAGAATTCGGTAGACATTGCGCCTTTTCCCGAAGAGAAGGCATCGAATCTCCCGCTTGACCTTCTTGGCCTCGCGGGCGAGTGGGCAGCGATGTGGCAACCTGTCGAGAGCGTATAGACACCCCATGAGTTCCCCGAACCATTCCGGGCCTCGCGACGGGGCTGCTTCGACAATCTGATTGTAAATGGCGTCCACATCGCCCTTCGCCGAGTCAGCGAGAACGACGCGGTATGCGGTGCTTCTTTCTGAACTCTTTTTCAAAGGCCTCCACCGAGGTTACCCGTCCGGCCTTAACGTCGGCAAGGGCGCGCTTGATCCCTTCGAGGGCTTCCAACTCGTCGAGGTAATCAAGGAGCTTCTGGTATGAAGCGGCATCCTGCACGACGATCTCGGCCTTACCGTTGATGGTCAAGACCACCGGGTGACCAGTGTCGCGCATCTGCTGGAGGAAGTCAGTGGTGTTTCGCTTGAAGTCGCTGAGGGAATGGATATCCTTGCCGATGTCGAGCATAAGTACCCCACTCTACATTTGCATCATATTTGATGCTATCAGATTTCGCTGTCTAACCCAGTGTCGGGTCAAGAGTCTGGAGTCAAAGGCGTGGACCCGCGCGCGTGCCGCACACGGAGGGCCGCGTCGCGTCCCAATACTCCGGGTGGTTGGAGAGGTAGTCGTTGTAAAAGTCCTGGCGCCAGGGATACCAACTGATGGCGTGCGGCTGGAGCTCCCGCAGCGAGCAGTTCCAGTCGCGCAATTCTCCATCCGTGGGCATGCGCGTCGCCTCCCCGCAGTGGAGGCACTGGAAGGCCTGCGCGGAGACGATCGGCTGCGCTCCCATCCGGTAGGTCACGTACTGGATTTCGCGGCGCAGCATGCCGAGGCCTTCCTCGCGGCGATAGGTTCCCTGGTCGAAGGGGAAAAACCAGATGCCGACAAAGTCGGCCACGCCGGCGGCGTCCGCGTATTTGTTCCCGATGCATGGGTTGGCGGCATGCAGCCACCCACCCGGCGCCCAGACGCTGGGGTTGCCGACGTCGTGGAAGACGGCCGCTTCCGGCCAGACCTCGCGGATGGCCGAGCGCAGCGCGCGCAACTGCGCCGCCGAGAGCGCGCCGCAGATATTGTCCCGCATGGTGAACGGGTCCACCCAATAGGGCTCGTTGTAGCCGTAGATCGCCTTGACCACACCCGGGCGCGAGGCGGCGTAGCGCAGGAACGCGCGCCCCTCGAGACTGATTTCCCAGGCGCCTTGAACCAGCTTGTACGGCGGCGGCCACAGCCCGGCGATGAGTTGCAGCCCGTTGGCTTCGGCGGCGTCCAGCACGGGCGCCCACGTTTCCGGATCCGGGTCGATGGTCACCATGACAAACCGGTAGCCGAGCTGCCTGAACTGAGGAAAATCATCCGCCGAGGCCCAGTGGGTCCCCGCATCCGGTTCCAGGTAAACCGGCTCGCCCGTCTTCTTCCGCGAGATTTCCTGCGCGGCGGCCAGCGCGCACAGGCTTCCCCATACGATCACGCCGGCGAGTCGTCGATGAAGGAAGGGTCTAACCATGGGCCGGTTCAGCGCTCCGCGTGTCCCACCGCGAGCTCGGCTTCGGTCGCAACGGCCGGCTGCCGCCCGCATACGCGGTCGTACGCCTCCAGGTTGCCCTCCACCATCTTGGCTTCGGTGTAGTGCGCGTAGGCGTCCTGGCGGGCGCGGCGGGCCAGTTTCCGGGCCAGCTCGGGGTCATCGAGCAGGGTCGCGATCGCATCGGCCATAGGCGCCGGCTCGGCCGGCGGAACCAGCAAGCCATTCACACGGTCGAAAATCATTTCCTGGTTGCCCCAGATATCGGTGGCGACAATCGCCTTGCCGGCGGCCATGCCTTCGATCAGCACGATGGACATGCCCTCGCGCAAGGACGGCTGAATGAAGACGTCGCACGCCGCCAGCAGATCCGGCGTGTCGCTGCGAAAGCCGAGGAAGGTCACGTGTTCGTCCATGTCCAGTTGCCGTACTCGCTGCTTCAGCTCGGCTTCCATGCTCCCCTCGCCGGCGATCACCAGCCGCGCCGTGGGATGACGGCGAACCACCGCCGGCATCGCCTCAATGGCGTATTGGAATCCCTTGACGGGAACCACGCGCCCGACAGCGCCGATGATCTTCTCCCGATCGTCATAGTCCAGCCGCCGCCGCGCCGCCGCGTGGTCCACGCCCTGGAACATCTCCAGGTCGATCCCGTTGATCACCGTGCACACCTTGTCCGCCGGCGCGATCTTCAGCTCCAGCATCGCGCGGCGATAATGCTCAGCCACCGAAATGATCCGGTCGCACCAGTGGGAGGCGAGCCGCTCCAGGATCACCTGGAAGCGCACCACGAGCGGATGGCTCAACTGGTGGAACGTGAAGCCGTGGACGTAGTGGACGATGTGGGGACGACAGGCCGGGAGGCCTGTCCCACAAGGCACCCGCGCCGCCCACGCCGCCAGCCGCCCGAGGAATCCACCCTTCGAGGTGTGCGTGGCGACCAGGTCGAACTTCTCGCGCAGGCACAGCCACCACAGGTACACCAGCGGAACCACATCGAGCGGGCTGAGGCCGTGCAGCCACAGCGGCGGCCGGACCACGACGGCTCCGGCTTCCCGGAACGGGCGGGCCGTTTCCTCGTCCAATGTGACGACCCACACCTGGTCTCCGCGTGCGATCTGGGCGCGGGCGATGGCCAGCACCACTACCGCGCCTCCACCCCAGGAACCCCCGACGAGAACTTGAAGAACTTTCATGCGTATGCCGCCTTCTTGCGAGTTTGGACCTGCGCGGCGGATGCCTCGCGCGCCCGCCGAACCTCGGCCAACGATTCCAGAAAAGCCGCCGCCACGCGGTCCATGTCGCGGGCGGCGAGAGAAGCGTAATTGGGCAGGGTGAGGATCCGGTCGGCCACCGACTCGGAAACGGGACAGCCGCCGCGATAGCCGAGATCCTCGGCCTGCTCCACGATGTCGCAGTAAATCCTGGACGTATCCACGCCGCGGCGCAGCATCGCCGCCGCCACCGCATCGCGCTCTTCGCGATTGGCCACCAGCACCGGGAACATGTGGTAGTTGTAGCGACACTGCTGCGGCTCTCGCGGAAGCACTGTGTGCTCGACCGTCCCCAACCTCCACAGCAGGCGAAGGCTGTTCCGCCGCTGAAGCTCGACCCTCTCGGGGAACACTTCGGCGTGACGCACGGCGACCGCCGCCTGGCCCTTCAGGATGGCCTTGGTATTCAGGCACGGTTCCAGCAGCGCGTGCGGTTCAGCGGATCGCCGCAGCGGGTGTCCGAACATTCCGTAGACACGGCGGTGAAAGAGCGCCGACTTGGCCGCCTGGCCCATGATGTTGCGCAGCTCGGCGAACAGCCCTACCGGCCGCAGCCGCGCGGCGTCGCGGGCGACGCGCAGGGCGAGATCGCCATCGTTAAGGATGACCAGGCCGCCGCCGCCGGCGGGCCAGTACTTGGTCGAGGCGAAGCTGTAGAGGCAGCCCACGCCCATCGTTCCGGCGAGCCGGTCGTCGTAAAAGCTAAGCGGCGCGTGGGCGGTGTCCTCGATCACGGGAATGCCGTCCGCCACTTTGAGGATGCGGTCCATGTCCGCGAGGTGCCCGAACAGGTGCACAGCCAGGATCGCCGAGACCTGATGGCGAACCCGAGCCAGCGAGTCGGGATCCATCGTCAGCGTCCGCTGGTCCACGTCCACCCAGACAGGCTCCAGTCCGGCGGCGACGATGGCCGTGTGCATCGACCCGTCGCAGTACAGCGGCACCGCGACGCCGGCGCCCGCGGGCAGGCGCATCGCGCGCAGCATCAGCCACAGCGCCTGGCGGCCGCTCGAGGTCCAGAACATCGGGCGATGGCCGAGCAGGAGGCGGAACGCGTCCGCGCTCTTCGGGCTCCACTCGAGCTGGGCCCCGACGGCTGTGCAGCAGTCGCCGATCCCGTAGGGCACGGCAAAACGTGGAATCGTATGCAGAGAATTCATCGAGAATTCGCCTCCCAATCCGGCTGTGCGGGGATGCCGGCATCCGCGGCCTGATTGCGCCGCAGCATGCGCGCTCCTGCCAGCACCGACGAAACACGCTCCAGCCGCTGATCGTCCGGCCGCAGCCGGCGCAGGAATCCGAGTGAATGCTCCACCATTCGGCTGGTCAGCACCGGCGCCGCCGCCGGGTGCAGGTGGAATACGTAAGATTGCCGCTCGACCTGGTAGCCGAAGCGTCGTTTATATTCGTCAAGGCCGTCGAGCGTCAGCAGCGAAATGGTGCCGTAACAGATCGCTTCCAGCTCCGGGTCCCGCATGGCCTGCTCGGTCAGCCGGAAAGTCAACGCGTGGTTGGGATGGTGCTCGAGCAGGTCCAGGCGCGACATCTGTTGCAGGATGTAGAGCCAGCCGCCATCGCGGCAGGTGATGGCGTAGGCGGCCAGCCGGCCGTCGCGAAAGGCGCCATACGGGACCACGCCCGGCGTTTCGCGCACCGCTTCCACAATGCGCTTCCACCTCGCCGGGTCGCCGAACTCCGCGTCGTAGCGTCCCTGTCTCTCCATGGTGTCCAGGTTCAGCCGCATTCCTTCGGCCAGCAATTGCGCTTCTTCGACGCGTCCCACCTGGCAGCTCTCCAGACCGCGGCGGACGCGCGAGCGCTGGCGTGGATCGACCGACGAAATGGTGTAAGGTCGCAGGCGGCAGACATAGCGGCCGCTGGCCAGCCCGGGCCGCTGCCGGGACAAGTAGCAGACCCCGAGCGCCCGCGCGGATCGCGTCATCCTGTTCAGCTCGGCCGGATCCGGATCCCCCACCAGCTCGTCCGGCAGCCTCATGTAGAACCCGCCGGAGACGCTCTGCCAGAAGGCGCCGGCGGCCTCAATGATCCGGTACCCGCGCCGCTCCATGAACTCGGCGACCTGGTGTCCGGTGCGCTTGCCCCATCCTGTGGAAGTTGTCGTCATGCCCTTTCTTCCCTTACGTCGTCTGCCGCACCGCGCGCAGCATGGAGAACCGCGTCTCATAGGCGGCCAGCACCGGCAGGTAGCACAGCACCAGCAGCAGCGACCGCAGCAGCGCCTCGACCGGCGCGCCGAGAGCCAGACCGAAGTCGGCCCCCTGAAGAAATCGTGCCCCGGCCATGGAAACGACCAGGGGCAGGTAAGTCGAGGCGAGAAAGCCCAGGTTGTCGCGGAGCCCATGACCGCAGCCACGGCGCGCGATCCACAGCTCGGCGGTGGTGGCCAGGCCAAAAACGGTGAAGCTGGTCCAGGCCACGCCGGTCAGCCCGAATCCGCCGCGAATCACCGCGACCTGCGCCAGCGCGCCGAGAGGAATCAGCACCGCCAGAACCCGCAGGACGGAAAACTGCTTCCCGGCCGCCAGGAAGAACGAGCCGAGGCTGGCGTGCACGGCCATGAAAAACACCGCCCAGATGGTGACCTGAGCCGCGGCGATCCCCGGGGTGTACTGCGGCAGCACCAGGTGGACGAACTGCGGAATCAGCAGCGAGATCATTCCCAGCACCGGCGGAAGCAGGTAGCTGAGCAGGCGTGTCGGCATTTCGTAGAACATCGCCACCTGCCTGGCCGATCCCACCTTGCCGAACTCGCGCAGCAGATGCGGCGTCACTACCTGCGAAATCCCGATGCGTGTGACGAAGGCCGAGAAGTCCATGATCAGCAGGCTGACGGCGTAGTAGCCGACGCCGATGGGCCCCAGCAGCGGCGTCATCACGGCCGCGTCCAGCAGGCGCGTCAGGTCGAAGGCGCCGTCGGTCAGCGAGTACGGCATCCCGACCCGCGACATCTCCCGCAGCCGCGGCCAGTCGGGCCGCAGGCCGAACCGATACCCCTCCTTGCGCCACAAGTAAAGGGCGGGCACGGTGACCGAGAGCAGCGTGGCCGTACCGATGCCGACCAGGCCGAAGCCCGCCGAAAGCGCGATCGCGAAGGTGAAGTCGATCATCGCCGCCATCAGCAGCTCCTTGGAGCGCGATTGGAACGAGTGACGGGCCACGGTCAATTCGCGGATGAACTGGCAGGGCTGGGCGAACAGCAGCACCACCGCCATGATCCGCACCGCCAGCCGCAGGTTTTCGTCGGCGATGAGAAAGCTGAACGCCATCACGCCCGCTCCCAGCGCCAACCCCGCGAGCAACACGAAAAACCCGGCCGCCGTCTCCAGCCGCCTGGCTTCCTCCTGGTTCCCCTGCCCCGTTCGCATCGGCACCAACAGCGACATGCCGCGCGAGACGGCGGTCCGCAGCACTTCGCCGAGCAAGTGCAGGAGCCCGGCCGCCTTCCAGGCGCCGATCAGGGCCGGCCCGAGGATGCCCAGCAGCAGCAGCGACCGCAGCGAGCTGAGGCTCACCGCCATCAGGGCGCTGGCGCTCACGTTCCGGGCGTCGCGAAACAGCTTCATGCTTCTCCTTCCGCGTCCTGTTCCAGGTAGAGCCGGCGGAAAACCTCCAGGATCGCCAGCATCATCCAAAACCCGCGGTAATTCTCCGTGTTGATCGTCACGCCGGCCACGCCGACCACGGCCAGCGCCGCCAGCAGCGTGCACGTCGGCAGGTGCAACCCGCCCCCGTCGCGTCGCAAGATCCGGCGCAGCGGAGCAAACATCACGGCCACAACCAGTACGACGTAGGTCGCCGTGCCTACCAGGCCGACCTCGGCCAGCAGGCTCAGATAGGTGTTATGGGCGTGCTGGGCGCCGGGGATCGACGTCGGGTTGTGCACGCCGTAGTTCCCACGCCCGCTTCCTACCAGCGGGGACCGCACGAACTCCAACACGGCCGTCGCCCACAGTGCCCTGCGCTGGGCGGCCTCCGGATTGTTCAGATCCACCGTGGTAGTGGTCAACCGCGCGAGCACCGGGTTGCTGATCTCCAGTTGTCCGCTGTAAGGGGCCAGGCCCACCAGCGTGCCCAGGATCACCGTGAAGCAGGCAATTGCCACCAGCGCCCTGGTCGGGCTCCACAGGAACAGCAACAGCACCAGTGTTGCCACCCAGGCCAGCACCCCGCCGCGGGAAGCCGAAAAGATTACCCCGAGCACCTGGACCGCCATCGCCGCCCACGGCCACAGGCTGCGCGACCCGGTCAACCGTCGCCAGGCCAGGGTGAGGAAAAAACTGATCGTCAGGTGCATGGCGAACAGGTTCGAGTCCTCGACGGTGCCGCGAGCGCGGAAGTGGACGGCGTATGGATTGTGGTTTCCGGTGATCTGGAAGAACAGGGAACCGCCGATGCCGACCAGCGATACGAACACGCTCGCAACGGTCCATGTCTTCAGCAGCAGATTCAGGTCCCTGCGCCGGTCGGCGAGGTTGACCACGGCGTAGAAGTAGAGCCACAGCGCGAGTCCTTTCGCGGACTCGATCACGACGCTGGTCACACCGCCCCTGGCCATCGCGCTCTCCAGGTTCCAAAAGTTGGAAAAAGTGAACGCAGCCGTGCTCGCGCAGAAGACGCCCAGCAGCGGCAGACGAACACCGCCGGTCAGCATCCGCCAGCCCAGGAAAACCACCAACAGCGGTAGAAACACGTCGGCCAGGGCGAGGTTCGCCCGCTTGTCGCCGAACTCCAGCACGCGGTTCAACGGCATGGTCGCCGTCAGCGCCACCAGCAGGAACGTGCGCAGCCCTTCCAGCCGTACGCCGGCGAAGAGGCTGCGAAGGTCGGGGGCGGGCCAGGTCTGGGAATTCCCGCTCATCTCACTTCACCCAATCCCGCCACGGGCAAGCTTTGCTTCGGCATCCCGAACAACAGCACCTTCCAGGAATGAAACGCAATCAGCCAGCCGGTGCGGGCGATGATGCGCACGTCCAGCCAGAACGAGGAGCGGCGAACGTATTCCAGGTCCATTTCCAGCCGCATCGGCAGGATGCGGCGCCGGTAGTGTTCCTGCGGCTCCAGGTCTCCGGGGTCGATCACCGAAAGCTCGGGGAAGAAGCGGATCTGCGGCAACCCGGTCAGGCCGGGAACCGCTTCCAGAACCTGTCGCTGCACGGCGGTGTAGCATTCGCGGACGATGGAGATTTCCTCCGGCCGCGGGCCGACCACCGACATTTCGCCGCACAGCACGTTCCACAACTGCGGCAGCTCGTCGATCTTGAACAACCGCAGCAGCCGGCCGAGCGGGAACACCCGCCGGTCGTTCCTGGTTGTGAACACACCGTCGCGATCCGCTCCGACGTGCATCGTGCGAAATTTGAGCTGGCCGAATGGCCGCCCGCGCCATCCCGCGCGCGGCGCGACGTAGAGAACAGGTCCGGGAGAGGCCAGCTTGATGAGCGCGGCCGCCACCAGCATTACCGGCGCGGCCACCACCAGCGCCGCCGAGCATACCAACAGGTCGAGGCACCTCTTCGTCCAGGGCATGGCGGGTTTACGCACAGGCGGCCACCAGTTGACCTCTCCGCGCGTGCCGCTCGATGACCGTGATGATTGCATCGCAGACTTGCTCGACTTCCGGGGAGCTCATCCCTGGGAAAATCGGCAGCGAGACCAGCCGCGGCCACACCGCCGAGGCCACCGGATAATCCCCCGGCTTGTAGCCGGCGTAGCGGCGGTAGTAGGGATGCAGGTGCAGCGGCATCCAGTGGACCGAGCAGGTGACGCCGTGCTGGTTCATCGCCTCGATGAAGCCGGCGCGGTCGATATCCAGTTGTTCCAGTCGAAGCTGGATCGGGTACAGGTGCCAGGAGGACTGGCGGTTTTCGAGCTCGCGCGGCAGCTCCAGGAAGTCGGTCAGCGGCTCCAGCAGAGTGCTGTAGGACTGAGCGGTAGCCCGCCGCTCGCGCCAGAACCGGTCGGCCTTCTCCAGTTGCGCCACTCCAAGCGCTCCGGCGATATCGGTGAGGTTGTACTTGAAGCCGGCCTCGACGATCTCGTAGTACCAGGAGCCGTGGGCCTCGAAGCGGCTCCACGCGGACCTGGAAAGCCCGTGCAGCGACATCATGCGCACCCGCTCGGCCAGCGCCGCGTCGCGCAGCGTAATCATGCCGCCTTCGCCGGTGGTGATGCACTTGTTGGCATAGAAGGAGAAGCAGGTGAACGGAGAAAAGTCGCCTGCCGGCCGCCAGGGCTTGTCGCCGCTCTCGCGGAGATAGGCGGGCAGCGCATGCGCGGCGTCTTCGATCACCGCCAGGCCGTAGCGGGCGGCGATTGCGGCCAGCCGTGGCATGTCCGCCATCTGGCCGCCGTAGTGCATCGGCATCATCGCCTTCAGCCGGCCGCGCGCGGCCCAGGTTGCGGCGGCTTCGGCCATCGCATCCGGATCCACGCACAACGTGTCGGGGTCGCAATCCACCAGCACCGGGCGGGCGCCGAAATAGCGAACCACCTCGGCGGTGGCGGCGAAAGTCATAGTCGGAACCAGCACCACGTCGTCCTGGCGGATGCCGGCTGCCTCCAGAGCCAGGTGCAGCGCGGCGGTGCAGGAATTGACGGCCACCGCGTGCGGCACGCCCAGGAAGGCGGCAAACCGCGTCTCGAACTCGCGCACGGTTTGGCCGGTGGTCAGCCAGCCCGACTCGAGCACGGCGGCCACCGCGCGCTTCTCTTCTTCTCCGATCGAAGGGCGAAAGAACGGGACATTCATGACAGGCGGCTCTCTCCGGACGGCGCGGTGTGCCGGCCATTTCCGTTGCTCCGGCGCGCGGCGGCGACCGGCAGCACCCCCACCGGCAGGGAGACTCGACCGGGCCAGAACCGGGCCAGTTCCTCCACCAGCTCGGCGACATCCGCCTTTTGCAGCAACTTCCGCCAGCGGGGAATGAGGTCGAGAATCCCCAGACTCCCGGCGCCGGTATCCCGGCGGATCATGAGGATCCGCTCGTGCATGGTCCGGTGGATCTGCTCGTGGTCGTCCTGGAGCTCTTCGGTTAGCTTCTCGCCGGCGCCCAGCCGCGTAAACTCGATCGGAATGTCCTCGTGCGGCAGGTAGCCTGCCAGGCTGATCATTGTCTTGGCCAGCTCGTAGATCTCGATCGGCTCCTTCATGTCCAGCACGAAGACACCTCCGGCTTCGCTGAGCACGGCGGCCTGAAGCACCAGTTGCACCGCTTCGGTGATGGACAGGAAGAAGCGCTGCGCGCGCGGATCGCTGACCGTCACCGGCCCGCCCTGGGCGATCTGCTGGCGGAACAGTTGCACCACGCTGCCGTTGCTGCCGGCGACGTTGCCGAAGCGCACGGTGACGAACCGGGTGGCGTGGAGCCGGTTCATCTCTTCGACGCACATCTCGGCGAGCCTCTTGGACAGCCCCATATAGGACTTGGGGCGGACCGCCTTGTCGGTCGAAATGTTGATGAACGCCTGGGCGCCGGTGGAGGCCGCCGCCTGGGCGACGTTGGCGGTGCCGATCACGTTGTTGCGCAGGGCTTCCCGCGGCCACCGCTCCATCATTCCCACGTGCTTGTGCGCGGCGGCGTGAAAGACGATCTCCGGGCGGATCGCCTGGAATTCCCGGCATACGGCCCCGTCATCGGTGATATCCACCAGCAGCGGCCGCACCGCCAGGTCCGGGTATTGCAAGCTCAGCTCGCGGTGGATGAAGAACAGGTTGTTCTCCGAACGGTCCACCAGGGCGAGCGACGCCGGCCGGAAGGCCGCGATCTGGCGGCACAGCTCGCTTCCGATGGACCCTCCCGCCCCGGTGACCAGGACCTTGCGCCCCTGGATGAGCTCACGGACCGCTGTCAGGTCCACGGCGGCCTGTTCGCGCTGGAGGATCATCTCCACGTTGAAGTCCTCTTCCCGCTCCCGCGCCTCCGGGACACAGGCATTTCCGCGCCGGACGACGAAGTCCACATTGTGTGCGCGGCACTCGGCGGCCAGCCCGAGCAGTCGGCGGTTGTTGAGGCCCGGCCGGGCGAAGCAAACCAGGTCGGCGCCGGCACGGCGGGCGGCGTCGATCATGCTCTCGAAGCCGCCTTGCACGGTCACATCCAGTAGTTTCTCTCCGGGCCGCGCCGTGCTCCCGCAAATCACCCCCACCGGCAGCCACCGGGCGGACGAGCGGATTTCGCGCAGCACGACCAGCAGGGAAGATCCCTCACCCACCAACAGAACCTTGCGGCTGGCGGCGTGCGACCTGCTCCACGCTTCGCGGTACACCATCACCCCGGCGTAGACGGCGAACAGCATCAACTGGAGCAGGAACCAGTCGATCATCACCACGGACCGGGAATAGTACAGGTCGGGAATGAGACCCTTGACGACGAAACCGAACATCAGCGTGCCGAGCGTGATGGCGCCGGCGGCCGGAATCAGGTCGGCCGGGGATGCGTGCCGCAGCGGCCGCAGGTCGAGGCGGAACAGCAAGAAGCCGAACCAGCGCGTTACCAGCAGCAGCGGCAGCGTGATCCAGATCAGCCGCTGGTGCTCGACGGCGATGCGAAAATCGAACCGCAGCAGGAACGCGGCGAGCATCGACGCGACCGACATCGCCAGCAGGATCGCCAGCATCGGGATACGGCCCCGGTGAAGCCGTCCCGCCAGTTGATCCGCGGGGAAGGGGGTGACATTCGAGCTCATGGACAGAATCCGTCGCAGTCAGGTCGCCCTGGCGCGCATCGCCTGCTCGCCGTTTCCGGACCGCCCCAGCCCGGCAACCGAGATCGGACTGGCGCTGAATCCCGGCAAGGCCGCCCGGTCCCACTCGACCAGCTCCCGCAGCAGCGGATGATGGACGTCGGAGAGTCGCCGAGCCGGGCGAAAGAATTCGGCCGCCAGCGCCGCGGCCAGGCCGGCGAAGGAAGCAATCACGAATCCCAGCAGGAGGATGAAACCCCGGTACCCGTCGGCGGCGGCGGATGGGACCGACGCCCGCTCGGCGACAGCGACCGGAAGGATCTTTTGCTGATCGAGGGCTTCGGCCAGCCGCACTTCCTCTTGCTTCTTCTGGTAGAGCAGGTAGTTGTCCTCGGCGATTTTCACGCGTCGTTGCAGATCATCGTGCCCGGCCGTGAGCGTCTCGAGCTTCTTTTGCCGCCACCGGTATTCGGCCAGGTCCCGCGTGAGCGTCGCCAGCCGCGCCCGCAGTCCAGCCCCCGCCGTTTCCGTATTCAGAACTTCGGCTTCGAGCGACTGCCGCAGCGGGTTGACCGCATGCGTCTGGTCGACCAGCACGGGAGACTGCTCCCGGTCGAGCGTCGCCCGGGTCAGCGCGATCTGCTTCTCCACTTCCACCACCAGCGGGTAGTCATGCTGGTAGCGGGTCAGCAGCTCGGTTCGCTTGTTCTCCAGGTCGAGCAACTGCCCCTTCAGCCGATCGATCAGCGCGACGCTGCGCGACGTGCGCGTGCCGGTCTCGATCGTCCTCGGCGCCGCGGCGAGCTGCCGTCGCAGAAGCTGCACGCGGTTCTCCGCCGTCCGGATCTGCGATTCGGTCTCGCGCAGCGCCGCTTCCTGCTCGGTCGCACGCCGCAGGGCGGCCTGTTTCTGCTCGACCAGCAGCGACACGTCGCTCGTCTGCCGGAAAGCGGCCAGCACGGTCTGCGCCTCGGCCAGTTCTTTCCGGTGCAGGTCCCTCTGTGCCTCGAAGAAGCCGGTGGTGTCCTGGTTGCGGTGCACGGCGATGTACTTGCGCATGTACAACTCGGCCAGCATATTCGGCACCTTGGCGGCCTGCTCCGGAGTCCGCGCGGTGTACTTCACCGCGATCAGGTTGGTCTTGCCCACCTGGGCCGTCTTGAGGTTCTTCTCGAGGTCCTTGAAAGCTTTCGCCATGGCCGCGCGCGTGGCTTTGGCGTCCAGACCGGACGGGATCAACCCGCAGCGAACGATCACCTGCTCGAGCGACTCGCGGCTGCGCAGCAGCTCGATCTCGGAGCTGATTCGGGAGTCGCCGGCTTCCCCGGAAACCACGAAGGCATCCCCGCGATCCAACCGCACCAGTCCCTCCACCCGCTCCTGCTTCATCAGCAGCCGGAGCTCGGCCTCATACTTGCGCGGCTTCAGCACTGCCATGATCGAGGCCACCAGGAGCAGCGATACGGAAACCGCGCCGGCGATTCTCCATTGCCTGCGAACCATCCCTGCCAGCGCCCGCAGCGTGTACAGCCCGCCGGTGTGGTGCGCGGCCCCTTCTCCTGCCGTCTCGTGTTTGGTGGTGTTGTTCATCGGTAGCTCCCTGTCGGCAACTCGTCGTCAGTACCGGGCCGGCAGGGGGTTGAAATACAGCCCCAGCCGCGTGATGCTCATGAACCGGTCGATTTTTCCCATACGCGACTTGGGTACGTAGATGGAATCGCCCGGCTGCAACTGCGGATCCTCCGCCGCCAGCCCTTTCTCCAGCGTGGTTTTCACATTGACCCGGCGAACCTCGGCCAGCTCCGTCGACACGCGCCGGAACAGCAGCACTTCGGTGGTCTTCGCCGCCGGGCTGAACCCCCCGGCGATGGTCACCGCATCCGATACCGTGACCTGCCCGCGGAGATCGAATCGTCCCGGCCTTGCCACTTCCCCGCCGACCAGGAATCCGGGCTTGTTGAACTCCTTCAGCACCATCGTGAGCACAGGCTCGCGCAGGATCGAGGAATAGCGCTGGCGGATGGCGTCGGTAGCCTCGGCCACCGTGATGCCGGAGACCTTCAGCTCGCCGACGGCCTGGAGTGCAATGTGGCCGTCCGGCGGAACCGTAACGGTCTGGTTGAACTCGGGTGTGAAGCGGAAGGAGAGCTCCAGCACGTCGCTGGGCTCGATCCGGTACCGCGGATTGCGTGTGGAGAACTTCGATGCCGCCTCCACCACCGGTGCGCCGGCGATTACAGGCATGGTTGCCGGCCGCGAGACGTCTTCGGCCGCCAATGGCGGCAGCCCGCATAGGAAAAGGGTCAGCCCCGTGACCGCCTGAAGAAGTTCCCGTCGCCGCATACGCTCCTTGTGCCCTGCCAGCAGTTCGATGCCACGTAAAGGCACGTGTTCAGACGGGCACGGGGTCAGCAGGCCTGCCCCAAACTGGGTATGGTTTTGTTTGCGCATGTACAAGTCAAAAATAGAGTTAGGCCCGTAACGCAGCAATGAACCGCGCGGACCATTTTGGTGGGGGGTGTACTATGGACCGAGTTGATCGGCAGTCCTGGTACGGAAGGAGGGCCGGCCTACCCTACCCTACAGCGTGGAAGCCGGATCGGCGAATAGAACCCGCGGCGTGTTGCGGCCGCAGCCGCAAACACCGTTATGGAGGAAGGCCGCCAGGCCCGTGGCCAGTCGTAGCACCGGGTAGTGCAGATTTCCCAAGTCGGTGACCCAGAGTTCGCCCGCAACCGACTCCAGCACACCCGACTCCATGGTGTGCGCCCCGCGGTGCGCTTCGCATTCCACCGCCAGCAGCTCTCCGTGGATTCCTCGGAACTGTTCGAAAACCGGCAACTGGCAGGCGTGCCAGAGCAGGTCGCGGTCGGCTTGCCGCAGCGTGCGCGCGCCGATGCCTGTGAATGCAATCAAGCCGTAACGAAGCGAGGATAGTCGCAGACGACCCTGGAGGATGGCGGCCGCCGCTTGTCGCAGAGCCGCCACAGGGCCGGCGATAGCCTCCGGCTCAAAGCGCTCCAAATCGGCGAAGGAAACCTCGTCGTATACCCGCGGCCCTGCTTCCAACGGAAACCACGGCGCGATGACCGCCGTGCGGCAGCCGTTTCCCCAAGGCGCGGCCAACGGACGCCGCTGCGGGACGGGAGCTCCGGGATTCAGGAACCGGGGGAAATGCGCGCGGAAGTAGTCCAGCCCGACCGGCGGCACCCGCGCCAGCGCCTTCCCTGGAGATCCTGCGAGGAAGGCTTCCTGGATCCGCTCCAGGACACTGTGTGCGCCGTCGACGGCGTAGAACGGCGATCCTCGAAGGGCATGGAGAAACCGCTCCCAACGGATGCGGTTACCGGCGGGGACACGACCCCACCGGCGCCACCTGGTCAAATCCGGCACGCTTGATGGAAACCTGTCTGAAATTGAGTCTTATACTATTCGTGAACCGGCGCGAGGATTCCTCTCAGCCGGCTTGGACACCGTTTCGCTAATATGGACGCGTATTTCCCCGCCACCCTTGCTTACTTCATTGGTCAACCGGGGCGGTAGGAAGAAGAACTGCACCGGAAGGGCTCGACGGGAGGCAAACGGGTGTATACTGATTGGCGATCGAGAGCGAAAATGGAAATTCCGGTTAAGGCCATTCGGGCTGCCTGCGTCGGCGGGCCGGGGTCCGCGAAACCTGGGTGAAACAGAAAACGGCTATGACCATTTACACCCATGTGTTGAACCGTGGGGGTCACGGGGTGCACAGCCCCCTGGACCGGCTCAGGAAGGCTGTGGGAAGCGAGAGCGGGAAGATTATGCGCACCCACCGGTCGGCCTAACAAGCCGGAGGCGACTTGAGGAATAGAACGAAAGTAGTTGCAACACAAGAATTTGCTGCCGAGGCCCGCTGGTGAGAGTTCCGTGTTACGCTGCCCCGGGCCGGTTTTATGCAGGTCAGCCTAAATAGGAGTTAGACAGCGCGTGCATACATGACTGGACCGACTCTGCCCACCATAAAGCGCCTCTTTGGACTTTCTGGCAATAGGTGCGCCATCCCGGAGTGCACCAATCCACTCGTCGATGCGTCAGGTAAGGTCACAGGCAGGATCTGTCATGTGCGCGCGAAAAGTCCCCGTGGCCCCCGCTACGAACCGTCACAGACGGACGCGGAGCGGCACGGTTTTGACAACCTCCTGCTGCTGTGCCCGACACACCATGACGTCGCCGACTTCGACAAAGCGGCCTACTCGGTGGCCCGGTTGCTCGAGATTAAGCGCAGCCATGAAACGTCGGTCCGGCCTGCGCCGGAACCGTCAGACGAAATAGCGATGCAATTCCTCGCGGCCTTACAGGTATCGGGCCCCGGCAGCACGGTCGTCATTTCCCATAAGCAGTCCGGCGGCATTACTGTCGGTACGGTCATCACCCTCGCTTCCGAGCGCGCGACGGCGCTTATGGCATTCCAAGAGACGCGACATATCCTCGCCACAGAGCCGTGGCCGACGAACCCATGGCTTCCGTCCTGGGACGACCTGTCCGCTGGAGGCCTGCCAAGGAACCAGGACGAGATCAACAGGATCATCGACCTCCTGCAGCATGGACCTGTCATCATCGTCGCGCCACCCAATCGGGGAAAGACTTTTCTCTCATTCCTGGTCAGTCGAGCGATGGCTGACGCGCAGCGGTACACGACCCGGCAGCTATTCGCCCGAGCGAGTGCCCTAGACGTAGGCGCAGCTCAGGCAGAAGTGCTGGCCGAGAGGAACCGGGTGAAGGAGCAGAGAGCTGCTGGTAGCACCTGCTGTCATCTCTGCGTGGTGGATGATTGCCACCTGAACGACGACGTCGCGGAAGCTCTGGTCCCGCTGGCAGCTCCCCCGGGGCTCGCGCTGTTGCTCACCCTTCGCGGGGAGTCCAAGGACGACCTTCCTTCCTGGGCACTAGACATCCATTATCAGCATCCTGATCGGGTCATTTTCATAAAGCCCGAGCCGAGCTTCGCGATCGATATCGCGCGAGCTTACATCAGGCGGTCTGGGTGCCCTGAACAGTCGGACGACGCGCTGAAGGCGCTCCTAAATGTACTCGGCAGTGACCTAGCGCGCCTAGCTTACGCTCTCAGGGCGTGGCGAACCCGATGTATGGAAATCGACCTCTCAAAGATTGACGAAGATGCCATTCTTCGCTTTACTCGGGACGAGTTCGGTATTGAGCCTCACCACCCAGACCTCTGCGCAACACTGCAGATGCTAGCGACCTTCGGGAAGCGCGAGCTCCCCGTACCAGCTACCCTGCTAGTGCCTAAGCTCAGCGAAGCTGTCGCTACGTTGGTCGACCGAGGCGTGGTGTCGCAGAAGCTCGGGACGGCCGGCGGTTACGCTCTGAAGGACATCAAGACGTGCGAGTGGGTACTCAAAGCGGTCGAGAGGTTCTGCGTCAACCTGTCGTCGCAGACCGAGGCGGAGCTAGTCGTGGCCTTCGTTACCAAATCACCGGCGTACCACACTTACCAGCTTCTGAGGAGTCTGGGGGCGGAGCACGCCCAGCACGCTATCCGGGCACTGTTCGAGAGCCAGGAAGCTATATCGAAAGTGCGGGAGTCCCTTGAGGGCCGGGGCAGCACCTCGCTGAACAACACGCTCTACGGCCTCGTGAGGGGTCTCCCAAAGCGGGACCGCGACAAGGTCGCCCCGCTGCTCACGCCGAACACCATTTCAGCCCTCACGAACGGCATCCGAGGAGCGCCAGCATACCGGATTCGCCATGCGATGCATGTCCTCGCCCGCATCGCGCACCTGACAAAGTTCTTCGAGGACTGGAGCGCCGCAGACTGGTTGAGCACGATCAACAAGTCAACCGTGAACACCTTGCGGCTCCTGTGCCTCGACTTTCGGATGTGGAGCGTCCCGCAGCTCATTAGAGCGCTAGGCGAGAGGCTCCCGGAAGCAGACTTTGATGCCCTTCTGGATCCCGATCGCAACGAGCTGGGAGAACTCAACGGGCTCATAGGCAATCTCAAGCAGGACGCGCCCGAGACGGTTCCGCCGCTGCTCAGGCAACTGGTGGGCCGCGACGTTGGTGCCCTCATGCGTAATGCTCGACCTGGAGACGTATCCTGGCTGATTTCGCAGATCCTCTTGCTGGATGAGCCCAAGGCGGCCGCCCAATTCGTAACCGCGAACGAGGCAATCCTCGCGCAGGTTCTGACCACTGCTCCTGTCCCGGATCAGTTCTGGCTCCTCTGCAACATCTTTCAGGCTGCCCAAGATGTCGCTATCTCCATTGCGAGGGCCGGACCGGTCTTGGCCCAGCTTCCGGAATCCGGCGACAGCATCTATCTGGCAGCCTGTGGTCTCCTTTTACTGTGCGGTCGCACCCTGCCAGCTATCGAGCTGCCGGAGCACGAACACCTACAGGCGATCCTGTCGTCCGAAAAGAGCCCCACGCTCCTCGCCCTATCCCTCAAGGCCCTGGCCGCCTTGGGACGGGCGGACTACGCCAAGGACGCTGTGACCGTGCTCGGGCAGGAGAGCCTACGGGAGCGATTTGATGCGTTTCCAGTTTCAAGCACCCGCAAACTCATGCTCCGCATCCTCACGGAGTGCTCATGACCAATAGCAGGATACTGGGGCTGTCTAACGAAGCGTTGCACCGGGCGCGCCAAAAGGCGGCGCGCCGGTGAACGCTGAGTCGTTAGGCCTCAGCTAGCTTTGGAGCCAGACAGCGGATGTTTGGAATCAGTAACCTCAAGGATCGGTTGTTTGTGCGCTACGCACAGGCCATGTCGGCGGCTCAAACGCTGGAGTTGGCTCTTACAAGCACCGACCTCCAGGTGACTATCCTCTCGGACATGAGGCAGGGGAAGTTCAGTAAAGTACAGAGGTTGATGGAAGGGCGCCAATCGCAGAAGAGGACTATGGGCCACGTAGCCAGGAGACTATCCGACAGTGCCACGACGGAAGGAATCCAGGATGCCCAGCAATTCTACCGAGCGGTTAAAGCTCTCATTCAGCGGCGCAATCTGCTTGCTCACAAATTCTTCGTCGAAAATGAAGACAAACTGACTTCAAAGCAGGGCCTTCGTGAGGCAATAAGAGAGCTAGAGAGCTTCCGCATAGACTGTCTCGTGATGACGCAGGTTCTGCTGCAATCGCAAAACACTTCTCTTCTGCTCGTTGCGGAGACTTTCTTGGAGGCACAACGCGCACAGGAGCAGCAGGAACTTGAACTGTGGCAGTCCCTGTCCGAACGCCTTCGCACAACGGGGAATGTGGAGAGTGATAACAAGTGATGCGTGAAAGCTTCGGTTTTGAGCCAAACCGGGCACTCCAGGCGACGGCCAGAAGCAGGCCGCGCCTGAGTGCCCTAGCCGTTAAGGCGACGGAGGAGTTGTATGCGACTGTTATACGTCTTCCGCACGAAGATTGGTGCGTTTTACATGGGAGAGCGAGATGGCCGCTTTCATCCGATCTTCAATGACGAAAGCCTCGGCAGTTACGCGGAAGCTTGGCAAGCCGCCGAGGATTTGGCAGGAGGGCATACCTTCTCAATTCCCTCAGGGATCGACACGGCAACCCTGGGGATTCCGGAAGATCTTGCCGAGTGGGAAGCGTTGCCCCACAGCGGTGAGAGCTGACGGGCCTAACCGGGCGCTTCAGGCGACGGCCAAAAGCGGGCCGCGCCTGAGCGCCAAGTCGTTAGAAACCGCGGCAGTGCAACACTGACGCCCAGTTTCACAAGGAGGACGTATGCAGACCAAGCGCGCCGCAGCCTTGATATGCTCCTTCATCGTGGCCATGCCTCGTAAACCCAACGCCCGGCGTGAACGACACCGAAACGCGGATCCAGCCTTACCACTCCCTTAGCTCGCGGCTACGTTTGGAGCACGCTTAAGGAGACCCCAGCAGCCGCGCGAGATTGCCGCCCAGAATTGACCGTGCCTGCTCGGCGTCGACCCCCAGCTCTTCCAGTACCCCCACTTGAGTGCGAAAGATGGAAGCCTGCCAGCCGCGCGGGAAAAACGAGGAGTCGGTGCCGAATAGGAGCCGGCCGGGACCCGCCACGTCCAGAGCCCGCCGGAACACGCTTTTCAAGTCCCCCTCCGGCTGGTAGCGCATCCACTGGTTGCTCGAGGAGGTGTCCAGGTAGACGTTGGGACACAAATCGCACAGCATGAGCGCTTCGCGGAAATAGCCGGCTCCGAAGTGCGGCACCACGAAGGCCACCTCGGGGAAGCGCAGCGCCACCGCGTGCAGATCGATCGGGTTTGAGAACCGCATATCGAACGGCGAAGGCAGTCCCAGCTTGCGCCGCACGCCTACCATCAGCACGCCACAGTGGACAAAAACCACCGTTCCCGGCCGTGCCGCGGCCTTGGAGATCACCGCCAGCGCGCGCTCGTCCTGGATCGGGTAGCGGTGCATGGCGGGAAACAGGCAGATGCCGCGCAGCCGTCCCCTGGCCAGCGCCCGCTGGACCCGATCGGGCGTTTCCGGCGTCAACGGGTTGACCATGAAATAGCCCCAGAATCGATCCGGCTGGTGCGCCACCGCCGCCTCCACCGAGCCCTCCTCGCCAGGCAGGCTCGCGATCAGCGCCGCCCGGGAGACTCCGTGACGGTCCAGTTCCGTCACCCAGCGCTCGGCCAGCCGCTCCGGCTCCGGCGGCGGAATCTCCCATCCCAGCAGCGACCCCGCTTCTTCCAAGGACGCGCCGCCTTCCACGCCTTCCTGCACGCTGCCCCGCTGTGCGGCCAGAATCGCGAAAAAGTTCCGCGAGAAGAAGTGTACGTGCGCATCGCTGACTTCCAGCTCGCCCCAAGGGGTGAGCATGTCAGGCGCCCCGCATGCGGGAATCGAGCACCGGCATCCGCGCCAGCCCGGAAGCGATCGCCAGCTGCGTCAGCCCCGCGATGTTGCTCACGCCCAGCTTTTTCATCATCGTCTTGCGGTAGCTGCGGACCGTTTGCAGGCCCAGGTTCAGAAGCACGGCGATCTCCTTGCTCGTCTTGCCTTCGGCGACCATGCGCAGCACCTGCAACTCGCGCGGGGAAAGCCCCTCCAGCACAGGCGGCAGCGACTTCGACTTGAGGTTCCCCTCCTGGATGCGGTTCAGCAGGCGGTCGGAAACCTGCGGGCTGAGATAGGAGCCTCCCTTGGCAACCGTGCGCAGGGCGTCGATCAGGTCCGAGAAGGTGGCGTCCTTGAGCACGAAACCGCGAGCCCCGCCGCGCAACGCGCTGACCACCGAGTCCTCGTCGTCGTACTGCGACAGGATGATGACCCGCGTGTTGGGCGAGTGGCGAAGGATTTCCTGGGTCGCCTCGATGCCGGTGAGCCCCTTCATCGAGAGGTCCATCAGCACCAGGTGCGGCCGTGCCCGTTTACAGAACTGGATGGAATCGGCGCCGTTGGAGGCTTCCCCTGCCACGCGGAACTCCGGCGTGCCCTCGAGCATCTTCTTGATGCCGTCACGCACGATCAGGTGATCTTCCACCAACAGGACGTCGTAGGGCATAATCCTTCCCCCGGCGACTATCGCCCGGGACGTGAGGTTCTGCTCGGCTTGCCCGCGCGCGCCGGCCGGGCCCGCTTGTTCAGGTGATTGTAACGAGTCCTGACGATTGTACCTTTTCTGGGAGCGCGGGTAACAGAGAGAATGCAATCCGCCCGGCCGGCAAGGTGGTCCATGAGGAACAGGCCGAGCCCGCGCGGGCTCCGGCGCGCCTCTTCCAGGTCGAACCCGGTACCGTTGTCGACCACCTCCAGCGTCGCCGCACCAGGCTCCTGCGTGAGGGCGATGCGGATTCTGCCGGCTCGCGAATGGCGCACCGCGTTATCCAGGGCGCATTCGGCGATCCGGTACAGCGCGCCCGCCGCCGGCGCCGGCAGCCGGACGGTGGAATCCACCTTCACCGCCAGGGTTCCCGCGAACAAGAGCCGGTAGCGTTCGACCAGGCGTTCCAGCGCGGCCGCTAGGCCCAGTTTTCCGACCGGGTTCGAATGTAGCTCCTGGCTCAGCCGGCGCACTTGCTGGATCAGCTTGTCCAGCGCCTCCTGGATCTGGGAGGTTCGCAGCTCCACTTCCGGATGCTTGCGGCCCAGGTCCATGCGGAGCAGCTCCAGGTGCAGGCCGACCACGCTCAGCAGTTGCCCTACCTGGTCGTGCAGGAATCCGGAAAGCGCCGTCCGTTCTTGCTCGCGCGACTCGATCATCGCGGCCAGCAGCGGCCCGAATCCGGCAGGAGGCGCAGCCATCGTCGAGCAGCGCTCAGGAACGGGCCCGCTTGCGAGCCAGGGCACGACGCGCGGCGGCGGCCACTTCGCGCGCCACCAGGCCATACTTTTCGAGCAGCCCTTCGGGCGTGCCCGATTCGGCGTAGGTTTCGCGAATGCCGACGTACTCCACCACGCACGGATGGGTCTCGGTCACCGCCTGCGCCACCCGCACACCCAGGCCGCTATCGACCAGGTGCTCTTCGGCCACCACGATGGCGCCGGTATCGGCCGCGGCCCGCGAAACCGCGTCGCGATCCAGCGGCTTGACCGTGTGCAGGTCCAGCACGCGCGCCGAGACGCCTTCGGCCTCCAGGATCTCCTGCGCGCGGATCGCCTCGGCGACCATCAGCCCATGCGCCGCCAGCGTGACGTCACCTCCGTCCACCAGCTCGATCCCGCGGCCGATCTCGAACCGCTGCTGGGGGCCGTAGATCACCGGCGCCTTGATCCGGCCGGCGCGCAGGAAGACCGGACCAGGATACGCCGCCGCGGCGCGCACCAGCGCCCGCATGGCCACTTCGTCGGCCGGCGAGATCACGGCGAAACCGGGCAGCGCGCACGCCAGGCTCAGGTCCTCGATGCTCATTTGCGACGGCCCGTCCTCGCCGATCGAGATGCCGCTGTGGGTTCCCACCACTTTCAGTGGAACCTGCGGGAAGGCCGCCGTTACCCGAAGCTGCTCGAAGCCCTTGTTCATCACGAAGCAGGAGAAGCTGGAGACGAAGCAGAGCTTGCCGCTCATCGCCAGCCCCGCGCCGATCGCCACCATGTTCGCCTCGGCGATGCCGCACTCGAAGAAGCGATCCGGGAACTCCTTGGCGAACAAGTGCGTGAATGTGGACTTGGACAGGTCCGCGTCGCAGACCACGACGTTGGGGTTCTCGCGGCCCAGCTCCAGCAGCGCTTTGCCGAACGCCTCGCGTGTGGCTGCGCCCGTCTTCAGCTCGAATTTCGTCCGCACCGGTGTCGACATCAGGCCAACTCCTGGAGCGCCGTTGCGACTTCCTCCGCGGTCGGCGCCACGCCGTGGAATTTCGGATTGTTCTCCATGAAGCTGACACCCTTGCCCTTCACCGTGTGGGCGACGATCACCGTCGGCTCCCCTTTGGTGGCCGCCGCTTCGTCGAAGGCAGCCCGCAGCGCCGGCAGGCTGTGGCCATCCAACTCCAGCGTGTGCCAGCCGAAGCCGCGCCACTTGGCCGCCAGCGGAGCTACATCCATGATGTCTTTTACGAACCCGTCGAGCTGGATCTTGTTGTAGTCGACGATCGCCACCACGTTGTCCACCTTGTGATAGGCGCCGAACATCGCCGCTTCCCAGATCTGTCCTTCCTGGATCTCGCCGTCGCCGAGCACGACGTACACCCGAGTCGGCCGCCGGTCCAGCCGCGCCGCCAGGCCCATGCCGATCCCGAGCGACAGCCCCTGTCCGAGCGAGCCGGTCGATGCCTCCAGCGCGGGAATATAGCGACGGTCGGGATGCCCCTGGTAGATTGACCCGAGCCGCCGCAGCGTCTTCAGCTCCTCCACCGGCGTGTAGCCGCACTCGGCCAGCACCGCATACAGCACCGGGCAGGCGTGCCCCTTCGAGAGCAGGAACCGGTCGCGGTCGGGCCAGTCCGGCCGGCGGGGGTCGTGACGCATTACTCCGCCGAAGTAGAGCGTCGTCAGGATCTCGACCGCCGAGAGCGATCCGCCGGGATGCCCGCTCTTGGCCGCGCCGGTCATCTCCACGATGTGCCGCCGGATGCGTCGTGCGATCGCCTCCAGCCCGGCCAGGTCCAGCGTCGGAGTCATCGTACATGACCAATGTAGCATGTGCGGTCCGCGCCGCTCAGCCGCGGCGATGGGTTGGCAGGTCTGTTATCGGCCGCCCAGGGTGCGCAAGGCGTCCATGGGACGAAGGATGGGGATGCTGCGGTACCTTGAGCCGCTGGAGATCGCGATCACCCGAAACAATCAAGTCTGCCCTGCCGGCAACTGCGCATTCCAGAATGCGGTTGTCCGGTTCCTCGGCGCCGGTGAACACGGCCAGAGTGAAAGGGGGAGTTATCATCTCGGCCGTGTGGGCCACAAGTTTGAGCTGGGTGATAGTCTCGGCTCCCTGCCATTCCAACCGCCTGAGCACCGTGGCCAGTTCCCGCATGATGGACGGTGAGACAAGAAGCGTGCCGCGGCGCGCTACCAGTTGCTGCCAAAGCCGAAAGGGGACGCCTTGGGGGTGAGTGAAGGCGGAAACATAAACGTTGGTGTCCAGGACAACCCTAAGATTGGTTCCGGACGCGGTGTTCATGGATGAGGCGGCTTATGTCTTTGGGCTTGATGCCAAGCTTCTTGGCTTGTTGTTGGCCGTAGCGAGCCAAGCGCGCGCTTTCCTTGAGCATCTCTTCCACGCTCATGCGACTGCGGGCCTGTTCAGCTTTGGCTTCAGCAATCAGATTCATAATCCAGCGGTCTTCGTCGTGGTCGCGCTGGACCCGGTAGCGCCGGTAGACGCGCACCATTTCGCGGAACAGCTCGCTCTTGGTGCGGCTTTCTTCCTTGGCCAGGAGTTCAACTTCCTTGACCACGGCGGGCGGAACCGAGAAGCCCAGGACTTTGGTGGCTCTGCTCATAGTGTTGTCCATGAACGAGACATAGCGTTTAAGGATAGTTACACTAAGTTAAACCACAGGATGGGGGTTTGTCAAATCGGTTGCGGGCGGTCCTGATCAGTCATTTCAGCAATTCCACAACCTGGTCATGCCCACGCCGGGTCGCCCACGCCAGCGGGGTGGCCCACGGTGGATCGTCGGACAGGTTCGTCTTCGCGCCGTGTCGCAGGAGCAGCTCGACCATGAGGGTCCTCCCGAATTTGGCCGCCCACCCCAGCGGCGTCGAGCAGATGTCCTCGTCACGCGCATTGAGATCGGCTCCGTGCTCGATAAAAATCGTTGCCTTTTCCACATCGCCACACCTCGCGAACTGGTGCAGCGGCGTGATGAGCAACCAGTCGGGCTGGCTTGGATCCATGCCTTGTCGAAACAGGAATTCGTTCAATTCGCGCGTCTTGGCGCCGCGGTGAACGAATCGTTTGGCGAGATCGGGACAGTGGCGCAGCATCAAGCGGACGAACGCGTCGTGGCCCTCCGCCGCGGCGTTGGCCAGCGCCTCGGGGTCGTCGGCCAGCGCCGGATTGGCCGCAAAGACGGCCGCCGCCGTGAGGACATCGCCGTAGTAGGCCAGGATTTCGACCGAGCGCGCGGCGCCGTACGACGCGAGCAGATCGATCATCTTCCGCTCGCCGCACCGGATGGCCATGCTCAGGCAGTCGGCGGAACTTTCGACTGCCGCGCTCGCGTAGGCGCCATTTTCCAGCAGGAGCCTGGCGATTTCCAAGTGTCCGCCGTAGACCGCCGAATACAGAGCGTGGCCGCGCGGTGCGATGCCCTCCTCGGGCAGATTCGGATCGGCGCCGCGCTCGAGTAGCAGCTTTACGATCTCGATATGTCCCTTGGCGGCGGCGTTGCGCAGGGGCGTGCCGGAGCACGCGTAGTAGGCGACGTAGTCCGAGACGCGGTTGGCCAGCGAGGGGTCTTGATCGACCAGCTCTCTCACCCGCTTCAGATCGCCCGTATGCGCGGCCGTGCAAATGTCGAGGTGCGCGCCGAGGGCAACCAGGTGCGCGAGCACGGCTTCCGGCGTGGCGGCGGTGTCTTTGGGCACATCGCGCCAGCCGCGATAGTGGTAGTCGCCGTTGGTGAGCTGAATGGGACGCGCGCCATCGAAGCGCTGTGCGTTGATATCCGCGCCGCGCGCCACCAGTTCGTCGATGAGGTCGATCTGTCGCGTCATCACCGCCCAATGGATAGGCTGATTGGACCGCTCGTCGCCGGCATGCAGGAGCTCGGGCGAGGCGTCGAGCAGTCTTCGCACGGCTGCCGGATTGCGCTTGCGGATCGCCGCGGCGATGGCGTTTCCTTGGGGCGATGCTCCGTGCGCCCCGGCGAGCGCGGTCTCCAGCAGCTTCCGCATCTCGGGGTACGCGCGGTCGCGGGTGATATCGAGAAGGCTGTCGTTAACCGCCAGGCTGAGCGGATCGGCGCCGCGTTCGAGCAGGAATTGAGCGACTTCCACCCGGTCCTCCCGCACGGCGAAGTACAGCGGCGTACGGTATGCGTAATGGCAGCGCACCAGCGACGCGTCGCTTTTCACCAACCGCTGGATCGTTTCCAGGTCTCCCGAGATGGCGGCGCAGAACATCTCCCATACATCGGCGCCCTTTCCAGGGGACCAGAGCAGGGGCTCGTTTTTCTTCAGCGCCTCGGGCCGGATCATGCGCTGGAGATGCGCCGGTCGGGAGTCAGTTGCGGGCGGCCTGGACCTTGGGCTGTGACAGGTAGCCGGTGATGCGGTCCTTGCTGACCTGGTTCACCACCAGCTCGTGGGGCTGGCGGTAGCGCGAGATGTAGAACTGGACCGGCTCGTTGACGCTGCGGTCCTTCTTTTCGACTCGCTTGTCCTCGGCCAGCAGCTCGATGGTGTAGCGGTTCCGCTTGATGTCGGTGCGCTTCAGCAGAACGCTCACGTCGCCGACCTGCTGGGCCTCCTTGGTCTTGGCGAGGTTGAACTCGAAGTAATTCCTCTCGCCGATCTGCCGGAGCGCCGACAGCTCCTTGGCGTTGGTGGCGACCAGGCCGCTCTGCACCCCCAGGTCGCCGCGGACCCGGCGCAGGTCGGCCACGGTCTTTTCCAGCTCCGAGCGCGTGGCGGCGATTTCGCTCTTCACCCCGCCGACCTGCTGGGTGACGGCGCCGATCTTCTCATTGGCGACCGAGGCGGCCTGCTGCACCTGGGTCAGCTCCTGGCGCACGGCCTGCTGCTGCTTCTGCTGATCCTGCTCGAGCCGGCGAGCCAGGTCTTCGGCGTCCTTCGCCCCGCGTTTGGCGTCCCCGGCGGCCTGGGCGGCTTGCCCGGCGGCCATGGCGGCCTGACGCCGCGCAGCCTTTAGCTCATCGCGCAGCGACTCGGTGGTCTGGTTGTCAGTCTCGGCGGAGGCGGCCGCGCCCTGCTGCAATTTCGCTACGTCGGCCTGGTGCGTCTTGCTCACTTCGGCCAGCTCGGCGCGCAACTGATCCACCTGCTGGAACAGGTAGATGTTCGCCAGCAACGAGGCGATCACGACAAGCAAAGCCACCACCAGCGCCACCAGGGTCGGGACCTTACTCGGGGAACCGGAGCCGCCGGTGAGAAGATCACTGGAACTCATGGTAAACACTCCTCCCTTCGGGTGTTGTTGATTTCACTGTAGCATCCCGCAAACGTTCACGGAAACCCCCCCGATGGGGGGACCGGGTGGGCCACACTAATTCCGCGCGGCCTGCACCTTGGGCTGCGAGAGATATCCGATGATGCGGTCCTTTTGCACTTCATTGACCACCAGCTCGTAGGGCTGCCGGTACTTGGAGGTGTAGAACTGTACCGGCTCGTTGACGTTCTTGTCCTTCTTCTCCACCCGCTTGTCGTCAGCCACCAGCTCGATGGTGTACTTGTTTTTCTTCGTATCCACGCGCTTGAGCAGCATAGTGACGTCGGCCAGCTTCTGCGCCTGTTTGGTCTTGGTGAGGTTGAACTCGAAGTAGTTGCGCTCGCCCATCGACTTCAGCGCCGCGAGCTCGCGCCCATTGGTAGCCACCAGGCCGCTCTGCACGCCCAGATCGCCGTTGGTGCGCTTGAGGTCGGCGATGGTCTTGTCAAGCTCCGCCTTGTTCATGGCCACTTCCGACTTGACGCCGCCGACTTCGCTCGACACTTCGCCGATTCTCGCGCTGGTGGCGGTGGCCGCCTGCTCGACCTTGCTCAGCTCCTGGCGGACGGCCTGCTGCTGCTTGGCCTGCTCGGCTTCCAGGCGCCTGGCCAGCTCGTCGGCGTGCTTCTGGGCATCGACTTTGGCCTGGCCCGCACCCATGGCCGCCTGACGCCGGGCCGCTTCCAGCTCCTCGCGCAAGGTGCTCAGGTGGCGCTGGCTGGTCTGGGTGTTGACCGAAGAGGTCTCGCTGAGGTTGGAAATCTGCGTCAGCAGGGCCTCGCGTGTCTTGGTGAGATCGGTGCGCACCTGGTCCAGTTGGAGGAACAGGTAGACGTTGGCCGCCAGCAGGGCGATGACGATCCCGAACAGGACGAAAATCTTTGTATCAGAGCCGCGGCTGTCTGCTGCGGGCACGTTAGGGTCACTCATGGTAGGGTTAAACTCCGTGTAAGGAAAGACTTCCTTAATATTGTAACACTGACCATATAGATGACGGCGTAGCGGCCGTGGTTTCAGGAATCTTGCCCGCCGCGCTGCGCGGCGCGGACGAAGTCCAGCACTTCCTGACGGGGCACGCCGGGCTCGAAGCAGCGGCGGCAGCGGGCCTCATAAAAGCCGGCGGCGCCGACGACGATGAGGTCCTCCGACTCCACCAGCCGTTGGGTGTGCTTGGCCGGGTTGCCGCAGCGCACGCAGATGGCCAGCGTCTTGGTGATGGATTCGGCGAGCGCCAGCATCTCCGGAACAGGCGGGAACGGACGCCCCAGGTAGTCGGTGTCCAGGCCGGCGAGGATCACCTGCTTGCCGCTGTCGGCCAGCCGGCCGGCGACCGCGGAGAGCTCCGGGCCGAAGAAGTTGGCCTCGTCGATGCCGACCACCTCGGTGCGCCAGTCCAGGCGCTCCAGGATCGCCGGGGCGAGGGCGACGACCTCCGATTTCAGGCGCGAGTCGGCGTGCGAGACGATCTCGTGCTCCGAGTACCGGTTGTCGAGCGCCGGCTTGAACACCTGGACGCGCTTGCGCGCGATCATCGCCCGGCGCAGGCGGCGGATCAGCTCTTCGCTCTTGCCCGAAAACATGGGACCGCAGATCACTTCGATCCAGCCGATGTTGCCCGACACAAAGTCCATAGAGGATCATCATGCCACGCCGCCCGGCGCAACACACCCGCCGCGGATGCCGTCACAGACCCAGCCGCCGGTGCTCCTTCAGGATGCAGCGGTCCATGACCACCACCAGGCCGGCGCCGCGGGCGCGCTCGGCGGCCGCCTGGTGGACCACGCCCTCCTGCATCCACACGGCGCGCGCCCCGATGCGGATCGCGGCCTCGACGATCTCCGGCACGTATTCGGACCGGCGGAACACGTTGACGATGTCCACCGGCTCGGTCAGCGAGTCCAGGTCCGGCCAGGCGCGCTCGCCGAGCACCGCCTCGACGTGTGGATTGACGGGGATGATACGGTAGCCCCGCTCCCGCATGTACTCGGAGACGCCGTAGCTCGGGCGGAACCGGCGCGGCGAGAGTCCCACGACGGCGATGGTGCGCGAGACGCGGAGAAGCTCAGCGACGCCGGCGTCGTGGTGGCTCATCGGATTCATTCCGGGGCCGTCGCGGGCCCAGGCGGGCCACTTCCCCGACGGTGAGGGAGCGGAACTGGGAGGGTTTGAGGGAGCCGAGCTCGAGCGGGCCGATGCGGACGCGCCGCAGCTTTTCCACCAGCCGGCCGAAGTGGCGAAACATGAGCCGGATCTGGTTCTGGCGCCCTTCCACCAGGCGTACCTCGTACCAGGGGTTCTCCCCGCGGCGCGACAGGCGCAGCTCGGCGGGCGCCGTGCGGCGGCCCTCGATCGGAAGGCCGGATCGGAAGCTCTCCTCTTGCTCGGCGGTGAGCGCGCCATTCACTTTGACCATGTAGGTCTTGGCGATGCGATTGCCGGCCGACAGGATGTGGTTGGCGAACTCGCCGTCGTTGGTGAGCAGCAGCAGGCCTTCGCTGTGGTAGTCGAGGCGGCCGACCGGGTAGAGGCGCTGGCGCACGCCTTTTACCAGGTCCATCACCGTGCGGCGGCCTTCCGGGTCGTGGGTGGTGCTCATGCAGTTATCGGGCTTGTTGAGCATGAGGTAGACGCGGCTGGACTCGCGGCGAATGGGCCGGCCGTCGACCTCGATGCGGTCCTTGTCCGCGTCGGCCTTGGCGCCGAGCTCGGTGACGGTGGAGCTGTTCACCCTGACGCGGCCGGCGAGGATCCATTCCTCGGCCTTACGGCGGCTGGTGAGGCCGGCCTGCGCGAGGATCTTTTGTAACCGCTGCGCGGCCATTTATTCTTCCGGACCGAGCCGCTCGGCGGTTTGAGGCGCGGCCGGCAGCGGCTCGGCATCGATGGCCGCCAACCGGCCCCACTCTTCGAATTCCTTGAGCGTGGGCAATTCGCTGACATCCTTGAGGCCGAACTGGATGAGGAACTCCCTGGTGGTCTTGTAGAGGATGGGCCGCCCGACTACCTGCTTGCGGCCGGCGGCGGTGATCAGCTTGCGCTCGAGCAGGGTGCGGAGGACGCCGGCGCCCTGCACGCCGCGGATTTCCATGATCTCCGGAGCGGTCACCGGCTGCTTGTAGGCGATCACGGCGAGGGTCTCCAGCGCGGCCAGCGAGAGCTTCAACGGAGGATTCAGGCGCTTGACGAAGGCGCGGATCTCCTCGTGGTGCTCCGGCTTGGTGCTCATTTTGTAGCCGCCGGCCACCTCGCGTACGGTCAGACCGTGCTCGGGGCGGTTGAACTCGGCCGCCAACTCCGCCAGAAGCCGCTCGATCTCGACGCGGGGCCGTCCGAGCGCTTCGGCGATCTGGGCGGCCGAGAGCGGCTCGTCGGTGACGTAGACCACGGCCTCGATCAGGGCTTTCGCGCGCGCCAGATCGGCCTCGCCGGCGGGCTGGGCGGGCTCCAGTGCGAGTTGCTCGGAGGAGGCGGGCAGGTCCTCGCGGGCGGGCTCGGAGGAATCCATGCTCAGCTATATTCCTGGCGGACGGCGGCGAGAATCTGCTCGGAAGCCACCAACTCGTCGAATCGTTTGTGCCGGCGGATGAAGATTTCGCCGAACGCCTCGCGCTGCCGAAGCAGGACCGCGTGCATCCGCACCAGCTCCAGGATGGCCAGCAGGAGGCAGATCATGTGGCGGCGGCTGGGTTGCAGATCGAACAGGGCGGCCACCGCGAGCGACTCGCCGGCGGGCTTCCCGTGCAGCAGGGCCTTCAGGTAGAGGATCATCTCGGGTACGGAAACATCTTCCTTGCCCACCTGGAACACGGGGCGGTTGCGCGCGCGGTCGAGCACGATCTGCAAGGTCTTCACCAGGTCGAACAGCGTCACCGCCAGCTCGCCCTGCTCGGTTTCCGAGACGAAATCGCCGATCCGGGGGTTGGACCAGACCGCCTCTTCGATGAGCCGCTTCTGATGAAGCATTTCGGCGGCGTTCTTGAAGCGCTCGTGCTCAAGCAGCCGGTTGACCAGCTCCTGGCGCGGATCCTCCTCCTCGCCGGCAACGGCAAGGGCGGGATCGACCGGCAGCAGCAGGCGCGACTTGATATGAATCAGCGTCGCCGCCATGTAGATAAACTCCGCGCCGACTTCCAGGTTCAGCTCGGCCGCCTGCTGGATGTAGTTCAGGTATTGGCCCGTGATGCGGGCGATGGGGATGTCGTAGATGTCGAGCTGCTGCCTGCGGATCAGGTCGAGCAGCAGGTCGAGCGGGCCTTCATACACCGGCAGGTTGACGGTGAGCGGCGAGGTCATGTCCTACTCACGATAACACGCCGGGATGGAGATGCTCAGCGGAACACCAGCGTCACGTCGACGGTCAGGTCCCGATCGTTCACCTGGATGCGCGAGGCGGTTTTGCCGAGGTTTTCGAAGATGCCTTCCTCGCGGATGCGGGCGAGGAAGTGATCGGGGTAGCCGGAGTTGAACGGCTTGCCCGCGTCCAACCCCCACATTTTCTTCACGGCCGCTTCGGCGTGGATGTCCAGCCCCTCGATGGCGAGCTTGCCGAAAGTATACTGCGAGCCGGGAAGCACGTGGATCAACAGGTCCACCTTGCGCTTGGCCTGGTCGAGGCGGCGTTCGACGCTGATGGAGACGCCCATATAGCCGCCGGCGCGCAGGCGCTCACGGATGCGGTCGAGCGCCGCGGCGACCTTTTCGAAACTGGCGACGTCGCCGGACTGGAGATTAGTAAGGCGGCCCAGCTCGCGGTCGAGCGTCTGGGTCCCATCGACCACCACGTCGCCGAAATCGTAACCGGGGCCCTCCTCGACATGGACGGTCACCACGAGGCCCTTGACGTCCGTGGCGCGCTCGGTTTCGACCTTGGGAAAAGCCACGCCGATGCGTCCGCGCGCCTCGTAGAGCGGCCGGATGCTGGTCTCCAGGAGCTGGCGAAAGCGGGCTTCGGTGTAGGTGGAGCCGATGGCCACCCCCGCAATGGCGTTCTGCAACACGGTGGCGGGGATGACCTGATGGTTGCGGAAGCGCACCTCGGCGACCACCGGCGGCGCGGCGGCCGGATGGAAGAGCACGTAGAGCTCGTCGGGCCGGTCCGCGGAGAGGCGCGCTATGACTTTTTCCGCGTGGTTCGACTGCGCGAGAAACTCCTCGATGCGCCGCGCCCAGCGGTCCAGCAGCGGCCGCGAGCCGGGGATTTTGTCGGTGAACAGCGGCTCGGCGCGGCGAAGGAACTCACGCAGGGCGGCGTCGGCGAGCGGGAGATTGTCGAAGCGGAAGGGATAGATCTGTTCGATCTCGGCGACCTCGAAGGTGACCAGGTAACCCCTGCCGTTGGACGCCGGCTCGTAGCGGAAGCCGACGCTGGCGAAGGCGCCGGTGGCGATCAGACGGTCGCGGGCGGCCTCGAACAGGGGCTGGTCGCCGGGCTGGCCCGGCTGGAGCGCGGTGGCGGCCAGGATCGGCTCCAGGGCGTAGATGCGGTGACCCTCAACGCGCACCTCCTCGATCGGCCAGGGGGCTTCCGGGGCAGGGGCAGGCTTGGACGCGGGCACGGGCCGGCGTTTGCGCGTCGTCTGGGCATCGGCGGAAATCGCGCAAAGAACCGCCAACGCCGCCAGCAGGGGCTTCATTGTTTTATTAGACGCGCGGGGACGGCCCCAGGTTTACCACTCGACGCGCAATCCCAGTTGATCGTAGACCCTTGCGTTCGGCCAGTTTCCGCGCTGCCTCCAGATCGTGGATCGGGATGCGCATCGTGACGATCCGCGTTGGGCTCGGCAGCCGCTGAACGGTGCTCTGCTTCAGCGCCTGCCTAAGTAGCCGCGTGGCAACCTGCGGGTGGGCGTCCCACCACTTCGCTTCTTCCTTATCACTTCGAAACTTTGGAATGGCAATCTTCTTCTCAGGCATCACCACCTCCCTGTGAGATACATCCGATGCTGGGCGCGGGTCATGTGAGGTTCCAATCTTACAGTGTAAATACTCCGTAACTGGGGGGCAAGGCTCATCCTGGCGAGGTCTTCGACCTCAAGCCGACCAGCGTAACCCGATCTCGCAAAGACCCAAAGCTGGCAAAGTTCTTCTTGGCGGGCTTGGCGACTTGGCGAGCCATTATCTTTTCACCGGAGGCCGACGGAGGGGCCTGACATGACCCTGACAATCTCCTGACCTGTTTCGAGACAATCCTCCGCCACTCGCGGCTATAATTTAGTGGGCAAATGGGCTTCCAGGATTGGCTCCGGCCGCCGCGTGCGGTTCTCACCCTGTTCTTTCTGCTGATGGCGTCCTGTGCGCTGGTGCTTGGCTGGCTGGGCTGGCGGGTCCTGGAGCAAGACCGCGTCGTGGAAGCACAGCGGCTCCAGGAGCAATTGGCTCACGCGGCAGACGGTGTCGTCAATGCTCTCGACGCCGGACTGAAGGCCGGCGAGGTTCAGGTGGTGATTCGGCCGTCGGCCACTGAAGTCACACCCGTCGGCGGGCTCGCTTTCCTGCCCGCGGAGCACTCCGCTACCGCCCCTCCTGCCGCCATCTTCGCTGCCGCGGAAGCGCTCGAGTTTGGCGCGAAGGCATCGACGGACGCCGCCTCGGCCTACCTCGGTATGGCCGAATCCGGGAATCCCGCCGTGCGTGCGGAGGCGCTGGTGCGGGCGGGACGTGTTCTGCGTCGCGAACACCGATGGCGGGAGGCATTCGCCACCTATCGGAAACTGGAGGGGATGGCCAACGTCACGGTTGCGGGCATGCCGTCCGCGCTGGTGGCCCGGGCGGCGCGTTGTTCGGTTCTGGAGGAGAGCGGTGCCGCGGCGGAGCTGGCTCGGGAGGCCGGCCTGTTGTGGAATGACCTGTTGGCCGGCCGCTTCCCCGTCACGCGATCCATTCTCGAAACCTATCTCGACGAGATTCGACGGTGGGCGCCTGACGCGGCGATGCCCGGCGATTGGAGAGAACGGTTCCTGATGGCGCAGGCCGCCGAAGCAGTCTGGCGGGACAGCAGGGCGGCCAAGGGAAAAAAACTTCTTCTGATAGAAGGGCAGCCGGTGGCGGTGGTGTGGTCCACCAGCGACGAGGAATGGCGGGCGTCGATTTCCGGACCTCGCTACTGGAGCAGACTCCGGGGCGAAGTCCAGACGAGATTCGGCGTTGCTGTCCGCGCGACGGACGACCAGGGGGCGCCGCTGACGGGCGAGGGCATCCCTACCGGCCGCGGAGTGTTTCGCGCGGCCGCGCTTACCGGGTTGCCTATGAACATCGCGGTGATGCCGGCGCCCGGAAAAGGCGAGCCTGATTCCTCGTCAGCCCGGAGGCGTCTGCTGCTTACCGGAATGCTGGTGTTCGCGGTTCTCCTGGTCGGCGGGAGTTTTCTCATCGCCAAGGCCATCGCGAAGGAGTCGGCCGTGGCCCGCCTGCAATCGAATTTCGTATCCGCCGTGTCGCATGAGTTTCGGACTCCGTTAACCTCCATCCGCCAGCTCACCGAGCTGCTGGCGCGCGGAAGAATGCAGAACCAGGAGCAGCGGCAGAAGGCGTACGAGCTGATGATGAGCGAGAGCGACCGCTTGAAGCGCCTGGTGGAATCCGTTCTCGATTTCGGGCGCATGGAATCAGGCGGCTACCAGTTCGAGTTCACCAGCCTGACCGCGGGTGAGTGGGCGAGTAATGTCGTTGCAGCCTTTCGCGATACAGTAGGCTGCCAGGCGGGCTCGATCGAATTCACCGCCACCGGCGATCCCGCGCGCATTCGCGCGGACCGCGAAGCCCTGAGTGGAGCGCTGTGGAATCTTCTCGACAACGCCGTGAAGTACTCCACCGGGGAGATGCACGTTCGCGCCGCGGTTGCCACGGTGAATGGGAAAGTGGAGGTCAGCGTGGCGGATCAAGGCATGGGGATTTCGCCCGAGGACCTGCGGCATGTGTTCGAGCGTTTCTACCGGAGCGAGGCCGCCAGGGCCGCCGGAACCAGGGGAACGGGCATCGGGCTGGCGGTGGTGCAGGAGATCGTCAAGGCGCACGGCGGCGCCGTGCGCGCCCAGAGTGAACCGGGACGCGGCAGCAGGTTCACTATCGTGCTGCCGCGAGAAGAGAGTGTATGAGCCGCATCCTGATTGTGGAAGACGAGCCGGCGATTTCCTTTGGCCTCGAGGTGGATTTGCAGGCGGAAGGCTACGAGGTGGAACTTGCGGCGGACGGGGAAACAGCGGCGCTCCGGGGCAAAGAGGGCGCGTTCGATCTGATTGTGCTCGATGTCATGCTTCCCAAGAAAGACGGATTTGAGGTGTGCCGGGAACTGCGGCGCGGCGGCGTGAGAACACCGATCCTGCTGCTCACCGCCAAGAGCCGGGAAGCCGAGAAAGTGATGGGGCTCGATCTCGGGGCCGACGATTACCTCACCAAGCCGTTCAGCCCGAAAGAGCTGAGGGCGCGCCTGCGCGCGCTGCTGCGCCGCACCTCGCCGGAGGAGCCCGGCGAGCTCTACCGCTTCGGCGAGGTGGAACTGGACCGCGTCCGCGGCGAGGTCCGCCGCGCCGGCCACCCGGTCGACATGACCCCGCTCGAGTTCCGACTGCTATGCGCCTTCGTCCGCAACCGCGGCCGCGTCATGCGCCGCGACCGGCTGATCGATGAAGTCTGGGGACACGGCGCCTTCATCTCCCAGCGCGTGGTGGACAACTACATCGTCACCCTGCGCCGGAAACTGGAGCCGGATCCGTCCGCGCCCGCGTTCCTGGTCAACGTGCGCGGTCAGGGCTATCGCTTCGATGGCTGATCCTTACGAACCCCTGACAATTTCCTTGACAGAGCCTCCACAATCACCGGTTAGTCTGCTGTCAGGGAGGCTCGACGCATGGTGAATCGAACTTTGCTGAATGCAACCGCGGCGGCGCTGGCGGCGGTGCTGCTGCTGCCGGCCCAGAAGACCGAACGGGCGGAAAGCCTGTTGCAGGCGGCGACGAAGAAGGAGACCGTGGACGGCGACCTGACCGCCGCCATCGACGGCTACAAGAAAGCGCTCGCGGCAGCCAAGGGCAACCGCGCCATCGCCGCCAGGGCGCTGTATCAACTGGCCCTTTGCTACCGCAAGCAGGGCAACGCCGAAGCGCGAAAAACGCTCGAGCGTCTGGTCCGCGAATACCCCGACCAGCCTTGGGCCAACTCGGCGCGGGAGCAACTGGTACAATTGGCCGCCGCCGCCCCGGCAGCCGGCCCCACCGTTCGCTTGCTCTACAGCGGCATCGACAAAGGCAATACAGGCGACGTCTCCGCCGATGGCCGCCACATCACTTACACGCGGTGGGTGGGCCATCAGGACCTGATGCTCTTCGACACCGTCACCGGCGAGCACCGCGTGTTGTACAAGCAGGGCTCCTGGGAGAACCATCCCAGCTTCGGCATGAACTCTCACATCTCGCGCGACGGCAAACAGGTCGCCTTCAATCTCTACAAAGAAAAGGAGTCGACGCTGCTGGTCGTCGGAATACAAGGTGGGGCGCCGCGCAGGATTCGCGACTGGAAGATGCCGGAAATGGGCGAAGCGTACGGCTGGACTCCCGACGGCCGCTCGCTGTTCTTCGTGGCGGGAAGCAATGACGGCCACCGCCACTTCGGGCTGGTCTCGGCCGCCGACGGGCAAACCACCGAGTTGTTTAGCGTGCCCGAGAACTTGTTCCCGCCATTCAACACGTTGCTCAGCCTGTCACCGGACGGGCGCTTCGTAGCCTTTGCCCGGTTGAAGTCGCCTGGCGCTCGCGAACGCGACATTTATGTCAAATCCCTGGCCGGCCCCGAAGAGCCATGGCCGCTCGTTGCGGACACCTCCGACGATTACCTCATGGACTGGACCCCTGATGGAAACCACATCATGTTTGGCAGCGACCGCACACAGGAGGGTGGGACATTCCTGCTCGCCGTCCGGGACGGCAAGGCCCAAGGCAGTCCGCTGCTGCTGAAACAGAATCTCGGCGACCGTTATCCGATGGGGTTCGACCGTCTGGGTCGCTACTATTTCAACGTGAACTCGGGCGATGAGGACACCTACCGTCTGGTGGGATTTGACCAGGCCACCGGGAAGGCTCGCGGCGAATCTCGACTGGTGCCGGCCGCGCGCGGCGTGGCCGAAGGCCGCTGGGCGGTCTGGATGGCCGATGGGCGCGGCATTGCCTATACACGGCGGCACCGGCGCGGCCCCGAACGCGGCGCCGAGTACATCGTGGTGGACGTCAACGAGGGTAAGGAGACCCGGCGAGTCCGGTTCGAGAGGGACTTCCCCCGGGCGATCCTGCTGAAATCGGACGGCACGGTGTTTATCCCACGGTCGCTTGGCGGGCCGCCGCCGATCCACCCGGACCGGCTCGACACCGCCACCGGCCGGCTGGAAACTACCCCATTCCCCGAGAGCGACCAATCGCCCTCTTCCTGCGCCCCGCCTTCCACCTGGGTGGACGTGACCAATGACGCCGTGGAGATCTACGACGCCGCCTCCTTGCAGCGGCACGCTTTGTTGAGGCGCGAGAAACTGCCCCGTCAAATTGGAGCCGTCGCCGTCTCACCGGACTGCCGGACGTTGGTCTGGCGCGACGACCGCAATGCCATCCGCGCGCTCGACGTGGCCGCGGGTCAGGAACGCGAGCTTGTTCCGGCGCAAGACGGCGTACGGCTCGGCAATCTTTCCTTCACCCCGAACGGCCGGCGGCTCCTTTTCAGCAAGCTCAAGAGTTTTTCGGAACCGATCGAGCTATGGTCGCTGCCCGTGGCCGGAGGGGCCGCCGAATACTCCGGCATTTCCATCCATGGCTTGGCGGATGTTCGTGTCAGTCCGGACGGGCAGCGCCTGCTCTACCGCGGTGGGCAGGGCAGCTACGATGCCTACGTTGTGGAGAACCTTCTGCCGGCCGCGGGGAGGACGAAATGACCCGCGCTCTGGTCCTGGTCGCGCTGCTGGCGGAGTCTCTGTCAGCCGCGTCGAAGCCCGTCTGGCCGCAATTTCGCGGCGCTGGCAGCGTGGGCGTCTCCGGCGATGCCGCGCCACTGCCGGTCGTCTTCGGGCCGCGCCAGGGTGTCATCTGGAAAACCGGTCTCCCGGCCGGCAAGTCCTCGCCGGTCCTCGCCGCAGGGAAACTCTTTCTCACCGCCCACGAAGGCGGCAAGCTGCTCACGCTCGCGGTGGACCCCAGGACCGGCGCGCTGCTGTGGCGCCGGGAGATCGGCAAGGCGCGCGAGGAGAGGCGTAACCGATTGAACGACCCGGCCGCTCCCACCGCCGTTACCGACGGAGAGACGCTGGTCTCGTTCTTCGCCGACTTTGGCCTGGTGGCATACGACATGGCGGGCAAAGAGTTGTGGCGGACGCCGCTGGGCCCGTTCGAGAGCGAGCACGGCATGTCGACCTCGCCGGCGCTCGGCTCGCGGTCGGTGTTTGTACTCGCCGATGTCTCGAGCGGCGCCTTTCTCGCCGCGTTCGACAAGAACACCGGTGAGCAGCGCTGGCTGGTGCCGCGCCGCAACACGGTGGGAGCCTATGCCAGTCCCACCGTCTATCAACCCAAGGACGGCCCCGAGCAGGTGATCGCCTCCGGGCCGTACGAGATGGCCGGATTCGACGCTGCCACCGGCGAAAAACTGTGGTGGGTGACCGGATTGCCCTTCCAGCCGAAATCGGCGCCGCTGGTCGTCGACGACGTCGTCTACATGAACTCCTTCGGCATGGGCCACTCGTGGCCGGATTTCGCCGCCCTCCGGCAGCAGTTCGACACCGACGCTGACGGCGCCCTCTCGCAGAGTGAGGGGCAGAAGTTCGGCTATATTCGCTTCAACTTCGCCCGCCTGGACGAGAACCGCAACGGCCAGTTGGAAAAACAGGAGTGGGACCCGATCGTGCGGGGCGACAATGCCGCGCTTGCCGTCAAGCTCAGCGGCAAGGGGGACCAGACCGGCAATATTCTGTGGCGTCACACCCGGTCCCTGCCGGACGTACCGGAGCCGCTGGTCTACCGCGGCATCGTCTACCTGGTGCGCGACGGCGGCATTCTTACAGCCCTCGACGCCGCCAGCGGCAAGCTGCTCAAACAGGGCCGGCTGCCCGGCGCCATCGACCAGTATTTCGCTTCTCCGGTCGCCGGCGACGGCAAGATCTATCTGGCCGGCGCCTCCGGAATGTTGACGGTAGTTCGCGCCGGCGCCGACTGGCAGTCGCTCGCCACCGTGGACATGGAGGAGCCGCTGTGGGCGACGCCCGCCTTCGACGGTCCCGACATGTACCTCCGCGCCGGGAATACTCTCTACTGCTTTCGCGGAGAACGGGGGCAAGTCACACCACCCTCGCGGCCGAAAATCGACACCTCCGCATTCGACCGCTTCACCGGCGTATACCGGATCCGGCCGGGCGACGAGATCGTCTTCAGCATCGAAGAGGGAATGTTCCTGATGAAATGGTTCCGCAACGAGGCGGAGGTGGTACCGACGGGCGAACTCACGTTCGAGGCCAGGCTGAAGCCGCCCATCCGGTTCACGTTTGCCGAGCAGGATGGAAAAATCACTTCGGTGTCGATCGAAGCGATGGGAAGAACGCAGGTCTATCCGCGCGCCCCGTAAACGTGGCATTGCGCCGTGGGCGCCGGCGGACTGTTGCCGCCCGCCCCGCTTTGCCTGATCTCACGGAACATGCCGGCCCTTGGGTGCCTGCGCAGGGAGCAGAAAAGTCTTGATCAAGTCACCCTCGCCGCAGACTGTCATACCGGAGAATCGTTTGTACCACTGGCCCTCGGGCACCTCGGGCTCGCTGTCGAGCCACTTCGCCAGCAGTTCTAACTGAGATGCGGGAATCTTCCGGCTCTGGACGCGGTCGAGCAGATGCTGAAACAGAGCGGGCGGAACATTTTGGCGCCGGACTCTGGGCACATCTAGATCCCATAGAAGCCGCGAGTGAGACGCTCTTTGATTCGTGCCGCCTCGACCGGATTCGAAGTGGCCGCGAGCCGCTTCGCCAGCAGGCCCAATTCCTCGGGGCCAAGGCGGTTCCCCTTGCCTTCCAGGACCGCAAGTTCCACGGTCTCAAGGGCGACTTCTTCCCCGGTTGGCTTGCGCGCCACGACCCGGCTCCCGGTGAGCGCCTGACGCACGAACCAGTGATAGACGGCCAGTGCGTTCTTGATCACCTCAGTGCGCTTTGCGCCGGTCAACTGGGCCACTTGGTCAACCAGCGCGAGTTCGGTTGGTGTCAGGACAGGCTGGATTCTCGCCATACTCGGATATCCTCAATTCCTGTGCTCATTTTACTCCTTTTTGCCCAGGGCTGTCTGGCACGGGTGTGCCTTTGCCCGAAATCGCTGGCAGCCAGGGTCCCGCACGAACCGGGCTCGTTCGCGCCGCATATGTTATCATGATTCCTGGATGATGATAACATGATCCGAACTCAAATCAGCCTCGATGAGCGGGAGTACGAGTTGGCAAAAACCGGGGCGCGATCATTGGGCATCTCGGTAGCGGAATTTGTACGGCGCGCAGTCCGCGAGGCGCTCCCTCCCCAAGGAGAGGGTCCCTGGATGAAGTTTGCAGGTTTCGTCGAAACAGGCAACCCTCGTTCCAGTCAGTGTATCGATGAGATCGTTTATGGCCAAAAAGGCTGAGTGCTATGTTGACACCTCAGCCTTCATCGCTTTCCTGGATCGGTCCGATAGCTTTCATGCTCTGTTCCGCCGCCTGTTTTCGGCGCCCCCGCGGATGGCCACATCCTCGCTGGTGGTCGCCGAAGGGCATGGATGGTTTCTCCGGCGCTACGATCGGCATAGGGCGATACAATTCCTGGCATTCATCGATGCCCTGCCTGAGTTGAGAATCCGAGGGTTCAACGCTTCCGAGATGGCCAAAACAGGCCGCATCGTGAAGAAGTTCTCCGACCAGGACCTCACCCTGGCGGATGCTCATGGGCTTGTCATCATGCGGGAGCACCGGATCGGCTGCTGTTGGTCTACAGACCGGCATCTCGGCTTGGAAGGTGTGCCCTTGGTCTGCATTCCGTAACCCCGTTTCGGCTCGGCAGCCCAGGCGGGACCCGATCCCCGCCGTTTCACTATCACAGCGGTAGAAAGATGACCGCGTTCTTCCACGCTTCGGACTCGGAGGTTGCCCACACCAGCAAAAGCTCTTCGATTGCCTGCCCGATGTCAAGCTCTTGTGAAACGATGATGAGGCCCGGACTGGCCTGCGTCCCAATGAAGCGCGAGAAGTGCCCAAGCATGGTTTGGCGGTCGTGGGAGACCAGTACACGACCCTCCTTGGCCGCTTGATCGAGGACCTCCGGATCGGGCCTGCCGATCAGGCCCCCTTCGCGGGCGTTCTGGAAGTCAATCGCAGGCTCACGACGACGCAAGCCTGCCACAATCTTCTGGTTGAAGTCGGCGTCGGCTAGAAACCGAGGCCTCATCCGCGTGGGGTGACGGTGTCCCCACGGGCTGCCTCAATCTTGGAGTACAGAGACGGATGATCCCGGCGGGCCTGTTCTCGAAGGCGCTCGAAGTCCGCCTTGCCAGCCCGAAGATAGGCATCGATCACATCGCGGTGGGCCAAGTAGAATGCGATGGCGCCATAAACCTGTTCCAGGGTCAGCGCGGGAAAAGACTCGGCAATTCCCTCCGGCGACTCCCCGCGCAGGAACGCATAAACGATCGAATCCAGGGAAACACGGCTGCCAGCAATCCGGTAGGCCCCCTCCAGTTTTTCCACGTACTCCTTCGCCATGGACCGTCTCCTCGCCTCTATGATCCCATACACACACCAGACCCGACCATGCATCACCTGCGAGATCCCGGATGGTCTGGTGCGGCGCTTCCGTGGCGCCGCCGGAAAGCAACCAGCCACACGGAGTCACGGGCTAGAATGAAATGAGTGTCCTACGACCTGATCATTCTCGGCAGCGGGCCGGGCGGCTACTCGGCGGCCGTCCGCGCCGGCCAATACGGGCTGCGCACGGCGTTAGTGGAGAAGAGTCCGAAGCTGGGAGGCGCGTGCCTGCACGTCGGCTGCATTCCGACCAAGGCGATGCTGCACACGGCCGAGCTCTGGGATTTCGTCCAGCACTCGCTCGAGCAGGGGATCCGCTGCGAGAACGCGCGCCTGGACCTGCCGCTGGTGCTCCAGCGCAAGAACAAGATCGTCGACAAGCACGCCCGCGGCGTCGAGTACCTGATGAAGAAGCACAAAGTGGAGTGGATCCGCGGCTACGGGACTCTGCGCGGCGCGGGCCGCGTCGAGGTAACGGCCGACGACGGCTCGCGCACGATCGAGGGGCGGAACATCATCATCGCCACCGGCTCGGAAGCGCGCCTGCTGCCCGGCCTCGCCCCGGACGACGTGATTCTGACCAACGTCGAGATTCTCGATCTGGCGGAAGTGCCGCCGCGGCTGGCGATCATCGGCGCGGGGGCGGTGGGGGTCGAGTTCGCTTCCATCTTCTCGCGCTTCGGCAGCCGGGTGACGCTGGTGGAGATGCTGCCGCGGCTGGTGCCGGTTGAGGACGAGGACGTTTCGCGCGAGCTGGAGCGGGTGTTCCGCAAGCAGGGAATTCGCTGCGAGACCGGCGCGCGCGTAGAAACGGTGCGGCGCAACGGCAACGGGGCGCACCTGTGCGTCACTCTCGCCGGTGGCGGCAAGGAGGACATCGAGGCGGAGAAGCTGCTCGTGGCCGTCGGCCGCAAGCCGAACACGGACCGCATCGGGCTGGAGAACACGCGCGTCGAGACCGACCGCGGCTTCCTCGTGGTCGACCAGTGGCAGCAGACCGCCGAGCCCGGCGTTTACGCGATCGGCGACGTAGTGGCCGGCACTCCGCAGTTGGCTCACGTGGCGACACGCGAGGGCATGGTGGCGGTGGCCCACCTGGCGGGCAAGCAGGGGCGGCCGATGAACCGCAACCGCATCCCGAGCGCCACCTACACAGAGCCGGGTATCGGCAGCGTCGGGCTCACCGAGGCGCAGGCGCGCGCGCAGGGGCGTTCCGTCAAGGTGGGCAAGTTTCCGTTCCTGGCCAACAGCAAGGCTTCGATCCTCGGCCACCACGACGGCTTCGTCAAGGTGGTGGCCGACGCCGACTACGGAGAGATTCTAGGCGTGCACATCATCGGCCCGCACGCCTACGAGCTGATCGCGGAGGCGGTGGCGGCGATGGAGTCGGAAGGGACTGTGGAGACGATGATCGAGACCATCCACGCGCACCCGACCCTCTACGAGGCCGTCGGGGAAGCATTCCAGGCCGTCTACGGGCTGGCGATCAATGCCTAGCTGCGAAGTGCGCTACATGGGACGCATCGAATATGATCGGGCGCGGGCGTTCGAGCAGGCGCTGGTGGAGCAGCGCAAGCAGGGGAGCATCCCGGATCAGTTGCTGCTGCTCGAGCATCCGCCGGTGGTCACCATGGGGCGCAACGGGCGCCGCGAAAACCTGCTGGCTGACGAGCAGATGCTGGCGCGCGCCGGCGTCGACTTTCACCACGCCGACCGCGGGGGCGACGTGACGTTTCACGGGCACGGACAACTGGTCGGGTACCCTATTCTCGACCTGCGTGAGTGGAAGCGCGACGTGGTGGCTTACGTGCGCGCGCTGGAGGAGGTGCTCATCGGCACGCTGGGCGCCTTCGGGATCGCCGCCGGACGCCTCCACGGGTCCACCGGCGTATGGGTTGGAGACGCCAAGATCGCGGCCATCGGAGTGCACCTGAGCCGGTGGGTGACCTCGCACGGCTTCGCGCTGAACGTGCATACCGACTTGCAGTATTTCCGATACATCGTCCCCTGCGGCCTGCCGCGGCCGGTGACCTCGATGCAGGCGCTGGGCTCCCGTGCCCGGCTCGAGGAGGTGGCGGGGGTCCTGGTGGAGCATTTCCGTGAAGTATTCGGGCGTCGCATGGCCTGGAGAGAAAACAATGATTGACGTCGTCATGCCCCAGATGGGGGAAAGCATCGTCGAAGGGACGCTGACCAAGTGGCTGAAGCAGCCGGGCGCGCGCGTCAACCGCGACGAGCCGCTGTTTGAAATCTCCACCGACAAGGTGGATTCGGAGATCCCGGCGCCGGCCGCCGGCGTACTCGCCGAGGTCCTGGTGGAAGAAGGCAAAACGGTGGCCATTAACACCGTGGTCTGCCGCATCCGGGAAGGCGCCGACGGGCAAGCGGTCGCGGCCGCGCCGTCCCGGCCCGCATCAGCGCCGGCAGCGCCTCCACAACCCGCGGCGCCCACTCCTGCCCCGGTACGCGAAGTTGCCGACGAGGAGCCGGCCGAGTCGGCCGGGCCGCTATCGCCGCTGGTCCGCCGACTGGCGCGCGAGCACAACATCGACCTGCGACAGGTCCAGGGCACCGGCGCCGGCGGTCGCATCACCAGGCAGGACGTGGAGGCCCACGTGGCGTCGCGCGGCGCTCCCGTGATGGCGCCGGCTCCGATTCCGGCAATGCCTGCGCACGTTGCCGCGATGCCCGTCGAAGCTCCGGGGCCGCCGCCGCCGCCGCGGGCCGAGCAGCCCAAGACCCGCCTGGAGCCGATGAGCGTCATGCGCACACGCATCGCCGAGCACATGATCCTCAGCCGGCGCACTTCCGCCCACGTCACCACGGTGCACAAGGTGGACCTGACGGCCATCGCGCGGTTGCGCGAGCGGCTGAAGGGTGAGTTCCAAGCGCGCTACGGTTACTCGCTGACCTACCTGCCGTTCGTCTGCCGCGCCGCCGGCGAGGCGCTGCGCGCCTTCCCGATCCTTAACGCCTCCGTCGAGGGCGCCAACATCCTCTACCACAATGAAATCAACCTGGGCATCGCGGTGGCGCTCGACAATGGCCTGATTGTGCCGGTGATCCGCAACGCCGACGAGCGCAACGTGGTCGGACTCCAGCGCGCCATCGCCGACCTGGCCTCGCGCGCCCGCTCGCGCCACCTGAAGCCCGACGAGGTGACCGGCGGCACCTTCTCGATCACCAACTTCGGCAGCTTCGGCAGCGTGTTCGCCACGCCGATCATCAACCAGCCGCAGGTGGCTATCCTTGGCGTGGGCTCGGTGGAGAAGACGCCCGTAGTGGTGGATGACGCCATCGCCATCCGCTCGATCTGCTACCTGGCGCTGACCTTCGATCACCGGCTGATCGACGGCGCTCTCGCCGACCGGTTCTGCGGCAAGGTGAAGTCGGTTCTGGAGAACTGGTCCGAGCAGGTGCTCTGATGGAAGAAAGCCTCGCCGGCGAATTCCTGCGATTCTCGGCGAACAAGCTGCGCCAGCTCGCGCAGCGGATCGATGTCTGTCTGGGCGGGCTCAACGACGAGCAGATCTGGGCGCGCGGGAGCGACAACCAGAACGCCATCGGCAACCTGGCGCTGCACCTGTGCGGCAACCTGCGGCAGTGGATCGGCGCGGGCGTGGCCGGCAAGCCGGACATCCGCGTGAGAGACCGCGAATTTTCAGCGCGCGGCGAGATCAGCGTCGTGGAGTTGCGCGAGCGGCTGAAGTCGACGGTCGAGGATACGGCCGGCATCCTCGAGGGCCTCCCCGTCGACCAGCTCGCGCGGCGCATCGAGGTGCAGGGCTACACGATCACCGTGCTGGAAGCCATCTACAGCGTGGTGGAACACTTCGGCCAGCATACCGGGCAGATCCTGTTCGCCACCAAGATGCTGACCGGGGGGGACCTGGGGTTTTATGGCCATTTGAGCCGGTCCGCGCATGGGGAAAAGACGCCCTGAAACGGACACGATGAGCGCGGCGACAGCATCCATGAGCCTGGCCCGCGCCGGCCGCTTTTACCAGGCCACGGTCGGAAAAAAGATCGTGATGGCGGCGACCGGCGTCATCCTGTTCGGCTTTGTCGTCGCGCACATGGCCGGCAATCTCCAGATCTTTCTCGGGCCGGAGAAACTGAACGACTACGCACGCTCGCTGCGCGCCATGCCGGCGCTGCTGTGGCTGGCGCGACTGACGCTGGCGGCGGCGGTGGCGCTGCACATGGTCGCCGCGGTGCAGTTGTGGGCCTGGAACCGCGCCGCGCGTCCGCGGGGCTACGCCAGGCTCACCGCGGTCGAGTCCAGTTACGCTTCGCGAACCATGCTGTGGAGCGGGCCGATCCTGGCGGCGTTTGTCGTCTATCACCTGATGCATTTCACCTTCGGCAATGCGCACCCGGACTTCAACCACGAGCTGGACGTCTACCACAACGTCGTCACCGGCTTCCGGCAGCCGCCGGTGGCGATCGCCTACATGATTGCGATGGCCATGCTCGGTCTGCATCTCCACCACGGCGCCTGGAGCATGTTCCAATCGCTCGGCGTGGGGCATCCGCGCTTCACGCCCCTGCTGAAACGGTTCGCATCGGTCTCGGCGGTGGTCCTGGTGGCGGGGAACATCTCGATTCCGCTGGCGGTGCTCGCCGGCTGGCTGCGCTGAGGCCACGATGCGGCTCGAATCCAACGTTCCCTCGGGCCCGATCGAGCAGAAATGGGACCGCTGCCGGTTCGAGATGAAGCTGGTGAACCCGGCGAACCGGCGCAAGTACTCGGTGATCGTGGTGGGCTCCGGACTGGCCGGCGGCTCGGCGGCGGCCACCCTCGGCGAGCTCGGCTACAACGTTAAAAGCTTCGTCTTTCACGACAGCCCGCGGCGCGCCCACAGCATCGCCGCCCAGGGCGGGATCAACGCCGCGAAAAACTATCAGAACGACGGCGACAGCGTTTTCCGGTTGTTCTATGACACGGTGAAGGGCGGCGATTTCCGGTCGCGGGAAGCCAACGTCTATCGGCTGGCCGAGATCAGCGGGAACATCATCGACCAGTGCGCGGCCCAGGGGGTGCCGTTCGCGCGCGAGTATGGGGGCACGCTCGCCAACCGGTCTTTCGGCGGGGCGCAGGTGTCGCGCACCTTCTACTGCCGCGGCCAGACGGGCCAGCAACTGCTGCTGGGAGCCTACCAGGCGCTGGAGCGGCAGGTGAACGCCGGACGTGTACGGATGTTCCCGCGCACGGAGATGCTCGACCTGATCGTGGTCGACGGGCGCGCGCGGGGCATCGTCACGCGCGACCTGGTGAGCGGGCGCATCGAATCGCACCTGGCCGACGCGGTGGTGCTGGCCACCGGCGGCTACGGGAACGCCTACTACCTCTCGACCAACGCGAAGAACTCCAACGTGACGGCGATCTGGCGCGCCTACAAACGCGGCGCCGCGTTCGCCAACCCGTGCTTCACGCAGATCCATCCGACCTGCATTCCGGTGTCGGGCGAATACCAGTCCAAACTCACGCTGATGAGCGAATCGCTGCGCAACGACGGCCGCATCTGGGTACCGAAGACCGCCGGCGACCGGCGGCCGCCGCACCAGATCCCGGAAGAGGAGCGCGATTATTACCTCGAGCGTCGCTACCCGAGCTTCGGCAACCTGGTGCCGCGCGACGTGGCCTCGCGCGCCGCCAAGGCGGTCTGCGACGAGAAGCAGGGCGTCGGCGAGACCGGGCTGGGCGTCTACCTCGATTTCAGCGATGCCATGCGGACGCTGGGTGCGCCGGTGATCCGGGAGCGCTACGGGAACCTCTTCGAGATGTACCGCCAGATCACCGGAGAGGATCCCTACGAGGGGCCGATGCGCATCTACCCCGCTATCCACTACACGATGGGCGGCCTGTGGGTGGATTACAAGCTGATGTCGACCATCCCCGGGCTGTTCGTCATCGGCGAGGCGAATTTTTCCGATCATGGCGCCAACCGCCTGGGCGCCAGCGCACTGATGCAGGGCCTGGCCGACGGCTACTTCATCCTGCCGTACACGGTGGGCGATTACCTGGCAAGCGCCCGGCCGGCCAAGGTGGACCCCGACGATGCCGCCTGCCGCGAGGCTGAGGAGAACGTGCGCTCGATCACGCGGCGGCTGCTCGGCGCCGGCGGCAAGCGCACGGCCGACTCCTTCCATCGCGAGCTGGGCGCCGTCCTGTGGGACCACTGCGGTATGTCGAGGAACGCCGCCGGGCTCGAGCGTGCGCTCGGCGCGATCCCGGCGCTGCGCGAGGAATTCTGGACATCGGTGAAGGTGACCGGCACCGGTGAGGAGTTGAACCAGTCGCTCGAGAAGGCCGGCCGCGTGGCCGACTACTTCGAGCTGGCGGAGCTGATGTGCGCCGACGCCATCGAGCGGCGGGAATCCTGTGGCGGGCACTTCCGCGAGGAGTGGCTGACGCGGGACGGCGAGGCGCGCCGCGACGACGAGTTTTTCTCCCACGTCGCCGCCTGGGAGTACCGCGGCCCGGACCGGCCGCCGCGCCGTCACCTCGAGCCCTTGCACTTCGAATACGTCGTCCCGATCCAGCGGAGCTACCAGTGATGCGCCTCACGCTGCACATCTGGCGACAAAGAAATGCGAGCGCGCCGGGGCGCATGGTGCGCTACGAAGCCACCGGGGTCAGCCCGCACATGTCGTTTTTGGAGATGCTGGACGTGCTGAACGAAGAGCTGGCCTCGCGCGGCGAGGAGCCGGTGGCGTTCGAGCACGATTGCCGCGAGGGGATCTGCGGCTCCTGCGGATTCATGATCAACGGCGTGGCCCACGGGCCTCTCGCCGGTGCCACCGTCTGCCAGCTTCCCATGCGCCACTTCCGCGACGGCGCCCAATTGTGGCTCGAGCCCTGGCGTGCCCGCGCCTTCCCCGTGCTGAAGGACCTGGTGGTGGACCGCGGCGCTTTCGACCGCATCATCGCCGCCGGGGGCTACGTCTCGGTGCAGACCGGCAGCGCGCCGGACGGCAACGCCGTGCTGGTGCCCAAGCCCCGGGCGGAGCTGGCCATGGACGCCGCCGGTTGCATCGGCTGCGGAGCGTGCGTGGCCGCCTGCCCGAACGCCTCGGCATCGCTGTTCACCGCGGCCAAGGTTTCCCACCTGGCGCTGCTGCCGCAGGGCCAGCCGGAACGGCACCCGCGGGCGCTGCGCATGGTGGCGGCCATGAACATCGAGCGGTTCGGGAGCTGCACCAACATCGGCGAGTGCGAGGCGGTGTGCCCGAAGCGCATCCCGCTGGAGGTGATCGCGCGCATGAACCGCGACTTCCTTCGCGCCTGCTGGAGCGTGCGGCCGCCGTCGGGTCAGGACGCCGGCGAATAAGCCGGGCTCACGCGCGGCAGCAGGCCATAGGCAGCCCTGCCAGCGGCATGCTTTTCACCAAGCCGGATTCGAGGGTCTTGGGTTGCGTCGCCAGGTAACGCCGGCAGAAAGCGTCCGCGTCGCGGAACGCTTTCGCAACCGCGGCGCTGCGCCGGGCGCCCTGAAAACCGAAGCAGTGCGGCTCGCCCGGGTAGGTGATCACCTCCAGGGTCTTGCCCGCGGCGCGCAACTCGGGAATCAGCACCTCGGCGTTGAATCGGTTGATGGGATGCTGGTCGCCTTGAACGATCAGGATGGGGCACCGGATGCGGGCCAGCTTGGCGCGGGTGAGTTTTTGACATTCCGGCGTGTAGTAGTGTTTCGGGTTCTCCGAAATGGGCGCCGCGTCGGCAGGCGTGAAGCGTTCGCCCTTCTTCGGGAACTTCGCGTTGAAGATCCCCGTCAACAGCAGGCTGGCCGGTTCTTCCGGCACGATGGCGCAGACCTCGGTCGCCGCCGCCACCTCGAGCGCCAGGTCGCCTCCGCCGCTGCAGCCGTAAACGACAATGCTCTTGGGATCGACGTACGGAAGCCGGCGGAGGTGCTCGACGGCGGCCAGGCAGTCCGCGAGCGAAACGGTCGATTGCGGGTCGTGGTCGCGGCTGCGGTAAGTAATGATCGCCGTCACGTAGCCCGCGGCGAGGAATCGCATCGCGTTGGGGAGGCGCACGGCATTGTCTCGGATCCCATCCGCGGGCCGTGTGACCAGCCCGCCGTGAACCCAGAGGATGGCGGGAAACGGACCCGCGCCGGGCGGCTTGCGCAGGAAACCCTGCCCGCGATGGCCGTCGCGCGCCACCGGGGCGATGGGCTCCACCGGGCAGGCGTCCTCGGAAACCACGGGGCGCGTGAATTGCTCTTCGGCGTGTGCCCAGCCGGCGGCGGCCAGCGCCAGGAAACTGCGGCGGTCGAGAGGGAGCGACATATGGCCAGTATTATTGCATACGTGGCGTCGCTTTCCGCACAGCCGTCAGATCTTACGCAGAAGAGGAGCCACGGCCTCCGGCGAGAGAACGCGGACGGGTGAAGAGGGAAATCCTTTGGGATCGCGAGTCACGATGACATCGCAGCCCGCCAGCCGCGCCGCGGCCGCGCTTACAGAATCTTCGAAGTCAGGGCAGGGTGATTCCAAGGCATGCTGGATGACGGAGCCATCGACGGCGGCCACCAGGAAGACTCTCAGAATCTCACCGAGGGTCCTTCGGGCCACCGAGCCTCCACGTTCCTTGCGAATCAGGTAGTGGATGGTTGGAATCGCATGAGCGGACAACAGACCTTCCACTCCTCCCGTCTCAATCGCCTGCCAAACCGCCGCACTGGCGCCCACGTGAGGTTCCCGGTTGAGCAGAACGTCCAGTACAACGTTGGTGTCCACCAGAATCCTTTTCATCTGTACTTCCTGATCCGGTGGTTGTTGTACGCTTGCGGATCAGCCTTCTTGAGAATCCCTCGCAGCGACTTCAAGACCGGGGGAGTGCTCGTGATTCCCGAGGGATCCGCGACCTCGGCCAGGTAGGTCTCGACCATCCGCGACAAGGAGAGCCCGTGCTGTTTGGCGTAGCGTTTGGCACTGGAGACAACGGCTTGGTCCACACTCAACGTGAGCTTTGGCATGGCGTACGTATTATAACACCAGTTCGATACGTATCACAGTCCTGGAAGCCTGCCAGGGCATGGTGGAATTCCGTTAAGGCCGGGCACTCTTTCGCGGCCAAGCCCAGGGGCAGGCCCAGATCGTGAGTCAAATGGGTGGTCAACGTCGCGGCACGCGAGCACGCTCTTCAGCAGCTTCTCCACGTCTGCGGCAAATGGAAACACACGGTATCCAGCGGCTGCCCCGTGCTCCAGCTATAGCACTTTGCCTTCGCGCAACGCTCGCGATACAACGTGGTTCCTCACGCCGGCCCAATCCTGGACCTCCTGCGGCGTGTACCACAGAACATCCTTGGGGACGCCGATGCCATCACAGCGCGGTACGCGCGGACGTCGCGGCGGCCTGGCCGCGCGTCGCCGCGCGCACGGCTTCCAAAGAGGATGATCCGGTCGGGATCGACGGCCTCCGGACCATCGAATTTTTGCTCCGGCTGCGACCTGTCCCAGCCGGCCTAGGCAGCCCGTGGTATTAACCGCTCCCTGGCGGTCACGGCTCGGTAACGCGCGCGTCTAGGACGCGCCGGAGGCGGCCACCACAGGGTTGCGCAGCACGCCGATCCCCTCGATGTCAATCTCCACCACGTCGCCAGGATTCATGCGGCTGGTGCTTCCCGGCGTGCCGGTGTAGATCAGGTCGCCTGGAGCGAGCGTGACGTGCTGGCTGATCCAGCTCACAATGGTCGGGCAGTCGAACAGCAGGTCGCTGGTCAACTGCTTCTGCACGACTTTGCCGTTGAGCCGCGTCTGGAGGAGCAGCTTGCCGTAGTCCAGCCCGGTTGCAATCACCGGCCCCAGGGGCGCGAAGGTATCGGCGCCCTTGGCCCGCCACCATTGCAGGTCCTTCTTGGGGCCATTCTGCCAGTCGCGCTCGCTGACGTCGTTGCCGCAGCTTACTCCGAAGATCGCCCCGCGCGCCTCTTCCACCGAGCCGTTCTTGAGGCGCTTGCCCATCACCACCACCAGCTCGCCTTCGTAGTGGACGTCGGTGGCGTTCTTCGGGATCACGATCGGCCCGTCGGGATCCTGCAACGACGTGATCGGCTTGTAAAAGATTTCCGCGTTCACGGGCGGAGTCCGGTTGCCGAGGTGGCTGCGATAGTTCAGGCCGACGGCGAAGATCTTCGGCGGCGCCACCGGCGCCAGCAGCTTCACCTCGGACAGCTTGCGTGCCACGCCCGCCGGCTGGTGTTTTCCGAAAATGTAGCCGGCAATCGGTTGGATGGTTTCGCCCTCCAGTATCCCATGGGCGATGGCGTTCCGATGGCGGAACCGCACGTAGCGGGTCGCCTTGGATGGGCTCTGTGCGGCGGTCATGGCGGAGGATGCCGCCAGCGCGCCCAGTAACTCTCGTCTGGTAGTTCTCATGAGAACGTGCAGGTCGTCATCCGGCACGGGCGCCGGTACAAGTAGCGGGGGGCGAGGGCGAGGCGCCCGCGCCAGTAGCTATGCGAACGGATTCTCGTCCGGTGTGGTTATACTGGTGTTGAAACGATGGAGCCCGATCTCACACTGGTACGCTCCCAGGCGCATGCTCTTCTCGATCTGCTTCCCGCCGAAAAGCTGAACGCGGTGCGCAGCCTTCTGGAAGTGCTGGTAGAACCTCTGTCACGCTCGCTGGCCGAAGCGCCCGTCGAAGAGGAAGAGATCACCGATGAAACTGCCGCGGCGCTGATTCGCGCCCGCGAGTCTCTCGATCGTGGTGAGGGCATACCGCATGATGAGATCCTTCGTGAATTCGGGCTCGGGCGGTGAGTGACGAAGGCGTCCCCGAGCGGATCGTGGTTGTCTGGTCGCCGGAAGCCCGCGGGAATCTGCGGGCAATCGAACGCGGGGCTGCCATGTCGATTCTTTACTGCGTCGACCGCTACTGCGTCAACCGAATCGGTGATGTGAAGAAACTGAAGCCGCCGCTGACCAGTTTCCGTTTGCGTTGCGGCGACTATCGCGTCTTCTTCGATCAGAAGGAAGCGAACACGCTGGAGGTCACTGGAGTTCGCCACCGCCGCGAAGCCTACCGTTGACTCGCGCTGAGTTCGAAGTTTTCCGACGCCAGGTGACAGTCCAGCGAACAGGCAGTCGGACCAGCCGAGGTAGAAGACGACTCTGTCGCCGGGCTGGAGGTGGTTTCGGTTTGGGGTGCGACGCCCGCGCCCCGAGAATTTGTCCTTCCTTCGGGCTTCGTAGATTTCGCCGGCTAACGGCTCAGGCGGCCAGCCGCGAGCAGCGCCAGCAAGCCTCTCCAATTACAGGGACCGTCGCGGCGCCGCTCGTTGGTTGCACCGCCCTGTTAGCCTGGAGTATTTGTTTACCGCGTGAGATCTCCGCGTAGCCGTTGCCGGGCATCACGCACCAGTGGATAGACGTAGATATCTTTGACCACTTGACCGTGAGCTTTGTGCTTCCGGTCCATACGCCCGCGCCC
>Ga0247727_10000991_pt1 | contig 69130 bp, 46 predicted proteins | sample WisWelCaveWW1625_FD_202498 | JGI IMG/M metagenome (GOLD analysis project Ga0247727, IMG submission 202498) | Biofilm microbial communities from Wishing Well Cave, Virginia, United States - WW16-25 | ecosystem: Environmental > Aquatic > Deep subsurface > Groundwater > Cave microbial mat | place... | reverse complement strand
TAAACTTTCCCAGAGGTGAAATTCAACTCCTTCACAACTTGCACCTCTTGGGAGTACAACGGATGGAGAAAATAGTGAACCGTTACACGTTGCTGTTTATGGGTTGTGTTACGCCACCTCGTGGGAATACGTAGATAAAACCCAATTCTCAAGTCCCGCAAAGGACGATTGAAAATAACGATTGAGTTGTTGCCGACGCGCCATTCTCATTCGTCCCTTCGGGACTCGGGGACAATTTGATCGTTGCGTTCCCAGAGTTTAAACTCTGGGCTCACATTGTCCCTACAGGACATAATTTTAATCAGCTATGCAACTAAAAAAGCTCACGACCATGTCGGTTGGTGAAGTGAGTCACCGCTTGAAGTCGATCGGCACAAAAAAAATGATGAAGCTCTCGGAGCAGGCGAAAAAAAATCCTTTGGCCCCGGAATTTTTTCTGCCGCATTACGAACTCCCCTCGGATTTCGACGGCCCGTTTTCCGAAGCAGTTGCCGGCGGGCGTTGGCCGGAAGCCGAGGAATATTTATTGGAGCACGCGCGCAAACGCCTGGACGGGAAAAGCCATAACAGCCGCGCGTTCCAATTTTTTTTCAGCCCGGCGCAGCGTTCGGCCATGCTGCAAATCGCCGATCGTTATCTTGTCGGCTTGACGTCACAGAGCTTGGTGCAGGCGGATCGCATTCTCGAGCATGAATTTTCACTCTTCGGCAGCAAGATCGCTTACGACGATGTGATCGACTGGCAGGATGATCCGCTCACACGCCGGCGCTGGCCCAACCGGTTTTATACCGAGATGAAATACTACGGCCAGCGTTCCACCAATGGCGAGGCCAAAGGCGGCGCGATTCCGGGCGACGTTAAATACGTTTGGGAGCTGAATCGGCATCAGCATTTCATCGTGCTCGGCAAAACGTACTGGCTCACCGGCGATGAAAAATACGCCGCAGAATTTGTCCGCCAGTGCACCAGTTGGATCGAGCAGAATCAATATCTTTACGGCGTCAATTGGACGAGCGCGCTGGAAGCGGCCTTGCGCGTCATGTCTTGGATATGGGCCTATTTTTTTTGTTTGGAAGCGCCGGCGCTCGACGCGCGTTCGCACGCCAGGATTCTGCGCGTCTTGCAGTTGCACGGGCGCTTCATCAGCCGCAATTTGTCGTTCTACGTCAGCCCGTATAATCATCTCATCGGCGAAGCCGCGGCGCTGTTCGTGCTCGGCACGCTTTTTCCCGAATTTCACGAGGCCGAGCGCTGGCGCAAGAAGGGCTGGACGATTCTCACCAACGAAGTCACCAAGCAGTTTCATCGCGACGGCATGTCGGTGGAGCAGGCGATCTCGTACCATCATTTCACGCTCGGCTTTTATCTGTTGGCGATCGTTCTCGCCGAGCGCAACGGCCAACTGTTGGCGCCGGCGATGCGGGAGCGCCTCGAACGCGCGCTGGAGTTTTCGATGTTCAGCGTGCAACCCGAAGGCACGCATCCGATGATCGGCGACAATGACAACGCGCGCTCGATTTATTTTGGCGATTGCCAAACGTGGGATTTTCGCGATATTTTGGCGCTCGGCGCTGTGCTCTTTCAGCGCAGCGATATGAAAAAGATGGCGGGCGAATTTTCCGAGAGCTGCTTGTGGCTTTTGGGGCCGGAGAGCCATCAAAAATTCACTCTGCTCAACAGCAGCGCGCCGGTGGAGCGCAGCAAATTTTTCCGTGAGAGCGGTTACGCCGTTTTCCGCGCCGGCTGGAATCGCGACGATCATTATTTCATTTTCGATTGCGGCCAGCAGAGCGACGGCCTGCACAACGACGAGAACGTCTCGGTGGCGCACGGCCACGCTGATTTTCTCGGGTTCACGTTGAATGCTTACGGCGCGCCGCTGCTGGTCGATGGCGGCACGCTGACTTACAACGGCGATCTGAATTGGCAAAACTATTTTCGCAGCGCCGCGGCCCACAATACCGTTACGGTGGATGGCCGCAGCGCGTGCAATCTCGTCGGGCGGTTGGGTTATAATTACGTTCCGAAAGTCGAACAATCTTTTTATAATTGCCAGGCCGATTTTGCTTTCATCGAGGGTTGTTACACCGGGTTCGGCTCCAACATCCGCCATCGCCGCGGCGTCTTTTGGCGCAAAGGCGATTATTGGCTGATTCTCGATGCGCTGTTCGGCATGGGCGAGCATCTCGTCGAGCGGTGGTTTCATTTTGCGCCGGGCGCCGAGCCGAAGATTTCCGGACGCCAAGCCGCGACACAACGGCGCGACCACAAAAATATTTTGCTGCAAGATCTCGGGCTGCGCGAGTCGTCTTTGGAGCTGATGAACGGCGGTGAGCAGCCAGGCCAGGGCTGGTTGGCGCACAGCTACGGCGAGAAAATGCCGGCGCCGGTTTTGTGCATGCGGCTTTCCGGCTTGATGCCGATGCATTTCTGCACGCTGATTCTCCCCTTTGAGGCGCAAGCTCCCGAAATCGAAATTCAGCAAAGCGGGTGTCACAGCACCGAGAGCGATGCGCCGTTTTTTCTGAGTCTGCGCACGGCGCGCTGGGAAGACCGGCTGGCGTTCAATTTCACCGGCCGCTTGCAAGAGGTCAACGGTTTGCGCACCGACGCGCGCATTGCTTATCTCCGGCACGAGCTGGACACGCGCCTGACCTTTGCGACGATCGTGCAAGGCTCGCAATTGGAGCTGAACGGCCGCCGGCTGCTGGTCTCGGAGGGCGCGATCGACGCCAAAATTTCTTCGCTTGATTTGAATAATGAAAAGAGCAAAAATCCTGGAAATTAGCTCTTATCCGCCGCCACATTCGGGTTGGGGCGTGCGGGTGGCGATGGTCAAAGCGGAATTGCTTCGTCTCGGCCACGAGTGTGTCGTTATCAACATCGGGCGAAGCCGCAAAATCAAAAATCCGGAATATGAAGATGTGCAAAGTTCCTGGGATTACGTGCGCAAAGTTTTTCGCTACTGTGCGGCCGGGCATCGGGTTCACATGCACGTGAACGGCCAATCCAACAAAGGCATCGTGCTGACGCTGCTTAGCCAGACGATCAACATGTTGTTCGGGCGCCGGAGTGTTTTGACCTTTCACGCGGGGACGAATCAGACGTATTTTCCCCGCCACAACAAACAGAGCTATGCGCCTTTTTTCTTTTTGATTTTTTTGCTCAGCAAGAAGATCATTTGCAACGACGAAGCGGTCAAAAAGCGGATTCGTGAGTACGGGGTCGGAGGGAAAAAAATTTTCCCAATCCCGGCTTTCAGCGCCCAATATTTGGAATTTAAGCCGCAGGCGCTCGAGCCGGCGCTGGAAGATTTTTTGCGCCAACATTCGCCGGTGCTGTCGTCGTATAGCCTGCTGCGCCCGACTTTTCACATTGATACGACGCTGCGCGCTTTGGCCATTTTAAAAAAACAGTGGCCGCAGCTCGGCATGATTTTTATCGGCTCGACCCAAAAAGTAGAGGATATGGACGCCGGCCCGTTGTTCAAATTGATCGACGAATTGGATTTGGGCGAAAGTATTTATTGGGCGGAAGATTTGCCGCACGACAAGTTTCTCACGGTGGTAAAACGCGCGAAGATTTTCGTGCGCAGCTATGTTTACGACGGGGTTTGCACCTCGGTTTTGGAAGCGCTGTCGATGGGGATTCCCGTGGTGGGATGCGAAAATGAGCTTCGTCCCAAAGAAGCGGTCATTTTCAAAACCGGCGACGAGTGTGATCTCGCTACAAAAATAGAGTACGTGCTGAATAACTACGAGGAGATTTTGACGAGCCTCTCGCGGCCGCAGGTGCGTGATACGCTGGCGGAAGAAGTCAATCTGTTGGTGGAGGAATGAAGTTTATCCATCTGAACGCTCATCCTCTTTTCATGTCATTCCGTAGGAATCTTTTTAATTTTTTAGCAAGATACTTGCAAATGCTCAAAATGATTCTTCCAGAATGACATGCTGTTCAGTTGGTTAATTTCTTGCGCTTGCAAATGACTTGCCGCTAACGAAAAGACTTCCGCAAAACGTTGGAAAGTCGGTAATTGATTGAAAATACTTCTATCGAAACTTTAGGTATGCTGAACCAATTGTTTGACAAAGCCGCCTTAGCACACTCGGATGCGACGGCCATCGTTTACGAAGATCGTCACATCACTTTTTTCGAGCTCCAGCTTTACGTGGACTGGATGGCGGGATATTTTCAGTCGATTGCATTGCGGCCCGGCCAGCGCGTCGGGATACTGATCCCGAACTCGCTGGAGCTGGTGATCACCTTTTTCGGATTGGTGCGCGCCGGCGGCGTCGCGGTGCCGCTCGAGGTGACGAGCCGCGCGCACGATTTGCGGACAACGCTTGCGCTCGCAGAAGTCAGCACCGTCATCACCACGCCGGAATACAAAACCTTGCTTGACAAAGTGTTGGCCGAACCTGGCCCGAATGGTGCGCCTTTATTGCCGTTGACGATCGCCATCTTTGAAGAAGACAATATCGTTACGCTGAGCAACCCTGCACGCGAGCGCAAAAATGCCGTGGCCGATTCCGCGCGCAACGGCAAAACTGCTGCGCCGAACCAGCTTGCTGACGCGGTGGTGTCGTTGCCGGCGCCGAACGACAAAGTACATGCGAGTGAGGCGAGGACAATTTTTACCGAACATCCGGCGGTGATTCATTTGGCTGCGGCCAAGGGGAACGCTCCCAAACTCGAGATGCGCGCGCATGCCGATTTGGTGCGCCAAGCCGAGAAGATAATTGCAGAACTCGAATTGGCTTCGAACGATCGTCTGCTCTGCGCTGCGCCTTTGTGCCAGCATGATAATTTGGTTCCTTGCTTGATCGCGATCATTGCGGCCGGCGCGACGCTGGTGATTCCGGCGTCGAGCGATTGGCGCACGATTCAGCAGATGCTGGCCGAAGAACGCATCACCGTTTTGGCCGGCTCTGCCGCCATGCTGGCGCGTTTGGCGGAGATGGAACCGGACAAAGCGCCGGAAATTTCCGCGCTGCGATGGTGTTTTTGCCTGGGCGCGCCATTATCGCCGGAGATCGGCAAAAATTTAAATAAAAAAATCGGCTTCCAAATTTGGACCGTTGCCGATAGCACAAACCCTGCCATCATTCCGCCGCGGCTCTGATCGCAGCGAATGCCGGAAAATTCCCGTTTCTTCGAGGCTTCTGATAGCGGGTGATTCAGAGATTTTCGAGAAGGGAAAGAGACCTTGTTGACCATCGAAAAAAATTCTCAGCGCACGCCAACTGACAAAAATAAGGAGCTTGAGGCGGTGCTGCGCTCCCACCAGACGCGTATCCGCGTGGTGGGCTGTGGCGGCGGCGGCAATAACACGATAACGCGCTTGATGGAGATCGGCGTCAAAGGTGTTGAAACCCTGGCGATCAACACCGACGCGCAAGACCTACTCGCGGCGAATGCCGATGACAAAATCTTAATCGGCAAAAATATCACCAAAGGGCTTGGCGCCGGCAGCAATCCGCAAATCGGCGAAGACTCGGCGCGGGAGAACCAGCAAGAAATCGAAGAGGCGCTGCAGAACACGGATATGGTGTTCGTCACCTGCGGACTCGGTGGCGGCACCGGCACCGGCTCGGCGCCGATCGTGGCCGAAATTTCGAAAAAGCTCGGCGCCTTGACGATCGCGGTGGTCACGCTGCCTTTTACCGAAGAAGGCGTTGGGCGTTGGGAGAATGCCAAGTGCGGTCTCGAAAAATTGCGCCAGAACACGGACACCATCATCGTCATCCAAAACGACCGGCTGCTCGAGGTCGTTCCGGATCTGCCGCTCGACATGGCGTTCAAAGCCGCAGACGAAACTTTGGTCAACGCCGTCAAGGGCATCACCGAGCTGATCACGGAAAAGGGTTTGGTCAATCTTGATTTTGCCGACGTGCGCGCCATCATGCAAAACGGTGGCACGGCAATGATCGGCATCGGCGAGAGCGAGGGCGTGGACGGAGCGCAAGCGGCGGTGGCTTTGGCGATGCAGAACAAGCTGCTCGCCGTCGATATCACCGGCGCCAAAAGCGCACTGATCAACGTTACCGGCGGCACGCAGATGCCGCTGAAAGACGCCAAACGGGTGATGCAAATCGTCGCCGAAAAATTGGACGCTTCGGCCAAATTGATTTGGGGCGCGCGCATCGATCCGAGCCTCGACAAATCCATCCGTGTCATGTTGATCGTGACCGGTTTGTCGGAAAAGCGTCGTGCTGCGGCGCGTGAAGAGCGGAAAGCCGTGGTTGAGGCGACAGTCTCAGCGCCGTCTTCGGTAAAAGAACAAGCGCCAAATGGAAATGGGATCGAGCCAAATCTTGGCGCGATCATTCAGCTTGCTGAATTGCTGAAGCCGGAAGCCCAATCTCCAAATGAAGGCGCGGTTCAAACTGAAGCTGCTCAAGCGCCCAGGATATTTCTTGATCCGGCGGAAGCTAAAACTGAAACACTATCTGTGGGCGTAGAAACACCGGCGCAAATCTCCGGTGTGGATGAGATACCGGCGTCAAAACGAAAACGCAAAGCAAAATCGCCAAAGTCCATAGAGAGCGCGCCGGCTGTCGAGGCTGATCTTCAAGTCGATGCGTCCGTTCGCCCGGCGGAATCTTCGGCCGGTGACGAGTTTGCTCGCGCCGGCGATGAAAATGTCGCCGCACCGAAAGCGAGCGAAATTCATGCGCCATCTGCAAGCGAAGCCGTTGACAAAGACGAAGAGCAAATTGCGAGCGTCACTGAAGCCGCTGCTCAGCGCCATGCTAATTTTGAAACGCCGGCTGAGATTAAACCGAAAGCGCCGCCGGTAAATCGCAGCGAGGTTGCCGGCAAGGTCAATGCCGGTGTGCCGCCGCAGTTTAAGCCCAAAGCGCCATTGCCCAATGTCAACCAGACTGCTCGTCCTCTCAACGCCAATCGTGGCGTGCCGCCAGGTGCCAGGCCTCAAGCGCCGCCCGTAAATCGCAACCAAGTTGGTCGCGAGATAAATGCGCCAAATGTTGCGCCGCCGAACAGGCCGAAACCGCCGATGCCAGGACGCGAGGAAATTCGTCGTGTGCCCAACGCCAATCCTGGCGCGCCGCAACAGGTTCGGCCTAAAGCGCCAATCGTGAACCGTCAAGAAGTGGGGCGGTCGTCCAATGGGCAACCGCTTCAGCCTCCGAGGCCGCGACCGCCGGTGCAAAACGCGCCGCCACCCAATAATGCGAGGCCTGCTGAAGGCAGACCTTTGCAAGGCAGACCCGCAGAAAGCAAGCCGCCGGAAAACAGACCGCAGCCGGCCATAAACAAAACGGCTCCGGCTGCGAGCAGCCCGGTCAATTCTAACAAACTTTTTGAAGAGAAGAGCCTGGCCAATTTGCAAACGATTCGTGAATCCATCGGCCATCTTTTTATCGATCCGGCGCGGCAGGAAACGTTGCGCTGTATGAAGAGCGCCGCCGCGGCCATCAGCAGCTTGGCGCAGCGTTTCGCTTTTAAAGAGATTGCCGATTATGCGGCAACGCTCGATGAGATTTGCACGCGGGTTTTGGACGGCGAGATCAACATGAACAAAAAGATCTTGAACGCTTTCACGGAAATGCCGGGGATTTTCGAGGGCATGATCCAGGGCGATGCCGATGCGAAGGTGGAAGGGAAACGCCACCAGGAACGGCTGAAACGATTGGCGGATTCTTTTGGCGAAGGTGAAATATTTCAAGCAAAGGCAAATGCAAAAGAGGCGCCGAAAAATTCGCACTCCCCGCTGGGAGGAAATCCTTTTTCCAGGCCAGCCGGCGCAGCACCCGGCCAAAGGCCGGCTTCGACGCCGATCAACAAAGCGGCGCAACAAAACGTTCGCCCCAAGCCGGCCACCGAGGTGATGGAATATTTGGACGATCTTTTTTCGGAGAGCAAACCTTCTTCGAACCGTTGACGCCGGCACAACTGCAGCAAAAAGAAGTCGAATGGGTCCTGCACACTTGCCTGTCTTAGCACACCACTGGCTTGATAATAGGGCGATTCGGCAAATACCGAAGCTCTTCCGCAATTCTATTTTTGGTGAATATTAGGAATGTTTTTCGATGAACGGTCAACGCCAGCAATCGGTAAAATGGGTATTCGTTGCGTTTCTTGTTTTGATTCTCAACAGCGGCTATCTGGCCGCTTTCGCCGATCCCTCGCTTTTTTATTTGATCAACGTCCTGCTCCACGTGGTGCTGGGGATGGCGTTGGTCTTGCCGTTTTTTATTTTCGTCCGGCGGTTTTTGCAAAACGATGCGCCCAAGGGGAAAGAGCTGGCGGTTTACACTGGCAAGCTCGGCTACTGGTTTTTGACGCCATGCGTTCTCACCGGCGTGTATTTAACCCTCAAAGGCGCGACGCAGTCCAAACAGTGGATTTTATATATTCACATCATCGCCGGCCTCATCGGCGCCGGATTTTTTCAGAAATCGATCCGGAGCGTTGCCCACAAAGTCAGCACCAAAAATTCTTTTGATGTCGCCGGGCGGGCGGCGTGGGTGATCCTGATCGTGTCGGTGTGCATCCCGCTCTTCGCGGTCATTTATCGCCTGATCTTTCCCACCGTCAGGGAGAGCATCGTGAATCCGGCGATGGCGCCGGAGAAGATGGCTGATATGGCGATGCATGGCAGTATGGGGCCGTTCTTTCCTTCCGCGGCCGCCACGTCGACAAAAGAATTGATCTCACCGCAATCTTTTTTAAGCTCTGAAAGCTGTGGCCGCTCACAATGCCATTCGGACATTTATAAACAGTGGTACAGCTCGGCGCATCATTACTCCTCTTTGAACAATCCGTGGTATCGAAAATCTCTCGAATATTTGCAGGAAACGTTTGCTCGCGTTGACAGCAGCAACCGCGCGACGACGGCTAAGCCCGAAAAATGGTGCGCCGGATGCCATGATCCGGCTTTGCTCGTCAGCGGCATGCTCGCGCAGCCGCTGCAAGAACTGGCGCAGAAACCCGAAGCGCATGCCGGCGTCGCATGCACGGCTTGCCATTCAATAGCGCAAGTGAAGAGCACGCAGGGGCAGGGTGATTATGTTCTCGACGACATGCCGCTGCTGGAATGGGCGACGAGTGAAAACAAAATGCTGCGCCGCTTGCACGATTTTCTCATCCGCGTCGACCCCGAGCCGCATCGCAAAAGCATGCTCAAGCCGTTTCATCGACAGGACGCTGCGGAGTTTTGCTCTGCTTGCCACAAAGCGCATCTCGACGAGCCGGTGAATCAATTTCGGTGGGTGCGCAGCTTCAACGATTATGACGCCTGGCAAGCCGGGCCGTTCTCCGGGCGCACGGCGCGAGGATTTGATACGCCGAAAAGCTGTGTCGATTGCCACATGCCGTTGGTCCGCTCGCGCGATGCCGGCGGCATAGTTCACAGCCATCGTTTTCCCGGCGCCAATACGGCGCTGCCTGCGGTGAATCAGGATGAGAAACAACTCGAGACCACGGCTGCATTCTTGCGCGACAAAATCGTTTCCATCGATATTTTCGCGCTGGGAAAACCCGACGACAAGCGGCTACTTTACGGACAGAAGCAATTGGCGCGCGAAGCGGACTCAATGACTCGAGAAAAACAACTCAGCCACCTGCCACACCCAGACGAACCCACACCTTTCACCTTCTTTGCTGCAGGCGACGAGCAGAGCACGAGGATAGGCGCCGGCGGCTTGACACGATACCCCGCGACCGTCGTCGCGCCGATCAATCAAAGCAATGCCACGGTAAATCGCGGTGAAGAAGTGTGCCTCGACGTGGTGGTTCGCTCGCACAACGTTGGACATTTTTTTCCTTCGGGCAAGGTCGATGCCAACGAAGTTTGGCTCGAATTGAAAGCCGTCGATGATCTGGGCAAAATTGTTTTTTGGAGCGGCGCAGTTAACGGTGACGGCAAAGGGCAGGTGGAGCCGAGTGCGCATTTTTATCGTTCCTATCTCGTCGATGATCGCGGCAATCATATCGACAAAAATAATATCTGGGCCGCTCGGGAAGCTGTGTACGTCAATTTGATCCCGCCCGGTGGCGCCGACGTTGCGCATTACCGCCTGCGTGTGCCGGTGGATTGCGGCAACAAAATCCATCTGGTGGCCAAATTGAATTACCGCAAGTTTAGTTGGCAGCACACGCAATGGGCTTTCGCCGGTGCGCACGATTCGAATCATCGCGATCTCGATGGCGCCCCGCAGTTGTTGACGGGAATAGTGCAAAATGGCTTGGCCTCGATTCCTGAAATTCCCATTGTTGAGATGGCGCGAGATGAGGCAACGCTGGCAATCGTCGCGTCCGATTCTGTCAAGCCCGCGCTCGTTATGAAAAGCGGCGCTCGCGACTGGGAGCGATGGAGTGACTACGGGATCGGCTTGCGCAGGCAAGGCGATTTGAAAAGCGCGGAGGCGGCTTTTCTCAAAGCCACAGCGCTTGCCCCCGATAATGCCGAAGCGTGGGTTAATGCCGGCATCACGCGCCTGCAAGAAGGAAATCTAGATGGCGCGCAATCAGCTTTGGAGAGTGCCATGAAAATAAATCCTGATTTGGCCTCAAGCCGGTATTATTACGGCCTGACTTTGAAAGCGCAGGGAAAATACGACGAAGCGCACAAACATCTCAAAAAAATCGTCACGAAATATCCGCGCGACCGGGTGGCGAAAATCGAGCGCGGCCATTTATACCTGCTGATGCGGGATTACGATCGCGCCATTCGGGATTTTGAAAAAGTGTTGAGTATCGACCCTGAAAATATGGAAGCATATTATCATCTGATCCGGGCCTATCGCGCCGTTGGCAATGAGGAGAAAGCCAGAAAAGCCGAAGCGCTCTATCATCGTTTCCGAGCCGTTGAGCGGGCACCTTCCGGCGACAAATTCAGCACGAGCGACCCCGACGCTTGGCGCGAACGCCAGCCGATTCATGAGCATTCTTCGGTGGCATTACCTTTTGGCGCCGAAGCGGTTTCTTTGCCGGCGGGAGATGGAAAAGCGCCGTCAGGGCATTGAAAATTTGGCATGCTATAACGCGGACGGACCGCAACCATAAAGATTATTGCTCACGGAGTAGAACTCTCACGGAATTTTTCATCTATTTTATTTCCGTGAGAGTTCATTTCCGTGAGCCAGAAAGTTTTTTGCTTTTTGCAAAGATTTCACTTGTAATGGAAAAAATCGTCTTCGTTTCATGGGCGGCGAATTGCAGCCGCAGCGATCATTTGGCGCGCCTGCTCGGCGGCAAGTCGTACATGGTTTATGCTGAGTGGCTTGGCAGCCGGCCGGCCACGGTGTGGCTGAAATACGTTATTCAGTTTATCCAAACGTTGTGGTTGTTGAGGCGCGAGCGCCCGACGATGGTGTTGGTGATGGTGCCGCCGATTTTTGCAGCCTTGCCGGCTTATCTGTATTGCAAGCTCACCGGCGGCCGCTTCGTCACCGACAACCACACCGCCGCGTTCACCATGCGGCGCTGGGAGCGGCTGAAGTTTTTGCACGGCTGGCTGGAAAAACGCGCGGCGTGCAACGTCGTCACCAACGAACGCATTCAACAGGTGCAACAAGACTGGGGTGTGCCGGCAGAAAAGGTTTTTCTCATTGGCGATTTGCCGGCGCAGTTTTCCAAAATTGAGACACCGCCGTTTTTGAGCGAAGCCCGCTCGCAAGCGAAAAAGTCTTTGCCAACAGCATCAGACGAAAAGCATGTTAACGGCTTTTTTGCAGTGACCGCAGTTTGCAGCTTCAACCCCGACGAGCCGATGGATAATATTTTGCAAGCCGCGGCGGAGCTGCCGGAGGTGTCGTTTTATTGCACGGGAAAATTGAAAGATGCGCCGCCGGATATTTTAGCGCGCAAGCCGAAGAACGTCACATTTACGGATTTTCTTTCCGTGCCGCATTATGCCGGCCTGTTGAAAGAATCGCACGGCGTCATGGTGCTCACGACGCGCGACCACACCATGCAGCGCGGCGCTTACGAAGCCATGGCGCTCGGCACGCCGGTTATCACTTCGGATTGGCCGATCTTGCGAAAGACTTTTGCCAAAGGCAGCCTGTTTGTGGATAATTCGCCGCAGAGCATTGTCGCCGCCGTCCGGCAGCTCAAATCCGACTGGGCTAAATATAAAGCCGCCATCCAAGTGCAGCGCGCGCAACGGCATGCCGCCTGGGCAGAAAAAGAGAAAGAATTGCGCCGGATTTTGGCGTTGCCATAACGTTTGTAGTGATGCCTTCAGGCATTAAGTTCCAGGCGTTAGGTCCCCGCTCCGCGCCATTATTCTTTATGAACGTGGAGCGGAGAAGAGGTAACTACAAGTTTTATTAATTTTATTTTTGTGTGATTTTCATTTCCGTGTACGGGCAATACTTTTTTGATTCGTGAGACTTTGGATGGCTTCTCCAATTCACATTGCCGGTGTCGGCCCCCAATTTCACGCGCTTTATCGCCGCCTCTCACGGCCGCAAGCCAATGTTTTGCTTGACGATTGCATTTACGAACTGCCGGCAGCATGGAAATTTCTCACGGCGTTGCGGCCGGAGCTTCCCATCTTGGTCGTGGTCAACGGCTTTAGCGGGACGCCGTTGGCTTTTGCGCGCCATCATAGCCGCGTGGATATCTTGGGCTTCAATCAAGATGAAGCTGATCTCTTTCGTGAGCTGGCACAATATAAAAAGCTGCCTAACTACCGTTTATGCCGCGGCATCGACGAGCTGGACGGGCTGTATGGTTTGATTCTATGGTTGCCGACACGCAGCGCCGCGCTATCCCGTGATGAGCAGGAGCGGATGATGCAGGCGATGACGCAGCTCCATCAACAAGGCGAGCTTTGGCTGGCGCTATGTTACAAGCCGGGCTGGACAAGCCCGCTGCACCGCTTGAAACGAGCCGTGCGCCATTTGAAATCGCGCGATCGCGAGCCATACGCGCCGATCCGGCTTTTGCCGTTTGCCGAGCCGATACCGAACCAATTTTTACTCGATGAGCTTTGGGCAAAATTTTCTTCGCCCCAAAACGGCCGAGCGGCTTTCCAGCACATCGATCATATCGGCATCGTTCCCGACTGGTCGGCGCCGGTGCAGATTGCGCCGCTGCACGCCGAGCCGGCTCCTCCCGTTGTTTCCGAACATGCATTTAAAGCGCTGGAGGCGAGCAAGCTTTCGGAGGCACATCACACTTTGGCGCGTTTTCGCGCGGAAGCGATTTTGCCGTTCATTTCGCGTTTGTTTGCGGCGTTGGAGCAAAGGGAGCCCGGCTCGCACATTCAGCCGAATCACTTTCGCGTCTTGGCCGGCGGCAAGGTTCAAATCGATGCGCGCTGGAAAAAGCGCTACGGCGAGCAGGCTTTTTTTATCAAGCTGCCTTTGGTTCATTTCGCTGCAACGCGCCTGCACAAACAATTTGAGATGCTCTCCTATCTCCACCGCCGCGAGCTCTGGCATCGATTCGAGCCGCTGCCAAAACCGGCGCCGGCGCAGCCGCAAAAAGTTTTTCCCAGGATTTTGGGCCGAGGCGAGTTTGAAGGGCAGGCTTATTTTCTCGAAAGCCGTGTCAAGGGCGTTCCTTTGGGCCGTTTGCAAGTGCCTCGCGAAGCCTTTCAGAAAGTCTGCGACACGTTGTTTTTATTTTGGCACCAAGTACAAACATGCTGCGGCGCGCCGGTGCATATTGATCGCGGCAAATTCGCGCAATTTTTTCAGCAGCCATTGTCTCGGCTTGCCGAATGGGCGCAGCCGCCGCTGCCGTATCAGGAAATTTTGCGAAAATTGGAAGATTTCTTTGCCGGCCGGTTTGGCGAGCAGCGAGTTTTTCTCAGCTTGGTGCACGGCGATTTTTCCACGAAAAATATTCTCGCCAACCCGAAAACCTTCGAACTGAGCGGCATCATTGATTGGGACATGGCCACGCTCCATTCCCTGCCTTTGCTCGACGTGTTGCACTTCTTCGTGCGCCTGGATCCCGGCTCGTTTCGCGAAGCACCGCCGAAAATTGCGATGCGCCTGATCAAGCCCGACGCGCAAGCGTTGCACTGGCCTTATCTGCAAGGCGCGATGACGAAATTCGGCTACGAAGAAAAAGTGCTGCCGGCAGCCGTCGCCTATTATTGGGTGCAACGATTGCAAGTTTATTTGGATTCGCCGAAGAATTTGGATACGCAATTCATGCAGCGGCATTTTTTTGAGATCCTTGATTTTTTTAACAAGACGATTCTAAGGAAATAGCGCTCTTGCTCAAACTCATGCTCTTACTCGTGCTCATGCTCTTACGCGCTTTTGAAATTTACTGAGGCGAGAAGGAGCAAGAGTGGGAGTAGGAGTAAGAGTAAGAGCAGGAGGTGGATATGAGCCGGAAATGACGATCTTCACCGATCTCCTGGCGGATCTCGCTGCCAACCCAATTCCCTACGTTTTGCTGCGCGACAAGCCGGACGCGCCCGGCATTCATGACCTGGATTTGTTGATTGATGAAACCAAGTCCGGCGAATTTTTAACGCTCTGCCGGAAACACGGGTTTCGGTTGATCCGCAACGGCCGCCTCAATCCCGGCAAGCTTTTGTTGCTGCGCTGGCAAAACGAAGGGCCGCTGCTCCTCGACGTGCATCAACGGCTGGTGGTGCGCGGCGTGGAATATCTCGACGCGCAAAGCGTGTTGGCGCGCCGTCGAGCGGAGGACGGTTATTTTTTCCCGGACCGCGAAGATCATTTTTTGACGCTGCTCTTTCACAACATTCTCGGCAAAGGCGAAATTCAAGCCAAGCATCGCGAGCAATTGGCGGCTTTGCTCTCGCAACCTTTGGACGAGCGCTATTTGGCGCGACACACAACGGCTTTTGGTTTGCAGAAAACTTTGACGACGGTGCGCCAACGCTTCGGGGAGCTGCAACAAAAACCCGAATTGGTGCGACGATTAAGCGCGGCGAGCTATCGGCAAATCTATCGGCGCCGGCCGGTGAATTGGCTGCGCCGGCAAGCGCTGCAAATCAAGGCCTGGCTGCAAAAATGGTGGGGCGCGCCGCGGGGCGTGCTCATCGTGTTGCTCGGGCCGGACGGTTGCGGCAAAAGCACGCTGATTCACAAACTGCGTGAGAATTTGCGCGCGGCGGCGTTGACGACTGACACGGTTTATCTCGGACCGTGGGGGCAAAGTGTTTTGCCGCTGCAAAAATTTCTTAGCCGGTTCAACATTACGCCGTATCGCGCCGAAGACAAAGCGTTTTATTCCGGCAAAACGGCGCAGCGAGAAATACCACAAGGCTGGGCGCTGTGGAAGCAAAACGCCAAAGCCTGGCTCTATTATCTCGCGGTCGCCATTGAATTGTGGTACCGTTATTTCAAGCTCGTGCTGCCCAAGTTGCGGCAAGGCCGGATCGTTCTGGCCGACCGCTACATTTACGATTTGCTCGTCGGCTACAAGAGCCGTCCGATGGATTATCATTGGGGCATTCGGCGCTGGCTCTGCCGCCGCTTCCCGCGTCCGCACTTGACGTTGTTGCTCGATGCGCCGCCGGAAGTGATTCACCGGCGCAAGCCGCAATTTTCAAAAGAGAATCTCGCCGCCATCCGCGCGGCTTACGCGGATTTCGCCAGCGAATACGATCTGAAAATTCTCGATACCAGTGTGAGCGTGGAAAAGACGTTGTCTGATTTTCAGCAAAATTATCTCAATCGCATACTCGACCAAGTTGAAAAATATGCCGAAACCAAAGGTTGAAGCTCCACCTGAAATAGACGAAGCAATAGAGGCCGTTGAACCGGCAGATGGAAAGCCGAAGAAAGACAAAAGCGTTTCGAAGTTGGCCAAAGAGGGGGTTTTTTATAATGTGATCGTACGGCTCGGCAACACCTTCACCCAATTTCTCGGTGGGTTGATTTTGGTTCGCCTGCTCGATCCGAGTGATTTCGGCGTCATGCAGCTTTGTTGGCTGCTTATCGGTTTCGCGACGAAGTTCGGTGAATTTGGTTTCAACATGGGGCTGATCCAGCGCAACCAGCCGGTTGGTCCGCAACACGTAAACACGTTGTTCGTTCTCGATCTGAGTTTCAAGAGCGGCTTATGGTTGATTGCGCTCGCGCTCACGCCGTGGCTCAGCGATTTTTTCCACGAGCCTATGCTCGGCGTGGTGTTTCCGGTTTTTGCTTTTTATATGGTGGCTGAATGCTTTTCCACCACGCCGGTGACCATGTTGCAGCGCAGCATGAATTTCAAAGGCTATTCGCAAGTGATGGCCATCGACCGCACCGTGCAGATGATCGGCGCGATCACGTTTGCGTCGTTGGGTTTCGGCGTGTGGAGTTTAGTGCTTGGCGAATTTTGCGGCGAGATTCTCTCGGCGATTCGCGCCGCTCAGCTTACGGGTTGGCGGCCGCGCTTGCAATACGATCGCGAAGCGCGCAAGGAGCTGTTCGGCTATGGCACCTGGGTTTTTATCCGCAATCTGTTTCGCTATCTCTCGGACAACGTGGATTATTTCATCATCGGCCGCGTGCTCGATTCCCAGCAACTGGGATTTTATGCCAAGGCCTTCGAGATCATGAAATTGCCGCGCAAGCGCGTGAGCCGCGCGCTCAATGCCGTCGTCTTTCCGGCTTTCGCCAAAGTGCAGGATCAACCCGAGAAGATCAAAAACGGTTTTGAGAAATTGGTGCTCTCGGTGTCGCTGGTCGCGTACCCGATCCAAATCGGCATGTTGATGGCGGCGCCGGCCTTTGTGTATGTGGTGATGGGCGAAAAATGGGCGCCGACCATCGCCTGTTTGCAAATCATGAGTTTCGCCGGCGTGCTGCGGGCGCTCGATCCTTTTCTAAATTCCGTCGTCACCACCGGCGGTTTCGTTCGTTATACGGCTTCCCGGCGCGCCATCGAGTTCGTCATCCTCGCTACTGCGGTTTATTTCGGCGTCCGCTGGGGGATCAACGGCGTTTCTACGGCAGTGGCGATCTCGTCGGTCATCGTCATGGTGCTGATGATCCAGTTGTTGCGCCGCGTGAGCCTGATCGGCTGGCGGGAATATTTCGCGCCGCAGTGGCCGGCCATCGTGAGCAGTGGCGTCATGGCCCTGGCGATGTGGGGAGTCAGTGCCGGTTTGGGCAGCCACATCGGTGAGCACTCGTTGCTGATGTTAATTCTCTTGACGGCGGTTGGCAGTGTAGTTTATGTTGCCGTGCTTGTTGTGTGGCGCCCCAAGCGCGTGGTTGATTTATATGAAGAATTGTCCGGTGATGCAAAGAGTGTGGTTGGAAAAATGAAAAAGAAGATTGCAGAATTGCAGAAGCGCTTGGGCTGGAAGAAGTAAAAGCTGATTATTTGGCTCATGCAACTTCATACTCATCGTAACGCTTTAGCAACGCATTTGTTGCCAAGCGCATGGCCTCTTCAATTGCTTCACGTGGTAATTGTGGCCATTCATCGAGTATCCATTCCATGCTTTTGCCAGAGGCGAGGTAGGCCAAGACTGTGCGCATTAAAATTCGTGTGCCATCAAAAGTCAACTTGCCATGGCAGACTTCAGGGTCAGCGACAATGAATCGGCCAAGGCGACGGCGACTGGGGAGGCTGTTTTTTCGGTTGGATATTTTGGTTCTCATAATGTCATCTCGCGAGAATTTAACAAAAATAGTGACATTTAAATATAAAGCCATCTGGCTCTCAAATCAAGTTATTTGTTTACTGAATTGAAAAGGAAAGAACGATGCCCAAGCCACTCGATGTCCGCATCAAGAGAAAAACACGAAGAATCGCCAAGTCCTCGCTCCAATGGTTGCAAGGAATAGGCGGCAATGGCAACCAACCGGCGCGAGCGGTATTCGTCTTCGGCTCACAGCGCTCCGGCACCCGTCTGCCGATGGATGTTCTCGATCTTACGCTGCAGGTCATGACTTACAAAGAGGGAAATTCGCACGCCTTCAATCGGACGCTATTGAAAGACAACGCCGCCATCGCGAAGTTACTGCGAGCCAGCCATTTTCCCGTCGTTGCTTTCAAGCCGATTTGTGATTCGCATCGCGCCGCTGAACTGTTGGATTATTTTCCGCATTCCAAAGCGATTTGGATTTTTCGTTATTACAAAGACGCGGTCAATTCCTCGGTGCGCAAATGGAAGCACGGGCGGAATAACCTGAAGCACATTGCGGCGGGAAATCTGAGCGCAGCCGGTTGGCGGGCTGGCGGCTTGACGCCGGAGAAAATCGCCCTCGTGCGCCGGCTCTACAGCGAAGAGATGTCCTCGCACGCCGCTTATGCGCTGATGTGGTATTTGCGCAATAATCTCATTATCGATTTGAAATTGCACGAGCGCGACGACTTGCTGCTGGTCAAATATGAAAATTTGGTGCAAGAACCCCAAAAACATTTTCCACGAATCTTCAACTTTATCGAATGCCCCTTTGAAGAAAAATACATCAAAGGCGTATATAACTCTTCGGTAGGGAAAGAAAAGTTTCCAGAGATTCCAGCGGAAATTGCTGAGCTTTGCGAGAATCTCTATCAACAACTGGAGCGGATTTATGCGCGCAACCGGAGCACGAAAAAAATTGCCGTAGCAGCGTAACGCAGACTGCCAGTCTGCCAACTTTTTTGTTGACGACTTATAGTTAACCAGCATCAAGCAACGAGCAACCAGCAACCAGACCATGCTCATCACTTTTTCCGGCATCGTCGGCAGCGGCAAGAGCACCAATGCCAAGCACGTCTTCAAGTTTTTGCAAGAGCAGGGCTATCCGGCTGTCTATATCCGGTTTCGTTTCCTGACGTGGCAAAAAATCTTTCAACCACTGCCCGCAAAAAAGAAACGCCGGCACGCGCACAAAAAAGCCGCACCCAAAGCACACGACAAGCCACTACGTTGCCAACCGGCGGTGCCGCTCACGCCCGTTCGATTCTTGGGCTATCTCTGGCGAACGCTGGTTTTCCGCGCCTTTGTGCGGATGCGTTTACGGCAAAAGATTGCCATTACAGATCGGTTTTATTACGACAGTTTCACGCACTACAAGCTCGCGAGCCGGACCGAGCGTCTTTATCTTTGGATTTTGAAAAAAGCCATGCCGGTGCCGGATTTGGCGCTGCTGCTGATCGCCGAGCCGAAAGTCATTCTCCGCCGCCGGCCGCATTACGACGCCGGTTACGTGCGCGAGCTTTTTCTGAATTATACGCAGATCGCCCGTGAGTTTCCCAATGTGGTGACGATCAAAACCGACAACTTCGGCGCTCTCACCGTTACCATCGTGCAGCACGTTCATAACGCCTTACAGAGAAGTTTCCGCATCCGCATGGAAACGAAGTTACAGTAATAGGGTTCGTAGTGACGCCTTCAGGCGTTGTCGTTGTTGATGCCTTCCGACGCCTAAAGGCGTAACTACAAAACGTGTTTTAACAGAAAACCAATTACGCCTCATTCACCATGTCGCTTCGCTCAGGTCTCGCGCTCGTTCTGCTGGTCATCGCCTGTTTTTGGACATTGCGAAGGCCACTGATGGGAGTCTGCCTGAACATCGTTCTTTTTCACATGAATCTGCGCGTGCTCGGCGCCGGCTTGGAAGAGATACGTTTTCAATTCATCGCCACCATTGTTTTGGCCGTTTCTTATATCGTCAACCGCGAAGAGTTGGCCAAAGTCGAGACCCCGGCACAACTGCCGATGAAGATACTATTCGCCTTTTTGGGAATGTGTTTTCTCACCAGCGCATGGGCCGCGATCTCGCCGGGCCTGGCGTTCAGCGACTCGTATGAGTTTTCCAAGATCGTTCTGTTTTCCTGGCTGCTGATGAAAATCGTCCAGACTGAAAAAGATTTGCGCATTGTGATCTGGGTGACGATGGCCGGCATTTGGTACACCTCGTTCATGGCGCGTTGGGGCGTGGAGTGGGATTGGATCGACGAAGTGGAGATCGGCATCGCGACCGGCGGCACCGGCACCCACATCATGATGTTTTTCCCGATGATGGTGATCATGGCGATCTTCGGCAGCAAATGGGAGAAAATCGCGACGTATTTGATTTTGCCTTTTGTGTTGGATTTTCTGCCGGTGACGCCCGACGGCTTGCGCTCTACTTTTGTGGCACTGGTCACCTCTATGGCGTTCTTTTTTGTTTTTGCGCCGGGCCGGATACGCAAGAAAAGTATTGTTCCCTTTGCGGTGGCCACCGGCCTGTTCGTTTTTGTGCTGGCGCCGCCTAAATATTGGGAGGAAATGGCCACCATTCTCGATCCCAGCTCGGAAAACTCTGCGGCCTCGCGCAGCGTCATCAATGAAGCGAGTTATCAAATCATTGCCGATTATCCGTGGGGCATCGGCTACAACAATTATTCTCTTGTGTCGCTGCCCTACATTCCGGAAGAATATATTTCCAACGTCGGCACGCGCGACGCGCACAACAGCTATCTCAAAGTTTTGTGCGAATTTGGCGTCGTCGGATTTCTCATCTGGATCGCGACTTTTTTTACGGCCTGGATTTATTTTCGCAAAGTGCGAAAGACGATGGTGAAAGGCCAGCCGCCAACACAATTGCAGCTCTATGCACTGGCTTTTGAAGTGGGGCTTATCGGCATCACGTTGAGCATTTATACGCACAACTACAACGATCTCGACACGCTTTACTGGTTCGTGGCGTTCAGTTGCATTCTCTTCAATATCCATTCTCGCGAAAAGAAGGAGGAGGTGCCGCCGCCAAAGTTGGTCAAAGCGCCGCACGAAGAAGTTCTTGAGAAAATTCTCGCCAAAAAGCAAGAGTCAGGAATGGTATCTACTGCGATGCCGCGTACTTCCGCCTAATATACCGCAAGAATGTTCATGTTGAGAAAGAATTTTTTATTTTCAATCGCCGCCATCCTGTTTAGTTTTGCATGCGGACTAGCTCAAAACTCGCCCAAACCGGAGTTGCCAACCTACACCCCTCCCGCTGGCAGTCCGCTCACGCGCAAAGTTCATCCCCGGATTTTTTTCACCGCGGAGAGTGTGCCGGCGATGCGCCAGCGGTTGAATACGATTTACGCCGCCGAGTTTCAGAACTTCATCACGACGATGGATGGCCTCTTTGACGAGCCGCTGGACAGCATGCCGCAGAATTACAAATTTGCCGATGCGCGGAATTTTGCTTTTCTTTATCTCATGGACCCCGGCCAGATGCCGAGTTTCCATTTCAGCCATACGCGGCAGGAATACGGCCGCCGCGCCATTACGTTGGCGCTGCACATCGCCGCGATTCGGGGCTATACCGACGGCCACTATTCCCACGCCTTGCGCAGCATCGCCGGTGGCTACATCAATCTCGCGCTCGCCTGCGTTTACGACTGGTGCTTTCCCATGCTCTCGCCCACCGACAAAACGAAAATCGCGCAAGGCTTGATCGATCTTTATACGAAACGCGAAAAGGACGCCAACCCCGGCCAGCACGTGCAGCTTTCCAACCAATTGCTCGGTCACATGCACCATGGCAGCGTCGGCGCCATCACGATTTGGGGCGACGGCTTGGGCGAGCCGTATGATGCCAAAGCGCAAGAGATGCTCAACTTCATGAAGGCAATGTTTATCGACCGCGCTTTTGACACCGCCACGTATTTGATGGAAAATTCCTCCGGCTGGAGCGAGGGTTGGAATTATCAATATCTCAGTTTTACCAATGCCAAAATGTTTGCGGCCGCGGCGGGCCCGGCGTTGGGAACGAATTTTTTCAAAACGTGTAGCTGGTTCCGCCAGTACCCGCTGCAGTTTCTCTGCAACATCATTCCGTACAAAATCGACGGCGAATATATTCTCAGCCGCAACGACGCCGGCCAACTCGAAAAAGTCGTTCGCGAAAGTTATACCCGCAGCTTGATCACCGTCAGCGCCGCGCTCGCCAAAGACGAGCCGGACATGGCCGCTTTGGCAAAATGGCAATTGGAGATGTATGGCGATTACAGCAAGCTCAAAGAAGATCCGCGCGCTTATTCGTTGTTTTATGATTTCATCTTGGGCCACAAAGAGGTTCCAGCTAGATCACCGCAGCAGCTTAATTTGCCGTTGACGCAAAAGCTCGGCCTCGGCCAAATCGTGATGCGCTCGAGCTGGGATGAGACGGCAACGCGCGTGACGTTTTGGGCGATGAAATGGTGGATCAATCCCCATAGCCATCTCGACCAAGCCAGTTTCACTATTGAGAAATTCGGCCCGCTCGCGCTCGATGCCGGCGTCGATAAAGGCGGCGGCTTTGATATGGGCAAATCGAAATACAGCCGCGCCACCATCAATCACAACGTCATCGGCGTGCGCAACCCTGAGGAAAAAGGCAATGACTTGCTCGATTACCAAATGGATACGGAAGGCGACGCGGATATTTACACCGACCCGGTTTATCAGCCCGGCGGCAAAAATCACGTCGGCGATCTCGAAGCTTTTGAATCGGTGCCCGGCCAATACGATTACATCAATTACAATTACACCCGCTCTTATCTCGACGGCAATACCGTGAATATGGCGTGCCGCGAATTTGTCTATCTGCGGCCGCCGAATCCGGCGGCGCCCAATGATCAGGAATACGTGATCATCACTGACAAGATCAACACGCTGAAAGCGGAATACGAAAAACGTTTCATGTTGCACGTTTCATTCAAACCGGAAATTACCGATGGCACGTGGGCAGTGGTAAACGAGGGAATCTCCGAGTCAACCAACGGCCGTACGATGCGCATCAGCAACACCTATGGCAACTGCCACGGCCGCCTGTTTATGAAAGCGATTTTTCCTAACGACGTGAAATTGGTTCGCATCGGCGGGCCGTCGTCATACTGGTTCACCGACGCAGACTACAATGACATCTCGTTGCGGCCGCCGTTCAACGAGCTGACTGCATTATGGGGCGGCAGCTATCGCATTGAGATCAAACCCACGGTCGCGCGCACGTATGATGTTTTTCTCACCGTGCTTCAAATCGGTGATGCGAATACATTGCAGCAGATGGCCGATGCCACCGAGCTAAGTGGCGCGCAATTTTGCGGGACGTATATCAAAGACGCGTACATCGTTTTGTTTTCCAAAAATGAAAACCGGCTTGATGAAGCGGAGTGGACAATTGAAAGCAATGCCGAGATCGAGCATTTACTTGTCGATTTGCAGCCCGGCGCGGCGTATCGGATTGCCCGCAACGGTGCGCCGTTTGCTCATGGTTTGGCCAGCACCAACGGCACGGTGTGGTTTCGCGACAATCCTAGTGGCAAGACCGTTTATATGTTGAAAACCGGCGAAGTCGGACTTGCGCAGCAAGACTTTATAAAATTTGAAAGATCGCGCCGCGCAAGTCCGACTTCATTGAAATAATTTGAGGATGACAATGGAAATTCGTTCCGCAGTTCGCAGCTTTTTGAAAAACAGCGCACCGAAGGGCGTTAATTTTACAGATTCCGATAACCTATTGACGAAAGGTGTCATCGACTCGATCCGTATGCTCGACATGATCAGCTTTCTCGAAGAAAAGTATCACCTCAAAATCGACGAAGATGAGCTGATGCCGGAAAATTTCGAGTCGGTGGATGCGATCACGAGATTTATCGAGCAACGGATTGAAAAATGATGACAACATGAATAAGGTAAAATATACCAATTGAGGATTGATTTTGGGGTCAAAGTCAAGGTCATTGCGAGCGTTTCTTAGCGAAGCAATCTTTTTGCGTACTTCCCAACAGATTGCTTCGGCAAAAAACGCCTCGCAATGACATCAAAACCAATTCTAAACGAGTATAATTGAGCAATCATTTTACCCAAAATTATTTTGCCTTTAGCGTTAAACGTAAAATGCAAACCTTTACTTTGCCCTGGCGCGCCTGGTTTGGCGACGAGCAGATGCCCGTCACTTTTCCGGAGCATTGGCCCGTCGAAGTGTTCGCGATGGCGGATGCACCGGCGATGTCGGAAAATGCGATCGTTGCTGCGCTCATGCGCTCGATTGACGCATCACCGATTTCCCATCTCGGCGAGGGCAAACAACGCGTCGCCATTGCCATCGACGATCTTAGCCGGCCCACGCCTGCCGGTTTGATTTTGCCGGCGCTGCTTGAGATGCTTAGATCATGCGGCTTGCGCGACGAGCAAATCACGATCATCATCAGCCTCGGCTCGCATACGGCGCTGAAACCGGGCGAGATCATCCGCAAAGTCGGCGCCGAAGTGGCGCGGCGCATTCGCGTGGAAAATCATGATTGCCAGCGCAATTTGGTTGATATTGGCGTGAAAGTCGGGCAGACGCCGGTGCTGATCAATCGCACGTTTGCCGAGGCGGATCTCAAGATTTTGCTCGGCAGCGTCGTGCCGCATGCCTTTGCCGGTTTCAGTGGCGGCGCCAAAATGGTTCTGCCCGGCCTGTCGAATATCGAGAGCATCGAGTGGACGCACAAAGCCGTGCTCATGGGTTTGCGCGGCAAAGCCGGCACGTTGGAAGGCAATCGCTTTCGTGCCGAGTTCGAGCGTGTCGCTCGCCATGTTGGCGTTCAGCTCAGCATCAACGTCGTGGTGAACAGCCGCCGCGAGATTGCCGGCCTTTTTGTTGGGGATTTGGAAGCCGCGCATCGTCGCGCCGCCGAGTTTGCGCGAGAAATTTATGCGACGCATTTGCCCGCGGAGCCGTTGGATGTGGCGATTCTCAACGCTTATCCCAAAGACGATGAGCTGCTGCAGGCCGAGAATGCGTTCATGCTGCATCACACCGCGCCATCAAGTTATTTAAAAGAAGATGGCCTCGTTCTTCTCACAAGTGCGTGCTCGTTGGGCATGGGCCATCATGGTCTCTTCGGCCCGCAGCAAAGATTGTATCGCAAGCCGATGCGCAAAGGCTTTTTGGGCAATCGCTATCTCGCCGCTTTTATGCCCGGTGTGAGTTCGGAAGAATTTCATCAGATTTATTGGGAAGGCTATTCGCATTTCAACACGTGGGAAGCCACGTTGGAGTTTTTGCAGCAGCGCTATCCGAACGGCGCGGGGGTGGGGATTTTTCCGTGTGGTAGTATTCAGATTGCTGGTTATTGAGTTTTGCACTAAAAATCGGAATAGACAACCTTGTTTTTGTCCGCTTAAATTAAGGGTCACGCCTTAATATAAGTGAAGGAGTATGACGATGAACTTTCAACTTTGGCCAGCATCAGAAACACAAAAGCAGTTGATTACGCGAAGCATCACTCTAGCAAATGCAATAATATGTGTGCTCATTGCGAGTGGGTGCGTTTCATCAAAAGCTGTAATGCGCAATGACTCAGTGAAGTTTCCCAAAAGTAGATTTGTTGAAATTCTCGACCAGAAGCCTGAAGAACCTCACGTTGTAATCGCCACACTCGAAACGAAGGGTGGCCTGGGAGTTTCTCTGCCAGATATTCTGGAAGGTATGAGAACCAAAGCCAAAGAAATTGGAGCCGATGCGATCATTCCTACTAGAGACGTAAGTGAGTACAAAACTCCAGGCATCATTTACAATCCCTGGCTCGGTGGTTATCAAACTCTTCCAGGTGGTAGAATGCCTGCCATTCAAGGTTATGCAATTGTTTACAAGTCAACCATACAAAAGCTGAAACGAAGTGGTTACAATTTCAGAAATACAGAAAGGCCTTTCTCGGGTGGAATTGCTTTTAATGCTGCGCCCATTATCCTTAACGGCTATGGGGTTGGCGGTTGGCTTGGAAAAAGTAAATTGCGATTTGTAGGAGAGTATTTTAGCTTCGAAATACCAGATGCCTTCTATGGAGACGGCTTTGAAAAAGGTAAATTGGAATCTGGATACAGAATTGGCATTGATTATTTTTTTGTAGAAAATTTACGAAGCGTCTATTTTCCTGTTGGTATTGAAAATTGGAATTATTCAATTGGAATAATGAATACATCAATCAGAGGCAATTATAATATGGTTTATCTATCCGTAGGAATTGGATACCTTCATAGACTGAATGATTTTCTGTATTTTGATTCAAAATTTTCCTTAAATGCTTCAATCGGCAACCAGGAGGAAGTACAAATTGGCAACAGAGCCTTTGTGCCAGACAAAGCAGCGTATAATTTTTTCTTGGGTTTCGGTGCTAATTTCTAAGCACAAAAGGCGCACAACATTTAGCCGCTGCATAATGCACAGAACATAATGTAATTTGCACTTAGTCGAGGAGATGTCAACTATGGTCTCGTGTAAATCAAGAATCTCTCTTTGTCAATACTTGGAGCTACATGAAAATCAAATACCGGAATTGTTACTAGACAAGCATGGCGTGAACCGCGAACTTGGGCTTTTTCATGACAATTATTTTCGAGTTAAGGCTATAAAGGACGCACTTTTGTCTGCTTCGCAAGAGCAAATTATAAATTTACTAAACGAAATAATAAAGACGAAAGGTGATCTTCGCTCTCGAATTAGCCCTTGTTACCGCCATGATGAACGCTGGCAGGATCTTGCGCTCTGCCTAGAGTTAGATGGTTACAAAATTGAAGATACTGGTTTGATACAAATCGAACCAACGATCCATGGAGTGGAACATCAAGAAGATCAGTTGACCAAAGAGCTTAAAAATTCAAACATTTCGAACAATGATGAAATTATCACGATGCTTGAAAACTCTTCAAAGCATTTTCGAGACGCTAAACCTGATTTTAACGCATGCCTGACAAATGCACGAATAGCTTTGGAAACACTTGCAAAATCTATTGCAGCGACTCATGGCCTAAGAGCGGACGATCAAACAGAGTTACAAAAGTGGGGAAGAGTTTTGGCATTTCTTCGAAAATCAGACTTCATAACAGAAAGAGAAGAACAGGGTTTGTCTGGAGTTTACAGTTTTATAAGTGAAGGATCGCATTCTCCGATCATTGAAACAGATGATGAAGAAATGACTCGTTTGGGAAGAAATCTTTCGATCAGTATGTGCTATTTTTTGATAAAGCGATACAGTTCTTTAAGACCCAAAAGTAATTTCTGAGTTACAAATTTAGTCGGCATTCTTTGGTCTAACTGTACGTAGTGCAACCGCACACGCTTGCGTTCTAGGTCAGTTCATTTTCTGTTAATTTAGCAAAACTCAATAATACAATGTTTCCTTATCTTATTCATCACTTTCTCGAAACTCACGCGCGGGCCACGCCCGAGCAATGGGCTTGTATTCATGGCGATGAAGTTGTAACTTATGGTGAAATGGAGCGCCAGGCCAATCGCGTCGCACATGCGTTGCGCGAGCTGGGCGTCCGTCGCGGGGATCGTGTAGCGCTGCTTATTGAAAATTCGAGCGCGTATATTGCGGCCTATTACGGCATTTTGAAATGCGGCGCGATAACGGTTGCGATTTACACCACGACGACGCCGAAGACGCTGGGTTATATTCTCAATGATTGTGCGGTACGCGTACTGCTCACGCAGACCAAGCATCTGACGTTGCTGGTGGAATTACGCGAGCAATTGCCGCAATTGCGCGCTGTCGCATTGTTAGAGACAACGGGCAACGCTGCCGAATCTGAAAATGAAGTTGCCGAAGAATGGCCGTGGCCAATTGTCAGCGCGCCGCAGATCGCGCAACAGCCGGATCAGCCGCTTAACCTCTCGATGATCGACTTGGAGCTTGCTTCGATCATTTACACCTCCGGTAGCACCGGCGATCCGCGCGGCGCCGTGCTCAATCATTTGAATATTGTCGCCAACACGCGCAGCATCGTCAGCTATCTCGGCTTGACCTCACAGGACCGCATCATGGTGGTGCTGCCGTTTCCTTATGTTTATGGCAAGTCGCTGCTCAATACGCATTTCGCCGTTGGCGGCACGGTGATCATCGACAACCGTTTTGTTTTCCCGAACGTGATTTTGAAAACGATGCAAGAACAAAGCGCCACTGGGTTCTCCGGCGTGCCATCGACGTATGCGATTCTACTCGGCAAATCCGCCGTGCGCAAGATGGAATTCCCAACGTTGCGCTATTTGACCCAAGCCGGTGGCGCCATGGCGCCGACGCTGATTCGCGAAGTAATGGAAGTTTTTCGCGGCAAAAAAGTTTTCATTATGTACGGCGCCACCGAAGCCTCGGCGCGGCTCTCTTATTTGCCGCCGGAAGATTTGCCGCGCAAAGTCGGCAGCATCGGCAAAGCGATTCCGAACGTGGAGCTGCGCTTGATCAAAGATGATGGGGAGGAGGCTCGCCCCGGCGAGGTTGGCGAGATTGTGGCGCGAGGAGCCAACATCATGCAAGGCTATTGGAATCAGCCCGAAGAGACAGCCGCCGTGCTCACACAGCATGGCTTTCACACCGGTGACCTTGGCCGCATGGATGAAGATGGCTTTTTCTACGTCGTCGGCCGTAAGCGTGATATGATCAAATCCGGCGGCAACCGCGTCAGCGCCAAAGAGATCGAAGAGATCATTCTCGAGCATCCCGACATTCTCGAGACCGCGGTGATTGGCATTCCTGATCAATTTATCGGTGAAGCCATTTGCGCGTACATTGTGCCGAAGAATGGCGTGCCGGTGCCACCGGAGGTGCTGATCGACCACTGTAAAGAGCGTTTGCCGGATTATAAAGTGCCACGCACTGTGATTATACGTGAAAGCTTGCCAAAGAATGCGTCGGGGAAAATTATGAAAGAGCAGTTGCGCAAAGGTTTGTAGTGGTGCCTTTAGCTTTACAAGCGGAATCTTTGCAAAAAAGCAAACAAAATTTCCGCCGAGAAACGCCGAAGGCACCGAGATTCACCGAAAAAATCTTTTTCGGCGACACTCGGTGATTTCGGCGAATAAATCTTTTCCTGTTTGGTTGCGGCTCGTCCGCGTTGGGTTTAGGCAACATGCAATTTTTTATACTTTGGATATTTTGCGCCTAAAGGCGGCTACTACGAACGAGAACTTGAAAGGTTTCGCATGAAAATAAAAATCGCCAATGTCGTCGGCGCGCGGCCGAATTTCATGAAAATCGCGCCGCTGGTCGATGAGATGAAAAAGCACGAAACGATCGAGCCGATTTTGGTACACACCGGCCAGCACTACGACGAAGTGATGTCCAAATTGTTTTTTGACGATCTCGGCCTGCCGAAGCCGGATATTTTTCTCGGCATCGGCTCCGCCGGCCACGGCGCGCAAACCGGCAAGATCATGATCGAATTTGAGCGCGTGCTGCAAGAGCACAAGCCGGATGTCGTCGTCGTTGTCGGCGACGTCAATTCGACGATTGCCTGCGGGTTGGTCGCAATCAAAATGGAAGTTCGGCTCGCACACGTCGAAGCCGGCTTGCGTTCCTACGACCGCACCATGCCGGAAGAGATCAACCGCGTGCTCACGGACCAGATTTCGGATTATCTCTTCACCACCGAGCGCAGCGCCCTGCGCAATTTGCTGCGCGAGGGCATCGATCAGGAGAAGGTGTTTTTCACCGGCAACGTGATGATCGATAGCTTGCTGAAGCATCGCGAGCGCGCGGAGAAGTCAAACATCATGCAAGATCTCGACGTATCGCCGCAGCACTACGGCTTGGTGACGCTGCACCGGCCGAGCAATGTGGACGCGCAAGAGAACCTCACCAAAATTCTCGACGCACTGATCACGGTGCAACAGGATTTGCCGTTGATCTTTCCGGTGCACCCGCGCACGCGCAAGATGCTGCAGGTTTTCGGCCTCGAAGAGAAAGTGCAACAGGCGGACAGCCTCAAGCTCACTGATCCGCTCGGCTATCTTGATTTTCTCAAATTGATGGCGCACGCGAAATTGGTGCTGACCGATAGCGGCGGCATTCAAGAAGAAACCACCGTGCTCGGCGTGCCTTGCATTACGATGCGCGAAAGCACCGAGCGGCCCATCACCGTGGAAGTCGGCACCAACATCGTGATCGGCAATTCGCCGGATCGCATCGTCGAAGAGAGCAACGGCATCCTCGCCGGTCACGGCAAAAAAGGGAAGCTGCCGGAATTATGGGACGGGCACGCCGCCGAGCGCATCGTAAGTATTTTGTTAGAGAAAGAAACAAGATTGGAAAAATAATTTGCAACGAAAAGGGAACCGCAACGAAAAAAGCTTTGAAAGACTATGCTCTTGAGTAAACTCAATCCAAAATTGTTGCAAATGGCTTTTTTGCTATTGCTCGCCATCTTTTGTACGGTTGCCTGCGCGCAAGAGCGCGAGGAAGGTGACGAAGACGAAACGGCACAGGCGGAAAAAAAAGATTCCGAGGCTGCGAAGCAGGCCCGCAAGGGTGAGCGCAAAAGCCGCAAGGAGAAGAAAGGCGGCAAAACCCAACTGCCGCCTCCGCCGGCGACGCCCGCCGAATTTGAATTTTTCGACGGTGCCACCTTTTCGCGGAAAGTCAATCTCAGCCTCAAAAATGTGTTGTGTTTTGCGAGCGAGCGTCGCCCGCTGGCGATGCTTTGGCAGGAGGGAAGCGCCGCGACCGCTAATTCGACCGTCAAACTTTCCGCTCGTGAATTGCAAGTCATCTTCGGTCGAACCGTTGACGCCGCGCAGGTGAGCGTGCTCAACGCCGGCGGTCAAATGCTATCGCGGGGGACGGCAACGCAAGTTGCTTTCAACCTCGGCCGCAAGCCGGTTTACTTGCTTGTCGAAGCCAAGCCTTCACGCCTGAAAGCTTCGGAAATCGCTATCGAAGAAATCCCCACCACCTTTAGCGAAAGCCTTGCTGAGGTGCGTGTCTATCCCGATCCGAAGCGCGACAAAGGCTCCCGCACCATTGTTTTCGCCAACCTGACTCAGCAAGTCACCATTCAAATTCTCGACGGCGAGAAGATCGTTTTCGAGATGGCCAATCCCGGCGCGCCGGTTTGGAAGTGGGATGGATTCGGCCAAAACCGTCAGCCTTTGCCGGACGGCAGGTATCAATATCGCATTTTGTCCACAGGCGGCAGCGCCAGCGGTGTTTTGGAGCTAAAATAACCCAACGTGGACAAACTACAACCAAAAAGATTATCGCTCACGGAATGGAACTCTCACGGAATTTTTTCATTGATTTTATTTTCGTGAGAGTTCATTTCCGTGAGCTAAAAATTTTTACTTTTTTGCAATGATGAATTTTAATGGAGTAATGCACCAGCTTGCAATTCCTGCCTTAGCGCTGTCACTTTTTAGCTACAATATTAACTTTATTTCATCACAAATATATTTCATCCATTTTTGTGTTTTTCGATTACGTCCACGTAATTCATTGTTAGATTTTGTGTCAAATCTCTGCCCCACTTTTTTGCCCGCCGCTGGCGATCGCCCGCCAATATTTGCCTAAGAATCAACACCCTAAAGCCTTTGCCAATACAAAGCCGGATGCCACAGCTTGCATTTTAAGAACGGCATTAGTTTTGCAAAAAGAAAACTCCGTTAAGCTGATTTGAGGACATTATAACTTTAGGACTTTTGAGGCATACGAAAATGATCAACATCGGCGGCCGCCATTTCTATGGCCCGTTTTCACTGAATGAATGGGTTCCCCCGACGGAGAGCGGGGTTTATGCGGTTCTCACCGGAACCGGCGTGATGCTGAATTTGGACGAGTTGTTGTATATTGGAATCTCGCGCAATTTTTCCGACGGCAGAATCGGCCCCATGCACTATGCGCATCGCTCGTGGCTGGAAAATTCCGAGCCGCACGGCAATCTTTTTGTGGCGGTCTATCCCATGCCATACTCGAGCGAGCTGCTGCTGGCGCTCGAAGAAGAGAAGCTCGTTAAATTGATGAACCCGGTTTGCAATCAACTGCACTCGCCGATCATGCGAGCGCTGTTTCGGTAACGTTTGTAGTAACGCCTTCAGGCGTAAGATGCGAAATCATGCAAGATCATTTTGCAATTTAAAGTTCTTATGAAATTCCAGGGTGAATGCCTAAAGGCACAACTACGAACGATGAAGGCCAAGCTTCTTACAATTTGCACATGCTCGCTGATAACATTTGCATTGGCGACTCAACTCTTCGCCGGCTCATTTACCGCAAAGCCGGGCGACAACTTGAGCGCCAAGCTCGCAGCTTTGCAGCCGGGCGATACGCTGTTGCTGCACGGCGGATCGTATAATGAAGGCCTGGCATTGCCACGCAGCGGCAGCGCCGGAAAGCTGCTCACCATCCGCGCTTATCCGGGCGAGAAACCGATGATCTCCACAGGCAGCGCCGTATTGAGCCTCAATAAAGATTACTGGCTGATCGAAGGAATCGTTTTCGATCATCAGAAAAACGCGAGCGACGCCGTGCCGGTCAGCGGCAGCAACAATATCATTCGTCGCTGCGAGTTTCGCAACGGGCAGCGCGACTGTTTTGACGGCAAAGGCAGCAGCCGCAACAACGTCATCGAAGATTGCGTCATTCGCGATTTTGTTTGGAAAACGGGCAGCGATGCGCACGGCGTCGTGCTGAATCCGGGCGCGCGCGATTGGATCATACGCAATAACACCATTTATAATTGCGGCGGTGATGGCGTCCAGCTTTATGCCGATGACTCGACGCCGGTCGCCGGCTACTCGAAAAACATCATCATTTCTGGAAATATTTTTTACACCACGCTCGGCAGCGGCAGCGAGAACGCGCTGGATTTCAAGGGCGTCGATAGCTGTCTCGTCGAGGCCAACGAGATGTATGGCTTTGCCGACAAGGCGTGGGTGGTGCAGAAGGGCTGCCGCAACATCACGGGCCGATTCAATATCATTCACGACAGCCAGCGCGGCATGGAGTTTCGCGGCGAGGGCGGCAAAACGCCAGAGAATATCCGCCTGTTCAAAAATATTTTGTATAATATTCAAGATTATTACGCCGTGAAATTCGACGGCGTGGCCAACGTCGAGATGGCGAACAACACCATCGCCAATATCAACGCGACGTGCCTGCGCATCGAAGGCAGTGGCGTGCAAGGCGGCTATTTCCGCAATAATCTGATTTACCAGGCCGAAGCGCCGAGCCTCTCCGGAACCTTCGACTGCCAATTCGATCACAACGGATGGTTTCAAACTCCGGCAAAAGATTTGAGCGGAAGCGGCGACCGCAGCGGCGAAGATCCTCGCTTCAACAGCGCAACCAAATTTGATTTCACGCTGCAGGCGAACAGCCCGGCCATCGACGCCGGCGTGAATGTTGGATTTTCTTTCAAAGGCACAGCGCCGGATTTTGGCGCGCAGGAGTTTGGCGAGGCCCCTTTGTCGGTCGATGAGGGAACGCCAGGCGCTGTGCTGCCGGAGCGGTTTGATTTATTGCAAAGTTACCCTAATCCTTTTTATCTCTCCGATCCCCACGGCAATGCCACCGCTCGCATCGAATTTGCGGTCGGTGAAAACGCTGCGGTGCGGTTGGAGATTTTGAATATACTAGGACAGCACGTCCGCACACTTTGGGAAGGGGAAATATCAGCCGGGCGGCATGCGGTGGTTTGGGATGGGCGCGACAAGACTGGTGTGGTGGTGGCCTCCGGAGTCTATGTCTATTGCCTTGCAGGGATAGCGCAGACTTCAACGAGACGCGCCACGATGGCAACGGCGCGTCCGACAAGGGCAACCGCCCGGCTGCTTTTTTTGCAACGGTAAAAATTTTTAAATTGCAACGAAAAGAGAACCGCAACGAAAGGATTTAAACACGAGTTGCGCCATCGTTGCTGTCTATAGTCTTCCATGAAAAATCAAATGAGGTGGAGCGTGAGCAACGTTTTAGATCGACATCGTTTGATCGTATATGCCATGAATGCCGCTTTAGCGGCATTGCATTTTTTAGCCCCTGGCCTTCAGGCCGGGGCGACTGGGGCGGCAGAGTCAACCCTCACCCCAATCCTCATTATCGACGCCGAGTCCAGCGGCGCGCCGTTCGGCACGTTGGATAGCTGCGTGCTCGATTCTTCCGGCAATCTGCTCGTTACCGACAAGCGCCGCATGGTGATTCACGTGCTCAATCCCATCACCGGAAAACTGATTCGCACCATCGGTGCAGAAGGCAGCGGCAAGCTGCAATTCGATCAACCCAACGGCATCGCCATTGACGATCAAGGCCGTATCTTTATTACTGAGCAGACCAACAAGCGCGTGCAGGTGCTCAATCGCGACTACACGTTCGCCGGCTTCTTTGGTGTGCCTGGCACGGGCACGGGCCAATTCGAAAAGCCGATGGGCATTGCCGCCGATGCCACCGGACGGATTTACGTCACCGATGAAAATCTCAGCAAAGTCGTCGTCTTTGATCGCGTCGCCGGCAGCAACCCACCGCAGTGGCAATTCAAATTTGAATTTGCCCACACCGGCGTTGGCCAGATCGATGGCACGGAGTCCATCGCCATCGACCGCGCGCGTCAGCGTATTTATCTGAGCGACGAGGGCCAACGCCACGTCAAAGTCTACAATTTGCAAGGCGCTTTCCTGCAAAGTTTTGGCAGCAGCGGTAACGGCCTCGGCCAATTCTCGCCGAGCGGACAGCCGGAAGGCGTCGCCATCGACGAGAACCACTACATTTATGTAAATGACGAAGGCGGCTTGCGCATCAACGTTTATCGTCCGGATTTTACTCCTGTCGCCGCTATCCAAAGCACAAGCCCCTTTCAAAGCGCCGACGGCTTGCATCTCAGCGAAAAGCTCGACCGCTTTTTCATCGTCGATCAGGGCAACGATTTCGTGCAGGTGTTCGATCTCAACAAAATGAAAGCGCTGTTCGCCACCGGCGTCGACGGGAATATACGTGGAAACTTGCCGGCGAATTTTCATCTTTCACAAAACTATCCCAATCCCTTTCACCTCGCGCACGCGCCAACCACACGCATCGAGGTCAATCTTCCCGCCAATATTGCTACTACGCGTGATCTCCGTTTGGAAATTTTTGATCTGCTCGGTCGCCGCGTTCGGACATACTCGCTTTCGGCTCGCGGCCTCACCGCCATCGAATGGGATGGCAAAAACGAAAACGGTATTCTCGTTCCCGCTGGAGTTTATGAGTATCGCTTGATAAACGGCAACGTGACAAGCAGCCGTCTTTTGGTTGTGCTGCATTGAGTGATGTCCCCCTTTACCCTCCGCTTTTCACGCCCACCCGATGTTCAATTTCATTCCGCTTGACAAAGTAGAAAAAAATTGCTATTATGGCCGTGGTGTAATTGGCTCGTAGTTGCGCCCTCCGGGCGTAGCCTTTAGACGTCCAGTCTTTCTCTGATGAAGATGTTTCAACAGATAGCACATTTTTATTGATTCCAAGCCTTGTATGCCTAAAGGCATCACTACAAACTTTTGATTTCACCCCCTCTGTTTTGTCATCATGAAAATCACCTCAACTTTGATTTTGCTCCTTTTCGTTTGTGCAGCGATCACGGGGCATACGCAAGAGCCGGTGTTGTTGCCGGATAAAGTTGCTATCAATATCGCTGCTCCGGCAGCGGCATCACTTAGTTCCGGAAATGCTGTTGTCGTAGTGCAAGTGAATGACACTCTCGGCGGCGGCGAGAATCGCTACAAAGGGCTTTTTAATATTGGTACTGCCGACAACCGGCCGCTGCTTTATCTTTTCCCGCAAAATCGCTATTCGTCACACTTCAATATACGCACTGACGGCAATGCGGTTTATAGCAATGACCCTGACCGTGTTACCGGCGCGCAAAATTTGCCGTTACTTTTAGATCCAAAGAAATTATCTGACGGCACCATTACTTGTTCCTACCGAGTTGGTAATATCACAGTCGAGCAAAGGGTGAAGCCGGAACAATACACGCCTAACACCGGCGCTATTCTCATAAAATACGTTATCACCAATAACGATATATCGACTCGTCAGGTGGGCTTGCTGCTGTTTTTGGATACTTTTGTCGGGGTCGATTTTGCGCGGGTTGCAACGCGCTTTGACTATAGCCGCATCGAGCGAGATTATTCCCCCCCTCTGATTCCAGATTATTTTCAGGCGTTTGAAAGCGACAATCCCGCTTTGCCGGGATTGGTCGCGCAGGGAACGCTGGTTGGCCGCGAAGCGATTCGTCCTGACCTGGTGATCATCGGCGATGTGTTTACCTTGCGCCGGGTACAATGGGATTATACGTTGACAAACCCATTTTATAACGACAGCGGTGTCATCTTGCGCTGGAATGAGAGACGTTTGGCTCCAGGTGATAGCCTCGTCATTGTAACCTATTATGGGCGAGGTGATGTTAGTACTTCTCCCGTTGGTTCCCTTGTTTTAAACGTCACGTCACCGAATCGTTTGGAAGCAGTCGCTGGACAACTCACGCCGAACCCGTTTGATATCAACTTGATTGTTTTGAACCGGGGTTCTGTAACTGCGACTGGAATACAAGCCACTTTGAATTTACCGCAAGGTTTGACGCTCGTCAGCGGAGATTTTGCCACCAAGGCGATGGCCGATTTACCCCGTGACCAAGTTGGCACTGCTTCATGGAAAGTTTTAGCGCAATGTCCGGCGGTCGATGATACACTCGAATTTAACGTTAATGTTGCCGCCTCTAATCTACCTGCAAATTCGGTATCTCGCGAGATCATACTTACCTCTTGTGCTGCTTCGCTCCCCAATTTTACTTTGACCGCCTCGCCGCCAAGCGACACCGTAGTGGCCGGACAAGCGGCAAGCTACACCGTTCGCCTGCAACCGAGCGGCGGTTTTGCGAGCAATGTGAGCCTTTCGCTTTTTCCAACAATTCCGGGTGTGGCCCCGCCGACCTTTACGCCAGTGAGCATAAATGCGGCTACGCCTTCGACGCTCACGTTGCAAACGACAACAAGCGTGGCGCCAGGAAGTTACAATTTCATCATTGCCGGCGCAGGAGGTGGGCTTACTCGTAGCGACACGGTGGCACTTGTCGTGCTTGCCGGGCCGGATGAAGTCGCGCCGTTCACGATCAATCATAACCCGGCGCGCGGCGCGAGAAACGTTCCGCTTGATACTGACATTATAGTTGAAGTGCGTGATGCTAATCCTGGCGTCGATTCAAGCCGGATAACGATCGCCGTTGCCGGCGTCACGATCAAACCGCAGATTGCCGGCGCACCACAAGCGTACACTTTGCGCTACAAACCGGCAACACCATTTCGCGACAACCAAACTGTACAAGTTCGCATCAACGCGCGCGATTTGGCGGCGCCGCCGAATGTCATGCCGGAAGACATTTATTCCTTCACCACGGTGCGCGATAGCTTGCCGCCGTTTACACTCGATCATTTTCCGGCGCGCAATGCGACGCAGGTTCCTATCGATACCAAGATCGAAATGCGGTTGCGCGATTTGCTCGCCGGTGTCGATCTCAATACAATCGTCATGCGCATCAATGGCGTGGCGGTGAATCCCGTTATGACCGGCGATTCTCGTGAGCATCTTCTCAGTTATCAACCGCCGGCGAATTTCCAGCTCAATGACACCGTTAGAATTCAAATCGAAGCGACGGATTTGGCTTCCACGCCGAATCGCACGATCGAGAATTATTTCTTCATTACAATCAGGGATGTGAATCCGCCCTTTACGATCAATCACAATCCGGCGCGAAACGCTACTAACGTTCCAACGAATTCGGCCATTGCTGTTGAAGTTCGCGATGATTTGGCCGGGGTGAGACTCAGTTCGATTGTGATGCGAGTCAACGGGCAAATCATCAATCCGATTGTTACCGGCGATCAATTTAGCTACCTGTTGAGCTATCCGTTGCCGCCGGAAATCACCCAAAACGACACGGTACGCGTGAGTATCGATGCGGCTGATTTGGCGGTGCCGCTTAATAAGATGCAAACGGATAGTTACTTTTTTCTGCTCGCCAAAGTCAAAGACAACAGCCCGCCCTTTGCCACCGGCCATCGCCCGGCGAAAGGGGCGACAAACGTGCCGCTCGATACCGATATTCGGATTGAGGTGCGCGATGAATTGGCTGGCGTTGAGCGCAATTCGCTCACGGTGCAAGTTGATGGTCAACTCGTACAGCCAACGATCACGCCGATTCCACCGGGTTTTCTGCTGCAATACAAACCGGCGCAAAATTTTCGGTACAATGCCGCCGTGCAGGTTGTGGTGCGCGCCCGTGATTTGGCGCAACCCGCTAATGTCATGACTCCGGACACGTTGCGTTTCTCAACCATTCGCGATGTCGAGCCGCCGTTTACCACCGATCATCAGCCGGCGAAAGGCTCGGCAAATGCCTCGCCCAACACCAACATTGCGCTTCACGTGCGCGATCTCGTTGCCGGGGTTGATCTCTCTGCAATCGTCATGACCGTGAATGGGTCAACGGTTTCACCGGCAATAACCGGCGTTTTGCCAGATTACAAAGTCGAATATGATCCGCCTGGAAATTTTGCGCCGGGAGATACGGTAAGCGTGAGCATCGCCGCGCAAGATCTGTCGTTCCCGCCGAACGTGATGGCGCGCGAAACCTACGCGTTTGTCATCGGACAAGAGCTGCCGGACCTTGCGGTGACGAGCCTCCGGCCGGTGGGTACATTCTTCGTCGGCTTGCGGGGAGAAGTAATCGGCGAGATCGCCAATGCTGGCAGCGTTGATGCCAGCCGTGATTTTAGCGTGCAGTTTCGCGTTGATGGCGGCACGCCAAAAGACACGACGTTCAACAGATTGGCCGCTGGCGTGCGCGCGACGTTGCGCCTGCCGATACGTTTCCAAACCACCGGCACGCATGAAGTGGAATTGGTGGTTGACGCCGGCGACAAAATTCGTGAAGTGACCGAAGCTAACAATAGCCAAAAACTCGTCGTACAAATTTCGCAATCCCCGGCACTCGCCAGCCGTTTGATTGCCCGGCCGAATCCGTTCACGCCCAACAATGATGGCTACAACGATCAAATTGAATTTGATTATGCCGGCTTGAGCTTGCAAAACCCGAGCTTGCAAATTTTTGATGCCAACGGCATTCCGGTTTGGAGCAGCCACAACGGCGCCGGCGGCCGATTCATCTGGAACGGCCGCGACGACCGCGGGCGTGAAGTGTTGCCGGGAGTTTATCTTTATTCCGTGCGCGATCGGGGAAACAACGTCGCGAGCGGGTATGTGGTGGTGGCGAGGTGAGGTCAATCTGTAACACCTCAGTCACGGGTGGAAGAACGCCGTCCGGACGATCCACCTGTACTGAGGCATTACGTCAATCTCTGAATTTTAGTTGAATTTTTGTTGGAATTACATTAGATTATTTACAGTCTCAATTTGATTCTCACAAAGATAGCGAACTCCGTCGCATTAAACGCGTAATTTTTAGGAGCAAAAAGATATGGAGACTATAACCATTCCGAAAAAGGAATATGAACTTTTAAAAGAGGCTCATGCGTTATTGCATGACGCGGAGTTCATCCGTAAATTGAATCGTCTCGCCGAATTGCTGTTGGCTGAAAAATGGGGGATTGTGATGCCTGAAGAAACAAGCGATTTGGCTGAAGCGAGCATCGATAACATTACCGAGTGGAAAACAGAAAGGAGTGTTTGGGATGACTTATAAACAAGGGGAGATTGTGCTCGTCCCCTTTCCGTATTCCGATCTTTCTGGTTCCAAGAAACGACCAGTGCTTGTCGTCTCCAATAACGTTTATAATACTGCATTTCCTGACATTGTGGTTGCTGTTATTACTTCAAAAACCACGAAACCGGACGCCTATTCGCTCGCTTTAGAAAGCGAGGATCTTGATGTTGGTCAACTTCCGGAACTGAGCATGATTCGCGCTCATAAACTGTTTACGATAGCGCAGTCGCGGATTTTGAAAAGATTTAGCAGCTTGGGCGAGACTAAATTGCGCCAAACGCTTTTGATCATGCAGCAACTGTTTGATCATCCGTCGCTCCACTCAACAACAAAGTCCCCCCAGCCTGAAAAGATATAATTAAAAAACCCTGCTTCTGCAGGCACTCACAGCACGTTTGACGGCTAGACCAAATCCATTTAGGTCCAATGACGACGGCTACACCCATTTTCCCAATTTTTTCCAAATCCCAGCTTGACTTTTTCATAAGAATTGTGTATTTTGCTACGTTCTGCGACAAAAGGTAGTGAGGTTTCTCCGCAAAGTTGTGTCTGTTGCTGTATCAAAAAAATGTGTGTACAGCTTTTCGTTTTGTTGTGAAGGGTAATACCGATATTTGCCCTCCTCTTTCCGTCCTTGAAAAATAACAAACACTGTTGCCGAAAACTTTGGAGATTGGCAACCATGAAACTAGGACCCCGGTTTCAATTCGACGTTTGGGCTCCTCGCAACGAGGAAACCACAAAAATGTCTGACTGCGCCTATTGCCACGAATGGTACGACCGGCCGCAAACCAGCATAGCCGGTTTTTTTGAGGCGGCCACGATGGTCATCGCACTTTTGTCATTGGCCTTGAGCACGAACGATCTGCTCGGCCAAATTTCCGCGCCTTTCACCCTTGATCCGAAAAAATCTATTACCCAATATAGCCACGATATTTGGCAATATGATCAGGGGCTGCCGCAGAGCGCCATCCAGGCGCTCGTCCAAACTCCGGAGGGCTACATCTGGATTGGATTCGAAGAAGGCCTCGCGCGCTTCGACGGCGTGCAATTCACGTTGTTTCACAAGGGCAATACACCGGAAATCAGTTACAATAATATTTTTACCCTGATCGTGGCCGGTGATAGCAGCCTTTGGCTTGGCACCAACGGCGGCGGGTTGATTCGCCTGAAAGCGGGAAAATTTACCGCATACACAACCAAAGAGGGCTTGTCGAATGATATCGTTCGCACCATCCACGAAGACCGGCAAGGAAATCTTTGGATCGGCACCAATAGCGGCTTGAATTGCCTCAAAAACGGAACGTTCACCGTTTACACGACCAAAGACGGCCTGCCCAATGACGCGGTGCTGTCAGTGTATCAAGACCGCCAAAGCAATCTTTGGATCGGCACCAATGGCGGCGGCCTGGCCTGCATGAAAGACGGGCAATTCACGCATTATACCTCCCAAGCAGATTTGGCGAGCGACGTCGTAACAGCCATCCATGAAGACAACGCGGGTAATCTTTGGATTGGAACCCATGGTGGACTGCACCGCCGGAGCAATGACAAGTTCGCGCTTTATTCGACGAAAGAGGGCTTGGCGAATAATTTTGTAAGAGCAATCTATGAAGACCGCGCCGGAAGCCTGTGGATTGGCACCAACGGCGGCGGGCTGAATCGCCTATATAATGGAAGATTTGAAACTTTTGCCACTAAAGACGGCTTCTCGAACGACTTCGTCAGGGCAATTTGCGAAGACAAAGAAGGCAGTCTATGGATTGGCACCTATGGCGGCGGGCTGAACCGTTTGCGCGACGGCAAGTTTACCAATTATTCCACGAGCCATGGTTTGTCAAACAACATGGTGTGGTCCATCTATGAAGACAAAAGCAGTAATCTTTGGTTTGGGACGGATCGCGGGCTGAATCGCCTTAAGGATGGGGAAATTACCGTTTACTCCACGCGAGAGGGAATACCGGCTCACGTGATCACCGCGCTCCACGAAGACCGCGCTGGGAATCTTTGGGTTGGTACCGAAGGGGGCGGATTGGTCCGGAAGCGCGATGCCGCCTTTACGATCTACACCACCCAAAACGGCTTGTCGAACAATTTTGTGAGATTCATTCACGAAGATAGAAACGGCGATCTCTGGATCGGCACGGATGCCGGTTTGAATCATTTTGAAGATGGAAGATTTAAAGCATACACCAAGGCGGACGGGCTTTCCAACAACGAGCTGACGTGCGTTTACGAAGATAGAGCCGGGAACATTTGGATCGGCACCAGAACCGGCGGGCTGAATCGATTCAAAGGCGGAAAGTTTGCCGTTTACACCTCCGCGAACGGCCTGGCGAGTGATTTGGTTAGATGCCTCTATGAAGACGACGAGGGCAACCTCTGGATCGGCACGAACGGCGGCGGTTTGAGCCGCTATAAAGATGGAAAATTTTTCTCCTTTACTACGAAAGAAGGTCTGTTTGATGACGTGGCGTTTCAAATTCTCGAGGACGGCCGGGGCAACTTCTGGATGAATTGCAACCGGGGCATTTTCCGCGTCAACAAACAGGATCTGGAAGATTTGGCACGGGGTAAAATCAAAGCCGTCACTTCGGTGGCTTATGGCAAAGCCGACGGCATGAAGACCAACGAGTGCAACGGCGGGTTGGGGCAACCATCGACGTGGAAAACGCGAGACGGGAAATTATGGTTTTCGACCATTGCCGGAGCGGCCATGATCGATCCCAATCACATCAAGCTCAATATGTTGCCGCCGCCGGTGCTCGTGGAGCGGATCGTCGTCGACAATCATCCGGTTCAAACCGAACGGAGACCCAAGCTGCCGGCCGGCAGCAAAAATCTGGAATTTCATTATACCGGCTTGAGCTTTTTGGCGCCGCAAAAAGTCCAATTCAAATATAAATTAGAAGGCTACGATGAAGAGTGGGTGGAGGCCGGCGCGCGGCGGGTGGCCTATTACACGAATATCTCGCCGGGTGACTACACCTTTCGGGTCATCGCCTGCAACAACGACGGCGTGTGGAATGAAATCGGCGCGGCGACGGCATTTTATTTAAACCCCTTTTTCTATCAAACCAAATTATTCTATTTTCTTTGCCTCGTCGCTTTTGTTTTAACCGGCGTCAGCGCCTATCGCTATCGCGCGCGGCAGATTCGGAGCCGGGAAGCGCGTGAGGCCTTGCGCCAAGCCAACGAAGCGCTGGAGACACGGGTGCAAGAGCGCACCACCGACTTGATACGAGCTAACGAGTCCTTGCGCCAAAGCGAAGAGCAATTTCGCCGGCTCAACGAGAAATTGGAACTGCGCGTGCTCGAGCGTACTGCCGAGCTGCGCGCCACCAACGTTGTCTTGGAGCGCGAGATCGTCGAGCGCAAACGGGCGCAGGAAGAGTTGCAGTATCGCGTCGAGCTTGAGCAGCTCGTTGCCACCATTTCCACCCAATTCATTAATTTGCCTCTCGCACGGATTGACGACGCCATTAACCGGGCATTGAAAAAACTCGGGGAGATTACCGGCGTCGACCGCAGCTATGTCTTTCAGATTCACGACGACGGCAAAATAATGGACAACACCCACGAATGGTGCGCCGAGGGTATCCAGCCGCAAATCCAATTTCTGCAAGCGCAGGAGATCGCCCTATTGCCGTGGGCCGCCAAGAAAATGGCCCGCCACGAAATCTTGAACGTCCCGCACCTCAGCGAGCTGCCGGCGGAAGCGAGCGCTGAAAAAACCATATTTGAAGCGCAAGGCATCCAATCGGTCATGAATATTCCGATGGTCTACGGCGAAACGCTCATCGGCCTGATCGGCTTCGACGCCGTGCGCAATGAGCGAACCTGGACGAACGAGCTGGTCTCCTCGCTCAAGATCGTCGGCGAAATTTTTGCCAATGCGCTGGAGCGCAAGCGCGCCGAGAAAGCGCTGCGGGAGAGCGAAGAGCGCTTCATCCAGCTTGCCGAAAACATCAACGAAGTCTTGTGGATGGAGTCCGTCGACGCCAATCGTTTGATTTACGTCAGCCCCGTTTACGAAAAAGTTTGGGGACGCAGCCGTGAAAGCCTGTTCGCGCAGCCGAGCGCTTTCATTGACTATATACATCCGGACGATCGCGAGAGCTTCAAAGCCCATTTGGGATTGCAACGCCGGGGACAAATCTCCGAGATGGAATATCGCATCACCCTTCCGGATGGTTCGGTGCGTTGGATCTGGGACCGCGGCTTTCCGATTCGAAACGGCGACGGCCACGTTTATCGCAGCGCCGGCATTTCGGAAGACATCACCGCGCGCAAACAGGCGGAAGAGAAGCTTCGCGAGTACACCGACAATCTGGAGAAACTGGTGGATGAGCGCGCCGCCCGCATCCAAGAACTGGAGCGGCAACGCTCCGAAAGCGAGAAGCTGGCGACCACCGGACGCATGGCGGCGCGCATCGCGCACGAAATCAACAACCCGCTGGCCGGCATCAAGAACTCATTTCTGCTGCTCAAAGACGCCATTCCCAGCACGCACCGGCATTACGAATACGTCGGCCGCATCGAAAGAGAGATCGATCGCATCGCGCGCATCATTCGCCAGATGTTCGATCTCTACCGGCAGGAACAAGACGAGGTGCGCCGGTTCCGCGCCGACAACGCCATTCACGACGTCATCGCGCTGCTGGAACCGAGCTTTCGCGAGCACGGTCTGACGTGCGAGATCGATGCCGAAAAAGCCGCGGCAGTCGTGGCGCTGCCCGAAGGCTTGTTGCGGCAAGTTTTGTATAACGTCATTCAAAACGCGGTGGAAGCCTCGCCCGCGGGCGGCGGCGTCAAAGTTGCCGCCGCCATCGCCGACAATGTGATAAACATCAGCATTGCCGACCAGGGACCGGGCATTTCGGAGGAAGCACGCAGCCGGATTTTCGAGCCGTTCTTTACGACCAAGAGCAAGCTGCCCACCGGCGGGTTGGGCTTGGGGCTTTCGGTTTCCAAAAGCCTGGTGGAGTCGATGCACGGCGCGCTGACTTTCGAAACTCAAGCCGGCGCCGGCACCATCTTCAAAATTATGCTGCCGATCGGGAATGACCCATGATAAAATTTGCATGGAGTCCAGCCTTTAGGCTGCAGATTGCAGGCGGAAGCCTGTACTCCAAAATAATTTCAAGGAGAAAGACGAAATGCCTGAATCAGGCCGAATTTTATTTGCCGACGACGAAGAGACTTTCCTGCACTCCACGTGCGACCTTTTGCGCCGCGAGGGCTACACTTGCGATAGCGTCCCCGACGCCGCCACCGCGATCAAAAAGTTGCGCGAGCAGGATTATGACTTGCTGATTTCCGACATCAAGATGCCGGGCAATGCCGAGTTGGAGTTCATTCAAGAGCTTCCCAAAATCGCCGAAGGTATGCCGGTTATTCTCGTGACGGGTTATCCGTCCATTTACACCGCGATCAAATCGATTCAACTGCCGGTCATGGCTTACTTGCCGAAGCCGGTCGATTTTGGCGAGTTGCTCAACCAAGTGCGGAAAGGTGTCGAACGCCGTCACGCCAATCGCGCCGTTCACAGCACGCGCGAGCGCATGCAGACCTGGCGTCAAGAATTGGATCGCCTGCAACAGAATATCAATACCACCGCCGGGGAGGCGCCGGCCGCGCCGATCGAGGCCTTTCTCGCGCTCACGTTTCGCAACCTGGCGGGTTGCCTCACGGATTTGAATAATCTGACCAAAGCTTTGGCGATGCCAAAGCACGGCGAAGCCGAAGTTTGCCAGCTTTTTAACTGCCCGCGATTCAATACACTCAACGCCGCCGTGGTCGAAACTATCGAAATTTTGGAGAAAACCAAAAACGCCTTCAAATCCAAAGAACTGGGTGATTTGCGGAAAAAGCTCGAGAGGCTCGTCAAAAACGAAACCCAAATAAAAAATTGAATTAGTGTTTTGGATGATGTGGTAGCCTTGTCGGGTAGGCTGTGCCTGCACGTGGCTGTTGAGGGCATGAGGCCTGCAAGTCGAAGGCAAAGCGCGACCCCTCGCTTAACAAAGCGAGGGGTTCGCCGATTATTCGGCGTGCAACGCTTTAGCGTTGCGGTTATGAGCAAAAACAACCTCGGAGTCAAACGCTTTAGCGTTTGTTGTTTCCAACACGTCGCCGCGCGACGATAAATCGTCGCACTCCGAATTGTCATTTAAAAATACAAGCAATGCTAAAGCAATGCACTCCGTTTAAAATCATCAAAATTATTTTTCAACTCCAAATCATCCGGCAACTTCTCACCGAACTTTAGCCGATCTTCCTCACCTCTACTGGCTCGGGTAAAGCTGGACCAGAGATAATCTTGCGGCCGTGCTGCGACACCGTGTTTAACCGCATTCCAATAAATATAAGCTAGTCGGGTTTCAAAATCATAATCCCCACGAATGCAGGTATCCCAATAATTCCACCAAACCTGACGGCCCGGTGCGCCATCCAGCCGATTCAACAACGTCGCACTCCCACCGTGGATCCGTCCAATAATGGTGGGCATATCTTTGGCAAGCTTGGCTTTCGCCATCAAATGATAGTGATTGCCAAGGATAATCCAAGCATCAAGATGCCACTGAAAATGCGAGAACCATTTTTCCATCGCTGCGCGCACGATTTCTTTGTGCGCGTCATCGTGAAGAATGAGCCGTTTGTCCAGCATGCCGCCCGTAATAAAATAAATGGCGCCGTCAACGAAGAGATGCGGCGGATTGTGAAGATATTTTTTAAATTCCATAATTCCTCCCGGAGTGCAATGCTTTAGGATTGCGATTATGAAAAAAACAATTTCGGAGTCAAACGCTTTAGCGTTTGCTTCCCTTGCCGGTACAGCACAGCGACGGTTTACCGTCGCTCCCTTCTTTTACGAATAGCACGTGCAATGCTAAAGCATTGCACGCCTTTATCCCACGCGAATCGCCACCATCTGAATATTCGTCATCTCCTCGATGGCAAAACGCAGCCCCTCCCGCCCCAAACCGCTTTGACGATTGCCGCCGTACGGCATGTGATCGGCGCGAAAATTCGGCGTGTCGTTAATGATCACGCCGCCGAAATTCAGCCGCTGCACCGCCCGCAGAACATGATTGAGGTCGCGGGTAAAAACCGACGCCTGCAAGCCGTATTCAGTTTTGTCCGCCAACCGCAGCGCCTCCTCGAAATCGTCGTAAGGAATCACCGAGGCCACCGGCGCAAAGACTTCGTCGGCAACCACCTTCATTTCAGGTTTCACATTGGTCAGCACCGTCGGCCAATACACCGGGCCTTCGCGCCGGCCCCCAGTCAGAATTTTTGCGCCGCCCGCGGCCGCTTCTTGCACCCAGCTTTCAATACGCTCGGCCTCGCGCCAATCGATCATCGGCCCGACGTCGACTTTTTCGTCGAGTGGATCACCCACCACCAACGCCTCGCTCGCTCTCACAAATTTTTCCGTAAACGCTTCGTGAATTTTGCGATCGCCGTAAATGCGTTGCACCGAAATACAAACCTGGCCGGAATTGTAGAACGCGCCGACCGCACAACGCTTCGCCACCAATTCGAGATCAGCGTCCGGCGCGATAATCACCGGCGAAGTGTTTCCCAATTCCAAAGTGACTTTTTTGATGCCGGCGCGGGAGAGAATTTGCCGCCCGACGGCGGGACTTCCGGTGAAGGTGATTTTCGCGACCCGCGGATCGGTCACCAGCCAATCGCCCACCGTGCTGCCGCTGCCGTTGACGAGATTGACGCCGCCTTCCGGCACACCGGCCTCCTGCAAAATTTGACAGAGCAACACCGCCGTCAATGGCGTCGTATTGGCCGGTTTAAGAACGAGTGAGTTGCCCGCTGCAATCGCCGGCGCAACTTTGTGCGCGACGAGATTCAACGGAAAATTGAACGGCGTGATCGCGGCCACCACGCCAACCGGGCGCCGCACCCAAAATCCGAAGTAGCCTTCACCCGCCGGCACCGCATCCAGCGCAAAAGTTTCGCCGTGAATCCGTTTCGCTTCCTCCGCCGCAATCGAAAACGTGCTCACGGCGCGATCGGCTTCGATGCGCGCAAACTTCAGCGCTTTGCCGGCTTCCGCCGCAATCGTTTTGGCGATTTCTTCTTTGCGCTCGCGAATGAGATTGGCCGTGCGTTGCAAGATTTCCGCGCGACGATGCGCCGGCATCTCGGCCATCACCGGCGCAGCTTTCTCTGCGGCAGCAACCGCGCCGGCGACGTCTTCTTTTCGCGCTGTTGCTACTGTGCCAACGACTTCGCCATGGTATTTGTTTTTCACTTCGAGAGGCGGACCACCATCCACCCAGCGGCCGCCGATGAAGAGTTTGCTTTCGATCATGATATTAGCTCCATTTTTGAAATCACGAATGCCTGTTTGCTTATACAAAAATACTTGACAAATTACCCAATATGATTTATATTTTAAATACAAAGTTGAATGCGGCACGGGCTTATAACCCGCAGTGGACAACGTATTCAACTTTCAGGCCCGTCGTCAGACGGGTTTTTCTTTTTATCCGCAGGAAAAATCATTCCACTGCGAAATCATAACCGCCCACCACTTGTTTCATCAATTCCTTGTCGAGCAGCGACGTTTCTTCCAGATGCACCAGAAATGGGGCAACATCCTGACTCAATTGGGCGAAATCCAAACGTTCGATTCGTTTCACGAGTTTATGTTGGAGTTGTTCGCCATCGAGCTTTGTCGCTTTTGATTCGGTTTGACGGATCGCATTATTTAAGACTTTCAAATTAGGCCGAACCTTTTTGCCGAGATACCACATCAGATCATAAAAGTCCCGTCCCTTCGCGTACCGCCGAAAAAGGCACGCGTGCAGCTTCGTCGCGAATGACGACGGCAAGTCAAAATGAAGCAGAGGAAAAGTATAAAAATCTGCGAGCAGGGAAATTTCCGTCTTCCAGCCGGCCGGGGGATTCGTGTCAACCTCAATTCGAATTGGAAGCTTTTCACCGCGTTGCTGCGACAAACCGGCGTCATATAAAAGCTCGTGAAACCGGACGTAAAGATGGTGAACCGTCTTTTCTCCCTTCTTTTTTATATCAGCCGCCAGTGACAACTTTTCCAGGTAGCGCTCGATGTCGGCGACAAGCTGTGCAAAACTGTATGGCGCCGGTTTAACCAGGGAAAAGTCGAGATCCTCGGAAAAGCGCTGCAAGCCGTGCAGCAATCGCAAGGCGGTGCCGCCGGTAAACGCCAGCGCGGAACCGGAGGAGGATTCATGCAGAATTTTGAGCAAAACAACCTGCAGGAATTGCCGCAATCGATTAATATTCTCGTCGCGCGGCCGGTCCGGCGACACTTGCTTTAGAATGACGTCGCGCATGCGCTTTACGGGTAAAATAGACTTTAATAAACAATTGCACGATTTGCTGCAACTTCTTGGAGGCAAAACGGGAGGCGTATTCAACCAGGCGCCGGGGTTGTAAAATCTCTTGTCCGAGAAAACGATATGACTCAGAAAAAATGTCGGCGTCGGTTGGCGAGAATTGTGACAGGTTCAAGTAAAAAAAGTCCAGCAGCGCTTTTTCAGGCGCGGCCATGAAAACTTCAAATCCGCGCTCATCACGAATCGTGTCGAAACCAAAAAACAAGGACTCCTTCACGTGACGAAAGACGTAACTTCCCTCAGGCGAAACATACTGCAGAGGTTTCCCAGTCGTCACGCTGGTGACCTGATAAACCGCTTCCGGAATGAGGTGATAGTATGACAAAGCGCTTTCCAGACTGACATAAGAAGGAAAGACGAGCTGGTTGGCCAGAAAAAATCGCGAGGGATCCTTGGCCCGATCGTTCCGGTTGAGCAGATACAAGCCTCGTTTCAGTTGAACGATAAGTCCCTGTTTATTCCAGCGGCTCAACTGATTGCGCAAAACACGTTCATCCTCACCCAACCAATTGAGCAAACCGCCGGTAATGATCGGATAGTCCCGCACCTGATTTTTGAAAGTTTGGTATCTCATTCCCTTTACTCACCATTTTTGATGATTTAAGGGAATATAAGCAATTGGGGCGATTCTGGCAAGGCTTTTTTCGTTTCGACTCCCCTACGGGCGCAGCCTTTTCGTTGCAGACTTCAGGTAGAGGGTTCAACATGTATCCCATTGCCATGGCTTTGCTGCTCAACGCGGAATCAATCACGGGAAAAATCTCGGCGTGCGGCTCGCGTAGCGCCGATACTCGTCGCCAAACTTGGCTTCGATGTCGCGCTCTTCCCGCCGCGTCAGCCAAACGTAGGCGGCCATCAAAATCGGCCATAACACCAGTGTTGTTATCGTCGGCCAGTGCAGCAGCCATCCCAATGTGAAAAGAAAAATGCCGGTGTACTGCGGATGCCGGATAAAACGATAGATGCCGCTGGTCACGAGATCGGTAGCTTGATGAATTTTGCTCCAACCGAGCACGATCAACGCCAAGCCGAGCATGCTCAACCACGTGCCGATGATCGGGCCGGTGTGGCCGAGCATCCGGTGCGCCCATTCTCGCAAAGAGGGAATCTCCACCAACGGCGAAAACAGAAAAATCAACAACGGCCAGCCGAACATTTCCGTCATCAGCGCAATCACGAACGCGATGAACGCGCCCTTTGATCGCCACGTCCCTTCCGTCGCTTGCCGATAAGGCAGAAATGCGAGAAAGGCAACGGCGACGCAAAGATTCAGCGCGATCAAGCCGCCGCGGCCGAAGTGCGTTTCAATCCACCGCACCGTCGCCGGCGGGCCATGATGCGAGAACAGCTCGACGCCGTAAATCACCACGAAAACGGCGAGTGCGACAAAACCGATGCCGAGCAGTATTTTGTTTGATGGCATATTCCTAATTTAAAGCGTGAGACCTAAAACGTGAGGCGTAACACGTAAAATGAAATGCACAAATGGAAGAGAAGCGCCGGCCGGATTGCTCAAAACAGCGTCAAATCGATAAATCCTTCGCTCTGCTTTCCCGAATTTTTTTCCTTCACTTTGATGCTCAACCGAAAATCGCCGGAGCCGGCGCGCGCGAGATCGAGGGCGAGATATTCCATCGACGTCGTTGCACTCGCGTCGCGCTCCATCACGAGCGTCGTCGACGGTTTCCCGCCGCCGCCGAAAATGGAAAACACTTTCTTCGCGCCGCTTTTTTTCTCCTTGCGCAGCAGCGTCGTATACTCGACGACGAATGCGGTTTTGCCCTCGGCGTCCGGCGTGAGATTATACACCTCGAAATAAACATACACCGGCTTGGCGCGGGGAAATCGTTTGTAGGGATTGGGCAGAAGGCGAAGCCCGTGGCGCACGAAGAGATCGGCGTCGTTATCCGCGGCCGGCTCGATCGAAGACGCCAGCACGATACTGCTGATCGCCAATTGATCGTTGTCGAATTGCGGTATGCGCATGTCATCTTTCCAGCCGCCCACACGCTTGGTCGCCGGCTGTTGCACGAAAAAAGCCACGTGATAAGAATCCGGTTTCACCGCAAAATGATATTGCCCGACCAAAAACGGCGTTTGATTCGGATCGGCAATTTGGCGTTTGGTGATCTGGTCGTGCAGGCGATGCACGCGGTTCCACTGCAAATCGTGCAGCACCACGCCGTGCTCGGCGAGCACGTTGGTGCCCATCGCGCCGGCCTTCGCCAGATCATCGGTTGAAGGCAACGGCAAGGCGTAATACAAATCGAAATAGCTTTTGCCTTCCGGCGCTTTGAAAAAGGCGGGATAAGCAAAGGCATTGAGCGGCTGCACTTTTTTGTCCCACGAATGGCGGTCGGTGCGAAATCCGGTATCGACCGCTTCGCGGCTCTGCTGCGCCAAATCATCTTCGAGCGCCATCTGCTCGAGTGGATTGCCGCGCAGCAAACGCTCATAAGATGTGCCCCAAGTGATGCGATCCTCCAAAAATTGCGGATCGTTGATGTACGGCGTCAACCGCCAATTGTTGCCAACGGCATTCTCGTCCACGACGAAATGAAAAATCATCTCTCGTGAAGCCGTAGTGGGTTGATAGCGCCAGGATTCATTGCTGACCAACGCTTGGCCGGCCGTCACCGCCCGCTCGTCCGGCTCGCCGTGACGAATGTAAATCAGACCCTTGTCATTGAAGCGGTCGTTGAGAAAAAATGTCGGCGGAAATTTTTGCTGGTGCAGCTTGTCGGGATTGTTGAACCAGGTGCGAAAACCGTCAAAAACATAATGGCGCTCGGCATAGATCAACCGGCGGTAATGTTCGGCCAGCCGGACATTGTTATCAGCCGCCGGGGTCGGATCACGAAGCATGAACACGCGATGAAAGAAATCGACGTGATCACGAGCGGCAGCCAGTTGGCGAAATTGCCGCAGCTCCGGCTCGGTCACGATATATTTGACGTCCTCGAAAATAAGCTCCGCATCGAGACGGTTGCGAATGCCGTCCACCGCCTGCCAGAAAGCCTTCTCGGCGGCTTTGGCTTGCTTCTGCTGATGATAGAGCCGCGCCAAAGAAAGCTGCATGGGCGCCATACTGATGTTCGGCGTAGTCGCGAGCAATTGTCGAAAGACCGAATCCGCTTTAGGCAGCTTGCCGTCGCGGCGATAGACCTCGCCGACAAAGTAACGCGCCTGTTCCGAATTGCTTTTCTGCAACCACGCAATCGCTTCGTTGGCGCCGGTGTTGTCGAGATAATGATGATAGAAACGAAAAAGGCCGCGCTGCGATCCCACGTCATCCGGCTTCAGGCGAATTTGATCGTGGCCCATCGCAATGGCATCGGTGTAATCTTTTTTATATCGCAGCAATAGCGCATACTGATAAAGCGTATCATAAAAGGAAGAGTCGCGCGCCAGCACGCGTTTGAAGTATTTGGCAGCGTTATCCCAATCGAATTTGCGCATGATCAAAGCTTTCGGCACGCCACACTCGCGGTAACAAATCGCGCGGTGATAAAGCGCATCGATATTCTCCGGATCGTGCTCGAGCACCTTCTCGTACCAATCATTGGCTTCGCCCCAATCATTTTTGGCGAGATAAACCTGGCCGAGTCCGACCATCGCCGCGGTCAATTCGCGATCTTTTTTCAACGCCTTTTTGAAAAGCTGCTCCGCCTCTTTCAGCTTGTTCTCAGCGAGCAACGCCTTGCCCTGCGCAACGAGCCGCCAAGCCGTGGAATCCGCCGGCGTGTTGCCGTTTGATGGTGGGACAACAGGAGCTATGAAGAAAGAGATGGCAAAAATTAAAGGCGAGATATTCATAACAACGCCTCGTATAATTTAAAGGCAACGATTACACATGTTTTTTCCGTTGCAGTTCCCTTTTCGTTGCAAAATTCAGAGATTCACTTTACTTTGCCCCGCGCCGTTGCATGTTTTTTTTGTTGCGGTTCCCCTACGGGCGTAGCCTTTTCGTTGCAAAATTCAGAGATTCATTTTACTTTGCCCCGCGCGGCGACTTTCCACACCGCCTCAACTGTGTCACCACGAACAGCATAAACCTCATCGTGCATGTTCATCATGCCACAAGCGTGGTTCGGAACGAGCCGCACGCGGTCGCCGACCTTCAGATCGATCTTGCCGGTTTGGCTCGTGAGGCGTCCGTGTTCTTCGCTCGAATAATTGAAAGTTAACTCCGGGTGGCCAACCACCATGCCGATAGTCTTGTCGAAATCCGCCGCGTTGTCCGTACACATCGTTTTGTTGCCGGCATCGATGATCGCGCGATCCGGAGCCGGGCGGCTAATCACCGTGGCCAGCACACTCGCGGCGATTTGCTCTTCCGTACACGAGCCGAGCTTGAGCTGGACGCGATCATAAAACACATAGTTGCCGGGCCGCAGCTCGGTGACGCCATCAGCTTTGCCGATGATCATCGCCGAAGGCGTCGAGCCGACGCTGATCACTTCGCCGGGAAAACCGTGCTCGCGCAGAAGTTGAGCCGTTCGCTTCATATCATCCGCGGCTTTCATCACCGCGCGTTCGCGCTCTTCAAGATTGGTGAAATTATATGCATGACCTTCGTGCGTGAAAATGCCTCTTAATTTGAGACTCGGATATTGCCGCAAGCGTTGCACGAGCGCCAGCACCGGTTCCCCCGGCAAAACCCCGCAACGATTCAAACCCGTATTGACTTCAATCATGACTTCGTGCTGAAGTCCGTCCTGCTGCATGCGCGCCGCCAGCGGGGCCATGACTTCTTCGCTATCCACAACCGTACACACGTTCGCCAGCCGTTTCAACTGCACGAGACGGTTTAACTTGTGCTCGCCGACGATATTGTACGTGATAAGAATATCGTCGATTCCGGCGGCCGCCATCACCTCCGCTTCCCCAAGCTTCTGGCAAGTGATACCCACCGCACCGGTGCGGAGTTGCATAAACGCAATCTGCGGAATCTTATGCGTTTTAATATGCGGCCGCAAATTGATCCTCTGCGCCTTCGCAAAAGCCGCCATGCGCTGGATGTTCTGCTCGAGCTTGTCGAGATCGATTAAAACGGCGGGAGTGTCGAGGTCGGTGATATTCATAGGTCGTCCTTGATTTGAACGTAACCCAGTCGGCCCGACTGGATAGGGCTTCGGAGATTCATTAAAGACAATTCGGCAAAGACAAAATAACAATATTCAGTATCGGAAGCAAGAAAAGATTCGTCTTAAGCGGTTCTGTAAAAAATTCGCCTTAAAACCACTTGCTTTTTGTGCTTGAATGGCTTATATTTACCCGATAAGTTTTACAGATATGAGTTTCGGCCTGCAAAGTGTTGTAGGCCGCCTTGTCGTGCAGGCTGCACCCGATGGCGTCAATCTGTTAGGCTAGGCCTAAAAGGCTGCGTCCGCTGGGCTGATGAGGGCCTGTAAGTCGAAGGCATAACCGTGTGGCTTTTTGAGAAAGCGATGCGGTTATGCCTTTTTATTTTTAGGATATGAAAATGGCTGACTCTGCGCTCAAATCGAAAAGCACGGTGGGTTTAAGCCCGGGCGATTCGCTGCAACAATTTTTGGAAAATGCGTTTTGTGAGCTGCCGCATCTGGACGGCGTTTTTCTCTTTACGCCGCAAGGTGAAGCCTTGGCTCGCGCCACCGATGAGACGATAAACGACGCCGGCTTATCCGCTCTCATCGAGAACCTGCTGCAGCTTGGCCAGCGCCTCGCCGGCGAGCTGGAACGCGGCAAATTCAATTATCTCGCTTTGCAATGCCAACGCGGCCCCATCGTGGCCACGCGGCTCGACCATGGCCATACGCTCGTGCTGCTCGGGCGCCACGACGTCCGACTGGGCATGGTTCTGTACGATCTGGAATCGTTGGCAACCCGGCTTGCGCCGGCGCTTGGTTGAGGGAGCGGAATGGAGCGAGTTGAACGGAATGTGGCTTTTCCCGGCCAGTGCCTGCCCGGCCGCAGGTCAGGCAAGCCGGTATGAGTTTAGCGGTCTGAACCGGAGTGCAATGCTTTAGCATTGCAAAACTGAAGTTTTGCACTCCGAGTTCACTCGGCTAAATTTATACGCAAGCCGCAACAAAAAGAATTGACAATTGTAAATTATCAATTGACAATTCAAAATCTTCACGGTTATGCATGATCGTTGTTCCAAAGTAGTATATAATTCGCGTAAATCTTTTTTTAGTACGGAGACAGGAAATGCTGCAACCGCACGGCATCCTCGAGGCCTCTCTCTACGTCAGAGACATCACGCGCGCCGATGAGTTTTATTCCCGCGTGTTACGCCTCGCCAGCATTCGCAAAAAAAACGAGCGCGAAGTGGCTTATCGGCTCGGCGAAACCGTGCTCATTCTTTTTCGTCCGGACGCCACCCGCCAACAAACCAATTTTCCCCCTCATTCGGCGGAGGGCACCGGCCATCTGGCCTTTAGAGTTTGCCAACAAGAAATCGAGACGTGGCGCGCCCATTTGCAAAGCTGCGGCGTCGAAATTGAAAAAGATATCACTTGGCCTCGCGGCGGCCACTCGATCTATTTTCGCGACCCGGACGGCAATTGCGTCGAATTGGCGACGGCCAACGTCTGGCCTGATCCGCTCGGCGCTGCGAAATAACCTCGTTTTGGGGGCAAAACGGTTTTACCCTTCTGCAAAAATTCCTCGGGCTTTCCCCCGGCCATTTACGCGTTTAGAGCGTTCTGGTGGTATACCTCATGCAGGTTGACACAACCGCAAATCAATGCGGTTTCATTATTTTAGGCAAAAGAAGGAAACCCTATGCACCTCATCGTCTTTCGTTGCTCAATGATTTGGGTCCTCGTATCCATCTTCATCACTTTGCCCACCGGCCTGTCAGCCCAACGCATTTCCGATCTCAAAATGCGCTATTCGCTCATGACCATCAAGGAAGCCACGCTGGAGAAGGTGGGAAGCCTGGAAGTCGATTTCTATCGCCAGAATTTTGACGTGGAGCTGGGCCTCGGTCAGGCCTTTGTGGGATTTACCTACCAGTATGCCACAAAAGACAAGCACACCAGGAAACTTGGCAATTCCTTCGGAATTGTTGAAGACGGCCTCATGCTCACCGCCGGCTACAATTTGGTTTTGTCAAACCGCTGGCGGTTGGATAGCTACGGCCGCTTGGGAATTTGGGGAGAGACGAATTATGCGCAAGCGCTTTACGCCACGGATACCGACTTACGGCTCAACCTGGTGTTTTTCGACCTCGATGGCGCGGCGACGATTTCCCATAAAGCCGTTTTTCCATCCGGCCAAGTAGGCGTGAACGTGAATAAATTCGGACGTGTGCAGGGTCTTGCCGGCGCCGGCTTATGGTGGAACCGTTTCGGCCTTTACTTGACCGGCTTCAAAGCTTTTAATGGTGTCAACGAAGCCTTGAACCCAGGAAAGGATGTCGACAAAATATTTGCGAACTTGAAGAACAGCGGCGTGAGTCTCGGGGTAACGTATGAGTTGCATGATTTCATGCTCTGGGTCCGGCAAAATCGCGCGCTGATGAACGGCGGACACGATTTCACGGTGAGTTTGCAATACCAACACTTTTTCCCAAAAGGGAGGCCAGGTGAGAATAAATTTTAAGCCTTTCTTTCTGCCCGTCATCATTCTGGCGGTTGGCGCGATGGCCGGACCCGCGCAGGCGCAATGGGCCACCGTCATCCGTTCGCTGCAACCGGAAGTGCGCATTGCCGAAAAAGCGGCAACGCGTTTGGTTTTGTATCACAGCGCGCTCAAAGCTCCGCTGGTTATGACGATGGCGCCGGAGCTCGATTCGGATATATTCGGCGATCGCGAAGCCAAGCGCGGCGGCAATCCTTACCGGGTTTGGGTAACCACCGAAAAGTTTTGGAATACGCCGGCTCTCGCCGAGGACGGCGGCAGAAAATTTTTTCGCGGGTCCTTTGTGAAAACGTTGCGGCGCTTGGGCCGGGATGATGAACCCAATATTCCGGTTGCGAGACCTCAAGAGGAATTTACCGCCGAAGAAGATTCGTCGCCGCATTTGGTGCAACAACTGTTGCCCGGGGAGGAAGCGGAGGAGGAAAAACGCCTCATTGCCCCGGACTCCGCCCTGATGCACTTTGAAACAGTCAGCGCCAAAGCCGAGAGCCTGGCCAATTTACAAGAAAGCATGGCCGCGGGTGATGCGCTGCGCCGGGTTGAAAAAGCGCGTTCTTCAGCAAGCTCGCGGGCGAAACAAGACGCGACCGCCCGCAATTTGAATACGGCCGTGACGATGCCGGACGATCGGCCCGCATACCCGGCAAGCGAGCCGCTGCCAATTTATGACCGTAGCGATTCTGCTGCAATTGCGGCAGCGCCGTCCGCGCCGGCAAGATTTTCTGATTCATTTAACGAAACGGCAACGACCGATATGGACTCGATACCGCACCGCATCGGTTCCAAACCTTTCTTGCTCGGCCCTTTTTTCGCCGCGCTCATTCTGTTGTCCTGCTTCGTTTTTATCGTCTCTTTGCCGGGGACACGCGCCCGCATTCATTTGTGGCGAGGCAACCCGGTTGCGGCTGCAAAAATTTACGAGAGCAAATTGCAGCGAAACCCGCGCAAGGTGAAACTCTATCTGCCGTTGGCCAATATTTATCTGAAAATGCAAAGAAAAGATGAAAGCGCGATGAAGATTTACAAAACCATTCTGCAACTGAATCTTGCCGCCGAGGCGCGCGAGAAATTCAGTGAAATGGTGGCGCAGAAATATCTTGCCGAAGGCCGGACGGATGCGGAAGTGATCGAAGTTCTCGAAAACGTTCTCAAAGCCGAAAGCCGCAAACAGTCTCTCGATCAAAAAGCGAAAGAATGATGGGGTGCCTCGTTGGGCAGGATGGGTTCGGGATACCATCGCTTCGCTATAAAAATTTCTGCAAACGCCGCTTTTTGCGTTTATAACTTTTCCAAGAACGCGCCAGAGCCGGCAGCGATGTTCAATGCTGCTAACTTTTTGGAAACGGCAAAATCAAAAAAAAGAAAAAGCGCACGAGTCGTAAAAGTCCGCAAAAATATTTTTGCAAGATGCCTGCCCTGCCGCAGGCCAGGGATTGTGGCAAAATAATTAAAAAGCTTTTAAATCATCTTGCCATAATTATCTTGCGAGGCATTGCACCTCGATTTATCTTTGCAGGTTCTCTGCGCCTTCGCGTATTTTTGCGTGCGATTTTTTGCTTTTCTTGAAAAGTTGGTGACATTGGGCCGCGATGTTGGCTTGCCGGGCGCACAGCCTGGTCGTGTAGGCGAAGACCTGCAAGTCGAAGGCGCAAGCGGGTTCTATCTTTACAGCGAAGAATCTCCTTGCGCCTTTATCTTTTTGGCTGAATTTTCCTCACTCCAACCGATCACCTGAAAACGCAGCAAATAGGAATTTGGCGAGCTTTTTTTCCAGGAGGTGTCATCATGAAACATTTGCAGCGCATTTTGCGCCAGTGGCCTTTTGTTTTGATTCTCGTTTTTTTTGCCAAGCCGGTCGCGGCGAAATTAGATAACCGGGAGACCAGCGAGAGCGGCATGGTTGCGGCGAACGCTCAAGAAACGTCATCAGCGCCGGCAAGCGCACAAGGCGAAAGCGCTCAAAATGCCGGCAGCGAGCAGCCGAAGACGAACCAGCGGCTTGCGCCCGAACAGCTCGAAAAGGCGCCGGAAATCGACTATGCCATCGGCATGGCCGCCTATCGCGTGAAAAATTGGCCCCGCGCCATCATGGCGTTTGAAAAAGTTCAGCAAGCGTCGCAAAAATTTCGCGATGTGGACAAAAGGCTGGCGTTCGCGCACAAGAGCCTTTCGCGCGAAAGCCGGGAGAGCATCGTGGCGCGTTATTATGCCGAGGGCGTCATCGCGATGAATCGCGACGATTTTGGTTGGGCGCTCGCCGCCTTCGAGAAAGTCGGCCAACTCGACTCCAATTACCTGGAGGTGCGGAGTCAACTGGCTAATATCACCATGACGCTGCAGCGAAAAGCCGCCTTCGGTACGCTTGGCGCGGCAACGGCATCTTTGGATTCCTTGTACGAAGCGGCGTTGGCGGCAATGGACAAAGCCGATTGGACCGTGGCCGCCACCGTTTTGAAAAAACTGTGTTTGCTCCAGCCGGATTACCGCGACACCATCGAACTGCTCGTTCGCGCGCGAATAAATTTGGAAAAGTCCAAATCCGAAAGCAACGGTGTCGCTGCGACCGGCGGCAAAACTTTTTTTCACATCGGCGGCGCCTTTGCCGGGTTGATCGTCCTGGCGGCGCTCGGTTTGATCGGCTTTTCACCGGCGGCGCGCGCGCGTCTGCACCTGCTGCGCGGCAATCCGGCAGATGCAGCGCAGATTTATGAGAAAATGCTGCAGCGCCATCCCGAGCGCGTGAAGCTCTATTTGCCCCTGGCGAATATTTATCTGAATTTGGGCAAGCGCGACGAGCGCGCCATGCGGGCCTACAAAATGATTTTGCAGTTGAATCTTGCCACCCGCCATCGCGAAGAGATCAATACCATCGTTGCCCAACGTTATCTTACCGAGGGCAGAATGGATACGGACGCGATCGAAGTTTTGGAAAACGCCCTGCAGGCCGAGCTGCGCAATCAGAAAGGCCGGCAAATCCAAAGGCATAATAAGGACGTGATAGCAAAAACTCGCTTTTAAACTTGCGGTAAATAATAGACAAAATGATTTGAAGACAAAATAATTTAAAGCTTTTAATTATTTTGTCATTAAATCATTTTGTCATTGCTTTTCTGTGAAAGCAAAGGAAATAATGCAAAACTATTATGGGCAAAACAATTGTTCTAAAAGCTTTAATGGTTTTGACCAAAATGGTTTTGCCTTACATTTATTGTCCTCTTGGTTTTGCCTCTCTCAGCCGCTTTTGCCGAGAACGCGCTCCAGCTTCACGCGCAGGGTGGCCAGCTCGCTGGATTTGAACGCGCTTTTGGTTTTTTCCAGCACGAAAATCGCGTCCCGGACCGTCTCGGTTAATTCGGCGTGCCGGGGACAATTGAGCAGTTGGCAGACTTGTTGTTTGGGCTTGTTGTATGCCAGCGCCTGCGAGAGGTCCCGCAGATCGATCATGCTGGCCATAACGTTTTTGATGGTGAATTGCAGGAAAACATCGACATCTGCAAACGAAGGATTGGAAGGATTAAGGCTTTTCATAGTATCCAGGCTCGCCAGCTCGTGATTTATTTCTTGCAGGCGATCGCGCGTTTTATCAAACATCCGAACGCTCAGCGAGCGGATGATGGACTCGCGCACCAGCTTCAAAAAATCGTCGAGAGGCAGGGGTTTCACCATGTAGCCGGCAACGTGCAGCCGGGTTGACTTGATGGCCGTATTGAGCGTGGGATAGCCGGTGACTAAAATAATCGGCAATCCCTCGGCTATGGCCGGCAGCTCTTCGATAAATTCCAGCTCGTCGTTTCCCGGCATTTTGATGTCCGCGATCAAAAGATCGTAGCGGTTTTTGCCGAGCAATTCTTTGGCGGTGTGCGCATCCTTGGCGCAATCGCATTCGTAGCCCTGATCGCGCAGCAAATCCGCATGCGCTTCTGCAAAAGTGGCTTCGTCATCCGCAATCAAAATCCTGCCTAAAATTGCCATGATTGGTCTCCTGTTGATTTGTTTATAAAGCTCACCACAAAGACACAAAGAGCGCAAAGAATAAGGCAAAACGATTTGGGGCAAAACTATTAAAAAAAGCTTCATTTGAGTATTGTTTTGAGATCAATGGTTTTGCCCTAAATAGTTTTGCCGTTTTCATGACTCACGTTGCCGTTGCGCCATTCAGCGGCAGGGAAATCCTAAATTCGGTTCCTTTGCCGGGCTGGCTGGCGAAGGCAATTTCGCCGGCCATAGTTTCAACCAGGGTTTTGCAAACAGAAAGCCCCAAGCCTGCGCCTCCGGCGGTTGAAGTCCGTTTGGTGGTGAAGAAAGGCTCAAAGATCCGTGCGCCGATCTCTGCCGGAATGCCCTCGCCCTGGTCGGCTACCGCAATGTGCAAACGATTCTCAGCGATGGCAGCCGTGATCCGAATGATGCCCTCCGCAGGCGAGGCTTCGACGGCGTTGAGCGCAAGATTGTAAAGAATCTGCCGCAGCATGTTTTCCGGCAGCGTGATTTTTTCGCGCGCCTGCGCCAGATCGAGGTCGAACTTGATTTCGCGCTCGCCCGGCTTCATCAACGCAAGAATCTCTTTGATGGTTTGGTCAACACGAAATTCTTTTGGCGTATCGGTGTCCGGTTTATACAGATCGAGCATTTGGCGGACGATCCTGGCGATGCGGTCGATCTCTTTTTCGATTTTGCCGACATAATGGTGGTACCGATGCTCCTGTGGCAAGACCGGGCTGAGCAGGTTGAATGCAGTTTTGATGGCGCCAAGCGGGTTGTTGATCTCGTGGGCGATGCGGGCGGCCATGCGGCCGGTGGCTGCGAGCTTTTCATTTTCCAAGCGCTGCTTCTCCAGCTCCCGAATGGTTTCTTCCGCCCGCTGGCGCTCGATCAATTCATTTTTGTATTTGACGGTGGCTTTTTCCAATTCCATCCGCTGCAGATCAATCGTCTTGAAGGCTCTGGTGTAACGAAGCGACAGCATAAAAGCGTGGGAAAATATAAAAATAAACAGGCCCAGAGGCACAAAATGGCCGGTCTGGATGAGGACGTTTACATCCAACATGTCATTGACAGCGGTTGCAAACAAGAAAAGCACGCCGATTAAAATTATGGCAGCGCCTTCACGTTTTCGGACGGCGCAAAGCGCGAGCATGGACAATGTGTAAGCCATGCACAGCCAACTGAATAACTGATAAGCAAAAAGCGTCCGGGTGAAGACATTTGCCGGCGTCATACAGACGATGCCGGAAAAAACCAGGCCAACCGCCAGCATGAGAGAAACAATGGATTGGTGGATATCCTGCGAGAACAATCTGTGAAGAAATAGCGCAAAGACCGGAACGGCTAAATAATAGGAAAGATACTCAACTTTAACAAACAACTCCCAGCCCATCTCCGGAAATAAATGCAAGAGAAACCTTTCAACCGTGGTTAGAAGCCGAACCGCGACGATGAGGCAGAATAAACCGAAAAAGCAAGAAGACAAATCATTCTTTCTGAATCCAAAGATGGCGAGGTGATACAGACCCATGATCAGAATGCTGCCGAACAGGAAGATGTCCAGGAACAGCCTTCTTTCCCTGGCGTTGTTGATTTGTTCTCTCGTTCCTAAACATATAGTCTCCCAGGCGCCTCCACGAGTATGATGGAAATTCGAAACCAGATAAATAAGCTCGACGGCATTGGAATCCGGAGCAAAATCCACCACCTGCGGGAAATATCTGGGGACGGTGGTTCCGGAGGTTACACCAGCCATGCCGACTGACAAGATTTTTTCGCCATTGGCAAATACCGTATATGCCGTACCCATATCCAAAAATTTAAAAGCGAGCTTGCTAGAGAGGGAATCTTTTAAAAGAACAGTTAAGCGATAGGTCGCATAGCCAGCGCCTGGAAGTTTCGTGCCGTTTAATTCGTAACCTTTCCAATATCCGGGCACCTTGATAAAGCCGCTTCTTTTCGGTGGCTTGGCGTGGGAAAAGCTTTCGGAGGCCAAATGTTGCTGCCAATAAAATTCATACTCACCTGAGAGCTCAACCGGGCCGTCTTTCTCGAAATCCCAATTGGAAAGATCGAGAACGCCTTTGATGGCGCGCGGCTGATCTTTATGCGGAACGAATTGGCCGCAGCCCGCCAAAATGGATAAGCTGATCACGGCCAGCCTGATGAATGGGCCGCGCCATCCGTTTTTCATTGAACGGTCAAGCATGCTTCTCAGTTTTATCGTTTTTTTCGTTTTTATCTTTTTTATCCAGTGGTATCGCGATCCGGCAAATCGTTCCCTCTCCCGGTGCGCTCTCCAATTCGATTGAGCCACGCATCGCCTCAACCTGGCTTTTGCAGATCGACAACCCCAATCCCATGCCGCCGGTGCTGCCGTTGCTTTTGGTCGTAAAGAAAGGCTCGAAGATACGCGATCTGATCTCCTCCGGTATGCCCTCGCCGTGGTCGACGACGGCGATCTGCAAGCGATTCGCCGCGATTTCAGCGGTGACGCGAACGAGGCCGTTGGGTGGTGAAGCTTCCACGGCATTGAGAATGACGTTGTAAAGGACTTGCCGCAGCATGTTCTCCGGCAATGTGATGGTTTTTCGCGCCCGCTGCAAATCCTGCTCGCAATCGAGATGGCGCTCGTGGAATTTCGGCCTCATCAAAGCGATAACCTCTCCGATGGCTTCGTCGGCGCGAAACGCCTGCGGCGATTCCTGGTGGGGTTTGTGCAAATCGAGCATTTGCCGAACGATCTGGGCGATGCGGTCGATCTCCTTTTCGATTTTTCCGACGTAATGATGATGCCGATGCTCTTGGGGAATGGTGTTGCTGACGAGACGGAAAGCCGTTTGAATCATGCCGAGCGGGTTGTTGATCTCGTGGGCAATGCGGGCGGCCATGCGGCCGGTGGCGGCCAGCTTTTCGCTTTCGATTTGCTGTTTCTCCAATTCGCGAATGCGCTGCGCTCGCGCCTCGACCATCTTTTCCAGATCGTTGGCGTACCTTTGCAATTGCTCTTCCATCTGCTTGCGCTCGGTGATGTCGCGGATCAGTGTGATGGCCTCTTTGCCGAGAAAAGGAGAGAAACGGGCTTCATAGAAGCGCTCTCCTTCCGGCATGAGTAGCGAATATTCTATCGTGACCACGGCGTTGGCTTGCAAAGCGCCGGTAATCGCATTTTGGATCGACGCGGCAGCCGCCAAAGGAAGAACCTCGTGAACACGCTTGCCAAGGAATTGTTCTGAGGGGAGGTACAAATCTGATTTTTTGGGGGCGTGGTAATCGATGATCATGCCATCCGCTGCGACGTGAAAGTATAATTCCGGCAAAGCCGCGAGAACGGAATGCAAATGAGAAACCGTTTGGCGCAACTTCTCTTCCGTCCGTTTGCGGGCCGTGATGTCTTGAATTTGCGTCACAAAATAAAGCGGTTGGCCGAGGGCGTTGCGAATCGCCGAGGCGTTCAAACGCGCCCAAACGACGTGCCCATGCTTGTGCAGATAGCGCTTCTCAAAATCGGCAAAGGGAAGGTCGCCGGTCAAAAGCCGATGCATAAAATCGATGCTGATCGACCGGTCTTCCGGATGGGTAATCGCTTGAAAATTCATGGACAGCAATTCCGCTTCACTATAATCGAGCATCTCGCAAAAAGCATGATTGACTTGCAAAAAGCTGCTGTCAGGCGCCGTCAGCGCCATGCCGATCGGCGTGTTCTCAAAAGCTTTTCTAAACCGTTGCTCGCTTTCTCTTAGCTTCTCCTCCATCTGCTTGCCCGCGGTGATGTCTTCGCAAACAATGAGCACAATTGTCCGGCCATCAGCATCCTGTATGGCGCGCGCGGCCTCTTTCACCCACAACACACTCCCATCCTTGCGAACCTTGCGAAATTCCCATCTATGAACCTGCCCGGAATTTTTCAAGCATTCGGTTAAATGCTGCCGGACAGCTATTTTGTCTTGCTCGTGGAAAACTTCGAGCACCGGCTGGCCAACGAGCTCCTCGACGGTGTAACCGAGCTGCTCGACGCCAAAACGATTGACGGAAAGAACCCTTCCCTCTCCATCAACGGTGAAATACATGGAGGGATTGTTGTCATACAAGGATCGATACCGTTCCTCACTGGCGTGCAGCGTCTGTTCCGCCTGCTTGCGGCCGGTGATGTCGCGCGCCGAGAGCAATATGCGCTGGCGGGCCTCGGCCTGGTCGGCGATGACTGACAGGACGGCTTCAACTTCAAGCCAGGGGCCGGATTTTTTCCGCAAGCGGATCTCGATCGTTTTGCTCGCGCCGGAGGCCAGCAAGTCGTTGACGGCTGCCAGGCTCTGTTGCGCATCATCGGGATGGATCACTTCGAAGACGTTGTTGTGAACGAGCTCCTCGGGCGCATATCCCAGCACTTGGAAATGCGAAGGTGAGGCATAGAGGATACTGCCCTGGAGATCGAGAAGCCCGATCAAATCGCGTGAGTTTTCGGCGAGCAGCCGGTAGCGCGCTTCGCTCTCGCGCAGCGCCTCTTCGGCCCGTTTGCGTTCCGTGATGTCACGCACAATGACTTGCGCGGCGGGTTGGCCTTGATAAATGATGGGAAGGCCCATCGTCTCCACCTCGATTGAAGTGCCATCGAGGCGAATACCCTTGACTTCGATGAAGGGCAATGTTATCCCTTCCTGCATAATGCGCCGCATGCGTTCCGCCACGAGGGGGCGATACTCGGCAGCCACAAAATCTATAACCGACTTGCCGAGAAGCTGCTGCGGATGGCTGGCGCCAATGAGCCGCGCGCTGGCGGGATTCGCATATAAAACCTTGCCGTCGCGATGCACGTAAATGGCGTCGGGAGAGTTTTCCACCAGCGTGCGATATCGTGCTTCGCTCTGCTGCAGCGCCTCTTCCGCCTGTTTGCGCGCGGTGATGTCTTCGCAAACGATCAGCACGATGGTTTGGCCGTCGGCGCCTTGCACGGCGCGAGCGCCTTCTTGCACCCACAATATACTCCCATCTTTGCGAACCTTGCGATATTCCCACCCATGAACCTGCCCGGAATTTTGCAAACATTCGATGAATCGCTGCCGGACGGCTATTTTATCTTGCTCGTGGAAAACCTGGAATACCGGCTGTCCAACCAGTTCCTCGACGGCGTAACCAAGCTGCTCGGCGCCAAAACGATTGACGGAAAGAACCTTTCCCTCTTCATCGACGGTGAAATACATGGAGGGATTGTCGTCGTGTAAGGCGTGATATCGTTCCTCACTGGCGCGCAAGGCCTCTTCCATCTGCTTGCGCGCGGTCAAATCCTGCGCAATTCCGGCCAGGCGATACACCTCGCCTTTTTTGTTGCGGATCGGAAAGGCGCGGTCGCGAACCCAATGCAGCGCGCCATTCGGCTGAATGACGCGATACTCTTCGTCGGTGTATTCGCCGCGCTTCTGCTTGGCGAGCGCGCCGACCACGCGCTGGCGATCCTCGGCTTGAATCATCTCCAGAAACGCCGCCGGGTTTTGATAGAGGCTTTCATTCGGAGTACCCCAAATTTTCTCGTGCGCCGGGCTGACGTACAGGATTTTTTTGCTGCGGAGATCGTACAACCAGAGGGCTTCGTCGACGTGCTCCGCCAGTTGCCGCAGCCTCTCTTCACTTTCGCGCAGCGCCTCTTCCGCCCGCTGGCGTACCGTAATGTCGAGCGCCGTGCCGAACACTGCCGGCTTGCCTTCAAATTCCGTGAGCGTGGCGGTGAAATCCACCCAGCGCGATTCGCCATTTTTCGTGAGGATTTTGACCTCATATCGGCTCGACACATTCTCGCCGCGTTGCCGCGCCAGGCCGCGTTCTTTTACCAGCGCCTGGAATTCCGGATGAATGATCTCCCAGAAATCCATCGCCAACAATTCTTCGCGCCTATAGCCGCTGAGGCGTTCCGCGGCGGAATTGACATACCGCATCTTCGTACCTTGATAAATGAAAATGCCGGCGATGATGGTTTCGGCCAACGTGCGAAACTTGACTTCGCTTTCCCGCAGCTTCATTTGGGAAGCCGCGGTCGCAGCCAGCGCGGCCTCGAGCTCGGCGGTTCGGCTCTGATCCTGGATTCGCGCGGTTTCAAGGCGCCGCAACGCGCGGAGACGAAAAGTGTGAACCAGCACGGCGAGCACCGTTGCGCTGGACAGCGCAAAGGCATAATACAACCAGCCGGGCGATGGTGGTGAGATCAAAACGATGCTTCCCCATCCGAGCAGCGTCGCTAGAATAAACAACGCCAGCCAGCCGGTGGAAAGCATCAGGAACCCGGCACCGACGACGTCGACTAAAAGATTAACCGTCTGGTGTGGCTCAGACACGAGATAGAGATGCAGGAAATTTGTGAGCAGCAGCACGCCTCCGATCATGGCCATAACCGGATGCGCCCAACGCTCCGGAATCGTCCATCGTCTGAGCGCGAGACGGAAGCCGAGCAACGCTACGGCTCCACCTCCGGACGCCATGCTCATCAGGCTGGCTGCTGGTTCCGGGAGCGTCAGTGCATGCTTCACGGCAAAGGCAATATAAAGCAGGCCGACCCAGGTCGCAACGAGCGGCACACTGTCGCGCACGATGCGGTTGAAAGCAGTGCGTAACTGAGCTTCCGTCACTTTGGCGCTCGCCTCCGAGTGCTCTTGATAATTTTTAAGGGCCATCGCGTTCCAAGCAACTTCAAATGATTACTGATTTTGATCGTCAAAACTCATTTGGCCCCAAACAAAAAGGGCGCCGCCGCATCTATCCGACTCAAAACAGGATAAAGATTCGACCGCGCCCTCGCCTTGCAGACCCTAGTCTTGCCTACGGACATGGCCTGCACGACAAGATCGCCAGATCAATGCTTCAAATTGGTTTGCAATCCTGGCGGAGATGCCAAACCTTGATCACACAAAAGATAAAAGAAATCCTCTTTAAATGCAATGGTTTTCTGGCCGGCGCTAAAAAATATGACGAAATTTCAAAAAGATGTTTATATTGGAACTTTATGTTGGCAGAATAGTTATTGCAGGTCATCGAACGTCTTTTCGGGTTGGGAAAAGCCCCGCAAGTGAAGGCGTAATCGTACTCCTTTCGAGCGCCGGAAGGTGTGTGATTGCGCCTTTTTGTTTAAAAAATATTTTGCCGTCAAGTCAGTTATTTTCAGGTTGCGCCGGGCCGGTTGTGTGAGGCGTCTTTTCGTGTCGGGTTGAAGCCCTGCAAGCGAAGGCGTAATCGCATCCCTTTTGAGCGACAGCAAGGTGTGCGAATGCGCCTTTTTTGTTTTGGGTTGAAAACCCGCTGTGTACGGGAAGTGATTTTGAGATGAAACCTTGCCCCGCCAATACGAAGCAGGCTGTGTGGAATTGATCACAAATGTGGAGATGAAAAGTATGTCTAAGCTGGGTCGCATTCTTTTTGCCGACGACGAAGCGCTTTTTAGGGAGTCGACGAGCGAGCTTTTGCGCAAGTCAGGTTACGCCTGCGATAGCGTGGCCGACGCGCCGGCAGCCATGCATCTGCTGAGATCGAGGGAATATGATCTTTTGATCTCTGACTTCAAAATGCCAGGGAATTCAAATCTGGAGTTCATTCGCAAAGTGCCAAAAATCGCCCCGGCGCTGCCGATCATTATGGTGTCAGGCTCTCCCTCACTCAGCGCGATCCTTCAAAATTGTGATTTGCCGGTGGCGGCTTGTCTGGTTAAGCCCTTTTCGTTTGACGAGCTGCTGTCGCGAACTGCCTCTATCATCAAGCGTTCGCACAATTTTTGCTTTTCCCAGTCGCCGGAACAGTTGAGCGCCTCGGCGAAATTAACTCGTGAATTTCTGACGTTGTGAGGCGTCTTGGCATGTGGCTTTTTTCTTTGTTTGTGCAAAATTCAGGAATTATGCTGTGTGAACACAATGTGCAGCGTGGAGCATGAATATGATCACTGCAGAGCCGGCCGTGCTTCTCATCGATGGCGATATCAACCATGCGCTTTTGGCCAAAAGGGCGTTGGAAAGCGAGGGCCTGAGCGTGATTTTTGCCCATTCCGGTCAGGAAGCCCTTGTCCTCATCGCGCTGGAGAAAATCGCCAGCGTTGTCATCAACGATGCGTTTCTGCCCGATATGCACGTGTTGGATTTGATCGATGAAATTGCGGCAAATTGCAATCACCGTATTCCCATCATCATGAATGTCGCTTTTCCAAGTGGCGGGGTGGAATCGCTCAATTAGGGCTATTACAACGGAAATCTTTGCAAAAAAGCAAAAATTTTTTCCAACGGATTGAAAAACCCAACTGATAATGTCTCTTCCGCTGGGCTCTTCTAGCCACTGGAGATTTAAAACAAATCATTTTGCCCCAAATTGTTTTGCCTTTCTTGATTTTCTTTTCCGCAAATCCTCCTCTTTGCGCCTATTTTCAAATCGATTTTAACGAAAGAAACGAGCCTGATGATTTCTGTCAGACATGGAATCTTGGTTGGACCAAGCTCTTCCGGTCGTGCTGAAATCACAATTGCGGCTCAAGCCATAAAAATATCGACGTTTGAATCGTCAGGCGTCTTTTCGGGCAGGTACAGGCTTGCAAGCGAAGGCGTAATCGGAGTCAAGCCTTTTTTTAGTTGAAATTTCAGATGGCTCCAATCGTCCGGCTCCTACCCGACGTGATCTTTACCCACATTTGGCCTACTGGACACAGAGATGAAAGTCTATGGCGCGCGCGACGCTGTGGTGATGATCTTCCACATCGCCGTGAGGTCGTCGAGACGCTGTAGGCCTAACCACAAGG
>Ga0247727_10000990_pt1 | contig 69154 bp, 6 predicted proteins | sample WisWelCaveWW1625_FD_202498 | JGI IMG/M metagenome (GOLD analysis project Ga0247727, IMG submission 202498) | Biofilm microbial communities from Wishing Well Cave, Virginia, United States - WW16-25 | ecosystem: Environmental > Aquatic > Deep subsurface > Groundwater > Cave microbial mat | place... | reverse complement strand
CGGTGATCGTGACTTCAACACCGACCACGCCACTGCTCGGTGTGAATGAAGTGATCGTAGGCGCAACGGGTGGAATCGTCACCGTAAAATCCGTCGCGCTCAGCGCCGTGCCGCCTGCGGTGGTCACGCTGATTTTTCCAGTCGTCGCCCCGGAAGGAACATTGGCGCGAATTTGCGTCGCCGAACCCACCGTGAACGTCGAAGCCGCTGTCGTATTGAATTTCACTTCGCTTGCGCCGCTCAAATTACTACCGGTGATCGTGACTTCTATGCCGACCATACCGCTTGCCGGTGTAAACGAAGAGATGGTTGGCGCGGCGGGCGTCCCCACTCCGACTTGAATCACCAGCTCCGGATGTGTCGCACCCTCTTGCGAGCTGTAATTGACATCGTCAGAAGAATTATTCGTCAACCCGAAGCTATAAATGCCGTTACCGGCAATCGCCGCCGTCACATCAAACTCCACGATGGCGCCGACTGCAGCCGCTCCCGCGCTGCCGAGAACGTTTCCGCTCATCCCCGGCGCGTTATCCCAGTTCATCTCACCTTCGGTCCACGGCGTGGTTGTGTTCTTTAAGTTGTTCGACACCGCGTACAACGAACCACCATCAACGCTTGCATTCGTCACCATCAGCCGTAGCTTGGCGCTTTGCACCGCGCCGTTGATCCCGCTGACATCAAATTTCAAATAAGAATCGATGTCCTCGCTGCTGGTTGTTCGCACACGAAGCGTGGAAATCGTTCCGTAATTCGCGATTGGCGTAGAAAGCCGTACATAGGCATCATATAAAGGCGTGAAGCTCAACGTTACCGACGGTCCGCTGCCTAATACCGTGAAGTCAGTCGCGCTCTGTGCTGCGCCGCTGCCAGTGGTCACACTGATTTTCCCGGTTGTCGCGCCGAAAGGAACATTGGCGCGAATCAGTGTCGCCGAATCCACGGTAAACGTCGAGGCCGTCGTCGTATTAAATTTCACGCTGCTGACGCCGATGAAATTTGTACCCGTGATCGTGACTTCAACACCTATCGCTCCACTGCTCGGAGTGAATGAGGTGATGATCGGCGCTGGTGGCGGTGGAACAACGATCGAAAAGATTGCGTTGCTCACATCGCTCGGATCACCGTCAGCCGCATCCGACACTCTTACTAAACATTGAGTTGACGCCGCATCCGGGATCGTCCAACTATGATTTCCATCATTCGCCGTGCTCGCGATGATCGTCGTCCAGCTCGCACCGGTGTTTGTCGAGTATTCCAACTTCACATTCGCCACCGAGCCTTGCGAACTCCACACAATGGCATGAACGCTGCCAACATCCCAACTCTCCCCTCCATTCGGGCTGCTCAATGTCAGCGTCGATGCGACAGGCACGAACGGCGCCGTCGAGCTGATCCACGCCGGGTCGGCGGCATCGCTGCTCGTCGTGTTGCCCAAACCTCCGTCGTTGTTATTGCTCGTTCCATCTTCTGCAGTTTGCCCGCTGCCCTGATTGAACGACCAATAACCAATCAACCCTGCATCGTTCCCAAGCGGCTCGGCATTCATCCCCGCTGTTATTTGGCTGGCGCTACGTGCCGTGCTCCAGATTCTTACTTCTTCGATCACACCCGCAAAATAATCGCTGCCATATCCATGACGCCCGATCCGTATTGGCACAGTGGTGTCCGGCATGTCTTTGTTTATGGTCTTTTGTGTGGCTTGCACACCGTTCACAAAAAGCCGCGCCAGGTTCGCGTTGTTGTCAAAAACCAACGCGAGATGCGTCCACACGCCGGCGGCCACGCTGCCGCCGGCAATCTCCCAATTGTCCCCGCCGCTTTCAATGGCGGCCTCAACGACGCCATTAAATATGGCAATGCCCCATTCCTTCGTGTTGCCGTCCAAATATTTATGCACAATTGGCCGTGTCCCGCTCACGGTCGATGGCTTCACCCACGCCTCGAGTGTCAAACTCTTTCCAGCGCCGCCGCTCAGTAGCGCGTTGTCGGCTATCTGGACGTAATCATCCACGCCGTCAAATTGCAACGCATAATGATTCGCCGACGGCGAAGTTATCGAAAAAACTCCATTGCTCACATCCTGCGGGTCATTGTCTGATGCATCCGAAATCCGCACCAATGCCTGGCTCGTCGGCGAATTCGGCACTGTCCAACTTTGACTTCCATCATTCGCCGTGCTCGCAGTGATCACTGTCCAGTTCGTTCCGTTCGTTGTCGAATATTCCAGTTTGACATTACTGAGACCGCCGGTCGAGCTCCACGTAATGGTGTGGCTTTGACCGACTACCAAACTTTCACCGCCGTTCGGCGAAGTCACGGTCACCGTCGCCTGTGATGGATCAATTATTGAGAATACCGCGTTGCTCACATCGCTCGGATCGCCGTCAGTCGCATCCGACACTCTCACTAAGCATTGACTTGAGATCGCATTAGGGATCGTCCAGCTTTGGCTGCCGTCATTTGGCGTGCTTGCGATAATCGTGTTCCAACTCACGCCGTTGTTGATCGAATATTCCAGTTTCACATTGGCAGGACTGCCCGTCGAGCTCCATGTGATGTTATGATTGTTGCCTACCGCCAAGCTCTCACCGCCGTTTGGTGAAGTCAACTGTAGTGGTGCTGGCGGGGCTGAGGTCGTTTTGACTACCAACACCGGCGCGATGGTTCCTTCTTTGGAGCTATAATAGGCCCGATCAGACGAATTACTCTTCATACCTAAACTGTAAATACCATTGCCGGCAATCGCTGCGGTCACGTCAAACTCGACCAAGGAACCAACGCTGATCGGCCCCAAAGTGCTCAACGCCGGGCTGTCAATCGCCGGTGCGTTTTCCCAGTTCAAGTTGCCTTGAGTCCACGGCGTTGTGTTGTCTGCAAGGTTATTTGAAATCAGGTGCGACGAGCCGCCATCATTGCTGGTATTGACAACATAAAGGCGCAGCTTGGCGACCTGCACAAAGGCATCCAGTCCGGTGACATTAAACTTCAAATAGCTATTAAAGGCATCCTTCTCCACCCGCAGCGTGCCGGCAGAGCCATTGGTACTCGTCGGAGTCGATGCCCTGGTGTAAGTATCGTGCTGCGGAGTGAAAGTAAAGGTCCCCGGGGGTATAACAACAGTAAAATCCGCTGTGCTGAAGCCGTAACCGTGTGCGTTAGTGACTCTTATTCTGCCGGTGCTGGCTCCGATGGGAACAGTAGCCCGAATCTGAGTATCCGAATCCACTATAACACTCGTGGCAACTGCCCCATTGAAAGCAACCTCCGTCGTCCCGTTAAAATTCGTGCCAGAGATGGTGACGACCATGCCCTCCTCCCCGCTTGTGGGAATAAACGCAGCAATGGTTGGCATCGGCAAAGCGTTCCTTGTCACGGAAGTCACCCATGCCGGATCACTGGTATCGGCGCCAGCACTGACTCCTAAACGTGCATCATTGCCATTGCCTGTCAAATCTTCTGCAACCTGGCCACTCCCTTCATCAAACGGCCAGTATCCGATTAGTCCCGGCTCGTTACCCGTTAACTTGAGATTTATGGTCGAGTGCAGTTGGTCTAGGCTACGCGCATTGTTCCAAATCCGCACCTCATCAATGATGCCAAAAGTCCGATAAAGACTATCATAAGAATGCGCTCCGAGCCAGATATCGGCAGCCGTGTTCGGCATATCTTTGGTCAGTTCAAACCCGGCGCCCGCTTCCACGCCATCGATGTAGAGCCGCACCACATTGCCGTTGTTGTCAAAGGTGAAAGCCAGATGTGTCCACTTGCCTACGGGGACCAATCCGGCCTGGCAAGACCATTCATCGGTACTCTCGATATTGATGTTTAGCACGCCACTTTCAATATCCAAGCCCCAATCCTTGTAAGCACCGTTGTGGTATTTCGCGACGAGCGGATTATGTTGCGGAGAGACATCTTGCATGTTCACCCAGGCTTCCACAGTCAGGCTTTTGCCCGGTCCGCCGCTGAGCAGAGGATTATCCAAAATTACCGCCATATCATTGACGCCGTCAAAACTCAATGCATAGTTCTGCGCCGAAACCGGAAAGGTTACCAGCATCGAGCATAAGCATGCAATGAACAACACCGCCAATCGGTAGATGATGGCTTGGAGCTTCATTTTTACCTCCCTCGGGGCTTTTTACAAAGACAATAATTATTCCTGTACTTCGGCAAAATCGAAGTGCTCCATTTCAAAAACCTTGCCGGGGATACCGCATCAATGACAGGTAGCGAAGCCACGACTCAGCAAACCATTTTGAAATGGAGCACCTGACTGCTCGTCACTTTTACGTTGCTACTGCTGCAAAATCATCCTGCCATTCATCCGATGGCTGCCGGCATCCAGACGATAGAAGTACAATCCCGAACCGACGGCGCGGCCATGTTTATCCGTGCCGTCCCATGTTGCGCTCTTGTATCCCGCGGATTGCGTTTCATCGACTAATTTGCGTACCAACTGGCCGAGCGAGTTGTAGATCGCAAGTCGAACCTGCACGGCTTCCGGTAGCGCATATTCAATCGTCGTTCTGGCGTTGAATGGATTCGGGTAATTCTGGCTGAGACTGAATTCAGCCGGCAACGCCTCAGCCGGGCTATCGGCAAATCCATCTTCACGCGCAGCCGACGGCGAGCTGATAACGATCACCAGTTCCGGATTAACGCCGCCTTCCTTCGAATTGAATTGCACATCATTTGAGGAACTAGACGTGACCGCGAAGCTGACCTGGCTGTTGCCGGTAATCGCCGAGGTCACATTGAACTCGGCAACATTACCGACGGAAACAGCCCCCACCGAGCTTAACGGGCTGCCGGTCACCGCAGGTGCGTTGTTCCAAATAATGCCGTTTTCATTCCAAGGTGTCGCGGTACCCATATAATTGTTCAATACCTTGAATACCGAGCCGCCATTGTCGCTGGCATTGGTTACTTTGAGCCGCAGCGTGGCGCTCACAACAGTGCCGGTTATGCCTGTAAGACCGAACTTCAGATAGGATCTTTGTTCTTCACTGCTGGTCTTTCTCGCTCGCAGCCCGGAATTCGATCCGTAGTTCGTCGTCGGCGTCGTCAACTGGACGTAGGAATCCTCGCCAGGATTGAAGGTTAATGTCACAGTGCCGCCGCCGGTTATGGTGAAGTCAGCAGCGCTTTGAACTGTGCCGCCTGCCGTTGTGATGCTGATCTTTCCAGTCGTCGCACCGCTCCGCACAGTGGCGCGAATCTGCGTCGCCGAATCCACCGTGAACGTTGATGCAGTGGTGGTGTTGAATTTCACGCTGCTCGCGCCACTGAAATTGCTGCCGGTAATCGTGACTTCTGTACCGACTATGCCGCTTGACGGCGTAAACGAGGTGATGGTTGGCGCTGCCGGCGAGGCGCCCACCGTAAAATCCGCCACGCTTAACGCTGTGCCGCCGGCTGTGGTCACACTAATTTTCCCGGTGCTCCCGCCGTTGGGAACAACAGCACGAATTTGTGTCGCCGAATCAACCGTAAAGGTCGACGCGATCGCGCCATTGAATTGCACGGTGCTGGCGCCACTGAAATTGGCGCCGGTAATCGTGACCTGCACGCCCACTGCGCCATTGCTGGGCGTAAACGAGCTGATCGCCGGCACAGCGGGCGACCCAGTGCCAAATTGAATTATCAGTTCCGGTTGGGTGGCGCCTTCCTGCGAGCTATACTGCGCGTCATCCGACGAATTATTTGACAGACCGAAGCTGTAAATGCCGTTGCCGGCTATCGCCGCCGTCACATCAAACTCCACGATGTCGCCGATGGCGACCGCTGCCGCGCTACCGAGCACGCTGCCGCTCATTCCCGGCGCGTTGTTCCAGTTCATCCCACTTTGGGTCCATGGCGTGGTCGTGTTCTTAAAGTTATTCGACACGGCGTATACCGCGCCGCCGTCGGCGCTCGCATTAGTGACTTTTAGCCGCAACGTGGCGCTTTGCACCGCGCCGGTAATGCCGACAACGTCGAATTTCAAATATGAATCGAGATCCTCGCCACTGGCCTTTCTCAGCCGCAGGGCGGAAATCGTTCCATAGTTCGAGGTTGGCGTCGCAAGCCGCACGTAAGTATCGTACAAGGGTGTGAAGCTGAGTGTTACCGGTGCGCTGCCAGTCGATACCGTGAAGTTCGTCGAACTCAGCGCCGTGCCACCGTCAGTGGTCACGCTGATTTTTCCACTGCTTGCTCCGGATGGAACGTTAGCGCGAATCTCTGCTGCCGATTGAACGGTGAAGGTTGTCGCTGATACGCCGTTGAATTGCACGCTACTAGCGCCGCTGAAATTGCTGCCCAAGATCGTCACTTCAGCGCCAGTGAGTCCACTTGTTGGAGTGAACGATGCAATCGTCGGAACAGCCGGCGGAGTTGTCACTGTAAAATCATCTGTGCTTAGCGCCGTGCCACCGTCAGTGGTCACGCTGATTTTTCCACTGCTTGCTCCGGATGGAACGTTAGCGCGAATCTCTGCTGCCGATTGAACGGTGAAGGTTGTCGCTGATACACCGTTGAATTGCACACTACTAGCGCCGCTGAAATTGGCGCCAGTGATCGTCACTTCAGCGCCAGTGAGTCCACTTGTTGGAGTGAACGATGCAATCGTCGGAGCAGCCGGCGGAGTTGTGATTGTAAAGTCTCCTGCGCTTAGCGCCGTGCCACCTCCAGTGGTGACGCTGATTTTTCCACTGCTTGCTCCGGATGGAACATTGGCGCGAATCCCTGCTGCCGATTGAACCGTGAAAGTTGTCGCTGATACGCCGTTGAATTGCACGCTGCTGGCGCCGCTGAAATTGGCGCCAGTGATCGTCACTTCAGCGCCGGCGAGTCCACTCGTCGGCGTGAACGATGCAATACTTGGCGCCGGCAACGAACCAGAGCCGGTCTGAATAACCAGTTGTGGTTGGCCCACTCCCTCTTTCGAGCTATAGTGCACGTCGTTCGATGAGTTGTTTACCAGGCAGAAACTATAAATGCCATCGCCATCGATCGCAGCAGTTACCTCAAATTCTACCATCTGGCCGATCGTCACGATACCGGCGGTGCTCAGCGCAATGCCGCTCATCGCCGGAGCGTTGTTCCACTGCAAATCATTTTCAACCCACGGTGTGGCCGTACCTTCGTAGTTGTTCGATACCGAATAAGCCGTACCGCCGTCGCTGCTTTCATTCGTCACTTGAAGACGAAGCCTGGCGTTTTGCACGGCCCCCGTCAGGCCGCTCACCTCGAACTTCAAATAACTCCGCAGATCATCGTTGCTGGTCTTCCGCGCTCGCAGGGTAACTGCCGAGCCAAAGTTGGTTGACGGGCTGGAGCGCCTTAAGTACGTATCATGCTGCGGGGTAAAAGTCATGATTGCAGAGCTGCCGCTGTTCACGGTGAAATTATTCACACTCAGCGCCGTGCCTTCTGCCGTGGTCACACTGATTTTCCCGGTGCTCGCGCCTGATGGGACCGACGCGCGAATTTGCGTTGCGAAATCAACCGTGAAAGTGGAAGCTGGGGTGCCGTTGAATGGCACGCTAGTAACGCCGGTGAAATTCGTACCGATGATCGTGACTTCCGCGCCTACTACGCCGCTTGAAGGAGTAAACGAGGTGATTGTCGGCGCCGCCGGTGGTGTGGTCACCGTGAAATCTGCCGCGCTCTGCGCCGTGCCGCCGGGCGTAGTCACGCTAATTTTGCCGGTGGTTGCGGCGCTGGGCACGTTCGCGCGAATCTGCGTGTTCGAATCGACCGTGAAAGTTGTTGCGGCGAGGCTGTTGAATTTCACGCTGCTTGCGCCACTGAAATTGCTGCCTGTAATCGTCACTTCAGCGCCGGTAAGTCCGCTCGGTGGCGTGAATGAAGCAATCGTCGGAGCCGGTGGCGGAGTTGTCACAGTAAAATTATTTGTGCTCAGCGCCGTGCCACCATCAGTGGTGACGCTGATTTTTCCACTGCTTGCTCCGGATGGAACATTGGCGCGAATCTCTGTTGTCGATTGAACCGTGAAAGTTGTCGCTGATACGCCGTTGAACTTCACGCTACCGGCACCGTTGAAATTGCTGCCGGTGATCGTCACTTGGTCGCCGCTCAAACCGCTGGTCGGTGAAAAAGAGGTTATCGACGGAGGCGGTAGAGAACTCGTTCCCGCTTGAATCACCAATTCAGGCGCATTCGAGCTTTCCTTCGAGCTGTAGTGGGTTTCATCAGACGAGTTGCTCGTCAACCCAAAGCTGTAGATGCCATCTCCGGTGATCGCCGCGGTCACATCGAACTCCGCCCAGGTTACGTTGTTCAGAGCGCCAGCAGAGCTTAAAGCAGCGCCATTGATGACCGGCGCGTTGTCCCAATTCAAACCAGATTCATCCCATGGCGTGGTCGTATCCTTAAAGTGATTCGATACCAAATAGGCGGCGCCTCCGTCTGTGCTCGCATTCACGATACTCAGACGAAGGGTGGCGCGAAGTACGACGCCCGGCAGACCGGTAACATCGAACTTGAGAAAGCTGTCGAAATCGTCGCCGCCGGTCTTGCGCAGCCGCAAGGTCGACACGTTGCCGAAATTGGAGATTGGCGTGGAAAGTCGAACGTACGCATCCTCAACAGGATTGAAGGTCGATGTTATCGCCGGAATGACTGTGAAATCATCCGTGCTGAAAGCCGTGCCGCCGGGAGTTGTAACGCTGATTTCACCGTTGCTCGCGCCGGAGGATAGAGTCGCACGAATTTGCGTAATGGAATCAACAGTGAATGTCGAAGTCGGAGCGCCGCCGAATTTCACGCTGCTAACGCCGATGAAATTGCTGCCGCTGATTGTTACTTCTGTTCCGTTCGGCCCACTCGAAGGTGAAAATGATGTAATTGCCGGAGGCTGCGACGGTGTGATTGCAAAATTATCCGCACTCGTTGCGACGCCGGCGCTCGTGGTGACGGTGATCATGCCGGTCGTCGCGCCGCCGGGAACGGTGGCGCGAACGAGCGTATTGGAAACCACGACAAAATCACCGGCAGTGGTTCCGTTGAATTTTACACTCGTTGCTCCCGTGAAATCTGCACCGGTGATGGTCGTCTCGATTCCTACTGGTCCGCTTGCCGGTGAAAAAGAAGCGATCGAAGGCGGCGGCAGCACGGTTCCGGGAAGGTCGATAAAGTTGTGCATGTAATAACGCTTGTTCGTATCACAGGCCAAAATTACCAAGTCGGTCGTTCCATTTAAATTCTGTTTGGTCGAGGTCGGATCATTAATCGTCTGCTCGGTCGAGCTCTGAATAAACGGCGTGCCAACTCCATCGACGAATGTGGGATTGCTGAGGTTGGCGCTTTTCATGTAAATTTTTGAAGACCCGCCCACATCACTCATGGCGAAGACATAGATCTTTTCATTTTGATCGTCGATCAAAAAAATAGGTCGGCTGTGATTATCTAGACCCTTGCCAAAAAGGTGGCGGCTCCAAACCCCAGTTACCGTTCTCTTAAGAAGGTAAATTTTGTCTGCATTATCTCCTATGATGCTGGTCTTGGCCACTGCAAAAAGATTGCCGCTACCGTCGCCTGATATTTTGAGATTGAGATGATCATCCGCCACGGCGCCCAAAACGGCATCTGACAACGCATGCTCGCTGGCCTGCCAAACATTATCCGCGTCACTGTCGCGATGGACGGCGAAATATACCCGGCTATCAAGTTGGTTGGACCACATGAGGCCGATCTTGTCGCCGTCGAAGGCAATCAGCGAGGAAATGTCATCGCTATCGATGTTACCGCCTTGCACGGGCAAATCAAAGGGAGCGCTCCAGCTCAGATCGCTGCCGGTTGTCCGATTGACCTTGACCTTGCCGTTTTCGGTCCAGGTTACCCAAAGTTGTCCGGTAGAATCCTTATCGAGCACCAGGGTTTCTGATTTCGAGCTGTTGACGTTCACCGGAAAACCTGCGTCGAGCGAATAATTCAGCGTCGCCGGATTGTAGCTGTAGCGATAAAGGCGTCCGGACTGGCTTGATGAGGCCGGGCCGGCGCCGGCCTCGACAAAATAGTTTGAAACGATATACAGGCGCTGTCCATCCCAGAGTGCGTCTGCCTTGGAGCCGCCCCGATCATCGATGGCAATACCGGTGCTCATCCAGCTTTGGGTGGAGAAATCGAGCCGATGGATCGCATACTTATTCATGGCAGGATCCCACAGGCTACCCCACCATAGGCCGTCGTTCCACCACAGTTTACTCTGCGGCTTTTCTCCGGTTGCTGCTTGATCGGGCGTCGTGCCGTAGTAATGATCACGATAGCCGGCCGTTACCGGAACCGATTGCGCAAAGCCCACCTCTGGATTGCCTGAAATCATCAGGACAATAACTGCCTTGCAGAGCAAAACAGCTTTGATGACTTTCGTTGCTCTGGGATAGCTTTCAGAACCTCTCGCGTCACGGCGCACGGTGTGTCCTTACCTTTCGTCGTATCGTTGCTGCTCAATACGTGATTATCATGTCTTGCCAATACCGTTGATCTCGACACGACCATCCTGTAAATTGAAAAGGAAAAGCGCTCGGTCATTGATGAAATTACTTCATGCCGGCGATCGTAAAGTCCACTGCAGGGCATTAACCTAGCCCAGCCGCCGGTGATTTTCTTTCATCATGTTAACGGCTTCTTGGCCGGTATAGAAGCAGAATAGGAAGCAGGCATCTTCATGTGCCCCGCCCACATCTCGACGCCTACTTCCTCTTCAATCTTACTTATAAAACAAGTTTGTTTATCTGCGCTCGCTGTTGCCCACACTTTTCCCCTCCATCTTTCTTTTTCCTCGCGAGGGTATACAAGCGCCATGAAATTGAATCTCACTGCTGCAAAATCATCCTGCCGTTCATGCGATGACTGGCGGCATCCATACGATAGAAGTACAATCCCGAACCGACGGCGCGGCCATGTTCATCCGTGCCGTCCCATGTTGCGCTCTTGTATCCCGCGGATTGCGTTTCATCGACCAATTTGCGCACCATCTGGCCGAGCGAGTTGTAGATCGCAAGCCGCACCTGCACGGCCTCCGGCAGCGCATATTCAATCGTTGTTCTGGCATTGAACGGGTTCGGGTAATTTTGACTGAGACTGAATTCAGTCGGCAACGCCTCAGCCGGGCTATCGGCAAATCCATCTTCACGCGCAGCCGATGGCGAGCTGATAACGATTACCAATTCCGGATCAACCGCTCCCTCCCCCGAATTGAATTGCACATCATTGGAGGAATTATTCGTGATCGCAAAACTGATCTGGTTGTTACCCGTGATCGCCGAGGTTACATTAAACTCTGCAACATTTCCGATGGAAACAGCTCCCACCGAACTCAACGGGCTACCGGTCACGGCAGGCGCGTTGCTCCAATTGATGTCGTCTTCATTCCAAGGTGTCGAGGTACTCACATAATTATTCGATACCTTGTAAACAGAACCGCCATCGGGGCTGGCGTTGGTCACTTTGAGCCGAAGTGTTGCGCTCACAACTGTACCGGTAAGGCCCGATAGGCTGAACTTCAAATAGGCTCTTTGTTCTTCTGTCCCGGTCTTTTTCGCTCGTATTCCGGAACTCGAGCCATAATTCGTCGTCGGCGTCGTCAACTGGGCGTAAGAATCCTCGCCGGGATTGAAGGTGAGCGTCACCGTGCCGCCGCCGGTTACGGTGAAGTCGGCCGCGCTTTGAGCGGTGCCGCCTGGCGCGGTGACGCTGATCTTTCCCGTCGTCGCGCCACTCGGCACGTTGGCGCGAATTTGCGTCGCCGAATCTACCGTGAAGGTACCGGCAACCGTTGCATTGAACTGCACACTGGTGGCCCCGGTGAAATTCGTGCCGATGATCGTCACCTGAGCGCCAACCACACCACTCGTCGGCGTGAAAGAAGCAATCGTTGGCGGAGCAGGCGGCGTAGTGACGGTGAAATCAGCCGCGCTCGTGCCCGTGCCTGCGGCGGTGGTCACGCTGATTTTTCCGGTCGATGCTACGGGAACAAGGACGCGAATTTGCGTGGCAGAATCGACCGCGAAGTTCGAAGCCGACACGCCGTTGAACTTCACGCTGCTTGCGCCGCTGAAATTGGCGCCGATCACGGTGACCTCGGTTCCACCCGGTCCGCTTGTCGGCAAGAACGAGCTGATGGTCGGCGCGGCAGGCGCACCGGTGCTGTATTCAACCAGCAGCTCGGGCTTTACCGCTCCCTCTTGAGAGCTGTAGTGAACGTCGTCCGAAGAGTTGTTGGTCAAGCCAAAGCTGTAGGTGCCGTTTCCGGAAATTGCCGCGGTCACGTCAAACTCGGCAATTTGTCCGATGGAGACCGGACCTAACGCGCTCAACGGCGAGCCGCTGATCACCGGCGCGTTGTTCCAGTTCAAGCCGGTTTGCGTCCAGGCAGTCGTACTGTTCTTGTAGGAATTCGAGACTGCATAAACAGATCCGGCATCGACGCTTGCATTCGTCACGCTCAAGCGCAGCTTGGCGCTGACCACCGGACCGTTGATGTTCGCCACCACGAATTTCAGGTAACTATCCAGATCATCTCCGCCGGACTTCCGCAACCTGATCCCCGTCACGGTCCCGTAGTTCGAAGTCGGCGTGGAAAGGCGGACGTAAGCGTCGTACAGCGGAACGTGCCGTTCTGTGAATGTGCCAACGCCGGCGGTAATAGTGAAATCGTTCACGCTGTTTGCAGTTCCGCCGCCAGTGGCAAGGCTGATTTGCCCGGTGGTTGCGCCAGCCGGCACCGTTGCGCGAATCTGCGTGTTCGAGTCCACAGTGAAAGTCGAAGCAGACATGCTGTTGAACTGCACACTGCTTGCGCCGGTAAGCTCGGTTCCGATGATCGTCACCTCTGTTCCAGCCAAACCGCTGGTTGGCGTGAAGGAAGTGATCGATGGCGCTGGGGGAATCGTCACAGTGAAATCTGTCGCACTCAACGCAGTACCGCCCGGTGTCGTCACCGAAATCTTGCCGATGGTTGCTCCAGCAGGAACATTGGCGCGAAGCTGTGTCGCCGAATCGACTGTGAAGGTCGGCGCTGTCGTGGTATTGAACTTCACATTGCTGACGCCGATGAAATTTGTACCCGTGATCGTGACTTGCGCGCCAACCACACCACTTGTCGGAGTAAACGAAGTGGCGGACGGCGCCGGCGGAATAAACGTGAAGTCGGTCACGCTCAAGCCGGTTCCATTCGGCGTAGTCACGCTGATCTTTCCGGTCGTCGCGCTTGCAGGCACAGTGACACGAAGCTGAGTTGCTGTATCAACTGTAAAGGTCGATGCCGATGTGGTGTTGAACTTCACATCGGTTGCGCCGGTGAAGTTCGTGCCCGTCACCGTCACCTCCGTTCCCGACACACCGCTGGTGGGTGTGAATGAGGAAATCGTCGGCGTTGTCGGCGGAGTCGTCACCGTAAAATTAGCGCCGCTTGTTGCGGTTCCGCCGCCGGTCGTGACACTGATCGCACCGATCGTTGCGCCGATTGGAACGTTGGCGTGAATTTGCGTCGCCGAATTCACCGTGAAAATAGTAGCGGAGACGCCGTTGAATTTCACGCTGCTCGCACCGACAAAGTTGGCGCCGTTAATCGTGACTTCCACCCCTATGCCGCCGCTCGTAGGAGTAAAAGATGAAATCGTCGGCACGGGCAAAGCGCCAGTTCCATATTCAACGACCAACTCCGGTTTCGTCACCCCTTCTTGCGGGCTGTATTGCGCCATATCGGAAGAAGTGCTCGTCATTCCGAAGCTGACGATGCCATTGCCGGAAACGGCAGCCGTAACATCGAATTCCACGATCGTGCCAAGACTTACTGCGCTCATTGAACTAAGCGGCGAACCGCTGATCGCAGGCGCGTTGTTCCAGTTGATCACGGACTGTGTCCACGGTGTTGCCGTGCCGTTGTAATTATTGGAGACGCTGTGCACTGAACCGCCATTCACGCTCGCCTCGGTCACCTTCAACCGTAGCTTGGCGCTAACAATCGGACCGGCCACGCCCGAGACGTCAAACTTCAAATAGCTGTTGAGCTTGTCGCCGCTGCCTTCACGCAAACGCAAAGAGGTAACATTGCCATAGTTCGAGGTCGGAGTTGCGAGCCGCACATAGGCGTCATACATAGGCAGTGACATCGTCGTTGCCGTGACCCCAGTCGTTATGATAAAATCATCTGCGCTTGTCGCTGTTCCACCGCTGGTGGTGACGCTGATCTTGCCGGTGGTTGCGCCAGCGGGAACAGTGGCGCTGATCTGGGTCGGTGAATCGACTGTGAATGAAATTGCTGACGTGCCGTTAAACTTCACACTGGTCGCGCCGCTGAAACTGCCGCCGGTGATCGTAACGTCCGAACCGATCAGGCCGATAAGCGGACTGAACGACGCGATCGACGGCGATGACACCGTGAAGTCATTCGCGCTCTGCGCCGTGCCGCCCGCGGTGGTGACAGAAATCTTTCCGGTCGTGCCGCTTGCCGGCACCTGCGCGCGAATCTGGGTATTTGAATCAACCGTGAAGATCGTCGCAGCGCTTCCGTTAAACTGGACGCTGCTTGCGCCGGTGAAGTTATTTCCGGCGACGGTTATTTCCAACCCTGTAGGCCCACTTGCCGGCGTAAACGAGGTTAGAACCGGCGCTGGCGGGATCACAGTAAAATTATTTGAACTCAAAACTGTGCCGCCGCCGGTGGTCACGCTGATTTTGCCGGTGGTCGCTGCCGCTGGAACAGTCGCTCGAATTTGTGTCGCAGAATCAACTGTGTAAACCGCCGCGGTTCCATTGAAACTTACATTGCTCGCGCCGGTGAAGCTGCTTCCCGTGATCGTGACTTCAACCTCCACCAAACTGCTGGTCGGAGAGAAAGAAGCGATCGTCGGCGCAAGCACTGTAAAGTTATTCGCGCTCTGGCCGATGCCTCCTGCCGTCGTCACGCTGATCTTACCGCTGGTGGCGCTGGCCGGAAGCGTTGCGCGAATTTGCGTCGCCGAGTCAACCGTGAATGTTGACGCTGCTGTTCCATTGAATTGAACAGCGGTCGCGCCGGTGTAGTGACTGCCCGTGATCGTGACTTCGACGCTCGCTATTCCGCTGGCTGGCGTGAACGATGTGATAATCGGCGTCATGGTAAAATCATCGGCGCTCAAGCCCGTACCGCCTGGGCCGGTCACGCCGATCTTGCCGGTCGTTGCGCCGCTCGGAACGTTGACGCGAACTTGCACATCCGAATCAACTGTGAAGGTCGTGGCGGCTGTGCCGTTGAACTGCACCGCCGTTGCGCCGATGAAATTCACGCCGGTGATCGTCACCTGTGTTCCTACGGCGCCGATGAGCGGCGTGAACGAAGAGATTGCCGGGCCGACCGGTATCACCGTGAAGTTGGCGGCGCTCAATCCCGTGCCGCCGGTCGTGGTCACGCTGATCTTGCCGGTGGTAGCGCCGTTGGGGACGGTGGCGCGAATCTGCGTATTCGAATCAACCGTGAAAATCGTCGCCGGCGTGGTGTTGAATTTTACACTGCTGGCATTGAGGAAGTGATTTCCCGTAATCGTGATCTCAACGCCGGTCAGCGAGCTTGCCGGTGTGAATGACGAAACAATCGGCGTCGGCGGAATGACCGTGAAATCATTCACGCTCAAACCCGTGCCGATCGAGTTGGTCACGCTAAGCTTGCCGGTCGTCGATCCCGACGGAACGTTGGCGCGAATCTGCGTCGAGGAATCGACGAGGTATGCAGCGGCTGTGCCATTAATCTTCACGCTGGTGATGCCGGTGAAGTTTGCTCCGGTGATCGTGATCTCTGTCGCCACCAAACCGCTGGCTGGTGAAAAAGCGGTGATCACCGGTGGAACCGTAAAGTCATTCGCGCTCAACGCCGTGCCGCCCAGGGTAGTAACGCTGATCTTGCCCGTCACCGCGCCTGCCGCTACGTTGGCGCGAATCTGCGTTGCCGAATCGACGGTGAACGTCGTTGCGGAGACGCCGCCGAATTTTACATCACTCGCGCCGGTGAAATTGCTGCCGGTGATAGTCACTTCGCTTCCCTCAGCGCCTGTAGAAGGTGTGAATGAAGTAATGACTGGCGCCGGTGGAATGACTGTGAAGTCATTCGCGCTCAACGCCGTGCCGCCGCCGGTGGTCACGCTGATCTTACCGGAGGTCGCGCCGGCAGGAACTGTTGCGCGAATCTGCGTGGCAGAATCGACAATGTAGCTCGCCGCGGCCAGACCGTTGAATAGGAAACTGCTCGCGCCCGAGAGATTGCTGCCGGTGATCGTCACCTCTGCGCCAACCAAAGCGCCGGCTGGCGAGAAGGAAGAAATCGCCGGCGACAAAACGGTGAAATCGTTGGCGCTGAACACCACGTCGGCCGGTGTGATGACGCTGATCTTGCCGCTCGTCGCGTTCGCCGGCACGTTGGCGCGAATCTGCATATTCGAGTCAACCGTGAACGTTCCAGGCGTGCCATTGAAGTGGACTTCAGTCGCACCGCTGAAATGGTTGCCGGTGATCGTCACTTCCGTGCCCGCAAGGCCGCTCGTTGGCGTGAACGAGGTGAAGATCGGTAACATCAGGAAATTATTCGCACTCAAAACAGTACCGCCGGTGGTCGTTACGCTGATTTTTCCGGAAGTCGCGCCGCTTGGAACGTTGGCGCGAATTTGCGTCGGCGAATCAACCGTGAAGGTGGAAGCTGCCGTGCCGTTGAATTGCACGCTGGTGACGCTGGTGTAATTGGCGCCGGTCAGGGTTACTTCCGTACCGACCGCGCCGGAAGCCGGCGTGAAAGACGCAATCGTCGGATCCGGAGGAATAACAGTAAAATCTCCAGCGCTCAATATAGTTCCGCCAAGTGTCGTCACGCGAATCTTGCCGTTGGTCGCGCCGGCTGGCACGGTCACGCGAATCGTTGCCGGTGTATCGATCGTGAATGTTGCCGCCGATGTTGCGTTAAACAGAATCTCGGTGACGTTCGAATAATTGCTGCCGGTAATCGTCACTTCAGATCCGACCAAACCGCTCGTTGGAATAAACGAAGTGAGCGTTGGAGGCGAAAGAACGACCAGAAAATCCGTCGTGCTCAAGCCGATGCCGCCGGTCGTGGTTACACTGATCTTGCCGTTGCTTGCTGCAGCAGGTACATTGGCGCGAATCTGGCTAAACGAATCGACGATGAACAAGGCGCCGGCGCCGTTGAATTTCACGCTAGTCGCGCCGGAGAAATGGCTGCCGGTGATGGTTATTTCAGTGCCGACCAACGCATTCGACGGCGAGAAAGAGGTAATCGCCGGCAGCACGCCGAAGTTGGTCGCGCTTTGCGCCGTACCGCCGCCGGTGATCACACTGATCTTGCCGGTCGTTGCGCCCGCCGGAACGTTGGCGCGAATCTGTGTGTTTGAATCGACCGTGAAAGTTGAAGCAGACGTTCCGTTAAACTGCACGCCAGTCGCGCCGGTGAAATTATTTCCGGTAATCGTCACTTCCGCGCCGATCACGCCGCTGAACGGCGTGAACGAAACAATCGACGGCGGGAGAATGGTGAAATCAGACACGCTCAACGCCTCGCCGCCGGCCGTGGTCACGCTGACTTTTCCGGTCGACATGCCCGGCGCTACGGTTGCGCGAATTTGCGTCGCCGAATCCACCGTGAAAGTTGATGCCAGGACGGTGTTGAATTTCACAGCCGTCGCGCCGGTGAAATGGCTGCCGGTGATGGTGACCTCCGTACCGACGACTCCGCTCACCGGTGTGAACGAAGCGATGACCGCGGTCATGATAAAATCATTCGCGCTTTCAGCCGTGCCGCCGCCGGTGGTGATGCTGATTTTTCCAGTCGTCGTACCGGCTGCAATCGTGGCGCGAATCTGCGTCGCTGAATCCACCGTGAAACTGGACGCGTCTGTACCGTTGAATTTCACACTGCTCGCACCGGTAAAATTGTTGCCCGCGATCGTCACTTCCGTCCCGACAAAGCCGGTTGTCGGAGTGAACGAAGTAATCGCCGGTGACGGCGGAATCACCGTGAAATCGATGGCGCTTAAAGCTGTGCCATCAACACTGGTCACGCTGATCTTGCCGCTCGTCGCCGCTGCCGGTACTGTCGCGCGAATCTGCGTGGCGGAATCCAAATGGAAAAAAGCCGCAACGCCGTTGAACTTCACGCTCGTAATGATTGTGAGGGTTGTGCCGGTGATCGTCACTTCGGTTCCGACAAGCCCGCTGCTCGGCGCGAAGGAAGTAATAGCTGGCGTTACTATAAAGTTGTCGGCGCTCAACGCCTCGCCGCCCGGAGTCGTCACCGCGATCTTGCCGCTGCTGGCGCCGCTCGGCGGATTCGCGCGAACCTGCGTGGGCGAGTCCACCGTGAAAACAGTCGCGGCGGCGCCGTTAAACTTCACACTGCTTGCGCCGCTAAAATTGGTTCCGGTGATGGTCACTTCCGCGCCCTCGCTTGCCGAGGTCGGGGTGAATGAAGTGATCGTCGGGGACTGAATCGTAAAATCAGTCGCACTCAACGCCGTGCCGCCGGCCGTCGTCACGCTGATCTTACCCGTCGCCGCGGTTGCAGGCACCGTAGCTCTGATTTGCGTATTCGAATCGACGGTAACGGTTGTCGCTGTGCCGTCATGAAATTTGACGCTGCTCGCGCCGATGAAATGCCCGCCGGTGAGCGTCACTTCGTCGCCGACCAAACCGCTGGTGGGCGTGAACGAAGTGATGACTGGTGTCATGATGAAATCATCGGCGCTGATGGCCGTGCCCCCTCCCGTCGTCACGCTGATCTTGCCGGTCGTCGCACCGGTGGGAATGTTGGCGCGAATCTGTGTATTAGAATCAACCGTGAATGTCGTCGCTGCCGTGCCGTTGAATTGCACACTGCTCGCGCCGTTAAAATTCGCGCCGGTGATCGTGACTTCGGCTCCCACGAGGCCGGAAGCCGGCGTAAAGGAAGTAATCGACGGTGATGACATCGTAAAATCCGCGGCGCTCAAGGCCGTGCCACCCGCGGTCGTTACACTGATCTTGCCGGTGGTCGCATTCGCCGGCGCCGTCGCGCGAATCTGTGTCGCTGAATCCACTGTGTACGTCGCTGCCGCAACGCCGTTAAACTGCGCGGCCGTCGCACCGGTGAAATGACTGCCGGTGATCGTTACTTCCGTGCCGGCAACACCGCTGGTCGGGGTAAATAAAGCAATGATCGGCGTCATGATAAAATCATCTGCACTCAATGCAGTGCCGCCTGCGGTCGTTACGCTGATCTTGCCAGTTGTCGCTTCGGTCGGAACGTTGGCGCGAATCTGCGTATTGGAATCAACAGTGAACGTCGTGGCCGAAGTTCCGTTGAACATAGCGCCGGTCGCGCCGGTGAAGTGTTCGCCGGTGATCGTCACTTCATTGCCGACGAAGCCAAAAGCTGGAGTAAACGAAGCAATCGTCGGAATCATCGAGAAATTGTTCGCGCTCTGCACAACGCCGCCAGGCGCAGTGACGCTGATCTTGCCGGTGGTTGCGCCGGCCGGAACGTTCGCACGAATGCTCGTGTTCGAATCGACTGTGAAGGTCGATGCCGAGACGCCGTTGAATTTGACATCCGTCGAACCGTTGAAATGAGTTCCTGTAATGGTGACCTCGGTTCCAACCGCGCCGATGATCGGCGTGAACGAAGTCAGCGTCGGTACCATTGCAAAATCAGTAGCGCTCAAAGCAGTTCCTGCAATCGTCGTCACGCTGATCTTGCCGGTAGTTGCCGCGGCAGGAACGTTGGCGCGAATCTGCGTGTCGGTGTCGGCAATGAACAGCGCGCCAACACCGTTGAACTTGACGTTGGTCGCTCCGGCAAAGCTGCTGCCGGTGATCGTTACTTCGATTCCCACGACACCGATACCTGGAGTAAACGAGATAACCGCGGGCAAGACGGTGTAATCCCCCACACTGATGACAGCGCCTCCTCCCGTCGTCACGCTGATCTTGCCGGTCGTCGCATCGGTCGGAACGCTCGCGCGAATCTGAGTCGCTGAATCAACGGTGTATGTAGAAGCCAAGACACCGTTGAATTTTACACTCGTTGCGCCGGCAAAATGACTGCCCGTGACGGTGACTTCAGAACCGATCATCCCGCTAGCTGGAGAGAACGATGAGATGACCGGCGCCGGCGGAATAACCGTAAAATCGGTCGCGCTCTGTGCCGTGCCGCCTCCGGTTGTCACGCTGATTTTGCCGGTCGTGGCCGTGGCTGGAACCGTCGCGCGAATTTGCGTCGGCGAATCCACGGCGAACGTTGTTGCCGCTTCGCCGTTGAACGCAACACTGAGCGCGCCGCTCAAATTGTTTCCGGTGATTGTCACCTGAATTCCAACCAAACCGCTGACCGGGGTAAACGAAGTAATCCCAGGAGACAAAATGGTGAAATCAGTCGCACTCAATGCCGTCGCCGCTGCGTTGGTCACACTGATCTTGCCGGTGCTTGCGCCCGTCGGGATCGTGGCACGAAGCTGAGTTGCGGAATCGACGGTGAACGTCGACGCAGGGGTTCCATTGAATTGAACCGCCGTGACGCCGGTGAAGTGATTGCCGGTGATCGTCACCTCGGTTCCGGCAACTCCACTTGCCGGCGTGAAAGAAGAAATCAACGGTGCCAAAGTGAAATCGGTCGCGCTCAAGCCGGTGCCGCCGGCAGTCGTCACGCTGATCTTGCCCGCCGTTGCGCCCGCAGGAACCGTTGCGCGGACTTGCGTTGAGGAATCAACCAGAAAGAATCCGCTCACCCCGTTAAACTTCACGCTGGTAGCGCCGGTGAAGTTATTGCCGGTAATCGTTACTTCCGTGCCGACCGAGCCGTTACTCGGCGTGAACGAAGTGATCACCGGGGTGACGAAGAAATCGCTTGAACTTTGGGCCGTGCCGCCGAGTGTGACGACGCTTATCTTGCCGGCCGTCGCCGCAGCCGGAACGCCGGCCTTGATCTGCGTGGCCGAGACGACGGTGAATGTCGTCGCGGCCGTTCCATTAAACTGCACGCTGCTGACGCTGACGAAATTCGTGCCGGTGATCGTCACTTCAACGCCGGTCTGACCGCTGGTCGGCGTAAAAGAAGAAATCGTCGGCGGCGGCGGAATCACGGTGAAGTCATTCGCGCTCAAGGCCGTGCCGCCTCCCGTGGTCGCGCTGATCTTTCCGGTGCTGGCTCCGGCGGGAACGTTGGCGCGAATTTGCGTCGCTGAATCAACCGTAAAGGTAGATGCCGATGTTGTGTTGAATTTTACATCCGAGGCGCCGGTGAAATTCACGCCGGTAATCGTGATCTGCGCACCAACCAAACCGCTGGTTGGAGAGAAAGCCGTAATCACCGGACTGGTGATCGTGTAATCTGTCGCACTCAGGATCGTTCCGCCCAGCGTGGTGATGCCGATCTTGCCGCTGGTCGCGCCGGCAGGCACCGTCCCGCGAAGTTGAGTTTGTGAATCAACCGTAAAGCCGGTTGCGTCGACGCCATTAAATTTCACACTGCTGACGAGTGTGAAATTCGTGCCGGTGACGGTAACTTCCGATCCGACCAAACCGCTCGCCGGTGTAAACGAAGAAATCGTTGGGGCGGGCGGAATGTATGTAAAGTCTGCCGCGCTTGTTCCTGTGCCGGCCAAAGAGGTAACGCTGATCTTGCCCGCGGTTGCGCCCGCAGGAACCGTTGCGCGAATCTGCGTCGCGGTATCGATCAGGAAGAAAGCCGAAGTTCCGTTGAACTTGACACTGTTCGTGCCGATGAAGTTGTTGCCGGTAACTGTCACTTCATTGCCGGCGAGACCGCTCGTTGGCGTGAAAGAGCTGACAAACGGCTGTGCTGTAAAATTCGTCGAACTTTGACCCGTTCCACCGAGCGTCGTCACGCTAATTATTCCGGTGATTGCGCCGGCCGGAACCATCGCGCGAATCTGTGTACCGGAATCTAAAATGAACGACGACGCTTCCACCCCGTTGAACTGCACACTGCTCGCGCCGGCCAAGTTGCTTCCGGTGATCGTCACTTCGGTGCCGGATGCTCCCAGCGTTGGTGAAAAAGAAGAGACGATCGGCGTCGGCGGAATGACGACAAAATCGCTCGCACTCAAACCGGTGCCGCCGCCCGTTGTGACGCCGATCTTGCCCGTGCTCGCGCCGGCAGGAACGTTTGCCCGAATCTGTGTCGGTGTATCGACTGTGAAAGTCGTTGCAGCCGTTCCGTTGAACGTCACACTGCTTGCGCCGGAGAAATTGCTGCCGGTGAAGATAATTTCCACTCCCACCAATGCGCTGGTCGGCGTAAACGAAGAAATGACTGGTGATGATACAGTGAAGTCATTCGCGCTTTGCACGCTGCCGCCGGCGGTCGTGACGCTGATTTTTCCAGTCGTCGCTACAGCCGGAACAGTCGCTTGAATCTGGGTGGCGGAATTAACCGTGAAAGATGCAGCCGCCGTTCCATTGAATTGCACGCTGGTCGCGCCGGTAAAATGACTGCCGGTAATCGTCACCACTGCTCCGGCCTGTCCGCTGCTAGGGGTAAACGAGCTAATCAGCGGCGACATGATGAAATCCGTAGCGCTTAATCCGGTGCCGGCAACATTGGCCACACTGATCTTGCCTGTGGTTGCGCCGGAAGGAACGTTCGCGCGAATTTGTGTAGCCGAATCTACGATGAAGAAAGCCGAGACGCCGTTGAATTGCACATTGCTGGCCGCGACGAAATTGCTGCCGGTAATCGTCACTTGCAAACCAACAACGCCTGATGCCGGGGTAAAGGACGTTACGACCGGCACAACGATGAAATCATTTGTGCTCAAGCCTGTACCGCCGAGCGTCGTGACGCCAATCTTGCCGGTCGTTGCTCCAGCCGGAATAGTGGCGCGAATCTGCGTCGCGGAGTCGATTGTGTAAGTCGTTGCCGCAACGCCGTTGAATGCCACATTGCTCGCGCCGCTGAAATTGTTGCCGAGAATCGTTACTTCAATTCCCGGAGCGCCGGTTGTCGGTGTGAAGGATGTCACAACCGGCGCGGGTGGGATCACTGTAAAATCCGTTGCGCTCAGACCGGTACCGCCGCCGGTGGTCACACTGAGTTTTCCGGTCGTTGCTCCGGCCGGTACGTTGGCGCGAATCTGCGTATCGGAATCAACTGTGACAGTCGTGGCTGAGGTCGTGTTGAATTTCACATTCGTTGCGCCGGTGAAATTCGAGCCAGTGATCGTTACTTCCGCGCCCACCAGAGCGCCGGATGGCGAAAACGAAGCGATAGATGGACCTATGACCGTAAAATCGGTCGCGCTCAGGCCGGTACCGCCGAGGGTGGTGACGCTAATCTTGCCGGTGGTCGCGCCGTTTGGAACCGTCGCCACGATTTGCGTTGCAGAATTCACCGTGAAGGTTGATGCAGCAGTGCCGTTGAATTGTACACTGGTAGCGCCGGTAAACGTGGTGCCGGTAATCGTCACCACCGTTCCGACTGGGCCGCTGGTTGGAGTGAACGAAGTGATGACAGGCGCTGGCGGAAGAACCGTGAAATCCGCCGCGCTCTGCGCCGAGCCGCCGATATTCGTGACACTAATCTTGCCCGTCGTCGCTGCACCTGGCACGACGGCGCGAATTTGCGTTGCATTGTCAACTATAAACGCTGCCGTCGTGACATTAAACTGTACCGCCGTCACGCCGGTGAAATGTGCGCCAGTGATGGTGATCTCCGTCCCGGCAACGGCGCTGGCCGGAGTGAAAGACGTAATGGACGGAGTGAGCGAGAAATCATTCGCGCTCAACGCCGTTCCCGCAGGCGTCGTCACGCTGATTTTTCCGGTTGACGCTCCGGTGGGAACGATTGCCCTGATTTGCGTCGCAGAGTCCACAGTGTATGTCGACGCCGCGAGGCCGTTGAACTGAACGGCGGTTGCGCCCGTGAAGTTGGCTCCGGTGATCGTAACTTCCGATCCCTCCGGGCCGCTGGCCGGACTGAACGAGCTGACGCCCGGCCCGACCGTGAAATCGGTCGCGCTCTGCCCGGTACCGCCATCATTGATCACGCTGATCTTGCCGGTTGTTGCGCCGACCGGAACGGTCGCGGTGATTTGCGTTGCGGAATTTATCGTGACCGTCGTTGCAGTAACGCCGTTGAAGTTCACAACGCTATTGCCGGTATAGTTGCTGCCGGTGATCGTCACTGAAGCGCCGACCACGCCGCTGCTTGGCGTAAAAGAGGAAATCGTTGGCGGCGGAGTCGGGATCGTTTCAATCACCAACTCTGGGATTGGATTGACCGCATCTTCTTTTGATGCATAGTAAACATCGTTAGTCGAATTGGTTTTTATCCCGAAGCTGTATGTGCCGTCACCAATGATCGCCGAAGTAACAGTGAATTCGACGGTTTGACCAAGCGTGACCGCCCCGGCAATGCTTAATGCTGTGCCGCTTATCGCTGGCGCATTCGACCAAGTCAGCGTGCTCTCCGTCCATGGCGTTCCACCGCTCAAAACATTGTTCGACACGGCGTACACATCCCCGCCAGCGACACTTGCATTTGTAACGTACAAGCGCACTTTTGCATTTGAAACAATGCCAGTGAGACCGGTGACATTGAACTTCAAGAAGCTTCGCAGATCATCGGAGGCCGATGGTTTTCTGACGCGTAGCTCAGTTTGGCTTCCGAAGTTGAGGGTGGCATCGGATTGTCTGACATAAGCGTCGTGGGCAGGAGCAAATGTAAACGTTCCCCCGCCGCCGGAAACCGTGAAGTTCGTCGCACTTTGTCCGGTACCGCCAGCGGTCGTCACACTGATCGCGCCGGTGGTCGCTCCGCTTGGCACGGTGGCGCGAATCTGCGTTGCAGAATCGACAGTGAATAGAGCTGCAGAAGTCCCGTTGAACTGAACACTCGTAGCTCCAGTGAAATTTGTGCCGGTGATGCTCACCTCGCTGCTGACAACGCCGCTGGTCGGCGTGAACGACGTAATCGTCGGCGGCGAAGACGGCACCGTCACCGTGAAGTTTGGGCCGCTCAAGACTGTGCCGCCTGAAGTCGTGACGCTGATCTTGCCGGTCGTCGCGCCGGCCGGCACCGTTGCAGTTATTTGCGTCGCTGAATTGACCGTAAAGGCCGTGGCAGAAGTCGTATTGAACTTTACATCGCTCGCGCCGGTAAAGTCCGTGCCGGAAATCGTGACCGCCGTCCCGACCGGGCCGGTGATCGGAGTAAAAGAACTGATCGTCGGCGCCGGCGGAATGGTCACGGTGAAATTCGTGGCGCTCTGCCCGGTTCCTCCTCCCGTCGTAACGCTGATCAAGCCGGTCGTTGCGCCGGTGGGAACCGTTGCAGTAATCTGCGTCGCAGAATTTACTGTGAAGACCGTTACCGATGTGGTATTGAACTTGACGTCAGTCGCGCCGGTGAAATTCGTTCCGGTAATGGTGACAACAGATCCGACGATGCCGCTGGCCGGTGTGAACGAAGTGATGGTCGGTCCGGTTGGCACTGTTACCGTGAAATTCGTGGCGCTCTGTACCGTGCCTCCGCCGGTGGTAACGCTGATCAAACCGGTGGTCGCGCCGGTGGGAACCGTGGCGGTTATCTGTGTCGCCGAATTTACTGTGAAGGTCGTCGCCGAAGTTGTATTGAATGTAACGTCGCTAGCTCCGCTCAAATTGGCACCAGTGATCGTCACCTGCGCGCCGACGGCGCCGCTGGTTGGAGTGAAAGAGGTAATCAACGGCGCTGCCGGACCGCCTCCAGAAGTTTGTATCACCAGCTCCGGCCTAATGCTGGCAGTTGTTGCCTCTTTAGAATGATACAAAACATCATCAGATGAACTGTTCTTCAAGCCAAAGCTGTAGGTTCCGTTTCCGGTGATGACAGTGGCAACGTCGAACTCAACCCACTGACCGACATCCACGCTCCCGGCAGAGCCTAATGACGTCCCGCTGATCGTCGGAGCGATATTCCAGATCAGGGTGCTTTCCACCCATGGGGTCGCCGAGCCTTGTTCATTATTCGAAACCAGATAAAGCGAGCCGCCGTCACTGCTTCCGCCAGACACATTCAAGCGCAGTTTCGCGCTCAAGATGGAGCCTGAAACGCCGGTCACGTCGAATTTCAAATATGCCCGACTCGTGTCGGATGATTGAGTGCGCGCTCTGAATGTTATGTTCGAGCCAGCGTTAGTTACTCCAGAGAACCTTACCCACGTGTCATGCGCAGCAGGAAACTGATGTGTCGTCGATGCTGTGACTGAAAAGTCGGTAGCGCTTAAAACCGATCCGCCGATCGCGTCTACAGTGATTTTGCCGGTTGTTGCTCCGAGTGGCACATTCACACGAATCTGATTTTCCGAGTCGATGGTAAATCCCGATGCCGATACGCCGTTGAACTCCACGGCAGTCGCATCGCCAAAATTATTGCCGGTCACCGTTACTTCGGTGGCAACAAAGCCGGAAGTGGGCGTGAAAGAAGTGATGGACAGAACGACTGAAAAATTAGTGCTGGATTCGCCTTCCCCTCCAACTGTTGTAACGGTAATTGTGCCCGTTGTAGCGTTGTCAGGAACATTAACGTGAATTTCCGTCTCTGAAACGACTGTAAAAGCGCCGGCGGTAATGCCATTAAAATTCACGCTCGTCGCGCCGGTGAAGTTGTTGCCTGTGATGGTGACTGTCGTACCCATGGCTCCGCTGGCCGGGATAAAAGAGTCGACGCTCGGATCGCCGCCTGAACTGAGATCGAGATAATTATGAAAATAGTCGTGAGTGTTTTGATCGCTGGCAATGACCAATAAGCCGGAGTTGGAGTCCAGCGGCTGCTTCGTGGAGCTGGGGTTGCTGATGTGAGTCTCGGTCACGCTCTGAATGAATGGCGTGCCGGTACCTTCGTGAAACACCGGATCCGGGAAACTGGCGCTCTTCATGTAAATGACATCGTCGCTCGTCACATCCGACATCATAAAGACATAAATTTTTCCATTCTCATCATCGATGGCGAGTATTGGCCGGGTATGGCCGTCTTTGACTTTTCCAACAAGATGTTTCGTCCAGACCCCGGTCGTCCCCTCTCTCTGCAAAACGAAAATATGCGGAGATTCATTGGCCGCCAATCTCGTTTTGGCAACGGCGTAGAGATTATCGCTGACGGATATCGCCATTTTCAAATTAAGGTGATCATCAGCGACGTTGCCGAGCACCGCATCTGCCAGGGCCTGTTCGGGGGTCTGCCAGGTCAGATCAGCGTCGGCATCGAGATGAACCGCAAAGTAAGCTTTTTGATCATTTCGGTTCGACCACATCACGCCGATTTTGTTGCCGACAAAAGCAACGAGAGAAGAAATATCATCGGGATCGATGTCCGTGCCTTGTCCAGGCAAATCGAAGGGCGTTCCCCAGGTCAGGTCATCCGTCGTGGTGCGGTTGATTTTGACTTTGCCGCTTTCAGTCCAGGTGATCCAGAGCTGTCCGGTCGTATCTCGATCAAGCACCAGCGTTTCAGAAACTGAGCTGTTGACATTGACTGGAAAGCCGGCATCGAGAGTGTAGATATCTGTGGCTGGAGTGTAAGTATAGCGATAAAGCCGGGCTTCCTGTCCCGAGGAGGCAGGGCCAGGAATTGTCGAGTAGATGTGCGATACAACGTAAAGTTTATTGGTACTATTCTTGAATAGCGCATCGGCTTTGGATTGGCCGCGGTCATCGATGGTTGTGCCCGTGCTGGTCCAGCTCTGCGTGCCAAGATTAAACTTATGAATGGTATAAGCATTCGCCGCCGGACTCCAGAGGCTGCCCCACCAGAATCCGTCGGTGAACCAGATTTTACTTTCCGGTTTTTCTCCGGTCGGCGTATCCAGAACATTAGCGCCGAAATCAAAATCGCGGTAGCCTGCGGCAATCGGGGTTTGAGCGAAAACGAATTGGAAGTTGGCAAACATCACCAGCGCCGCGGCTGCTATAAAAAGCCAGGTGCGTTTGGTGAAATTGTTCAACCGTGACGGTGAGCCGTTCGTGCGCGAACTCGTGCCCTTGAAATCCATGGCGGTGCCCTCGTTGTTGTTCATGGTGCTTTTGCACAACAGGATCACAATGTCTGGACGAGTCCATTCGATCGCGACACAACTGTCCTGCGGGATCCTTGAATTGCTGAAATTGTAAGAGTTGGTTTGTAAAGTCTGGTAGGCTCCCTCCTGCCAGCTTACGCGCTCTCCCTCAAAGACCGATGTCTTGCGCCTGCTCCATCTTCTTGTCAATGTGCCGCATTAACAAGGATTAAGAAGCAGTTTAAAAATTAGCTCATTGCTGTAGAATCATCCTTCCGTTCATGCGATGTTGTCCGGCCTCCAGTTGATAAAAATAAATGCTCGAGCCGACGCTTTCGCCGCGCTCGTCTCTCCCGTCCCAAGCCGCGTGTTTGTAACCCGCGCTTTGAGTCTCATCAACCAGCTTGCGAACTATTTGCCCCAAAGCATTATAGATGACCAAGCGAACCTTGGCCATCTCGGGCAGTGTATATTCAATCATTGTTTGTCCGTTAAACGGGTTAGGATAATTTTGACTGAGGCTGTATTCTTCAGGCAAAAGATTTTCCGCTAAATCGTCGACGCCGTCACCATGCTTGGCAATTGTCGTCGAACTGTACTGAATAACAAGCTGCGGATGCACCGCGCCTTCCTGAGAGATAAAGTGCGCGTCATCCGATGATTCGTTGCTCATGCCGAAGCTGTACGTGCCGTTGCCCGGTATGGCAGCAGTGACGTCGAACTCCACGATCGCACCGATCGCTACAGATCCCACTGAACTGAGCGGCGTATCCGGTATCAGCGGCGCATTATTCCAATTGATCCCGTCTTCCAACCATTCGGTTGAAGTTCCTGCATACTTGTTCGACACTGGATAAATCGAGCCGCCATCCACGCTCGCATTGGTCACTTTCAAACGAATCTTGGCGTTTACCACTGAGCCGCTTATTCCAGTAACGTGAAATTTCATGAACGAGTACATCTTATCTGTGCTATTCCTACGGACACGGAGAGAAGTATTATCTCCATAAACGGTCGTCGGCGTGCTCTGGCGCACAAAGGCATCGTGATAAGGTTCGATGGTTGCCGTGAGTGTGCTCCCGCCGCTAACCGTAAAATCGGATGCACTCACTGCCGTGCCCCCGGCCGTGATGACGCTGACCTTCCCGCTCGTCGCGCCCGAAGGAACCGTCGCCCGAATCTGTGTGGCAGAATCGACGGTAAAGCTTGAAGCAAAGGTCGCGTTGAACTTCACGCCGCTTGCCCCGGTAAAGTTTGTGCCAATGATCGTTACTTCTGTACCGACAATGCCGCTGGATGGCGTAAATGAAGTGATCGTTGGAGCACTGGGCGGCGCGGTCACTGTAAAATTCCCGGCACTCAACGCCGTTCCTCCGGGGGTCGTCACGCTGATCTTGCCTGTGCTTGCCCCAGTCGGCGCGCTGGCACGAAGTTGATTTGCAGAATCAATGGTGAACGTAGATGCGAATGTGCCGTTGAACTGAACATTCGTCGCGCCGGTGAAGTTGCTGCCTGAGATCGTAACTTGCGAACCTACCGCACCGCTGGTCGGGCTGAACGAAGTTATCGTCGGGAGTGCTAGCACTCCGGTACTGTACTCGATCAAAAGCTCCGGCTTGGTCGTTCCCTCTTGTGAGCTGTAATGAATATCGTCGGACGAATTGTTGCTGACGCCAAAGCTAAAGGTGCCGTTGCTAGTGATCGCCGCCGTCACCTCGAACTCTGCAACTTCGTCGATGGCGACCGGGCCGTGCGTGCTCAACGACGATCCCGTGACGACGGGAGCATTGTTCCAGTTCATGCCGGATTGCGTCCACGGCGTCGTCGTATTTTTGTAGAAATTAGAGACCGCAAAAATTTCCGCGCCATCGTTGCTGGCATTGAGAACCTTCAAGCGCAGCTTGGCGCTGACCACCGTTCCACTGATGCCCGCCACGTCAAATTTCAAGTAACTGTTGAGATCATCGGCGCCGGACTTGCGCAAACGAATAGCTGTGGTCGAGCCAAAGTTCGAAGTTGGCGTGGCGAGGCGGACGTAAGTATCGTAGAGCGGAACAAATCGTTCTGTAAAAGTGACGCCTCCTGTAACCGTAAAATCGTTGACGCTGATTGCCGCCCCTGCGCCGGTGGTGACGCTGATTTTTCCAGTCGTCGCACTGGCCGGCACAGTCGCGCGTAGTTGTGTATTCGAGTCAACCGTGAAGGTCGAAGCAAAGACGCCGTTGAGTTGTACAGAAGTTGCACCGGAGAAATTCGCACCGGTCACCGTAACCTCTGTGCCGACTATGCCGCTTGCCGGAGTAAATGAAGCAATCGTTGGTGATGATGGCGGCGTCGTGACCGTGAAATCTGCGATGCTCGTTGCAATTCCACCGGCGGTGGTTACGCTGATTTTTCCGGAAGTCGCACCGGCGGGAACAGTCGCGCGAATCTGCGGCGCGGAATCGACCGAGAAACTCGACGCCGAGACGCCGTTGAACTTCACACCGCTTGCTCCGCCAAAGTTCACGCCAGCTATCGTTACTTGAACACCGGCAGCGCCGCTGCTTGGTGCGAATGAAGAGATCGACGGTACCGGCAGCGCTCCACCTCCATACTCGATGACAAGCTCCGGCTTTATCGAACCTTCTTGAGAGCTATATTGCGCCATGTCCGAAGAGCTAGTCGTCAAGGCAAAGCTGACGATGCCGTTGCCGGTAACCGCCGAGGTAACGTCAAACTCGACTATCGCGCCGAGGCTGACCGGTCCCATCGAGCTGAGTGGCGATCCCGTGACGACGGGAGCATTGTTCCAGTTGATCCCGGATTGCGTCCACGGCGTGGACGTGCCCCGGTAGTTGTTGGAAACTATGAAAACCGAGCCACCATTGACGCTTGCTTCGATGACGCTCATACGCAGCTTGGCGCTGGTCACCGGCCCATTCACGTTCGTCACATTGAATTTCAAATAACTATTGAGCTTGTCGCCGCTGCCCTCGCGCAAACGCAGCGCAGTAACGCTACCATAATTGGAAGTCGGCGTGGACAATCGCACATAACTGTCATACAGTGGCAGAACAGTTTCGGTGACCGGCACGCCGCTCGAAACCGAGAAATCATTTGCGCTGAGCGTAGCGCCGCCGAGGGTTGTCACGCTAATTTTGCCACTGCTAGCCGCGGCAGGCACAAAGGCGCGAATCTGTGTTGCCGAATCAATCGTGAAAGTGAGCGCCGATACCCCGTTGAACTTGACATCACTTGCGCCACCAAAATTATTGCCAGAAATCGTCACTTCAGTTCCAACTAATCCGATTGATGGAGAAAATGAACTGATAACCGGGCTTGGCGGTATCACGGTGAAATCTGTCGCACTCAATGCCGTCCCGCCGAGTGTCGTGACACTAATCTTCCCCGCCGTCGCGCCGGCGGGAACCGTCGCGCGAATTTGTGTCGCCGAATCAACAGTGAAGCTCGATGCACTCATAGAATTGAACATCACATTACTTGCGCCGGTAAAATTACTACCGGTAATCGTAATCTGAATTCCAACCAAGCCGCTTGCCGGCGAAAATGAAGTAATCGCCGGCGATGGGACAGTCACTGTGAAATCGGAGCCGCTTAGTGCCGTTCCTCCGGCAGTTGTGACGCTGATCTTACCAGTCGTCGCCCCGGTCGGAACAGTGGCGCGAATTTGAGTTGCTGAATCAAGAGTGAATATCGATGCTGTCGTGCTGTTGAATTTCACTTCGGTTGCGCCGGTGAAATTCGTTCCTGTAATCGCCACTTCAGCTCCGACGAGACCACTCGTTGGAGTGAACAATGCAATCGTCGGGATCGGCGATGTGACGGTGAAGTCCGTAGCGCTAATCGCAGCGCCCCCAGCCGTTGTTACACTGATTTTTCCGATCGATGCGCCGCTCGGCACATTAGCACGAATTTGTGTAGCGGAATCAACAGTGAATACCGAGGCAGAAGTCGTATTGAATTTCACATCAGTTGTACTGGCAAAATTCGTTCCCGCAATCGTCACTTCCGATCCAACGATGCCGCTTGCCGGAGTGAAGGAAGCTATCGTGGGGAGTAATAATGTAACAGTGAAGTCCGTAGCGCTCAGTGCCGTACCTCCCGCTGTCGTGACGCTGATCTTTCCCGTCGTCGCTCCGGTGGGCACGATGGCGCGAAGCTGTGTGGCGAAATCAACGGTGAACGTCGTTGCAGATGTGCCGTTTAATTTCACCTCGGCTGCGCCGGTAAAATTCGCTCCGGTGATCGTCACTTCAGATCCAACAATGCCATTTTCCGGCGAGAACGAAGTGATCGTCGGAATTGTCAACGTAACTGTAAAATCTGTTGCGCTGAGTATTGTGCCGCCTACCGTCGTAACACTGATCTTTCCCAAGCCCGCGCCGCTTGGCACATTGGCGCGGATCTGGGTGGCCGTGTCAATAATAAAAGCAGCATTCGTCGCATTGAATTTCACCGCGCTTGCGCCGCTAAAATTGCCGCCGGTAATCGTCACTTCAGTTCCAACAACGCCGCTGGTTGGGGAGAACGATGCGATAGTTGGCGCTGGAGGAAGCACGGTAAAGTCAGCGACGCTCATCACCGTGCCGCCGCCGGTCGTGACACTAACCTTCCCGCTCGTTGCGCTTGCCGGTACAGTGGCGCGAATCTGCGTGGCAGAATCAATCATGAAAGTTGATGCCAAAGCGCCATTGAATTTTATTTCAGTCGCGTTCATGAGATTGCTGCCGGTGATGGTCACTTCTGCCCCCTCCTGACCACTGCTTGGAGTAAATGAAGTAATCGTCGGAGCGGGTGGGGTCACGATAAAATCATTGCTGCTTATACCTGTACCGCCACCGGTCGTCACACTGATTTTTTCCGTTGTCGCTCCCACCGGTACCGTGACGCGAATCTGCACAGGAGAATCAACGATAAAAGTCGATGCCGGCGTCGTATTGAATTTCACCTCGCTCGCGCCGTTGAGATGACTACCGCTGATCGTAACCTCGATGCCCACCACGCCGCTGCTCGGTGAAAATGAACTGATAATTGGCGCAGACAAAATTACAGTGAAATCGGCGGCGCTCAGCGCCGTGCCGCCAAGGGTCGTGACACTAATCTTACCAGAGGTCGCGCCGGCCGGCACAGTGGCGCGAATCTGCGTTGCTGAATCAATCGTGAACGTTGATGCCGAGGTCGCATTGAATTTTACGTCACTCGCGCCCGAAAAATTACTGCCGATCACCGTCACTTCCACGCCGGCCAGGCCGCTGCCCGGAGTAAATGAAGCGATAATCGGCGCCGGCGGTATCACCGTAAAGTTCGCCGCGCTTAACGCCGTGCTGACCGCGGTCGTTACGGAAATTTGTCCGGCTGTTGATCCGGCTGCAACCGTGGCGCGAATTTGCGTGCTCGAATCGACCGTGTAAGTTGCCGCCGCCGTGCCGTTGAATTGCACTGCCGTAACGCCGCCAAAATTATTTCCGGTGATGGTGACCTCTATCCCCACCACCCCGCTACTTGGCGTGAAAGAAGTAATAATCGGCCCGACAAAAAAATCGCTCGCGCTCAAAGTCGTGCCATGAGGATTCGTCAAAGCGATTTTGCCGGTTGTCGCTCCCACGGGCAGCGTGGCGAGAATATGGGTTGAAGTTTGAATGCTAAACGGCGATGCCGGCGTTCCATTGAAAGTCACACCGGTGACGTCTGCAAAATTGCTGCCGGTGATCGTCACCTGCGTTCCGGCAAGGCCGCTTGCCGGTGTGAACGATGTAATGATCGGTGCAAGCGTGGCAAAGATAAAATCATCCGCGCTCGATCCAGTGCCGCCGCCGGTCGTGACGCCGATCTTGCCGGTCGTCGCGCCGTTAGGCACGAGCGCACGAATTTGTGTCGCCGAGTCGACGATGAAGATGGAAGCCGGCACGCCGTTGAACGCCACGCTCATCGTGCCTGTGAAGTTTGCGCCGGCGATGATAACTTGCTCACCTTCCAAAGCCGCCGGCGGACTGAACGAGGCGATTGTCGGCGCGGGAACAATAAAATCTGTGGCGCTCAATCCCGGACCGCCCGGCGTCGTCACACTAATCTTGCCCGTCCCGGCTCCAATCGGCAGCGTCGCGCGAATCTGCGTCGCGGAATCAAGCGTGAAGCTCGCTGCTTCTACCCCATTGAATTTCACACTGCTGGCATTTGCAAAATTGCTGCCGGTAATCGTCGCTTGCGTGCCCATCAAACCGCTGAGAGGAGTGAATGACGAAATAATCGGCGCCGGCGGGATGAAGACAAAATCCGTCGTACTCACCGCCGTGCCGCCGAGCGTCGTGACGCTGATCTTCCCGGTCGTCGCCAGCCCGGAAACCGCAGCCCGAATCTGCGTCGCCGAATCGACAGTGAATGTCGAAGCCGCAACGTTGTTGAATTGCGCTGCCGTCGCACCCGTGAAATGGCTGCCGGTGATCGTTACTTCAGTGCCTTCAACACCGCTGGCCGGGGTGAATGAAGCAATGATCGGCGTCATCGCAAAATCGACCGCGCTCATGGCTGTGCCGCCGGCAGTAGTCACACTGATCTTGCCGGTGATTGCGCCTGCCGGAACATTCGCGCGGGCCTGCGTGGGCGACTCCACCGTGAAGACGGTCGCGGTTGTGCCGTTAAACTTCACGCTGCTCACGCCGCTAAAGTTGGTTCCCGTGATCGTCACTTCCGCGCCCACGCTCCCAGAGGTCGGGGTGAACGAAGTGATCGTCGGAGCCAAAATCGTAAAATCAGTCACGCTCAACGCCGTGCCGTCGGCGGTGGTCACACTGATCTTGCCTGTCGTGGCAGTAGCGGGAACTGTTGCTTTGATTTGAGTATTCGAAACGACTGTAAAGATCGGGGCCGTGCCATCCTGGAATTTGACACTGGACGCGTTGATGAAATGATTCCCAGTGATCGTGACTTCATCGCCGACCAAACCGCTGGCTGGCGTGAATGAAGTGATGACCGGCGTCATGAAGAAATCATCGGCGCTGATGGCCGTGCCGCCTCCCGTCGTGACGCTAATCTTGCCGGTCGTCGCGCCGGCCGGAACGTTGGCGCGAAGCTGCGTATTTGAATCAACCGTGAACGTCGCTGTCGCGCCGTTAAACTGCACACTGCTCGCACCGTTAAAATTCATGCCGGTGATCGTCACTTCTGCGCCACCTAAACCGGAAGTCGGAGCAAAGGAAGTAATCGATGGTGATGACACCGCAAAATCCGCAACGCTCAACGCCGTGCCGCCCGGCGTCGTGACACTGATCTTACCGGTCGTCGCATTCGCCGGCGCCGTGGCGCGAATCTGCATCGCTGAGTCTACAGTGAAGGTCGAAGCCGCAATGCTGTTGAACTGTATTGCCGTCGCACCTATGAAATGATTGCCGGTGATTGTTACTTCCGTGCCTGCCACGCCGGTGGTCGGAGTAAATGTTGTAATGATCGGTGTCATCACAAAATCGGCCGCGCTGAGTGCTGTGCCGCCAAGAGTCGTCACGTTGATCTTGCCGGTCGTTGCCGCGACTGGAACGGTCACGCGAATCTGCGTCGCCGAATCGACGATAAATGTCGATGCCGTCGTTCCATTAAATTGCACGTTACTCGCGCCGGAAAAATTGCTACCGATGATCGTCACTTGAATCCCGACCAGGCCGCTGCTTGGCGAGAATGACGAAATAATCGGCGCCGGGGGAATGACAGTAAAATTTGTCGTACTCAATGCCGTGCCGCCGCCGGTCGTCACGCTGATCGTGCCGGTCGTTGCCGCGCCCGGCACAGTCACGCGAATCTGCGTCGCCGAATCGACGGTAAATGTCGATGCCGGAACGCCGTTGAATTGCACAGCGGTTGCGCCGCTGAAGTTATTTCCAGTAACGGTGACCTCGATGCCAACCAAACCGCTGCCCGGCGTAAATGAAGCGATGCTCGGCGCCGGCGGGATGACGACGAAATCATTTATACTAAAAGCTGTGCTCGCCGCATTCGTCACGCTGATCTTGCCGGTCGTCGCACCGCCGGGGACGGAGACGCGAATCTGCGTATTTGAATCGACCACGAAAGTTGGCGCGTCAGTGCCGTTGAATTTGACGCTATTTGTGCCGTTGAAATTCGCACCAGTGATAGTGACCAGTGTAATCACCAAGCCGCTCGTCGGTGAAAATGATGTAATCGATGGCGCGCCGGCAACGGAATTCACAGTAAAATCGTTCACACTCAATCCGGCGCCCCCCGGAGTCGTCACGCCGATCTTGCCCGTTGTCGCCCCGGCAGGAACGGTAGCGCGAATCTGCGTTGCCGAATCGATCGTGAACGTCGAAGCCGCAAGGCCGTTGAATTGCGCGGCGGTTGATCCGTTAAAATTATCTCCACTAATCGTTACTACCGTCCCTTGCGTCCCACTCGTCGGCGAAAAAGATCCGATGGCTGGCGGAGGAACGGTCACAATAAAATCCGTCGCGCTCATGGCTGTGCCACCGCCGGTGGTCACGCTGATCGCGCCGCTTGATGCGCCCGTTGGCACATCAGCGCGAATCTCTGAATCGGAATGCACGGCGAATGAAGGCGCGGATACACCGTTGAACTTCACAAGAGTTGCGCCGGTAAAATTGCTTCCGGCAATCGTCACCTCGGTGTCAACGACTCCGCTGCCAGGAGAAAACGAGCTGATGAGCGGCGCGGGAATCGAGCCTGAGCTGGTTTGAATTTCGAGTTGCGGTGGATTCGCGCCCTCATTCGAGCTATAATGAACATCATCGGTTGAGCTGCTTTTCAGCGCGAACGTATAAGTGCCATTTCCAGTAATCGCGGCGAGGACATTGAATTCAATCCACTGCCCTGCAGTCGCTACGCCGGCGCTGCTCAACGCTGGCCCAGAAATCTGCGGCGCATTGTTCCAATTCAAATCTGCTTGCGCCCATGGTGTGGCGGCGCCGGGCAAATTATTTGAAGCGACATAAATTGCGCCGCCGATATTGCTGGCATTGGTTACATGCAAACGGAGCTTGGCGCTCAGCACGGTTCCGGCGATGCCGCCGACGTTGAATTTCAGAAACGAGTTCAGCGTGTCCAGGCTCGACGTTCTTCCGCGTAGCGTAATTGCCGTGGCAAAATTTGATAGAGGCGTCGAAAACCTCACATAGGCATCCTGAGCCGGGGCGAAAGTAAGCGTTGCGGGGCCGCTACTTGAGACGACAAAATCGACGGAGCTTAACCCAGTGCCGACTGGTGTGATGACGCTGATTACCCCAGTCGTTGCGCCGGTCGGAACAGTCGCGCGAATCTGCGTTGCAGAGTCAATTGTAAATGCCGCTGCTGCCGTTGCATTAAACTGTACACTGGTTGCGCCCGGAAAATTGCTGCCGGAAATAGTGACTTCAGCGCCGATATTTCCGCTTGTCGGTGTGAATGACGTGATGACCGGAATCGATATTATAACGGTGAAGTCATTTGCGCTCTCTACCGTTCCCCCGGCCGTCGTCGCGCTGATCTTACCGGTTGATGCGCCGCTTGGAACGATTGCGCGAATTTGCGTTGCGTTATCAACGGTAAAGCTCGATGCAGATGAGCCGTTGAATTGCACTGGCGTTGCGCCGGTGAGATTACTCCCAGTAATCGTTACTTCAGCGCCAACGAGGCCGCTGGTGGGAGTGAATAAAGTAATTGTTGGTGGCGGTATAGTGATGGTGAAATCGTTCGTACTCTGTGACGTGCCGCCAGCAGTCGACACACTAATCTTGCCCGTTGTCGCGCCGGCAGGAACGGCCGCCCGAATCTGCGTTGAAGAATCAACCGTGTAGCTTGACGCGGCCATGCCATTGAACTGCACCGCGGTTGCGCCGTTGAAATCGTCGCCGATGATCGTCACTTGAGTTCCGGCCGGACCGCTCGTTGGAGAAAATGAAGCGATGCCCGGCGCCGGCACGGTAACCGTAAAATCATTTGTGCTCTCTGCGGCTCCGCCATCCGTCGTCACGCTGATTTTGCCGGTCGATGCGCCGCCGGGAACGTCGGCAAAAATCTGCGTGTCTGAATCAACAAAAAATGAGGTGGCGGAAATACCGTTGAATCTCACACTACTCGTGCCGGTGAGATTGCTGCCGCTGATCGTTACTTCGGTTCCAACCACGCCGCTCGCCGGTGTGAATGAAGTGATCGATGGCGAAGGAATTAATCCCGTGCCGGTCTGAATAATCAACTGGGGCGGATTCGCCCCTTCTTTCGAGCTGTAGTGTACATCATCGCCCGAAGAACTCTTCAGCGCGAAGCTGTAGGTTCCATTTCCGACAATGGCTGAAGTGACGTTGAAATCCACCACATCATCAATCGCGACTACGCCGGAACTACTTAACGCCTCTCCGATGATTTGCGGTGTCGTGGCCCAGTTCAAATCCGTCTGCGTCCATGACGTCGCACTGCCATTCAAATTATTCGTTGCCACATAAATCGAACCGCCGCTGTTGCTGGCGTTGGTCACACGCATCCGCAGTTTTGCGTTTTGCACGGTTCCCGCAATGCCGGTTACAGAAAACTTCAAAAAGCTGTTTAGCGTATCCAGGCTCGAGGTTCGCGCGCGCAGGGTGATCGTCGTGGCAAAGTTGGAAAGCGGCGTGGAGAATCTTACGTAAGCATCGTGAATCGGTAAAAACGTCGTGCTCGTCGAAGCGACGACTGTGAAGTCATTTGTGCTTGCTGCTGTTCCAGCAGCGTTGGTTACGTTGATTTGCCCGGTGCTTGCGCCGGTAGGAAGTTCTGCGCGAACCTGCGTTTCAGAATCAACAACGAAAGTAGTCGCGGAAACACCATTGAATTGAACAGCAGTGACACCGCTTAAGCCGGCCCCGGCAATCGTCACTTCGACGCCGGTGATGCCGCTTTCCGGCGCAAACGATGAAATGCTCGGCGCCGTGATGACAAGAAAATCGCTTGCGCTCAGACCGTTGCCGCCGGAGGAATTTTGCGCGGTAATTTTTCCGGTTGTCGCGCCGGATGGAACGATTGCCCTAATTTGCGTCGCAGAATCAATTGTGAAAGAAGCAGCCGCTGTTCCATTGAAAAGAACTGATGTAGCAAAATTGAAATTGCTGCCAGTGATCGTAACTTCCGCTCCAACGATGCCGCTCACCGGCGCAAACGAATCGACAACCGGCGCAGGCGGAATGAACGTGAAGTCTGCGGCGCTAAACGCAACGCCGCCGAGCGTCGTGATGCTGATTTTGCCGGTACTCGCGCCAGTGGGCACAGTCGCACGAACTTGCGTGGCAGAATCGACAAGAAAGCTCGATGCAGGAGTTCCGTTGAATTTTACAACGGCTGCGCCGGTGAAATTGCTGCCGCTGATCGTTACTTCAACGTTCTCTGTTCCGCTTGTTGGCGTGAATGAAGTGATACTTGGCGCGGGGATCGAGGCAGTTCCGGTTTGAATGATCAATTGCGGAGGGTTTGCGCCTTCCTTAGAGCTATAATGAACGTCGTCGGATGAATTATTTTTTAAGCCAAAGCTGTAAGTGCCGTCTCCTGTAATTGCCAGCGTGACGTTGAACTCGATTACATCACTGACCGCGACCGATCCTACTGCGCTCAAGGCGCTACCGCCGATTGTCGGCGCATTGACCCATTGCAAGCCGGTCTCTGTCCACGGCGCGCCGGTTTCCAAAAAATTGTTCGAAACGGGAAAAACGGTTCCACCGTCAGCGCTCGCATTGACCACGTGCAGCCGGAGTTTGGCAGTCAACACATCGCCCACAAGGCCAGTCACTTCAAATTTCAGAAAAGCATTCAACGTGTCGCTGCCAAGAGCGCGACCACGCAACGTTGGCACGGTTCCAAAATTATCTGTCGCCGTGGAAAATCTTACATAAGAATCATGAGTCGGGGAGAATGTGAAACTTGTCGAAGCGATGAATGTGAAGTCATCTACGCTCGACACGGCGCCACCATCAGTGGTTACGTTGACGACTCCGGTCGTTGCGCCGGATGGAACCTTTGCGCGTATTTGCGTGTCGGAGTCAACGGTAATTGTCGTTGCTGATGTGCCGTTAAATTTTACATCGCTGGTCGTCAGGAGATTACTGCCAGTGATGGTCACTTCCGTCGCTTCCGGGCCACTTCCCGGCGTGAACGAGGAAATGGCTGGAGGCGGCTGCATCACCGTAAAATCGTTGGCGCTCTCGGTTGTTTCACCGACTGTAGCGAGAGTAATCTTACCGGTACTTGCGCCGGACGGAACTACGGTCCGAATTTGAGACTCTGAATCCACGATCAGCGTCATGGCGGAGGTGCCGTTGAAATACACGCCTGTCGCGCCGAGAAAATTGCTGCCGCTGATCGTCACTTGCGTTCCAACCAAAGCGCTGGTCGGCGAAAACGAAGCGATAGACGGATCACCGCTGGACGAGAGATCGATAAAGTTGTGAAGATAATTGTGGCTGTTATGATCGTCGGCCAAAACCAGCAAGCCGGTCTCGCTGTTCACGCATTGTTTTGTCGAAGTCGCATTATTGACCTTCAAATCTGTCGCGCTTTGAATAAATGCCGTGCCGACACCAGCCGGAAAGACGAGATCATTCAGGTCGGCGCTTTTCATAAACATCTCGTCCTTGCCGTTCACGTCGCTTGTGGCAAAGACATAGAGGCGCCCGTTCTCGTCATCGACCATTACAACAGGACGAGTATGGCCGTCTTTCACTTTAGCAAATAGATGACGCGACCATGTGCCGTCGGGAATTCTTCGCAGAATATAAATGTGCGGCGATTCGGAGGCCATGAACCTGGTTTTTGTAGCGGCGTATAGATTCCCGCTGCCGTCGCAGGCAACTTTGAGATTGATATGATCGTCGGCAACCGCGCCCAGGGTGGGATCGGCATTGGCCTCCTCTCGTGGCTGCCAGACGGTGTCCGCGTCGCTGTCAAGATGAACTGCGAAATACGCTTTCTCATCGTTGCGGTTCGACCACATCACGCCGATTTTGTTGCCGTCAAATGCAACGATCGATGAAATGTCATCGACATTTGCATTACTGCCTTGCACCGGCAAATCAAACGGCGTCCCCCACGTCTCATCGTTCCCAAGAGAGCGATTGATCTTAACCACACCGTTCTCCGTCCACGTGATCCAGAGCTGTCCGGTCGAATCCTTGTCCAGCACCAGGATTTCGGAGATTGAGTTGTTGATAACAACGGGGAAGTTCACATCGAGGGAATAGGTTTGCGTGCCCACGTTGTAGCTGTATCGATACAACCGGGCCTCTTGCCCGGAGGAAGCCGGGCCGGGAGTGAGTGTGTAATAGTGCGAAGCAACGTAGAGGTGAGTTTCGTCCCACAACACATCGGCTTTGGATTGGCCGCGGTCATCGATTGCAACACCGGTGTTCACCCAGCTTTGTGTGGCGACATTGAAGCGATGAATCGAGTAGGTTGTCGCGTTTGCATCCCACAGGCTGCCCCACCAAAAACCGTCGTTCCACCAAAGTTTGCTCTCCGGCTTTTCACCTGCAGGCTGCTCATCCACTGCCGTTGCGTATGAAAAATCACGATAGCCTGCCTGCACTGGGGTAGATTGCGCAAAAGCGGTTTGCTCGCCGCGCAAAATCGCTGCAATGATAACGACGCAGAAAAGCGTCATGAACGTGGCGGCTTTTTTCAATACTATCGTCATGCCCTTCTTGTGCGAACTCGTGCCGATGAAATCCATGGCCCTGCCCTCGGTGTTTATCGCGTTGCCGTATGCACAACAGGATCACAATGCCTGTGCGATTCCTTTCGTTCATGACACGACTCTCCTGCGGGAATCTTAGTAGATGAAACCTTTTGATGGGGAATTGTAAAACCGGTGGGTTCCCTCCTCACCAGCTCAAATCATGCTCCCTTGTGGCCATGATTTACTCCCTCTCGTTCTCCTTTTCACACAACCATTGAAAAATCAACGTAAGGCGGATAGGATGCAGGCATCGAGATACCTCCTGTTGCGTCTCGACACCTGCATCCCTTCGATCTTCAGAAACAAGTGCTCTCAATCATACATACATTCTTTTTGTTTTGCGCGCTCTACTACTCTCAGGTTTACGCGCTTGGTTCAGACATCTTCAACCTTACTGCTGCAAAATCATTCTGCCATTGAGGCGCCGGCTTCCGGCATCCAAGCGATAGAAGTACATTCCGGTGCCGACGGCTTTGCCATGCTCATCCCTGCCGTCCCAAGCGGTCTTCTTGTAACCGGCTGATTGCATTTCATCGACCAGTTTGCGCACCAGTTGGCCGAGTGAATTGTAAACCGCCAAGCGAACCTGCGCCGCCTCTGGCAGCCCATATTCGATGGTCGTCCCGGCATTGAATGGATTCGGATAATTCTGGCCGAGGCTGAATTCCTTCGGCAGCGCATCGGCAGGCTCATCGACCATACCATCATCCCGACGCGCCAGCGACGGCGAGCTAAACTCTATCACCAGTTCCGGATCGACGGCGCCCTCGTGTGAATTGAACTGCACATCGTCAGAGGAATTATTGGTGATCGCGAGGCTGAGCGTACCGTTTCCAGTTCCAGTGATTGCCGAGGTCACATCGAATTCCGCGACATTGCCGACGCTCACCGCGCCGACCGAGCTTAACGGACTGCCGGAAATTGCCGGGGCGTTGTTCCAGTTTATCCCGCTTTCATTCCACGATGTGCTGGTTCCGAGATAATTGTTCGAGACCTTGTACGCCGAGCCGCCATCATTGCTGGCGTTGGTCACCTTGAGCCGAAGCGTGGCGCTAACGATCGCTCCGGTAATGCCCGATGGGCTGAACTTCAAGTAGGATTTCTGTTGTTCGCTGCTGGTTTTCCTTGCCCGCAGTCCCGAGCTTGAACCGTAACTCGTAGTTGGCGTTGACAACTGGACATAGGAGTCTTCAAACGGCGTAAATGTCAACGTCGTCGTACCGCTGCCAGTCACGGTAAAGTCATTCGTGCTTTGGGCTGTGCCACCGGGTGTGGTTACCGCTATCTTGCCGGTGGTTGCGCCGCTTGGCAAGTTGGCGCGGATCTGCGTGTTCGAATCCACCGTGAAGCTCGAAGCTGCGACGCCGTTGAACTGCACGCCGGTTGCGCCGGTGAAATTCGTGCCGATGATGGTGACTTCAATTCCCGCAGCGCCGCTGGTTGGTGTGAACGACGCGATGGTTGGTGAGGGCGGCGGAGCGGTTACTGTGTAATTAGCCGCGCTGGTGGCTGTTCCGCCGGAGGTGGTCACACTGACTTTTCCCGTCGTCGCGCCGGTTGGTACAGTTGCCAGAATCTGTGTTGTCGAATTCACTGTGAAAGTCGAGGCAGAGACGCCGTTGAATTTCACATTCGTCGCGCCGGAGAAATTGGTTCCACTGATCGTCACCGGCGTGCCGACCGGTCCGCTGACCGGCGTAAACGAGCTGATGGTTGGCGCTGCGGGAGGGCCGCTGCTGTATTCAATCACCAGCTCCGGCTTCATTACTCCTTCTTGCGTGCTGTATTGCGCCATATCCGACGAGCTGGTTGCCAGCCCGAAGCTGATGATGCCGTTGCCGGTAATCGCCGCAGTGACATCGAACTCGACGACGTCGCCGAGGTTGACAGCGCTCAACGAGCTAAGGGACGAGCCGCTAATTGGAGGAGCATTGTTCCAGGTGATGCCCGATTGCACCCAGGGCGTCGAGGTGCCATCATAATTATTCGAGACGGTATAAACCGATCCGCCAGCAACGCTCGCTTCCGTAACTTTCAGACGAAGCTTGACGTTGGTGACCGAGCCAGTCACGTCTGTAATGTCAAATTTCAAATAACTACTGAGCTTGTCGCCGCTGCTCTGGCGCAGGCGCATCGAAGTGACGCTGCCGAAGTTTGCCGTCGGTGTGCCAAGACGCACATATGCGTCGTAAAGCACAAAAGAGCCGACTGTTGCAGTACTCCCGGAGGTCACGGTGAAGTCGGTTACGCTCAAGGCTGTTCCACCGCCGGTCGTTACACTGACTTTTCCGGTGGTCGCGCCGGTCGGAACAGTTGCGCGAATTTGTGTTGCCGAATCAACTGTGAAGCTCGTTGCCGAGGTGGTGTTGAATTTCACATCGGTAGCGCCGGTGAAATTCGTACCGGTGATGGTTATTTGCGCGCCAATCGCACCGCTGCTCGGTGTGAACGAAATAATCGTCGGCGAAGCCGGCGGAGTCGTTACGGTAAAATCAGCTACACTCGTCGCCGTGCCACCGGTGGTGGTGACACTGACTTTTCCGGTGGTCGCGCCGGTCGGAACCGTTGCGCGAATTTGTGTTGCTGAATCAACTGTGAAGCTCGTTGCCGAGGTGGTGTTGAATTTCACATCGGTAGCGCCGGTGAGATTCGTGCCGGTAATCGTAATCTGTGCTCCGACCGCGCCGCTGCTCGGTGTAAACGAGGTAATCGTCGGCGCTGCTGGCGGAGCTGTTACGGTAAAATCAGCTACACTCGTCGCCGTGCCACCGGCGGTGGTCACACTGATTTTTCCGGTGGTCGCGCCGGTCGGAACCGTTGCGCGAATTTGTGTTGCCGAATCAACTGTGAAGCTCGTTGCCAAAGTGATGTTGAATTTCACACTGGTAACGCTGGCGAAATTCGTGCCGGTAATCGTAATCTGTGCTCCGACCGCGCCGCTGCTCGGCGTGAACGAAGTAATCGTCGGCGCTGCCGGTGGAGCCGTTACCGTAAAATTAGTCGCGCTTATCGCTGTGCCGCCTCCGGTGGTCACACTGACTTTCCCGGTCGTCGCGCCGGTTGGCACATTCGCCCGAATCTGCGTAGCCGAATCGACTGTGAAGGTCGATGCCGAAGTCGTGTTAAACTTTACATCTGCAACACCGGTGAAATTCGTGCCGGTGATGGTTACTTGCGTGCCAATTGCACCGCTGGTTGGCGAGAAAGAAGAAACCGTCGGGGATGGCAATGATCCGGTTCCATATTCAATCACCAACTCCGGCTTCATCACGCCTTCTTGAGTGCTGTATTGCGCCATGTCGGATGAGGTCGTTGCCATCCCAAAGCTGATGATGCCATTTCCGGTAACCGCCGTGGTGACATCAAACTCGACGAGGTCTCCGAGGCTGACAGCACTCAACGAGCTAAGGGGCGAGCCGCTAATTGCGGGAGCATTGTTCCAGTTGATGTCCGCTTGCACCCACGGCGTCGATGTGCCATTGTAATTATTCGAGACGCTGTAAGCCGAACCGCCGCTCACACTCGCCTCGGTTACCTGGAGCCGTAATTTGGCGCTGATGATCGGGCCGGCCACGCCGGTCACATCAAATTTCAAATAGCTATTGAGTTTATCGCCGCCGCTCTGACGTAGGCGCATCGAGGTTACATTTCCAAAGTTTGTAGTCGGCGTACCGAGCCGCACATATGCATCGTACAATGGCAGCGAGGTGACCGTTGCAGTGCTGCCTGAGGTCACCGTAAAATCTCCTGCGCTCATTGCCGTGCCGCCGCCAGTGGTCACGCTGATTTTTCCGGTGGTTGCAACAGCCGGCACCGTCGCGCGGATCTGTGTGTTCGAATTAACCGTGAAGCTCGAAGCTGCGACGCCGTTGAACTGTACGCTGCTTGCCCCAGTGAACTCAGCGCCGGTAACCGTCACTTCAGCGCCAATGACGCCAATGGGCGGCGTGAACGAAGTAATGCTTGGCGCTGGTGCAATGACTGTAAAGTTAGCAGCGCTCAAGACCGTTCCTCCGCCGGTCGTCACGCTGATTTTGCCCGTGGCTGCGCCGGCGGGAACAGTCGCGTGAATCTGTGAATTTGAATTGACTGTAAACGATGTCGCAGCAATCCCATTGAATTGCACGCTGGAAGCGCCGCTGAGATTGTTGCCGCTGATCGTCACCTGAACGCCGACCAGACCGCTTGCCGGCGTAAACGAACTGATACTCGGAGGCAAAAGGGAAAAGTCTGTGGCGCTCAGCGCCGTACCGCCGGCAGTTATCACGCTGATTTTGCCGCTTGCCACACCGGCCGGAACGTTTGCGCGCAATTGCGTGGGAGAATTGACAATGAACGCTGCCAATACGTTGTTGAATTTCACGGCGCTGGCATCGGCCAGGTTGTTGCCGGTGATGGTCACTTCGATTCCGGCCACGCCGCTTGCCGGTGTAAATGAGCTGATGGATGGGGTGATCAGAAAATCATTCACACTCTCTGCCGTGCCAATGCTGTTGGTCACGCTAACTTTTCCAGTTGTCGCGCCAGCCGGCACGGTCGCGCGAATCTGCGTCGCCGTGTCGGTGGCGAACAGAGCCGAGACGTTGTTGAATTTTACACTGGTCGCACCGGTGAAATTCTTGCCGGTGATCGTCACTTCGACGCCGACAACTCCACTTGACGGTGTGAAAGAAGAAATAATCGGCCCGACCGTGAAATCATTTGCGCTGAGACTCGTCCCGCCAAAAGTAATTACGCTGATTTTTCCAGTTGCCGCGCCGGAGGGTACGTTGGCGCGGATCAGCGTATTCGAGTCAACCGTGAAAGTAACGACGGAGGTGCCGTTGAATTGCACGCTGGTGGCGCTGGTAAAATTATTTCCGGTAATCGTCACTTCCGCGCCAACCATTCCGCTCGTTGGGGTGAAAGAGCTAATGCTTGGCGCCGGAATGACGAAATTAGTTGCGCTCAGCGTGCTGCCGCCTTCCGTCGTCACTCTGATTTTGCCGCTTGTCGCGCTTGCAGGAACGTTGACACGAATCTGCGTGTACGAGTCAATCGTGAAAGTTCCGGCAGGCACACCGTTGAAATGCACGCTGTCTGCGCCGGTGAAGCTATTGCCAGTGATCGTAACTTCAATTCCGGCCACTCCGGTAGTCGGCGTGAATGAGGTAATCGCCGGCGTGACCTTGAAGTCATTCGTGCTCAATGCCGTGCCGCCGGAAGTCGTCACGGTGATCTTTCCCGTCGTCGCACCCGCAGGCACGTTGGCGCGTATTTGCGTCTGTGAATCCACAATGAAAGTCGAGGCCTCGGTTCCATTGAACTTCACGCTGCTGGCGCCGCTCAAGCTGCCGCCGGTAATCGTTATCTGAGTGCCCACCAACCCGCTTGCCGGCGAAAATGAAGAGATCGCTGGACCCGATACCGTGAAATCAGCCGCGCTGATGGCCGTACCTGCGGCTGTAGTCACACTGATTTTACCATTTGTTGCGCCAGCCGGCACGAACGCGCTGATCTGCGTTGACGAATTCACAACAAACGCGGCGGTGGTGTTATTGAAATTCACCGCGGTTGCTCCGGTGAAATTCAAGCCGGTGATAGTTACTTGGGTGCTCGCCGCGCCAAAGGTTGGCGTGAAAGAGGTAATGACCGGCCCCACTGTAAAATCATTTGCGCTCAAAGCCGTGCCGCCTCCGGTGATCACGCTGATTTTGCCGGTTGTCGCGCCGGATGGCACAGTCGCGCGGAGCTGGCTGTTGGAATCCAATGTGAACGTCGTTGCAGCGGTTCCATTGAATTGAACACCGGTCGTGCCAATGAAATTACTGCCGGTGATGGTCACTTGCGCGCCCACCATGCCGCTGGCCGGTGTGAACGACGCAATGCTCGGCGTCGACACCGTAAAGTTGGCGGCGCTCAACGCTGTTCCACCGGGAGTGGTGATACTAATTTTGCCGGTCGTCACCCCTGCCGGCGCAATGGCGCGAGTTTGCGTCGGTGAATCCACAGTGACCGTTGAGGCAGAGATTCCATTAAAAGTAACATTGCTAACCCCAACGAAGTTGCTTCCAGTGATCGTCACTTCCGTGCCGGTCAAGCCGCTGGCCGGCGTGAAAGAAGTAATGCTCGGCGCTGACACGACAAAGTCGGTTGCGCTTTGCGCCGTGCCGCCCGGCGTGGTCAGGCTAATCTTGCCGGTCGTCGCACTCGCGGGCACAATCGCCCGGATTTCCGTGCTTGAATTCACCGTGAACGTTGAGGCGGAAGTTCCATTAAACTGGACAACAGTGGCGCCGCTAAAACTGCTGCCGGTGATCGTCACTTCGGTTCCAGCCACACCATTCGCCGGCGTAAAAGAAGAGATCACCGGTATCACCAGAAAATCATTCGCACTCAAAGCCGTGCCGCCCAGGGTGACGACCGTAAGTTTGCCGGTTGACGCTCCCAGCGGGACAGTCACCCGAATTTGCGTATTCGAGTCCACGGTGAACGTTAAGGCTGAGAAGCCGTTGAACCTTACGCTGTTGGCGCCGGTGAAATTCGTGCCGGTGACAGTCACTTCCACACCAACCGCGCCGCTGCTTGGAGTAAAAGAAGCAATGCTCGGCCCTGGCAATGTAAAGTCGTTTGCGCTCACCGCCACGCCTCCAGCCGTGGTCACGCTAATCTTGCCGGTCGACGCGCCTACCGGCACATTCACACGAATTTGCGAGTGCGCATCAACGGTGAACGTTGAGGCAGCGACGCCGTTGAATTGCACACTGCTGGCGCCGGTAAAACCGCTGCCGGTGATCGTCACCTCGGTTCCGGCCACACCGCTCGCAGGCGTAAATGAGGCGATGGCTGGCGTCACCACAAAATTATTTGTGCTCAAGCCGGCGCCAATGCTTGAAGTGACACTAATCTTGCCGGTTGTTGCCTCGCCGGGAACTGTTGCTACAATCTGGGTATTTGAATTCACCGTGAAGGTTGCGGCGGAAGTACCGTTGAATTTCACACTGCTAGCGCCGGTAAAATTGACGCCAGTAAAGGTCACTTGCGCGCCTACCAAACCGCTGGCCGGTGTAAACGAGAGGATTTCCGGCGACAAGAGAAAATCAGTTGGGCTTAATGCCGTGCCGCCAGCGGTGGTTACACCGATCTTACCACTAGAGGCGCCGCTTGCTACGATGGCCCGAACTTGCGTCGGCGAATCGAGCGTGAAGCTTGCAGCAGCAGTCCCATTGAATTGCACGCTGCTGGTCCCGTTCAAACCGCTGCCGGTGATCGTGACTTCCGTCCCGACCGACCCCGTGGCCGGCGTGAACGATGTGACGACGGGTGTAACCAGGAAATTATTTACGCTAAACGCGGTTCCTGCGCCGGTGGTGACGCCGATTTTTCCGCTGGTGGCGGCTGCCGGCACAATAGCGCGGAGCTGGGTCGGCGAGTCAACCGTCAAGAAACCAGAAGCTCCATTAAACGTCACATTGGTGGCCCCCGTGAAGTTGCTGCCGGTAATGGTTACTTCAGCGCTTACCACACCGCTGGCCGGGCTGAACGAGGTGACAATTGGCGGATTGACACCAAAATCGTTGGCGCTTATGGCGGTTCCTGTCGGCGTCGTCATGCTGATCTTTCCGGTCGTGCTGCCGGCTGGCACCGTGGCGCGAATTTGCGTGCCCGAATCTACCGTAAAGGTCGAGGCTGATATGCCATTGAATTTCACCGAAGAAGCGCCGGTGAAATTGGCGCCGGTAATGGTCACTTGGGTGCCAACCGGCCCGCTGGTCGGTGTGAAAGAGGTAATGGATGGAGTGAGAGTGAAGCTGCTCGCGCTCGACCCGGTTCCAACCGGCGTCGTCACGCTGATCAGACCATTCGTGGCTCCGGTGGGAACGGTCGCTCTAATTTGAGTTGCAGAATCCATGGTAAGCGTCGCCGCAGCCAGGCTGTTGAACTTGACGCTCGTCGCGCCGGTGAAATTTCTGCCTGTGATGGTGACATCCGATCCCTCCGGGCCGCTGGCCGGATTGAACGAGCTGACGACAGGCCCAACCGCGAAATCAGTCGCGCTCTGCGCGATGCCCCCTTCGTTCGTCACGCTGATCTTGCCGGTGGTTGCGTCGGCAGGAACAGTCGGCGTGATTTGCGTTGTTGAATTAACCGTAACGGTCGTCGCCGTGATGCCGTTGAATTTCACGACGCTATTAACTGTGAAATTTGTGCCGGTGAGGGTCACCTGCGAACCGATCATGCCGCTGCTTGGCGTAAATGATGAAATAGTCGGCGGCGGAGTCGCGATCGTCTCGATCACCAATTGCGGAATCGGATTGAACGGATCTTGTCTGGAGGCATAGTAAACATCGTTGCTCGAGTTGGTTTTCACACCAAAACTGTATGTGCCGTTGCCGATAATCGCCGAGGTAACGGTGAACTCGACGATTTCACCGAGCGCAACTGCGCCAGCCGTGCTTAGAGGTGATCCCGCAATGGCGGGAGCATTCGACCAGGTCAACGTGCTTTCCGTCCAGGGAGTTCCACCACTCAAAACCTCATTCGACACGGAGTACATTTCCCCGCCGGAGGTACTCTCTTCGACAACGTACAACCGTACTTTGGCACTTGAGACGCTACCAGTCAAGCCGCTGATGTCGAACTTCAAGAAGCTGCGGATGTCGTCGCCGCTTGGCTTTCTAACGCGCAGCTCGACCTCGTCTCCATGGCCGGGAGCGCTGCCCTCAGATTGTTTGACGTAAGAGTCATGCGCAGCAACAAAAGTAAAAGAGTCCGAACCGCTGCCAGTCACAGTAAAGTTTGTTGCACTCTGCCCCGTGCCGCCAGCGGTAGTCACGCTGATCAAGCCAGTGGATGCTCCGCTCGGAACGTTGGCGCGTATTTGCGTTGCCGAATCAACCGTGTAAAGAAATGCAGAAGTGCCGTTAAACTTGACGCTCGTCGCGCCGGCGAAATCCGTTCCGGTGATCGTCACCTCGGTGCCGACGCCGCCGCTTGTCGGGTTGAATAAAGTTATCGTCGGTGCAGGAGGCGGCGCAGTCACGGTAAAATCCGCAGCACTCTGACCGGTTCCAGCGCCGTTCGTCACGCTGATTTTTCCGGTGGTTGCGCCCGAGGGAACAGTGGCGCGCAGTTGCGTATCCGAGTCAACCGTAAAGCTCGATGCCGCAGTGGTGTTGAAGAGCACCGTTGTAACGCCGGTAAAGTTTGCGCCGGTTATCGTAACCTCGGTCGTCATCGGGCCGCTGGTTGGCGTGAAGGATGTGACCGTCGAGGGCGATGATGGCAACGTCACCGTGAAGTTCGGGCCGCTTAAACCCGTGCCGCTGCTCGTCGTGACACTGATCTTTCCAGTCGTTGCGCCAGTGGGCACCGTCGCGGTGATTTGAGTTGCGGAATTGACGGTGAAGGTCGTCGCCGAAGTCGTGTTGAACTTCACATCGGTCGCGCCGCTCAAGTTGGTGCCGGTGATCGTCACTTGCGCGCCGACTGGGCCGCTGGTCGGAGTAAACGATGTGATAGTCGGAGCCGGCGGAACAGTGACGGTGAAATTTGTGGCGCTCTGCCCGGTTCCCCCGCCGGTCGTGACGCTGATCTTGCCGGTCGTTGCGCCTGCAGGAACCGTCGCGGTGATCTGCGTCGCCGAATTGACCGTGAAAGCAATAGCCGAGGTGGCGTTGAATTTTACATCGGACGCTCCGGTAAAATTCGTGCCGGTAATCGTAACGAGAGAGCCAGCGATGCCGCTCGTTGGCGTGAATGAAGTAATGGTCGGGGTTGTCGGTACAGTTACCGTGAAATCGTTGCTGCTTTGCGCCGTGCCCCCGGCGGTAGTCACACTGATCTTTCCAGTCGTTGCGCCAGTGGGTACAGTCGCGGTAATCTGCGTCGCGGAATTGACCGTGAAGGTCGTTGCCGAAGTCGTATTGAATTTCACATCGCTGGCCCCGGTTAAGCTCGTGCCGGTGATCGTAACGACGGAGCCCACTACTCCACTGGTCGGTGTGAAGGAAGTAATTGTTGGCGCGGCTGGACCGCCACCACCGGAAGTTTGAATCACTAACTCAGGCCTTAGAGTGGTCGTCGCAGTTTCCTTCGAATGATATAAGACATCATTAGATGAGTTGTTTTGCAAACCAAAGCTGAAAGTGCCGTCGCCGGTAATGACCGAGATGACGTCGAATTCGACCCATTGGCCAACATCCACTGCGCCTGCAGATCCCAAGGCGGTTCCACTGATAAGCGGCGCATTGTTCCAGTTTGTCGCGTTCTCGGTCCACGGCGTGGAGGTGTCGAGCAAATTGTTGGATACCAGATACAGTGAGCCACCGTCACTGCTGCCGCCATCGACATTCAGTCGCAGTACGGCGCTCAAAATCGAGCCAGACAGTCCGGTCACATCGAACTTCAGATAACTCTTTAAGGTGTCTGGGGTAGTTGTTACTCGCGCTCGTAGCGTAACCGACGACCCGTTTGTGGTTGAGGTCGGCGTGGTAAGCCTGACCCACGTATCATGGGTTGGGTTGAAAATCGTGGTGTTCGAGGTAATCACCGTAAAATCAGAGGCGCTCTGCGTCGTTCCTCCGAGCGAGACGACGCTTATCGTGCCGGTGGTTGCGCCGGCGGGAACGTTCGCGCGAATCTGATTTTCAGAGTCAATGGTAAATCCCGAAGACGAGACGCCGTTGAATTTTACGTCGGACGCATCGCCGAAATTATTTCCGGTAATGGTCACTTCGGTCGCAACAAAACCCGTCGTTGGTGTAAATGAAGTGACGGTTGGAATCACGGAGAAATTATTCGAACTGATCGCTTCTCCGCCGACCGTTGTCACGGTTATTTTTCCCGTCGTCGCGTCGTCCGGAACGGTTACGCGAATCTCGTCTTCGGAAACGAGCGTGAACGCCCCGGCAGTAATGCCATTAAAATTGACGCTTGTCGCGCCGGTAAAATTACTGCCGGAGATGGTCACTTCCGCGCCCATTGTTCCATTGGACGGCGTAAAAAAGTCAACTGATGGATCGCCGCTGGAGCTGAGATCCAGGTAATTGTGAAAATAATCGTGAGTGTTTTGATCGCTGGCAATGACCAATATCCCGGTGTTGGAATCCAAGGGCTGCTTCGTCGAGCTTGGATTGCTGATGTGGGTCTCGGTGGCGCTTTTGATGAACGGCGTGCCGACGCCTTCGGCAAACACGGGATCGGGGAAAGAAGAGCTTTTCATATAGATCACATCGTCGCCGGTCACATCGGACATCGTGAAGATGTAGATTTTTCCATTTTCATCGTCAATGGCGATAATCGGTCGCGTGTGACCGTCTTTGACTTTGCCAACCAAATGCTTTGACCAGACGCCTGCAGAAGTTCGCTGGAGAACATAAATGTGAGGCGAACCGCTCGCCGATAAACGCGTTTTGCCGACGCCATAAAGATTCCCAGAGCCGTCGGTGGTCATCTTGAGATTGAGGTGATCGTCCGCAACGTTGCCGAGCACCGCATCTGCCAACGCTTGTTCGGGCGCTTGCCACGTCAGGTCCGCATCACTATTCAAATGAACGGCAAAATAAGCTTTTTGGTCATTGCGATTCGACCACATGACGCCGATCTTGTTGCCGCCGAAGGCAACGACCGAAGAAATATCGTCAGGGTCGATGTTTGTTCCCTGGCCTGGCAAATCGAATGGCGTGCCCCAGGTCAGATCATCCGTCGTACTACGATTTATTTTGACTTTGCCGCTTTCCGTCCAGGTGATCCACAGTTGTCCTGTCGAATCTCTATCGAGCACTAACGTCTCTGAGACAGAGCTGTTGACATTAACTGGAAAACCAGCATCAAGGGTAAAAACGCCAGCGGAGTAGGAGTAGCGATAAAGACGAGCCTCCTGCCCCGATGAGGCCGGGCCGGGCGTCGTGGAATAGATGTGCGAAACAAAATAGAGCTTAGTGCCCGTCCACAGCGCGTCGGCCTTGGATTGGCCGCGATCATCGATGGCGGTGCCGGTGCTGGCCCAGCTTTGCGAGCCGACGTTGAATTTGTGAATGGTATAAGAATTTGCCGAAGGGCTCCATAGGCTTCCCCACCAGAATCCGTCGTTGAACCAGATTTTGCTTTCCGGTTTCTCGCCTGTAGGAGTATCGAGAACGCCGTTACCGAAATCGAAATCCCGGTAGCCGGTGGTCACCGGGGTCGATTGCGAGTAAACGGCGGTCGCGCCTAACAAGATTATAATTGTCAGGATGACGCTGACCACTGCGCTGATAGAATTTACCGTGTTTAAATGATCCCGGTAAGCTCCTTTACGCGAATCTCCAATGATGTAGTGCATGGTGTGATCTCCTTGTTGCTGTGCGTCCTGTTGTTTGTCCTTAAAGGGATCAATCAACCGGCAAGTTCCTTCTCAGTCCCATCACCAGCTTACTCCTTGCTCAGCCTTATCCAGACTCAATCTTCGAACCGTCTCCGTTACAACCTCATCTCCGGCTCCGCTCCGTTATCAATGCTGCTGATGTCGTGTAAAATCATTTTTTGTTGCTGAAATGATACCCGGCCTTCATGAGTTCTAAAACATTGTTAAGAAATCCCACATGAATAACCTTGCCTGCTACTGTCAAACCCGACCGGACGGTATTTCAGAAATCTCTCAAAGCTTGAAATTACAGAGAGCATTTATTAACAACCGTCCGGACGTTAGGCCATTTTTACGACTGACTCAACATGAATTCCCGACAAAAACACTCGGAAATGAAAACCTCGGCGAAGCAAAATACGAAAGTTATCAGACTTGGTGTATCAACGAATCAACGTCATCCTGATCGTTTGTTTGTTCGCTCCCGCCTCGAGCCGATAATAGTACGTTCCACTCGTTGCCTGGCGTCCCTGGGAGTCCATCCCATTCCAAGCCTGTGAGTAGGTTCCAGCATTCTGCATCGCATCGACCAGAACGGCGACGGTCCGCCCGATCATGTCGTAAATGATCAGACGCACCGGGCTCGCTGCCGGCAACGTGTAATTAATCATCGTCGTCGGGTTGAACGGATTTGGATAGTTTTGATGAAGCTGGAATTCGTTCGACTGGGCTGCCGCCAGTAGGCCGTCTTTAGCAACAAGATTCTCCGTGAGCGGGATCGAAACCTGCGGCTTTATTTCCACGCCCACCATCGCCCAATCGACGGCGCCATTGAATGTGCCGTTGACCGCAACGCTTCCCGCTGCATTAACGACTTTGTCCATGACAGCGACTGAGGTTGCACTCCCTCCGCTGCCTTGCATGAGTTCGCCGCGTTCCGTATAGCCGGCGCCGGGCGTGTGCGTCTTGCTGCGCATCACTGCTGCGCCGTAAGCAAATGATCCATTTACGGTCGTCGTGAGGTTGAATGAATATGAGCTGTTATCAGCACCACCGGCACACGAGCCATTCAAACCAGTCGTATTGCCCGAAATAAAGTTGCCAATTGGATCGTTTGTATCGACTCCTGAATATCTGGAGACAGCGATTGCGGCATTATTGGTGGTATTCGCCAGCGTCGCCATAACGACGCCATTGCCGCTCGGCGTTCCCTGCGCCATCCACACTTCAACGCGAGTTTGATTTCGACCGGCGCATTGCGCATCGACCTGCGTCCACGTCAATCCTAATCCTGTAACCGAGTTGACGCCGATGTTCGGTTTGGTTGAAATTGCAGCAAGATAAAGTTGATCAACAGCCGCCGTGAGGCTTGATGACGTGGCTACCGTTGCCAGACTCGACGAGCCACCGGTTCGTGTTTCTTCGTGAACGATTAGACCACCACCGCCGACTTGCGTGAACGTCGCGGTGACGTTCTTGTTGGCGTTCATCGTAATGTCTTGGGGATTTATCGAGCCGCTCAAATCTCCGCTCCAACTGCTAAACGCCCAACCCGCAGATGCATTCGCCGTCACGGTGACTTCCTGGCCGCTGTTATAAGATCCTCCGGGCGGATTCAAGCTGACAGTCCCTGATCCTACGGTGTTCGTCGTCAAAGTAAACTGGCCAGACTGCTCAACGAACGTCGCCGTAACGTTCTTGTTGGAGTTCATGGTTACGGTTGCGGGATTAGTCGAGCCGCTCAAATCGACGCTCCAATGATCGAACACCCATCCGGCAGAAGCGTTCGCCGTCAACTGCACTTGCGTTCCGGAATTATAAGTTCCGCCCGAGGGAGAGATGGTTCCTGATCCCGTCGGAGTTACATTCGTTGTCAGGGTAAATTGCGTGCCGCCTCCACCGCCTGGCAGATCGATAAAATTGTGCATGTAATTGCGCGTGCCTTTATCGCTGGCCAGCACCAGCAAATTCGTCGTCCCGTTGAGATTTTGTTTCGTCGAAGTCGGGTTATTGATGTCGTCGTCCGTGGTGCTGCGAATAAAAATATCGCCAAGACCGGTCGGAAAAACCAGATCGTCTACGCTGGCGCTCTTCATGCGAATGGTGCCGTTGGTGCCGTTATCACTCTTGGCAAACACATAGAGGCGCCGGTTTTCTTCATCCAATAAAACAATCGGGCGGGTATGATTATCGCTCTTCCTTCCGACGACGTGACGCGACCATACGCCGCTTGAGGTGCGACGCAGCAAATAGATCAGCGGATGATTGAGATTGCTCAAGCTGGTTTTGGTGACAGCGTACAAGTTTCCGCCGTCGTCCGAAGTCATCTTCAGATTGATGTGATCATCCGCGACCGCGCCCAAGCTCGGATCGACCAGCGCTTCTTCGCGCGGCTCCCACTGGGTATCAGGATTGCCGTCGATGTGCACCGCGAAATAAGTTTTCAGGTCAGTTTGATTGCTCCACATGATGCCGATCTTGTTGCCGTCAAACGCGATGATGCTGGAAATGTCGTCGCCTTTAGTGGGGCCGCCTTGCACCGGCAGATCGAAGGTCGTTCCCCAAGTCAGATCGTTGGTCGTTGAACGATTGACTTTGACCTTGCCGCCTTGTGTCCAGGTGATCCAGAGTTTTCCTGCCGAGTCTTTGGCCAGTACCATTGCTTCCGACTTCGCGAGGTTGATCGTCACCGGGAAACCGCCATCCACCGTATAAGAATCCGTGGAGCTATTATAACTGTAGCGATAGAGTCTTGCGGCATTTGGCGCCGTTGTGCTGGAGCCATTGTTTGAAAAAGTATGCGAGGCGATATAGAGTTTATTCCCATCCCATAAAGCATCAGAGAGTGTGAGCGGCCGATCATCGATATCCGGGCCGACATTCTCCCAGCACTGGCTGGCCGTATTGAAACGATGGATACGATATTTGTTCGAAGCCGTGCTCCACAGACTTCCCCACCAAAAGCCGTCATTATGCCAGAGTTTGCTTTCTGGTTTTTCTGCTGTCGGCGTGGCGATCACCGTGTTGCCAAAACTGAAATCGCGATAACCGGCAAGCACCGGCGTGGAAGAGCACGGTTGAGCGTGCAACGCCTCAGCGTTCAAAAACGCGAGAATAAATCCAACAAGAATGAACATGGGAAACATGCTGCGTGTTACCAAACTTCTGAGGCTGCGATTGCTGCTCTGCGCCGAAGGTTTTGAATAAGCCATGAACGCTCTCCAATTCGTGATGCTGTTGATGAGTAAGTTTAGCAAAACGAGATCACAAGCTCCCTCTACAATAACCTGTGCCGCGCCCCGCTCTCAACCGGAGCGGGGCCGCAGCCAATGTCCCTATGCTTATTGCTGGAAAACAACCTTGCCTGTCAAACGCCGCTGACCGGCTTCGAGAGTATACAAATAAATCCCGGAGCTGACCGGCAGGCCGTGCTTGTCTTTTCCATTCCATATCACCCGCTTGTAACCCGGCGATTGGGTTTCATCGACGAGCGTGGTAATCAATTGGCCGAGCGAATTGAAAATCATCAAGCGAACATGGCTCTCTTCCGGCAAGCCATACTCAATTCTGGTTTGCGCGTTAAAGGGGTTGGGATAGGCAAATGTAAGAACCAGTTTCGTTGGCATCCCTCCCGGTTGATAGCCGCTGTCGGTTTTTGATTCCTCTTCTTCTTCCTCTTCGGACTCCGTTTCGTCATCCGGATGCGACTGCGTCGTCAGTGTCGTTGAGGCCGTCTGAATGACAAGCTCAGGCTTGGTCGCGCCTTCTTTTGACTGGTAATGGACCGCGTCGGACGAAGCCGTCTTTATGCCGAAGCTGTAGATGCCATTGCCGGTCACGACGGCAGTTACATCAATCTCAATAATCGAGCCGTTCGTCGCCGTGCCGATGGAGTGTAACGGCGAGCTGCTGATTGCGGGGGCATTGGTCCACAGCAGGCCCGCTTCCGTCCAGGGCGTGGCGATACCTTCGTAGTCATTGGATACCACGTGCAGCGAGCCGCCGTCTGCACCCGCATCAACCACCTTCAGGCGCAGCTTGGCGTTTGTCACGCTGCTGCTCAATCCGCCGACGTTGAACTTCAGGTAGGTGTTGAGCACATCACTGCTGGTTTGCCGAACGCGCAGCGTTGTTGAGATGCCAAAATTTGTCGACTCCGAGGCTCCCGACCTAACGTATGCATCATCCGTCGGATTGAAAGTAACAGTTGTGCCGCCTGGGAATGTGACAGTATAATCATCGACGCTCGGAGTTGTCCCGCCGCCCGTCGTCACGCTGATTTTGCCCGTGGTCGCTGTCGCCGGAACGGTGGCGCGAATCTGCGTGTCGCCATCAATAATAAAACTTGAAGCGTTCACGTCGTTGAACTTCACGCTGCTCGCGCCCGTGAAGTTGCCGCCGGTGATCGTCACTTCCGTTCCCGTCGGACCGCTCGTTGGCGTGAACGAGGCAATCGACGGAGCTGGCGGTAACGTAACGGTGAAGTCATCGATACTGACCGCGGTGCCGCCCGGCGCCGTGACGCTGATCTTGCCCGTTGTCGCGCCCGCAGGAACTGTCGCGCGAAGCTGCGTCGCAGAATCAACCGTGTATAGCGTCACGTTTGTAGTGTTGAACTTCACATTGCTGGCTCCGGTGAAATTCGCGCCAGTGATCGTCACTTCGATTCCTACCAACGCACTTATCGGATTGAACGAAGCAATCGCCGGCGCCGGCGGAATGACCGTGAAATTCGCCGCGCTGATCCCGCTTCCCGCACTGCCCGTAACGCTGATCTTGCCCGTCGTTGCTGCGGTCGGAACCGTCGCGCGAATCAGCGTCGAGGAATCGACGATGTAACTCGCCGCCTCTGCATTGTTAAACTTCACGCTGCTCACACCGGTAAAATGATTTCCGCTGATAGTCACTTCAATGCCTGTTAAGCCGCTCGTCGGAGTGAATGAGGAAACAACCGGCGACGGTGGACCCGAGCCAATGTCGATCACCAACTGCGGATCGTTCGTTCCCTCTTTCGAGTGATAATAAACCGCGTCGGAATTATTGTTCTTGATGGCAAAGCTGAATGTGCCGTTGCTGGTGACTGCCGCAGTCACGTCAAACTCCACCCACTTGTTGTTCGCGACCGCAGCCACGCTGCTCAGCGGCGAGCCGCTGATTGCCGGAGCGTTGTTCCAGGTCAGCGTGCTCTGCACCCACGGCGTCGAAGTGCCCAGAAAATTATTCGACACCGCATAAACGCCGCCGCCATCCGGCCCGGCATCGCTGCAATAAACCCGCAGCTTCGCGGTTTGCACCGGCCCGGTAACGCCGGTGACGTTGAACTTCAAGTAACTATACAAAATCTCACTGGTGCTCAGTCGAACGCGCAGCGCAGCCGCCGTCCCAAAGCTCGTTGTCGGGGTCGAGGATTTCACATAAGCATCTTCTGCAACGATCACCGTCACTTGCGGCAATCCGCTGCTCACCGAAAAATTGGTTGCGCTTTCAACCGAACCGCCCGGAGTGGTCACGCTGATCTTGCCACTGGTCGCGCCGATCGGAACTTGCGCTTGAATTTGCGTCGATGACATTACCGTGAACGACGCGGCATTCATCGCATTGAATTGCACAACCGTCGCGCCGGTGAAATGCGTGCCAGTGATCGTCACCATTGTCGTTGCCGGACCACTGGTCGGCGTAAATGAAGTGATCGTTGGCGGCGATGGTAACACCGTAAAATTATCCACGCTTGCACCCGTGCCGCCGGTGTGGGTCACGCTAATCGGGCCAGTCGTCGCGCCGGTTGGAACATTGGCAACGATCTGTGTTGCCGAATTCACCGTGAACGTTGACGCTGCGAGATTGTTGAACTTCACGCTCGAAGCGCCAGTGAAATTTGTTCCGGTGATGGTTATAGTCGTGCTTTCGATGCCGCTGGTTGGATTGAATGACGCAACGCTCGGCGGCGGCGGCAAGGTCACCGTAAAGTCATCAATGCTCTGCGCCACACCGGCAATGGTCGTTACGCTCAACTTGCCAGTCGTCGCGCCGGTCGGAACGGTCGCGCGTATTTGCGTCGCTATATCCACTGTATAGGTTGGCGCCGTCGTTGTGTTAAATTTCACATTGCTCGCGCCGGTAAAATTGCTGCCGGTGATCGTCACTTCTGAGCCGACAACTCCGCTCGGTGGATTGAACGAAGCAATCGTTGGCGGCGGCACAGTAAAATCATTCGTGCTCACCGCTGTTCCGCCCGGCGTCGTCACACTCACTTTGCCCGTCGTCGCCGTCGCTGGAACCGTCGCACGAATTTGAGTTGCTGAATCAATCGTGTATGAAGCGGCGTTCACGCTATTGAAGTCAACGTCGCTGACGTTGATGAAGTTCGTGCCGGAGATGGTCACTTCAAGGCCAACTAATCCACTCGCCGGAGTGAACGATGCAATCGTCGGCGGCGGTTGGAGAACCGTGAAATTATTCGCGCTGGTTCCACTGCCCGCGCTCGCCGTCACACTGATTTTGCCGGTCGTTGCGCCTGCCGGAACCGTCGCGCGAATTTGCGTCGACGAATCCACCGTGTAACTCGCCGCTGCCGTGCCGTTGAATTTCACACTGCTGACGCCATTGAAGTAGTTGCCGCCGATCGTCACCTCAACACCCACCACTCCACTCGCCGGCGTGAATGAGGACACAATCGGCAACGGCGGGCCGGAGCCGACGTCGATCACCAACTGTGGGTCGTTCGTGCTTTCTTTAGAGTGGTAATAAACCGCGTCGGAATTATTGTTCTTGATGGCGAAGCTGAACGTGCCGTTGCCGGTGACTGCCGCAGTCACGTCGAATTCGAACCAATTATTGATCGTGACCGCGCCAATGCTGCTCAACGGCGAGCCGCTGATTGCCGGGGCGTTGTTCCAGTTCAGCGTGCTTTGCACCCACGGCGTCGAGTTGCCGAGAAAATCATTCGACACTGCATAAACGCCGCCGCCATCGGGTCCCGCATCGCTGCAATAAACCCGCAGCTTCGCAAGTAACACCGGTCCTGAAACGCCGGTGACATTGAACTTCAGATAACTATACAAAATCTCGCTGCTGCTTTGGCGCACCCGCAAATTCGCCGCCGTGCCAAAGCTCGTCGTCGGGGTCGATGATTTCACATAAGCGTCTTCCGCCGGCGTCACCGTTATTAGCGGCAAACCGCTGGTCGCTGTAAAATTGGTCGCGCTCTCAATCGTGCCGCCCGGAGCGGTGACGCTGATCTTACCGCTCGTCGCGAAACTCGGCACTTCCGCCTGAATCTGCGTCGATGAGATCACCGTGAAACTCGCGGCGCTCATCCCGTTGAATTGCGCCACGGTCGCGCCGGTGAAGTGCGTGCCGGTGATCGTCACGATTGTGGTTGGCGGACCACTCACCGGCGTGAACGAGCTGATCGTCGGCGGCGATGGCAACACCGTAAAATCAGTTGCGCTTTCGCCCGTGCCATCCGTAGTCGTCACGCTGATCTTGCCGGTGCTGGCGCCCACAGGAACATTAGCAATGATCTGCGTCGCAGAGTTCACCGTGAACGTCGACGCGGCAAGATTGTTGAACTTCACGCTCGACGCTCCGGTGAAATTCGCCCCAGTAATCGTGACAACCGAGCCTACCAAGCTGCTGATTGGATTGAATGAAGCAATGCTTGGGGGCGGCGGCAAAGTCACGGTGAAGTCATTAACGCTCTGCGCCGTGCCGGCGACAGTCGTTACACTCAGCTTACCCGTCGTTGCGCCGCTTGGAACGGTGGCGCGAATCTGTGTCGCTGAGTCCACGACATACGTTGGGGCAGTAATTGTGTTAAACTTCACGTTGCTCGCGCCGGTGAAATTGCTTCCGGTAATCGTCACTTCTGAGCCGACTACTCCGCTCGGCGGATCGAACGAGGCAATCGTCGTCGGCGGCACGATTAAATCATTCGTGCTGACTGCGGTTCCACCAGGCGTCGTGACACTGATCTTGCCGGTCGTCGCGGTGGCGGATACGATGGCGCGAATTTGGATCGCCGAATCAACGACGAACGAAGCAGCGTTCACGTTATTAAACTTTACACTGCTGACGTTAACGAAGTTTGTTCCGGCGATGGTTACTTCAACGCCGACTAATCCACTCGCCGGATTGAAAGAAGCAATCGTCGGCGGCGACACGGTGAAATCATCTACGCTGGCGGCAGTTCCACCGGGCGTCGTCACGCTGATCTTGCCGGTCGTCGCGGTGGCGGATACGATGGCGCGAATCTGAATCGCTGAGTCAACAAGGAACGATGCAGCATTCACGTTATTAAACTTTACACTGCTGACGTTGATGAAATTTGTGCCAGCGACGGTCACTTCGACACCAGCCAGTCCACTTGTCGGATTGAACGAAGCAATCGTCGGCGGTGGCGGGATAACTGTGAAATCACTCGCGCTTGTACCCGTGCCCGCGATCGTAGTCACGCTAACCTTGCCGGTCGTTGCCCCAATGGGAACATTGGCTTGAATTTGCGTGTCGGAGTTTACGGTAAAAGTAGAAGCGGCGGTGTTGTTGAAATTCACACTTGTCGCGCCGGTAAGATTCGTGCCGGTGATCGTCACCAATGCGCCTTCCAAACCGCTGGTCGGTGTAAACGAAGAAACCGTCGGCGGCGGAATCACTGTGTAGTCGTTGGCGCTTAACACCGTGCCCCCGGACGTCGTCACGCTGATCTTTCCGGTAGTTGCGCCGGCAGGAACGGTGGCAACGATCTCGGTGGCAGAGTTCACAGTGAACGTTGACGCCGCGATGCTGTTAAACTTCGCGCTCGTTGCGCCGGTAAAATTCGTACCGGTGATCGTCACAACACTTCCGATGATGCCGCTCAGCGGATTGAATGAAGTGATGGTCGGCGGCGGCACAACGCTATAATCGGTTGCGCTGAGCGCCGTTCCTCCAGCAGTGGTTACGCTGATTTTTCCAATGGTTGCTCCCACGGGAACCGTGGCGATAATTTGCGTCGCCAAATTGACCGTGTAGGGGGAAGCGGCTATGCTGTCAATCAGCACGCTGCTCGCACCGGTAAAATTGCTGCCGGTGATCGTCACAACCGTGCCGACCGGGCCGCTGGTTGGAGTGAATGAAGAAATAACCGGCGCGGGAGGAATAACCGTAAAGCTCGAAGCGCTTGTAGAAGTTCCGCTGCTCGTGGTTACGCTGATTTCGCCGCTCGTCGCGCCGGTTGGCACGTTGGCGCGTATTTGCGTCGCCGAGTCGACAAAAAACGTCGATGCCGCCGTGCCGTTGAATTTCACGCTGGTCGCGCCGGAAAAGTAGGATCCGGTCAGGGTGACTTGTGTGCTTTCCAAACCACTCGTCGGGTTAAACGAGGTGATGCTCGGCGGCGGGTTGCCCGTGCCGAATTGAATAACCAACTCCGGATCGGGCGAGCCTTCTTTTGAGCTGAAATGAACGGCGTCCGTATTATTGTTCTTCACGGCAATACTGAAAGTACCGTTCCCAGTTATCGCCGCGGTTACGTTAAATTCAACCCACGCGCCAACGCTCGCCGCACCGACGCTGCTCAACGGCGAACCGCTAATGGCCGGTGCGTTATTCCAGTTGAGTGTGCTTTGCACCCACGGCGTTGCATTGCCCAAGAAATTATTCGAAACCGCATAAGCGCCTCCTGTCTCCGGCCCGGCATTGTTAACATTAAGGCGCAACGTTGCGCTTTGCACCGGTCCGGTAACGCCGCTGACGCTGAATTTCAAATAACTATACAACATCTCGCTGGGGCTCTGGCGCACGCGCAAGCTCGATGCGCTGCCAAAACTCGTCGTCGGCACCGCCGAGCTTACGTAGGCGTCTTCCGCCGGAAGAAGAGTCATCGGCGGCCCGCCGGCGGTTACTGTAAAATCAGTTGCGCTATCGACTGTGCCGCCAAGATTTGTAATGTTAATCTTGCCGGTGGTGGCACCGATCGGCACCGTCGCGCGAATTTGCGTCGGGGAATCAACGATGAACGTCGTCGCAGAAGTGCCGTTGAATTTGACGCTGCTGGTGCCGTTAAAATTGTTGCCGGCAATCGTCACTTCGATACTCACGTAGCCTTGCACCGGGTTGAACGAGCTGATGGTTGGCGGCGGAGGGAGATCGTCGTCGGTGATGGTGCCCTGCCCCTGGGCATCGCCTAGTGTTGCGCCAACCACATTTGAGAGATTAACAAAAAATGTTTCATCCGGCTCATCGGTGAGATCGCCGATAACCGGCACGCTGAGAGTGCGGATTGTCGTGGCCCCAGAGTATGACAACGTTCCGGCGATTGAATTGTAATCGCTGCTTTGCACTGCCGTGCCGTCAGCGGTTAAATAATCAACCGTCACGCTTCCGCCGGTGCCATTAGACAACGTCACCGTGAACGTAGCATCCAATGTTCCCGCGTTGCCCTCAGTCACCGTCACATCGTTGATGGCAAGAGCCGGGCCCAGAACAGTGACGTTGACCGTTAAATCGTCGGTTGTCTGCAGCACGCCGTCGTTGGCGCTCAATCGCAGAACATAAGTGCCGCCGGCGTTGAAACTCGCGCTCGTCGCCACCGCGTTTGGATTGCCAAAGGTCACCGTTCCGGGACCGCTGAGTTTGCTCCACGTCGTCGTCAGCGGGCCGGTGGGATCACCGTCATCGGAAGCTTCGCCGCTCAAATTTGCCGCTGCAGGAAAGGTAACCGATTGATCGGCGCCGGCATTCACGCACGGCGCAAAATTGAATGGCGATGATGAGACCGACCACTGCACGCGCTCCACCGACCACATGTTCGTCGCTTCCATGTTCGCCGTCACTTGCAGCGGCAACGACGGAAAACCATCGTCCAAAGTTATTCGAGTCAGATTCGCTGTCGTTAACCAGCCATCGTCGCGCCTGAACGTGTGATCATTGCCCATCATATACAGAACCGGCTTGCCGAAATCTGCAACTGACACCTTGAATTGATCGAAGAAGAAATTCCGAGGGCTTTCATTTCCGGCGTGTCCAAAAACCAGTGCGCCGCGTACCTGGGAAACGTTCGCATCAAGCTGCTCATTCACCCAATCCGCATCCTGTTGCATCCGCGTGGTCCCTTCGGAGCTGCTCAACTGCCCGGCGGGCAAATTGATGCCGACAAACAACACGCCACTTTTGACAAAAGCGAAATTCTCCGGTCGGACGCTTTGGTGTTGGGTCTGGGGCGCCCCGCAAAAGTTATCTTCGAAGTTACTGAAATGGCTCGTCCAGTAGCCCCATGCCTGCGATGGATTGGAGCAATCGGTCCACTCGTTGTCCCCGGGAACGATGTAGGTCGGAACTTTGAGTTGCTTTAAAATATCTGCAACGTCGCTGTAGTTCGTTTGCGGGCATGACGAGGTTCCGGACTTGATGTCGCCCAAATGCACCATGAACTCCGAGAAGCTATAAAGATTGTGATCAGCGACCTGCTGGATAAGCTCGCCAACTTCGCTGCTGCCGTATGGAATATCTGCAATAACCGAAAAGTTGATCGGTTGTCCCTGCGCCCACGCCAACTGGCTCATCGCCAGCATCACGAACACAAAAGTTATCTTGCGTAGCGTCACTTTCATATTTTCCTCGAAACGTTTTCCAATGTTTATCTGTCTCTTCCATAAACTGTCAAAGCACTGACGGCGACCTTGCCGGTGTCAGCGCATATAAGATAATAGCTTGATAGATTGAACTGCCGCCTCTGCTGCTAAACTAAATTCTCAGAGGACCGGCGCGCGTCAACTGGAAACCAAAATCACATTGAGAAATTGTCGGTCCGTAAATCTCTTGGCGAAAAGGGGCCACGAAAGACAACCGAAGAGTCGTGCAAACCGTTACCTGCGCCGGTACGGGTTTGACAGTGAGATCAAGATCGAAACGATCAAGCTCAAAGATAACGCCGCTCGGCGGCTTGATCGCCACGATGCTCGGTTGCGCGCGGCGCGGGCGTACGATGTGGGTAAGCTGGGGGATTGGGCTGGAAGCAGCTCGCTTTTGCGGAGAAAAGACGGGATACGGCGAACGAGGATTCGACGGCGGCGCGAGCAGCATCGCCATAAGAGCGACAAGCGCCATCGGCGCATTTCGAGCCGACAACGATAAAAAAATGTAGCGACGCAAATGCCTCACTCCGAATTCCTCGCTGCTTTTAAGCGTCTATGAAAAACCTTTGTAAATAAAATATCTCATACAGCCTCCATGCTGGATGAATTCAGTTTGTCGGGCGAGTAACAAACGGATTAAATCGTTCGATACTCAAAGACTAACGATCTGCGGCAAATCTGTTCTTGTGCTGCGTTGCTTGAGCGTGCACCCGATTCGTCGCGCTTTCAAATATGCCGGGCGCTCTATGCGCGGCGCCGTTGGTAGAATGCGGCATCCACTCGGGTTGCACGATATCGAGGCCATTGCCGGCCAGGGTCGAAGCATCCAAAACATAATTCCCGACGGCGCGATCCACAAAGTTAATCTCCGCCATCTTGCAGGTTGGCCACTTGGACGGCGCGTCCAAAATCGAATGGCGGATCATGATTTTGTTTTGTGAAAAATAGTCTTCCGTAAATAACTCGGCATTCCCGGAGAACACGCAGTTGACGAACTCACCCGATCCGCCGCCGAAAAATTCTTTTTTGCGCTTGGCTTCGATCGCCAGCTTGTTGTCCACAAAAGTGCAGTGCGCGATTTTCGGGCTTGATAGGTCCTTGCATGCCACGCCGATGTTGCAGCGCAGATAAAGATTGTTCACGAGAATCGGATGCGAATCTTCACCGACGCTGGTCCCCTTGTCGCCGATGTCTTCAAACCGGCAGTCGCGCACCGTCACATAGCTGCCGGAGAAATCAACCGCATCGCCGACAGTGTTCATGAAATGGCTATCACGAATCTCTCCTTTGCCAAAGTCGATATCGAATGCATCGCTGGCGGTATTCGCAAAAAGGCAATTGGTCACCAGAATGTGACCATTCTTTACATTCAAACCGTCTTCGCTCTGCATGTCGGTGATGCGGCAATTGTCCATTTCCAAATCGCCGTTGTGCACGGCAAAACCGCCGGTGAACAACATGCCGTTGATTTGTGACTGGCCGCCGTGTTGAATGTCCGTATACTTCACCACGACTTTTTGTTTTGACCGCACCACGGCAAAAGTATCCCATGGATCGCCGCTGCCGTCGCCGTGAATGTGGATGCGATGCTCCCGCGTGCCGATGGAAGTGAGGCCGCCGTAGCAAATGACATTGGCGCCAGGCTTCATCGTGATGTCGGCGCCCGGTTTGAGAATAAGCGGAACCGAATACGGGACGAAAACTGCGCCGTCGATGGTCACTTTGCCGCTCAACTCCGCTGCGCCGGAGACTTCTCTACTTGCCGCAAATTGAGGATGCTTACGCAGAAACTCTGTGAGCGTAAGCTGCGGCGCTTCCAAATCCCATGGATCAGACATATCAATCGCCCTGATGCCGATGGAATTATCCGGCGCAAGCAGTCCGGAGCTGGTGAGGCCGCAGGGAATCTCGTGGCCGGTGACGGCATTAAAAGCTAAAACATTAATCTGCGGCGGCGTCCACTCGAGCGGATCGCGCTTCTCTGGCGTCAGCTTGCCAACCAGGAAGAAACGCCGGCGGTTGACCTTTGTATCGAAGAATTCCCAATATCTGTTTTCGATGTAATCCGAATGATACTCCAATTCTGGAGAAATGAACTCATCGAATGCAAATCTGATCTTTCCATTCACTGCCGCGGCTTCGGCAACAACCGGATCATACTCCTGCAGCTCGCCATCATCATCTTTGTCTTCAAAGAGAAGATAGCGTCCCGCAAAATTGAGTGAATCGGCAATCTCGATCTCTTTGAGCTGAATGCCGCTGAAGTTCAGCACCGCAAGCTCCATTGCGGCGCGATTGTTGGCCTCGAGCTTGTAAGTAAAGTTCGTCGTCGAGGTGCGCAACACTTTGTGCGTGCGGCGTACATTGAAGTCGAGCTCTTTCTTCACTTCGTCCATCTTCAGGCCTTGAATCGGCGTCGTGAGTACGTCGGCCCAGGCGAGCGGGCGGATACGCTCATGAAGCTTGTTATATCTCGCCATCAAGCTGTCGCCGCCGTCGCCCACCCAAGACCAAAGAATCTTGTTGCGCTGCAATCGCAATTCGGGATCCAACAATGTCGAACGTTGCAGCTCATCGAGGCCGTGATTATTCCAATAATCAATCGTGCCAGGCTCCTTCGGCATTTTCACGAGAAGAACATCCCAGGGAATCGGCTCCAACAAACCGCGGCTTGGATCGAAATAAAGCTTTAAGTTGTCCGAGCCAAAGCGCAGATGATTCGTGTTGCACAACGTCGCCATCGCGCGCATGCGCAAATATTTATCCCACGCGAGCACGGCGCGGGCGCGGCGAAAATTTGCCGGAGAAGGTTTGAGACAATGCTCGTTCAAAACCTGAACGGCGCGCAACGCCAACTCTCCGGCCGGATCAACTGCCAGTCGCATCGTTCCGATGTCATACTTCGCATCGGCAGCGCCGGACGTGCCATACTTCGTGTATTGTTCAAAATGCATCCCGCGATCGGTCTGTCCAAAAACCGTGGTCTCCGGCCGGCCTTGAGCGGCAAAGAGCGGCTTGTCAAAATGCTCCGTTTCATAATAGAGGCCATGCACGATGCCGTTGATCCGCAGAATCGCGAACCGATCCCGAAGCGCGACCAGCCCTTCTTCTTTCAGCAGATCGTTGATGAATTTGGCAAGCACAAAACGCTTGTCGCTGGGGATGATAAGATTGATCTGGCGCTTGCCCTGAAAGTAAATCGGTTCTTCAAGCACTACGCCGTTATATTCAAGCTTTTCCCTGACGAACTTGATGCGCCAGGATTTTTTCGGCCCAGCCCAGTGCGGCGCAAGGTCTCCCCTCACCCGCACTTTGACATCATATGTCAAACCATCGTGCATGAATTTCGCGTTCGCCCAGCGCTGGGTCTCTTCGGTCATCCGCCCTTGTTTGATATTATCGGAAATGACTTGCTCGATCACGGCGTATTCGTGACGCTTGATCTTGAGATCGTAAATCGGCAGGCCGGAATTCAAAAGAAGGTGTGGATTGCGGAACGGGT
>Ga0247727_10000989_pt1 | contig 69242 bp, 39 predicted proteins | sample WisWelCaveWW1625_FD_202498 | JGI IMG/M metagenome (GOLD analysis project Ga0247727, IMG submission 202498) | Biofilm microbial communities from Wishing Well Cave, Virginia, United States - WW16-25 | ecosystem: Environmental > Aquatic > Deep subsurface > Groundwater > Cave microbial mat | place... | reverse complement strand
CGACCGGGTCGTTGCAAGTCTGGCATCAGGCCGATGGCGCGGAGCGGTTTACAACCGGTTCGGATTTCAGAGTCAGCGGCGGGGCGGGTTCGATATCGATTTGGTTGACCGACGCCACGGGCGCCAATAATCTCAACGGCACCTCCAATAAAGTTCAGCTCGGCTCGATCACCTCGGGATTCTCCGGCGTTTATACATTTTCAATTCCGAACCCCGGCTTATCGTCATACACGCACGCGGTGACCTACTGCACGGCGGCGCGCATCAACTTTGGATTTGCCGAGCTGAAAAACCCATAGTTTGAAGAAACTCGTTTCACTTAAAAAATCCCGCTGAAAATGCAACACCGTTTCAGCGGGATTTTTGTTTGCCCGGCTGTAAGGATTATTTTGCTTGCCCGACCAACTGGCGTATAATATACCTCGATCTCACAATCAATCACGGATCACTGGACGTGGCAATCAAAACCGAAAGTGAAAACCTCTCGCAAGCCGTTGCGCAACTTTTGCTTCGACCCTCTTCCCGGAGAAAGAAAGAAATCCGATTAAAAAGAAGCACTCAACATTTGTCCCTGGCTCCGGCCTGATTTCGCCGCGTTACGGCAGCCGGATTTGCAAATACATACTTTCAAACTCCTCGAGGCTTTGACATGCCTATCTTTTTTGATAAAACTATCACCCAAAACTTTGACGAAGCCATCCGTCGCGAATGGCTCGAAACCAACGGCTTGGGCGGCTGGGCCAGCGCGACGATTGCCGGCGCGCATACGCGGCGTTATCATGGCTTGCTGGTCGCAGCCACACATCCGCCGGTGGGGCGCATGGTGCTGCTTTCCAAACTGGATGAAACCATCGCCATCAACGGCCAGCGTTTTGAATTGGGCTGCAGCCGTTATCCCGGCGCGATTCATCCGCGCGGATTTGAACATCTCGTTTCATTTGAAAAAGATTTGTTTCCGGTTTTTGAATATGAGGCCGGCGGTGTGCGGCTGCGCAAAACGATTGCCGCAGTTAACGGCGAAAATACCACGCTGATTTTATATGAAGTTTTGCAGGCGCCCGCGGCGTTGGCATTCGAGCTGCGGCCTTTCATCGCCTATCGCGATTATCACAGCCTGGCTCATGCCAATGAAGCAATTCGCCGCGAAGCGCAATTTGAAAGCGGCGTATTTCACACACAGCCCTATGACGGCATGCCGGAATTATTCATTGCAATTCCAAATTCGAGTTTCGCAGCACAATCCGATTGGTATCGCAATTTCGAATACCGCCTCGAACAAGATCGCGGGCTGGACTTTCACGAAGACCTTTTCACCCAGGGGCTTTTCAAGCTTCAGCTTGAAACTGGAGACCGGCTCGGCATCATCGTTTCAACAAATGATCCCACCGGGCGTGACGCTTATCAATTATTCGCCACGGAAAAACGCCGCCGCGAAAAACTTTTGCAGAGCCTATCCAACCAAGACGAATTTTCCCGTATTTTGGCGCTGGCCGCGGACCAGTTCGTGGTCAAACGCGGCGAGGATTTGCGCACGATTATCGCCGGCTATCATTGGTTCTCCGATTGGGGCCGCGACACGATGATTTCGTTACCGGGCATTTGCCTGGTCACCGGCCGCTTCGAAGACGCGAAAAAAATTCTGCGCGCCTTTGCTCAAAGTGTGAGTCAAGGCATGTTGCCGAATCGTTTTCCCGACGCCGGCGAGCAACCGGAATACAACACCGTCGATGCGACGCTGTGGTTTTTCGTCGCGATTTTCAAATATCTGCAAGCGACTACTAAAAGGCCGGCCACTAATGGGCTAGCCAGCGACGAAGCCTTCGTACGCGAAGAACTGTTGCCGGTTTTGCGCGACATCATCCACTGGCATGATCGCGGCACGCGTTACAACATTCACGTTGACAACGATGGCTTGCTCTATGCGGGCGAGCCGGGCGTGCAGCTCACATGGATGGATGTTAAAATCGGCGACTGGGTGGTGACGCCGCGGCAGGGCAAGGCCGTGGAGATCAACGCGCTCTGGTATAATGCGCTAAAAATTTTCGCCGAATTATCTCAACGTCTTGGTAATGCCGGGGAAGCGCAGCAATTTTTTCAACGCGCCGAACAAGTGCAGGTGAGATTCAACGAAGTTTTTTGGAATGAAAGCGGTGGTTATCTTTATGACTACGTCGACGGCGAGCATCGCGATGCCGCGCTGCGCCCGAATCAAATCTTTGCTTTGAGCTTGCCTTTTCCGTTGCTGGAAGGCCTTAAGGCTAAAAAAGTTTTGAAGCTGGTCGAGGAAAAATTATACACGCCGGTGGGTCTGCGCAGTCTGGCGGCAGATGATCCCAACTATCGCCCCAATTATGGCGGCGATCCGCGTTCGCGCGACAGTGCCTATCATCAAGGCACGGTGTGGAGCTGGCTGCTTGGACCGATGATCACCGCGATCGTGCGCGTCAAAGGCGAAGCTGGAAAAATGCGCGCGAAACAATTGCTCGAAAATATCGCGCCGCATCTCAGCGACGCCGGAATTGGAACCATCTCGGAAATTTTTGACCCCGAGCCGCCGCACGCGCCGCGCGGTTGCATGGCGCAGGCTTGGGGAGTGGCCGAAGTATTGCGGTCATACCTTGAAGACGTCATGACTGAAACGCGAAAAACAGACTCGAGGCGCGCTGCTCAGAAGTTGCCGGCTGCGAGTGCGTTAATTCGAGAGCGGGCATAGCCGGGGAATGATTGACATGGCAATGAGGTTGAGCTGAAGATGACCCTATTTGAATCCCGCCAGAGGATTTTCAAAATCATGGCGCTCGTCGAGGTCGTCATACAAACGTTGAAGCTGCAAAGGCCCTACGTGCAGGCCGTATTCGTTGTTGCGCCAGCTTTCTGCGCTGATCCAACAGTAGCAAAACGATGGCTGCCATGACCACGACGAGTCCGGAAACCACCAGCATGTATCTTTGCCTCTGTTGCCGCTGTATCGCCAACGCCAGCAATTTCGCCGTTTGGGCGTCGAGATTTCCGGCGCCACCATGGATGGCTGGGTCACGAGCAGTTGCGGATGGTTTGTGCCTTTGTGCGAGGCCCAGCGTCAGATCATTCAGCACTCTTCTTATTTGATGGCGGATGAAACGCCGATTCCGGTTTTGGATCGCACCAAGCCGTGGAAAACACATTTGGGTTATCATGGGGTCTATTATGATCCCGTTGCGAAGCGAGTACTCTTCGATTATCGTCCGGGTCGCAGTCGCGCCGGGCCCAATGACATGTTGAAAAACTTCCGCGGCCATCTTCAGATTGGGCTAATGGCGAAGTTGGAGAAGTACGTCACCGACGGCCGCTTGGAGATCGACAACAACTTGGTTGAAAACGCCATTCGACCGGTGGCGCTAGGACGAAAGAATTATCTCTTTGCCGGATCGCATGAAGGCGCCAAGCGCGCGGCGATGATTTATACCTTGGTGGCCACGGCCAAGCTGCATCAAGTTGAGCCGTTCGAAATCAAGCGGAGGGCGGCGATATCACCAATGCAACATTGAGGTATCAAAAAAGCAGCCTGCTATTTGCCCAGCTTGCTTTTCGACCACACAATTATTTTGGGAAAAAACTCGGGATCGAACTGTCCGGTGGTAACATCGGCCAAATCGTGATTCATGTTCGGGAATAGGAAAATAGTGATGTCCTTATTCCGCTCTTGCTTGATCTTTCTATTCATACCCCTCGATTGGCAAAAGGTTCTAAAGAAAATGCTGTTCTAAAATTGGCCTAATCCGTGAAAAAAGTTGGAGGAATTTAGAGAGAAAGTGCTTAAATTAAAGAACAAGCATTACGGGTTCAGGTTCATTTCGCGAAAGGAGTGGGAAATTACCCATGAGTTGGGCGTTGGTCACGGACACACTGCGTGTGATGGCGATCAGCATTTTGCTGCTGCTGGGTATCATGTTGTTCCGCGTCCGCCGCCGCGATCAACATGTCTATCTTTCTCTCGCCTTTTCTGCCGCCCTCATTTCCTATTTGATCGTCGATTGGCCGCCGACTTGGCAATCACCGCTCGCATACTTTCTTTTAGCCGGGGCGTTCGCTATTCCAATGCTCTTGTGGTTAGTGGCCCGCGCCCTGTTCGAAGATCATTTTGCGCTGCGAGGGCGGCATTTTATTCTTCTCGCCGGCGTCGTGCTCGTCGATTACGGCATCTACTTTCTGAAGACTTCGGCTTTGGCAACGACCAACAGCCTCGCAAAAGCGCTGGGCGGCTTTCTTCCGCAAGCTCTCTCATTGGTCTTTGTGATGATGGCGGCCTTCAGCGCGTATGCCGGACGCAAAGACGACTTGATCGAAGCGCGCACGCGCTTTCGCATGCACTTCATCATCTTGACGGCCGGATTGGCGAGCTTGACGCTGCTGGCCGAGATCGCTCTGCATCAGACCGCTTCGCCTGAGCCGCTGGAGTTTTTGCACAAGCTGGCTATTTTATCCGTGACCGGTTATTTTGCCGCCCACAATTTGGAGTTTCGCGCGGGATTTTTTATCGCGCAGCCGGACCCCGTTCCTGCCGTCGAGCCGCTTCCAGCCGAGCTGATGAGCAAACTTCAGAAGCTTTTGGAACAGGACAAGGTTTATCGCGAAGAGGGTTTGACGATCACCGCGCTGGCGAAGAAGCTCGGCGAGAAAGAGTACAAAGCGCGTCGATTGATCAACCGGCACATGGGCTTTCGAAACTTCAATGACTTCTTGAATCAATACCGCGTGCAAGAGGCCTGCGAAATCTTGCTCGATTCCGGCCGGGCGGACTTGACCATCCTGGAAATCGCCTACCATCTCGGCTATCAATCGCTCGGCCCGTTCAACAGCGCTTTCAAACGCCAAACCGGATTGACGCCGACAGCCTATCGCAAGAGCCACGCGCGCGGTTAATCGCGCGCCACGGCAAACGAGAATTTCTTCTTCGAGATTATCCTCCCCCCTTTGTTTGGGCAACTCCCAACGCGTACGAGCCGCAACCAAAAAGAAGGCACACAAAATTGAAAGCCCACAGAATAGTATTTTTTGTGTGATTTCATTTTTGTGTCCAAAATTTTTGCTTTTTGGGGGCCGATTGAACTTCTAAAAATAATCACCGCAGCACGCCGTTTTTCATTCTCCCGCAAAGCAAATGCTTATTGATTTCGAAATCTGCAAGGGTTTTTCAGACTCAGGTGGATTGCGCGAAACCTGATTGCTTATCTTCCGCCAGGTTTTTCGCAATCTCACCATTCAAAAAGGAGTTGGACTATGGAAACCCTGCAGTGGTTCGAAGTTTACCCGAGCATTTTCTTGAACGACTTTCTGCGCTATTTTCTGGTCGCGGGACCGGTCTTCTTGGTGTTTTGGGTCGTGGCGCGCAAGCCGCTTCGCCATCGTTTCATTCAACGGCAATTTCCCAAAGCGCCGCGCATCTGGCACGAGCTCCGTTATTCGTTGAGCACGGTCGTCATTTTTTCGTTAATCGGCTTGGGCATTTTTACGGCGCAGCAAGCCGGGTATACGCAAATTTATTTGGATTTCGCGGCCCATGGCTGGGCTTATTTCTTTCTCAGCTTGGCGCTCATGATCGTTTTTCATGACGCTTATTTCTACTGGACACACCGCCTCATGCACCATCCCCGCATTTATCCGCGCGTTCACAAGGCGCACCACATGTCCACGAATCCTTCGCCGTGGGCGGCATATTCTTTTCATCCTTACGAAGCCGTGATCCAGGCGTTGAGTTACGTGCTGATGGTTTTTATAATGCCGCTGCACCCGGCGACGCTGTTTGTTTTTCTCACCTACATGATCGTGCGCAACGTGCTCGGGCATCTCGGTTTCGAGCTTTTTCCCAAAGGCTTCACTCGCAACAAGTGGCTGAGTTGGCACACGACTTCCACACATCACAATCTGCATCACGAGCATTTCACCACCAATTACGGGCTGTACTTTAGCTGGTGGGATGAGTTGATGGGCACGACTCATCCAAAGTATCACGAGGTTTTCGCGGAAGTGAAAGAAAGAAAAAAGGAGGAGGCGCATGAATAGTTTCATTGTGGCTTTAGCGCTGACGGTTGCTTTATCGCCAAACGCGGCGGCCTTTGCTCAATCTCCGGTGGGGCGTTGGCTCACGTTTGATGAAGCGAACGGCGACACGCTGGCAATCGTGAAAATTTTTGAAGCTAAAAACGGCCTCGCCGGCGAGATTGAAAAACTTTTTTTGCGGCCTCACACCGGCGAAAACGGCGTTTGTGCGCGTTGCCCCGGAGAATGGCGCAACCGGCGCATTATCGGCATGACGTTTTTGCGAGGCTTTGAGGCTCATGGCAAAGAATGGCGGAACGGCAGCGTTCTCGATCCCGCGACCGGCAAGGTTTACAGCGCGAACTTGTCTCTTGACGAGGATGGCGATCTGAAAGTGGAAGTGAGCGTGGGGCCGTTCGGCCTGTTGAAGCGAACACAAACTTGGCGCAGACCTGCCGGAGTGGAAAGCAGAAACTCGCCGGAAGGGCTGTGGCAGATTTTCAAAGAAGACTATGGCAAGCTCAGTTCGGTCATTCAAATCGAGCTTCGCGAGGGGAAGCTGGAGGGGCGCATCTTGCAAACGTTCCTCATGCCGGACGAAGGCCCGGAAGCGCGTTGTCTTGCTTGCAAAGGGGATTTGCGCAATCAAAAAATCGTCGGTTTGCGGATCTTATCGAATATGGAAAAGCAAGGCGATAAGTGGGTGGGCGGAAAAATTCTCGATCCGGCCAACGGCAAAAGCTATTCCTGCTCGCTGTGGCTGCAAGAGGCCGATCAACTCAAAGTGCGCGGCCACCTCGGCCCGTTTACTCGAACCCAAGTTTGGAAACGGGTTGAGGATTAAGATAGTTCATGCGTATGGGAAAATTATTCATGCGCTCAAACCAATTTTTCGTTCAAGGCTTTCGCCACGGCTTCGGTCGTGGAATTGACCTCCAGTTTTTTGTAGATTTTTTTGAGATGAGAATGCACGGTGCCCTTGCTGAGATGAAGGGCGTCGGCAATCGAACCTGGCGTGTTGTCGAGCAAAAGCGCTAAGCCGCGCCGGATGTCGGCGTCATCTTCAATAAGAGAAACAGAGATTCGAGTCATGTTCTATTACAAATAAGATCATATGAAGTGCCACGCACTTGGGAAGTGTGTGGCACTTACGCGCCGCTTTGGTCTTCATAAAGCGCGGTGATGGCGTTTGCTGCGAGTGACGTTGCGGCGAACGGTTTGTGCTTGTAATGCGAGAAGCCGTAGCCGCCATATATGTCCAGGCCGTCCAGCGTGCCGATCCAAATGAAGCCGTAGCGATCCTGCAAAAGCGCGCGGATATCGGCGGCGGCGAGGCCGTCTTCAATGCCAAGCGGCTCGAAGATCAAACGGGAGGTTTACGCGTGCAGGGAGCGCAGAAACAAAATCATCAGAAGAATCATGAGCCAGTTGAACCGCCGCGCCTCCTTTCCGATGGGCAGTGTTGTGATTTTGGCTTTAATCATTTTGACTAATCGCATTGCGCCCTTTGGTATTTCAACTCGTAATATTTCGTTAAATCAGTTATATTGTTTTGCAGAATGTCAAACCTGCAATACCGGATTTTAGTTTTGCCGCCCGGACAAAACATTTCGGCGCTGGCTTTTAATCCGAAAGATTCCAGAACGGTTTATGCCGGCGCGGCGACGGGCGGCGCGTTCAATTCAACCGATCGTGGGCTGAGTTGGCGACCTGTTTTCGATAATCAGGCCGTGCTGCCGGTCGGCGACGTCGCGGCGAAGGCTCGAGTGGGCTGCAGTTCGACTCGCTGGAGGGAAAAGACTGAGCATGATCTAAACAAAGATGATGAGATTCGAGTGTCGGAATTGCGCGATTATATGACTGCGCGAATGCAAAAGCGCACCCATGGCCGCCAGACTCCAACCTCGCGGCGGGAGAATTTGGAGTTTGATTTTCGAATGTTTTGCTTCATTGGGAAAGAGAGCGAATGAATACTAAATTAGGCTTCTACCAAACCTCAACCTCATGGCGAATTGGCTTCTTGCCTTTTGCCGTTTTCTTTTTTCTTTTTGCTCTTCCAAAGGCTCGCGCTCAAAAACCCGAGCTGGTTGTCCAAACCGGGCATTCATCTCGTGTCACTTCCGTCAGTTTCAGTCGCGAGGGAAAATATATTGTTACAGGAAGTTGGGATGCTACCACCAAAATCTGGGAGGTGAGTTCTGGCAGAGAACTGGCAAGTTTGATTTCAATTGGTGAAAAAGATTGGGCCGTCACGACGCCCGATGGCCTCTTTGACGCCTCGGAAGGAGCGGAACAATACCTCCACTTTGTGAAAGGCCTGGAAATCATTGAGCTCAACCAGCTCAAAGAGCGTTACTACGATCCGAAGTTGTTGGCCAAGTTATTAGGTTTCTACAAAGATGAAGCTCTTCTTAGTGTCACACCCTTCACGGCACAAGAGCTTTATCCCGAAATTGCGCTTCCCGATACACTCGAAACGAGCGCTCCCAACCTCAAAATTCATCTCACCAATCGCGGCGGCGGTATCGGGCGCGTCATCGTTTCCATCAATGGCAAAGAGATTTCCAGCGATGCGCGCCGGGCCAATGCTGATCCTAACGCCAGGGAGTTGCAATTGGCTATTCCTATTGCCGATCATCCTTACCTCATTCCAGGAAAAGAGAATGTTATCGAAGTCAAGGCCTTCAACGCGGCGGGTTATCTGGCCAGCCGCAACCTTCGCGCGGTATATAAAGCGCCGGCAAAGGAACAAATTGTACCGCCGCACCTTTGGGCTATCGTCGCCGGCGTGTCCGATTATCGCGGGCAAAACATTGATCTGCGTTATGCGGCTAAAGATGCAAATCACGATTCGTTTATTCCGTGGCGAGCAAATGATGAGGGAATTTGCGATGACGGAGGATTTGGCAGCATTGGATCAACTCGTTCATGAAATCTTGCAAGAGACGGAGAAGCAGATCGCGCTGGCTTCTCAGTAACTCGTTCGTAGTAGTGCCTTCAAGCGCCATCATGCCATGAGCGCCCGGCGCCTGAAGGCGCTACTACAAAAGCAAACGCTATTTTCACAGCGAAGGAAAGCGGATGAACAAAAGATGCAACTCCTGCCAAAACTCCATCTCATGGCGTATTCGCTTTTTGCCTTTTGCTGTTTGCATTTTTCTGTTTGCCGTCCCCTTGGTCTTTGCCCAAAAACCAAAGCTAATCGTGCAGACCGGGCACACTGGTTCGGTTTCCGAGGTTGCCTTTAGCCCCGATGGGAAAATCTTGGCGAGCGCAGGCGAGGATATCAAACTCTGGGAGACCGCCGGCGGCAAAGAGCTTGGCACTCTCACCGGACATTCGGAGGGGGTGTTATCAGTCGCTTTCAGCCGCGATGGCAAAATCCTGGCGAGTGGATGCAATGATCGCACGATCAAATTGTGGGAGGTCGCCACGCATCGGGAAATACGGACGCTCGAGGACTCAAACTCGAATTCGTTGGGAATTTTGTTCGTCGCCTTCAGCCCGGATGGCAAAACCCTGGCGAGCGTGAGTCGCGAGGGCTGGATCAAGCTTTGGCAAGTTGCCACCGGCAAAAAAATCTCTACCTTGAACGAAAGCGATTTTAAGGCATTCGAGGCGCTTAAAATCGTGTTCAGCCCGGATGGTAAAATTTTGGCAAGCGGAGGCCGGAGTGGAACGATCACCCTTTGGGAAGTGAGCACAAGCCTCAAGCTCCGCGCGTTGACAGGACATTCTGAAAGCATCGCGGCAATATCCTTCAGTCCTGATGGCAAAAGTTTGATGAGCGTGAGTAAAGATTCAACAGGTAAGTTGTGGGACGCTGGCACCGGTAGAGAGCTCCGCACGTTCATGCACTCAGGGTTAGTGGTGTCTTCTGCCGCGTTCAGTGCCGATGCCAAACTCTTAGCGATTGGAAGTTGGAGTGATAAAAAATCGATTACGCTATGGGACCTCGCTGCCAACCGGAAAATCCACACGCTTATCGGGGTTTCGGATTTTGCCATTTCCTTTGGCTTTCTTGTTTTCAATCCCAATGGCAAAGTTTTGGTTAGCGGAGGCCTTGACGAAACCATCACGCTGTGGGAAGTTGGCGCTGGCAAGGAACTGCGCACCCTGAAAGGGCAGGCCGGCTTTATCAATCAGATTGCTTTTAGCGCAGATGGGAAAACTCTCGCATGCGCGAATAACGACACCATCATCAGACTCTGGGATTTCGGCGCGAGCCAAAGCTTTGGCATTCTTGCCGGGCATGATAGCGAAGTCAACGTCGTCGCGTTCAGTCCGGATGGCAAAATTTTCGCGAGTGGAAGTGTGAATGGCACGATCGCACTTTGGGATTTCGATGCTCGAAAGAAACTGCGCGCTCTCAACGTGCCTTTGGATGATTATTCCGACTATTACAATATATCCGCAATTGCCTTCAGCCCGGATGGCAAAATCCTGGCGCGAGATACTGAGGCCGGCATCAAGCTCTGGGAAACTGACACCGGCGAAGAGCTTGATGCATTTGCCACGGATTCTTTGGCCGTCTACTCTCTCGCTTTCAGTCCGGATGGAAAAATCTTAGCGGCGGGAGTTGGCAATAAAATCAACCTTTGGCGGTTGCGCACGGGCAAAGAATTCCGCAGCCATGTTGCCGGCGGCCTTCCCGTGCGTGCAGTGGCATTCAGTCCGGATGGAAAAATCCTGGCGAGTGCATCTGGCGAGGGCTATGTGACGCTCTGGGAAGTCGATACACTCAGGGAAATTGGCACTATTGCAGGACATGCAGTTAAAGTCAACTCTATCGCCTTCAGTCCCGACGGAAAAATTTTAGCCTCCGGCAGTAACGATCATACTGTCAAGCTTTGGGAGATCGAGACCGGCAAAGAGCTTCACGCGCTCACCGGACATTCCGAGTGGGTCGTTTCCATCGCCTTCAATCCGAACGGTAAAATTTTAGCAAGCGGGAGCCGGGATGAGAAAATCAAGCTATGGGATATATCCAGCGGAAAAGAAGTGACCAGCTTGATTGGGCTTGATGAAAAAGATTGGGTGGTGGTCACACCTGACGGTCGCTTTGACGGCTCGCCCGAGGGATTGCAAAAGATTCATTACGTGCAAAACAACCAGGTGATTCCACTTGAGGCCTTGTTCGAGCAGTTTTACTCGCCCAAGCTGTTAGCGCGCGTTCTTTCCGGCGAAGCTGAACCAGGCGCGCCTCCGAAAGTTGATTTCGCCAAGGGGATCAAGTTGCCGCCTCTCGTCAAAATCACTTCGCCTCAAGCCGGCGAGTCTTTTACTACGGATGCCATTAATTTGATGGTTGAAGCTGTCGATCAAGGCGGTGGTATCGATGAAATCCGGCTTTATCAGAATGGCAAACTGGTTTCGGAAGAACAGCGCAACCTCAAACCGATTCCAAAGCCGCGAGACAAAATCTCGAAAACTTTTTTGGTGACGCTGGTAGCGGGCATGAATGAGCTCAAGGCGGTTGCTTTCAATGCCGACCGCACGGAGTCGCTTCCGGCCATCATTCGCATCGAGCTCAAAGCGAAGGCGCCGGAAGCGCGCTTGTATATTCTCGCCATCGGGATCAACGCCTACCAGAATGCGAGCTATAATCTCAACTATGGCAAGCCCGACGCGCAGGCTTTTGTTTTGTCCGCAGAGAAATACGGCAAAGGAATCTTCAAACAAATTCTGCGGCAGGAGCTTTATGACGAGCTAGCCACCAAAGCAGGAATAGAGGCTGCATTGAATGCCATCAGTAACACGGCTCAGCCGCAGGACGTGTTTGTGTTCTTTTATGCCGGTCATGGGGTCATGAGCGAGGGGGATGCCAAAACCTCGCCGGAATTTTATTTGGTTCCTCATGACGTGACTAAGCTTTATGGCGATGACGGCTTGCTCGTTCGGAAGGGGCTGTCCGCCCAACAATTGCAAGAGTTTTGTGTCAGAATCAAGGCGCAGAAGCAATTGGTGGTTTTGGACGCGTGTCAAGCCGGCGGGGCAGTGGAAACTTTCGCGAGTCGAGGCGCGACTGAAGAAAAAGCGATTGCACAGTTGGCGCGCAGTGCCGGCGTGGTCGTGCTCGCGGCCAGCGGCACAAAGCAGTTTGCGATGGAGTTCGGCCAATTAGGTCATGGTGTTTTCACTTATGCGCTGTTGCAAGGATTGGCCGGGGAGGCCGATGGCGGCGCTTCACCTGACGGCAAGATCACAGTGAAAGAATTGGAAGCGTATCTCAACGACAAAGTGCCGGAGCTCACCAAGAAATATCGCGGCTCGCCACAGTATCCCAATAGTTACGGCCGTGGCCAGGATTTTCCGCTGGGGGTTTTGAGGTAGGCAGGGCTACTTGCTCGCACTATCCCCAACGCGGACACGCCGCAACCAAAAAAGATTAACACGGAGAAAACAGAGCAAACAGAGAGGGTAGGAAATGCCTCAGTTACTGGTGGAAAAAGTAGCGCAGATATCTTGTCTGCAGGCAAGGATGCCTGTGCGCTACCACACGTAACTGAGGCATTACGAGGGTAGCGCCTGGAAAACTCCCTTTAGCTTTGTAATCTCCGTTTTCTCTGTGTTTAAAATTTTTGCTTTTTTCGCAACGATTGAACTTTTAATAGAATAAAAGAAATCATCGCCTAACCTCCGTGCCCTGCAAGACTGGCCTCCAAAAAAACCTTGAGATTAGCGATTTCTTAGCTTAATCTTAAGGTGGGTTCACCGAATGGATACATTGCAAAAAAGGTCTGAATGCCGGAATCCCCTCGCCCCTTCAATCCTTTCCCCGGTTTGCGGCCGTTTGAGCCGGATGAAAATTTTTTATTTTTTGGACGCGATCAACAAACCAACGAGCTGGTGCGGCGGCTGCTGCACCGGCGCTTCGTGGCCGTTTTGGGAACTTCGGGCAGCGGCAAATCTTCGTTGGTGCGCGCCGGCTTACTTCCGGCGTTGCATGGCGGCTTGAGCAAAGCCGGCGCGCAGTGGCGCATCGCCGTGTTTCGTCCCGGCCATGCGCCGGTCGTCAACCTGGCTTTGGCGTTGAATGCCGCGGAAGTTTTTGATCACGAGCGGCAGCAGCAGCAAGTGGGCGAGCGCTTCACCGAAATCACCCTGCGCCGCGGCCGGATGGGCTTGCTCGAAGCGGTGCAGGAAGCGCGCCTTGCTCCGGCCGAACAAGTGCTGCTCGTCATCGATCAATTCGAAGAATTGTTTCGCTTCAAACGAGCCTCTGTCGGCGTCGCGGGCGAAAATGAAGCGGCGGCGTTCGTAAAATTATTTCTCACCGCCACGCAGCACGACGCCCCAATCTATGTTGTGATCACGATGCGCTCGGATTTTCTCGGCGATTGCGCGCAGTTCCGCGATTTGCCGGAGGCGATTAATGACAGCCAATATTTGGTGCCGCGCATGACGCGCGAGCAACGCCGGCAGGCAATCACCGGGCCGATCGCCGTGGGCGGAGCGCAAATTGCGCCGCGCCTGGTGAACCGTTTGCTCAACGAAGCCGGCGACCATCCCGATCAATTGCCGATCTTGCAACACGCGGTGAGGCGCACTTGGGATCATTGGCAAACCCATCACCACGAGTCCGAGCCCCTCGATCTCCGCCATTATGAAGCAATCGGCGGCATGGAGACCGCGCTGAACAGACATGCCAACGAGGCTTTTGCAGAGCTCGCATTGCAGCAAACGCCGGAAACCGGCAAGCGCCGCCAACGCCTGGCGGAAAAGTTATTTCGGAGCATCACCGCGATCGATGCTGAAGGCCATGAAATGCGGCAGCCGCTCCAACTCCGCGACCTCTGCAAAATCGTGGGCGCTGAGGAGGCGGAAGTCACCGCAGTGATCGAAGTATTTCGCCAGGAAGGCAGATCATTTTTGACGCCGAAGCCCGGCGTTCCACTCACCGGCGATTCGTGGATCGATATTTCCCACGAGAGCTTGATGCGCCAATGGGAAACTTTGCGCGGCTGGGTGAACGCTGAAATGGCCTCGGCGCGCGTTTACAAACATCTCGCTGAAACCGCGGCATTGCACCGGGAAAAAAAGCACGGTTATCTGCGCGATCCGGAATTGCAGAACATTTTGGCCTGGCAAAAGCAACAACAACCCAACATAACCTGGGCGGCGCGCTATCACGGTGAATTTGAAACGGCCATGGCTTTTCTCCGCGCCAGCCTCCGCCGCATGCGCGCGCTCATGAGTCTGGGCCTCGTGCTCATCACCTTGGCGGTGTATTTTCTATTCAAAATTGATTTGTTCGAGAAGCTGGACGGCGCGCTGCACAGATATTTCATGAAACCGCATCCCGCCCTGGTTATCGTTGAGATCGATGAGAATACGGCGGAAGTCTTGCAATTGCGGCCGGAGATTGAGGCCGAGCGTATTCGTCTGCGCCTTTATCACTCGGGGCTGGTGCGTATACTTGCAGAAAAAGGCGCAAAAGTGCTTGCCTTCGACATTTGCTTTGTCGATTCTTCCGCTTATGACGGGGAATTCAATCACGCCATTGTCGCGGCGCAAGCGCGCGGTACCGCGGTGGTGGCGGGCGTGCGCTGTGGCGATGACGAAGAGCCGGCTGCGTCGTTGCCCGCGCTCGGCGAGTCGTATGGGGATGTGCGCTATTTTAATACCGGCGAGGATTTTTTTGTCAGGCTTGATGAAGAAACGGCGCCATTCGCTCTGAAAATGCTGCAATCTTATCAAGCCGATTCTGCCCTCACTTCCAATTTGCCCCAGGCCGGCAGCACGCTCTACATTAGCTTTGTCGACTCTCTAAGCCGCATGCCCCGGCTTTCGTACGGTGACGTCTTGCTAGGGTCGGAGCCGGTCGGCGGATGGCAGGATAAAATCGTATTGATCGGCTACAAGATTTCGTCGGAATATTATATTCCACAAAATATGGAAGAAGGCCGATGGGGGCCAGAGGTGCACGCCAATGCTCTCAACAATCTTTTGCAAATGCCGCTCAATGACCGTCGCTGGTTGGCAGGCCTGTTTGTTGTCATCGCCGCGCTTAATGCTTTGCTGTTCCGGTGGATCGGGACGAAGATCGAACCCGCACTATTGATCCTGCTCGAGGGCGGGCTATTCGTTGCCCTGGCATTTCTGATTTATCGTTTCGCCCATGTTTTGCTTCCGATCGCGGTCGCGATCGGCGCGATCATTTGGTCGCTTCCAGTCCTCGTGCTCCTGGCCAAAGCGAAATGGTTTCCGCAGACGAGGCCGGTTTCGGAGTGACAAACTTCAAGAGCAATATGTCATCCTGTAAGAAACTTTTTTAGCGGCGAGCACAGTGCTTATGCTTAAAAAGTTCCTTCCAGTCCTCGTGCTCCTGGCCAAAGCGAAATGGTTTCTGCAGACGAGGCCGGTTTCGGAGTGACAAACTTCAAGAGCAATCTGTCATCCTGTAAGGAACTTTTTAAGCGGCGAGAACAGTGCTTATGCTTAAAAAGTTCCTTACAGGATGACAGATAGGCGTGACCATAATCGCTTTTTTCTCTGTTCGCAAGCGTACATTGATTGTTATCCCAACGGTAATTGTTACAAAGTTTTTTACGCATTACGCTTTATGGCTTACGTGAGGCGTGATTCGTAAACAACTTGTTTGGTTCCGGGCCCAAAGCCCCTTTCGGGCTCGTCCGGATTATGTAATGCGTAAAAGATCGTCAACTTGATTGTTTTGCTCGCCCAAAATTTTGCGCGGCTGGTGTTGATATGAATGAGAAAGGATTATTTGGCTTTTCGTTTGGAGAGAAGGTTGGTTGGGGCTGAGGCAAAGGAGCGCGGCTTGAAATTTTTGTCGTTGATAATGCGCACATTGTCGCCGGTTTGGCCGAGAACAAACAAGCCTTGTTTATAAGCGTAACGCTCGACGTCCTGATCGATGCTCATGCCGGCGACGCCGCCGTACAAAACCGGCCGTTGAAAGCTCGGAAAGAAATGAAAAAAACGCGGCAGTTGTTTTTCCAAGAATTCATCGACATCGGCTTGCCGCAAACGCAATTTAACTTCGATCAGAACCGCGCATTCTGGCCCCGAGCCGATGACGTCGGTTTCCATGTTATCGCCGTTGAGATGCGCCTCGTAGTTGACATAAAGCCGGTTCAGCTCGATGCCGCGTTTTTTAAATAATCGTTTGGCCGCCGGAAACACCATTTGCTCCGAGAACCGGCTAAGCGACTCGGTGACGCCGCCAAGCTGTTTGGCGACTTCTTTGAAACGCTTGTCGGTTTCTTTGAACCGCTCGTCGGTTTCTTTGAGCCGCTTATCGATACGTTCGTCGGTTTCTTTGAACCGCTTATCGATACGCTCGTCGGTTTCTTTGAAACCTTTGTAAATCAGCTCTTCGAGTTTTTCTAATGTCGTCATAGTTGATCCCTGAGTCAAAAGTTTACTATGGGATTAGATAATAAACAGCATAGTTTACGACGCCCCAGCACAAAAGTCAAGCAGTCGTATGAAAGCCGGGAAAACTGAAATGGCAGGTTACTCAGGAACGCCTCTTGAAAATTGCGCTGCGCACTTTGTTGCGCCGGAAAACCTACACGGCGCTGAATGTGTTGGGTTTGGCGATTGGGTTGCTTGTTTCGGTTTGATTGCCGCGTGGGCGATGAATGAATTGAGTTATGACCGCTTTCATGAAAAACAGCAACGCATTTTTCGGATTGCCGGCAAAGTCACCACCGACTCCAAGACGTTCGATCAGGCCGTAACTTCGCCGCCGATGGCCGAGGCGTTGATGCAAGATTATCCCGAAGTCGAAAATGCCGTGCGGCTGGACATGAACGGCTGCATCGTGCGTTATGGCGACAAACAATTTCTCGAAGACGGGGTGCTCGCCACCGATCGAAGCTTCTTCTATTCGCTGCAGCCGCTCTTTTTCGATCTCGCCGGCAAAGAGATCGATCCGCTTTTTTCGCGCGACTTGCTGGCTCTGCTCGCCGGCATCGGCGTGGTCAAATCGCAAATGGATTTCATTCGCAGCAAGGATTTGGGCTTCAAAAAAGAAGAACTGTTGGTGCTCGACGTGAATGGCTTCGCCGAAGTGCGCAACGGCATTCAACCGTTTCGCGGCGAGTTATTGTCCAATGCCGCTGCCAAAGGCGTCGCGGTTTCACGCGGATTGATTGTGAGCGGCCTCGGCAATTCACATATTGGCTGGTGGGTGTTTATATTAGCCGGCGGACTGGCATTGATCATCGCATTGTTGACCGTGAGCACGCAAGCGCTCAAAGCCGCGCTGGCGAATCCGGTGGAAGCGCTGCGGTACGAATGATAAAAGGTAAAAACGTGAGGTGTAAGAAGCGTTACGTTTTACTTATTACGTTTTAGCTTGGAGACATCATGCTCAAAAACTACCTCAAAATCGCGCTGCGCAATCTGTTGCGGCAAAAGCTTTATGCGTTCATCAATATCTTCGGGCTGGCGCTAGGCGTGGCGTGCTGCTTGTTGATTTTGCTCTTTGTCGAGCACGAGTGGTCGTTCGACAAATTTCACTCGAAGGCGGATCGCCTCTTTCGCGCGATTCTTGTCGAGCACAAAACCGAGGGCGGCGTCGAAGGCATGGCTTATCAACCGATGCCGCTCGGCTCGACGCTGCAAGCAGAGTTTCCGGAGATTGAGCGGGCCGTGCGCGTTTTCACCGGCGGCGGCGCGGTCTCTTATGGCGATAAACATTTTGCCGAGAGTTTCATTTTTACCGATCCCACCTTCTTCGAAGTTTTCGACTTTCCACTTTTGCAGGGCGATCCCGCAAGCGTGCTCACCGACCCCAATGCCGCCGTCATCTCGCGGCGCATGGCCGAAAAATATTTCGGCGCGGAAGATCCGATGGGCAAGCAGCTCATCACCAAAAATTGGCGCGGCCAAGTTGATGTCATCGTCACCGGCGTGGTGGAAAATCCGCCCGACAATTCCAGCCTGAAGTTTGATTTCGTCATGCACATCACGAAGCACCCGCAGTATGAGCGCAACCTCACACGCTGGACAAATTTCAACGGCTCGGTTTACGTTCTGCTCAAAGAAGGCGCGGAGAGCAAAGCGCTGGAAAGCAAGTTCCCGGCGTTCGTCACCAAATATTGGGGCGACATGCGCAAAAAAGACCAAGAGCGCGGCACGATGGCAAAGCGCGATGACGCGCTGCTGCTTCGTTTGCAACCCATCGCCGCGATACACTTGGATACTTCCGTCGGTTCTTCTCACGAGCCGGTGAGCAATCCCATGTATGCGATGATCCTGGCCGGAATCGCCGCGTTGGTTTTGGCGATTGCGTGCATCAATTTTATTACGCTGACGCTTGGCCGTTCCACGAGCCGCGCGCGTGAAGTGGGCGTGCGCAAAGTGTTGGGCGCGTTTCGCCTGCAACTCGTGCGGCAATTCGGCGGCGAGGCTTTGCTTTCAAGCGCGTTCGCCTTTTTATTGGGATTGGTGCTGGCGGAATTGTTCCTGCCGGTGTTCAATCAATTCGCGCAAAAAGATTTGTCGCTGCAGCAGCTTGCCGGCGGCCGGGCTTTCTTTGCAATGCTGGGTTTGCTGGCATTGATCGGCGTGCTGGCAGGCGGTTATCCGGCGGCGTTCATCTCGCGTTTTCAACCCGCCGCGGTTTTGAAGGGCACGCTAAAGTTGCGGCAAAAAAGTTTTTTCACGCGCACGCTCGTGGTCTTTCAATTCGGGCTTGCCATTTTTCTCATCGTGTGCGCGATCTTCCTCGCGCGGCAGCAGCAGTTCATCGCCGCGCGCAATCTCGGCTACAATCCCGAACACGTCCTCGCGATCAACAGCTTCGGCGGCGCAAGTGATGAAGGTAAAAAAAGAATGCTGCGCTTGCGCGAAACGCTGAACGCGCATCCGCAACAAGTGCTGACCGTCGCCGGCACGAGCGCGGCTTTCAACAAAGGGTGGGACCTCAACAGATTCAAGCACGAAGGCGTAGAGCGCACGGCGTTCATTTTCGGCGTGGATTATGAGTACCTCGATATTCTCGGCATACCATTGGTCGCGGGCAGAAATTTTTCGCGCGAAATGCCAAGCGACATTATGAATTCCGTGATCGTTAACGAAGCTTTGGTGCAAGAATTTGGCTGGCAGGAACCGATCATTGGCCGCAGGCTCTCGGGCTGGAATGAAGAAAAAGCGCCGGGCGGCCCGATCGTGATCGGCGTGATGAAGGATTATCATTTTCTCTCGCTGCACCGCCGTATTCAACCCGTAATGCTTTTGATGGACCCGGACTTCGGCATGAACGACATTCTCGTGCGCATGAGCGCGACGAACGTTCCCGCAACGATCAAGCTCGTGGAAGAAACCTGGCGCACGGTCGCGCCGAACACGCCGTTCGAGTTCACGTTTGTGAACGAAGACATTCAACGCCAATATGAAACCGATTTGCGCTGGCAGAAGATTATTTCATACAGCACCGTGTTTGCCGTGATGCTCGCGTGTCTCGGCTTGTTCGGCTTGGCCACGTTGGCCGCCACGAGCCGCACGAAAGAAATCGGCATTCGCAAAGTGCTCGGGGCCTCGGTTATGCGCGTGGTCACGTTGCTCTCGCGGGAATTTGCCGTTTTGGTTGTGCTCGCCAATCTCATCGCGTGGCCGTTCGCCTATTTCACGGTCGGCAAAGTTTTGGAGAATTATGCGTATCGCATCGACATGAGTTGGTGGGTGTTCGCGCTCGCGGGCGGATTGGCGTTGCTCATCGCGCTTGCAACCGTGAGCACGCAGGCGATCAAAGCGGCCCTGGCGAATCCGGTTGAGGCGCTGCGGTATGAATGATGAGTGAAGGGCGAAAGGCGAAGAGCGAAAGGCGCCCATCATCCTTCGCCTTTCGCCCTTCGCTCTTCTTCCGCTATTTGCAACATCAGAATTTGGAAATGCAAAGGAACCGTTCTGCCTTGAGGTTCGTAAGTTCAACCATTCAAAAAGAGCGTCGAAAATGAAGAGCCGATTTTTATTTGCTTGTAGCTTGCCGTGCATAGCTTTGCTATCCCTTGGCTGGAGCTTCAATCACAAATCAGCCGATTCGAAATCCAAACAGGCGGCGAGCAGCGCATCGGACTGGCCGCAGTGGCTGGGGCCAAATCGCAACGGCATTTCTGCGGAAATCGGTCTGCTCAAAAGCTGGCCGGCAACCGGCCCCAAAATTCTGTGGCGAATGCCGCTCGGCGAAGGCTACTCCGGCGTTTCCATTTCTCAGGGGCACGTTTACACTTTGTTTTCGCAAGGCAACGACGAGTTTGTCATTTGCCTCGATGCCGCCACCGGAAAAGAACTCTGGCGCGCGCGTTCGGACTCAACCTTTAAGGATGTCAATGGCAATGGGCCGCGCTCGACGCCGACAGTTCACAACGAGGTGGTTTACGCCTTGGGCGCACGCGGCAAATTACATGCGTTGCAAACTGCCAGCGGCAAAAAACTTTGGAGCCGTGACTTAAAGAAAGAATTTAAAACCTCCGGCCCCTCGGATGGGGGATTCTCAACCTCGCCGCTCATCGAAGGTAATCTGCTTCTCGTCGAGGCTGGCGGCGAGGGCAATTCCTTCATCGCTTTCGACAAACAAAGTGGCGCCATGGTTTGGAAAGCAGAATCCGACAGAGCGGCTTTTGCCTCGCCGATTGCCATCACCGTAAACGGCGTTCGCCAAATCGTCTTTTTCCCGGCTACCGGCGCGATTGCGATGTCGCCTGCCGACGGCAAAATATTTTGGCGGCTGCCGTGGAAAACCGAAGGCAATGTGAATGCTGCGACTCCACTGTTCATCCCTCCTGACAAAGTTTTTATTTCTTCCGGATACGGCGTCGGCGCTACCCTGTTGAGAATAGAAGCCGGCAACGCGACTGCACGCATCGAAGAGATTTGGAAAAGCAAAGCGATGCAGAATAAATACACTTCTTCGATTTTGCAGAGCGACTACTTGTACGGCTTTGACGGAGGCATGCTGAAATGCATTGAAGTGAATACCGGCGCAGAAAAATGGACGCAGCGCGGATTCGGTGTCGGCACGCTCATTTATGCCGACGGCCATTTGATCGTGCTCGGCGACAAGGGCAAGCTGGCGCTTGTTGAAGCCGCGCCAACCGGATACAAAGAAAAAGCCGGCGCCGAAGTATTGAACGGCAGATGCATCACCGTTCCGGCGCTGGCCGCCGGCAAGTTGTACGTGCGCAATACGAAAGAGCTGGTGTGCTTGGATATTTTTGGGCAGTATTGATGGCTTCCAAAAATTTTTGCAGTAATCACTCAAAAGGAGCGCCACGATTGGTTGGTGGATGTTCGCGCTCGCCGGCGGGCTGGCACTGCTCATCGCATTGCTCACGGTGAGCGCGCAAGCGATCAAAGCCGCGCTGGCGAATCCGGTCGAGGCGCTGCGGTACGAATAATCAAAACACTTGCGCTTAAGATTGAATTTTTAAAAATCGAGGAATAGCATTATGATCTCCACTTACTTCCGCCTCGCGTGGCGAAATCTCCTCGCGAACAAAACCGTTTCGCTCATCAACATTTTCGGCCTGTCCATCGCCGTGGCTTGTTGCATCACCGTGTTTCTTTTTTTGCAAAATTACTGGACGCTCGACAATTTTCACGAGCACGGCGAGCGCATTTTTATGGTTGAATACGTCACCGAAACCAACGGTGAATTTCAAACTTGGGGCGACGCGCCTGCGCCTATCGCTTCGGCGCTGGCCACGGACTTTCCGCAAGTCGAGGCCGTCGTTCGGATGCAGCGCGAAGGCGTGAAGTTATTCAACAAAGAAAATGTCTTCGAAGAAGTGCTTGTCTCTGCGGACACGGGCTTTTTCGAGATGTTCACGTTTCCGTTGAAATACGGCAATGGCGCCGCACTCGCCGATCCGAATGCCGTCATCTTGAGCGCGGACATGGCGCAAAAATATTTTGGCGAGCAAATGCCCGTCGGTCGCACGCTCACGTTGGTAACCGACGATCAAGAACGCAAACAATTTGTCGTGCAAGGTGTCGCCCAACCTTTTCCGAATAACCGCGGCTTTGCTTTCAATCTTTTGACCGGCTACCACTCCGTTCACAAAACCCTGAAGGCGCAGGATTGGAAAACCGGCACGAGCAATTGTGTTTTTGTGCAACTGCGGCAGCCTGAAGACGCCGCCCAACTCGCGCCGCAAATGGCGCGTTATCTGGCGCCGTTCAATGCCGGCAACCCGGAAGCCAATGTCATCTCTTTTGCGCTCGACAATCTGCGGCATCCAATGCCCGGAGCGTACGACGTTATGCGACGGCCCGCAGAGGCGCCTCATCCCGCGCTGACGATTATGTTTTCGCTCATCGCGCTGACGATGATGGCGTTGTCCTGCTTCAATTACGTCAATATCTCGCTCGGCGGCGTGTCGCGGCGTTTAAAAGAAATCGGCATTCGCAAAGTCATGGGAGGCCAGCGCGAGCAGCTCGTCGCGCAATTCATGGCGGAAAATCTGTTGCTCTGTTTCATCGCGTTGCTGTTTGGACTCATGCTCACGGAAGCGTTTCTCATTCCGCTATTAAACGCGAACATGGTGCTGAAAACCAGTTTTTCGTTTACGGACAACGCGAGCCTGTGGCTGATGTTGGCGGCTTTGCTGGCGCTCACTGCGGTTGCTTCCGGAGCGTATCCGTCCTTATACATTTCCTCATTCAAGCCCGTGGCCATTTTCACCGGCCGGCAAAAATTTTCCGGAAAAAATATTTTGCGCCAAGGCTTGATCACCGCGCAGTTTGTGCTGGCGTTCCTTGCGGTGATCATCACCGTCGTGCTCTTGACGATGGTGCGGCAATGGGAAAAACTCACGTGGGGTTACGATCCCGGCCAGACTTTGGTCGTGCAACTCAATGACAGCGGGCAATTCAATTTGTTGCGAAATGAAATATTGAAAAACCCCAACGTGCTGCGCGTTGCCGGCGCCGCGAATCATGTTGGGCAAGGCTGGCGCCCGGAAACCGTTCAAATCGGCGAGGCGAAACTGCGGGCGGCGTGCTTCGACGTCGGCACCGATTATCTGGAAGTCCTCGGTCTGGATTTGAATGCCGGACGTTTTTTTGAATCGAATCGCCGCGTCGAAGATGAAAACGCGGTGGTGGTCAACGAGGCATTTGTGATGAAACAAAGCTGGAGCGAAGCCATCGGCAAAACGGTGCGCCTCGAAACGAAAGACTACACCGTCGTCGGCGTCGCCCGCGATTTCAAACTTTTCGCCACCGGCGCAACGCGTCCCGCGCTATTCTTTCGCGCCGAAGAAAAAGGCTTCAGCTATCTCGTCGTGCGCTTCGCCCCCGGAAGCGGCAAGCAAGTCGCCGCGCAAATCGAGCAGGACTGGCAGCGGCTTTTTCCCGGCATGCCGGTCAATCATTTTTTTCAAACCGAAGTTTTCGACGGCTTTTATCAGACTGTTCACAAGCTGACGAAAAGCTTCGGCTACATTGCCGGACTCGCGCTGATCATTGCTTGCATGGGTCTGTACGGCTTGGCCGCACAGCACTTTGCCCGGCGCTTGAAAGAAGTCGGCGTGCGCAAAGTGCTCGGCGCCTCGGTCGCGCACATTCTTCTTATCATCAATCGGGAATTTGGGTTTTTGCTGCTCGGCGCCGGCGCGTTGGCAACCGCGCTGAGCGTGCTCGGCGTTTTCGTCTTGCTGCAAAACTTCGAAAAGTATATTGGAAACTCCGCGCCCGGCATCGGCCCGTTTCTGCTCGCCAATCTGCTGGTCTTCCTCACCGCGGCCATCGCCGTTGGGCGGCAATCGTGGAAGGTGACGAAAGTGAATCCGTCGGAGATGTTGCGAAACACGGAATGAGCGGAGGGCAGAGGGCAAAGCGCATAGAGCATGGCGGAAAATTACGCTCTGCGCCATGCCCTATGCGTTCTGCGCTAAAAATTCGTCGATGATTTCTTGAATGAGAAATGGAAGGTTGTTTTGGTCAAAATGAATATTCGGCGTTGGAATGCGATGATGCTTGAGGTCGGGATGGATATGCTTGTGATGAGGATGATTGGGTTGCAACGAAGGATCGTTGGGATGCGGTTGATCGTCGTACCAGTATTGCTTGTCGCGACTGCGATAGACTTCATAGCTGATATTTTTTTTCGTATTCCAAAATCTTCGGCTCAATACCCTGCAAATCTTCAATGATTTCGTACAACGGACAAACGACATGCTCAAAAACTACCTCAAAATCACCCTGCGCAATTTGCATCGGCACAAAGGTTACACCTTCATCAATATCGCCGGTCTCGCGGTTGGAATGGCGTGTTGCGCGTTGATGCTTTTGTTCATTCGATACGAGTTGAGTTATGATCGGTTCAATAAAAATTCCGAGCGCATTTATCGCATGATCATGCACATGTCTCGCGAAGGGAATGTGCATACCGGTTCGGTGATGGCCGCGCCGATTGGACCAGCTTTGGTGGACGAATATCCTGAAATTCATCAAGCCGTTCGTTTGCAAACGCTTTATAACAGTACGCCGGTAAAATATCAAAATCAGCAATTTTACGAAGAAAAATTCTATTACGCCGATCCCAACATTTTTGAGGTTTTTGATTTTCCATTGGAACGCGGGGATGCGGCCACCGCATTGCAAAATCCCAAATCCGTCGTCTTGAGCCAGGACGCCGCGAGAAAATATTTTGGCGAAGAAAATCCGCTCGGCAAAATTTTGCAAATCGAGCGCGGCGAACGTGAGTTTCAAGTGACGGGAGTTTTACAGACGATTCCTTCGAACTCGCACGTGCGTCCGGATTTTCTGATTCCGTTTGGCAATTTAAACCCGCGACAATTATCCAACTGGTGGATGTTCAGTTATCCGACGTATGTTTTGTTGGATGAAAAAGCCTCCGCTGCGAACGTGACCGCCAAATTCCCCGAATTTGTCAAGAAGCATTATAGCAATGGGCCGCCCGGATTTGCCGGACTCGCGTTGAGCATGCAGCCGCTCGCCGATATTCACCTGCGCTCGGATTTCAACAATGATCCCGGCAAGTTGAGCGCAATGGCCTACATTTATTTGTTTGCCGCGCTCGCTGCCCTCATCATCGCCATCGCCTGCGTCAATTTCATGAATCTCGCCACCGCCCGCTCGCAGCACCGCGCCCGCGAAGTCGGCGTGCGAAAAGTCGTCGGCGGCATGCGGTTGCAGCTCGTTCTGCAATTCCTCGCTGAAGCCGTCGTTCTTGCCTTTATCGCGGTAATCGGCGCCGCCGTATTGATCGAGTTTTTTCTGCCGGCATTCAACACGTTGGCGCAAAAAAATATTCAAATCGACTATGCCTCGGATTGGTCGCTCGTCGCGGGGTTCATTGCGCTCGCGCTCACGGTGGGAATTGCGGCGGGGAGTTATCCGGCATTTTTTCTCTCACGCTTTCAGCCGGTGGACGTATTGAAGGGCGGCTCGGCTGCGGGAACCTCCGGTTCGCGATTGCGGCAACTGCTCGTCGTCGGCCAATTCGTGATCTCGATTGTGTTGATCGTCTGCACGTTCATCGTCAACGATCAAATCGAGTTTATCCGCAACAAGCGTCTCGGTTTCGACAAAGAACAAGTGCTCATCGCAATGCTGCGCGGTGAGTCGGCGCAAAACAACTGGTCCGTGCTCAAAACCGAATTGCTGCGCCATCCGGAATTTATGCAGGTGTCCGCTACCTCCGCCGTGCCCGCGGACAAGGGTTGGTGGGTCACCAACTCGCGCCGCGGCGACTCGGAAGAGAAGGTGGATATTTATACCTACCAGATCGATTATGATTTTTTTGCGACGCTCGGCATCGAGCTGGCGGCGGGCAGATTCTTGTCGCGTGAATTTCCTAGCGACAGCGCGCAAGCTTTCGTTTTGAACGAAACCGCCGTGAAAGAATTTGGCTGGAAATCTCCCGCAGCCGCGATTGGCCAAAGCTTTGTCTGGCTGGGCGCTGGCCCCGAGAATGCGAAAAACGGAATCGTTGCCGGCGTGGTTAAAGATTTTCATTTCCGCCCGCTTTACGAAGAGATCGCGCCTGCCGTGTTTCACTTGATGCCGTGGGGAAGCGAGAAACTCGTCGTGCGCGTGCGGCCCAATAGCATGGAACAGGCGCTCGCTATTCTCAAATCGCAATGGCAGAAGTTTGATCCGGAGCATCCTTCGGAATTTTCTTTTATGGACGAGCGCGTCGAAGCGCAATACGGCGCCGAAACCCGCTTGCTGAAAATCTTCAGCATCTTTTCCGCGTTCGCTATTTTCATTTCATGCCTCGGCCTCTTCGGACTCGCTTCATTTACGACGGAGCAACGTACCAAAGAAATCGGCATCCGCAAAGTGCTGGGCGCTTCCGTGCCAAAAATTATTTTCATGCTCTCGAACGGCTTCACACGGCTGGTGCTAATTTCATTTGTCGTCGCCGCGCCGATTGCGTGGTGGGCGATGAACAAGTGGCTGCAAAATTTTGCCTATCGCCAACCCCTCGGCCTCGGCGTTTTTATCTGGGCCGGCCTGCTGGCGTTGGGAATTGCGTGGCTCACCGTGGGCTATCAAGCTCTCAAAGCGGCAGTAGCGAATCCGGTCGAAGCATTGCGGTATGAATGAAACTGAAGTCCCACCACAGGGTTTGCAGCATTAGTCACTTGACCAACAAATTCAGGTAATCATGAATTCTTCCCGCAAGGAAATAAGGAAGATTGAGCAGCTTGTAGGTCTTGCCCTCGGGAGTTTGTGCGTCAATGATTTCGAAGTTCCCCTCGTACAAACGAACCGCATAAGGATGCGTTGCCGAATTGACAAACTGATGTAAAGATCGCAGCGGGCCGGTTTTGCCGGATTTGACTTCGACAGGAATGGCGTAACTTTGATAAGGCAGCAAAATATCAATCTCGGCATTCGACTGTTTTCTTTCACGAACCCAGAACAGAATTTTCTTGTTGTCTTCAAAATTCTGCGCCATGAGCTCCTGGCGAACAATATGCCCGGCAATGAGGCCTTTGTAAAAAGAATGAAGATCGGTGTGTTAAAAAAAGCCCGGCTGCAAGCCGGCAAAATAATTCAACAGGCCGGTATCGATGAACTGAAGAACGGGAGATTTTTTGTGATCGGCAAGGAGGGGAATTTGCACAGAACTGGAGGGATAGATCAAAATGTTTTTAACGAAGGAATGTCTTTATGCTTTAAATACTGCTGCACGATCTCCGGCATACCGCCAACCAGCGTATAGCGATGAAAGAGATTGAATAATTTCGAAACGGCAAAGGTTTTGACCGGCGCGGTTTGGTAAATTTTCAGAAGTTGCTCTTCGCCGCTCGCTTCGAGAAGTTCTTCAAATGTAATAACTTTTCTGGTGAACATTGTGTCCTCTTAAGTCCGGTTTTACGAAATACACCTTTTTTTGTTACAAAGTCAACCCAATTCTGGCTTGATTTTGTAATAAAGTAAAGGCAACAAGAGATCGGATGTTCGGAGCACGCAAGCGCCCAAAACGGCACTGGCGAATCCGGTCGAGGCGCTGCGGTATGAATGATAAAACGTAAAACGTGAGGCATAGGAAGAATCACGTTTTACGAATCACGTTTTATTTTTTACGCGAGGAGAAATCATGCTCAAAAACTATCTCAAAATCGCGCTCAGAAATTTGTTGCGCCACAAAGCTTTTACTTTCATCAACATTTCCGGTTTGGCGATCGGACTCGCATGCTGCATTATCATTCTAATGTTTGTGCGCAGTCAAACCGGACACGATCAGTATCATACAAATAAAGATCGCCTTTTTCGATTAACGTTGAAAGTCGAAGGCTTGAAAACCGGAAATATTTGGCGCAGTGCCACGAGTTCCATCGTGTGGGCGCCGGCGCTCAAAAAAGATTATCCGGAAATAGAAGCGTTTTGCCGCGTGATGCCGGCGAGCGAAGAAGAGCCTACCGTTTTCAAAGTCGGAGAAAAGGAATTTACCGAACGCAAGGCAATGTTTGCCGATGCTTCTGCCTTCGAGCTTTTCACCTGGCCGTTGCTCACTGGCGATCCGCAACAAATTCTGCGCGAGCCGTTTTCGGTCGTGCTCAATGTCTCGACGGCACGCAAATATTTTGGCAACGACGATCCCATCGGCAAAGTGCTGGTCAATGAATCCGAGCGCAGGAACGGGAACGGGGAGCTGTCAAAGCCACGCACCAATACAAGGTCACCGGCGTGATGGCGGACTTGCCGTACAAATCGCATTTGAAACCTGACGTGATCATTTCTTTCATTACCATGAATCAATTTTTCGGCTCGGACGTGCACGGCGGCGTGCCTTCGGATGACTGGCTTTGGCGTGGCCGCCTGGTGCACAACTATCTGCTGTTGCGGGAAAATTTCCCCCCGGCCGATCTGGAAAAAAAGTTTCAAGGCTTTCTGGATAAGTACGTCGGCGATGCCACCACCACGCGCGGCTATGCCTATCATCCTTATTTGCAGCCGGTCGCGGGCATTCATCTCGAAGGTGAAGTCGTGCCGCGATTTGAAACCGGCGGCAATCGCAATCAGCTTTATTTGTTTTCCGGAATTGCCGTATTCATTCTGCTCATTGCCTGCATCAATTTCATGAATCTCTCCACCGCCCGTTCCGCGCTGCGGGCGCGCGAAGTGGGCATTCGTAAAGTGGTGGGCGCGGAACGGCCCCGGCTCATTCGCCAGTTTATCGGCGAATCGTTGGTGATGTGTTTTCTGGCGTTACTGCTCGCGCTGTTGTTAGTGGAATTGTTGAATCCCGTTTTTTACTCCTATATCAATCGCGAATTTTATTTCGACCAGCAAGATTGGCCGTTTTACATATCCGGCATCTTGGCGATTACCGCTGTTGTCGGCCTCGCGGCCGGCAGCTATCCGGCATTTTTTCTGGCCAATTTTCAGCCCGTGCGGGTTCTGAAAGGCGGCTTCGATGCCACGCGCGGCGTGCTGTTGCGCAAAACTTTGGTGGTGATGCAATTTGCCATCACGGTATTTTTTATCATCGCGACTTTGACGGTTTACAATCAAATCCGCTTTATGCGCACGCAAGAGTTGGGATTCAAACGCGCGCAAATTTTAGTGATTCCGCCGGCGGTAACAGAACCGGCGCTCGCGAATATCGAGTCGCATCGGCAAGAACTGCTTCGGCATTCCGGCATACGCGCGATCACCGCCTCATCCGCAGTGCCGGGCCGTAACTTTGGCGGCGACGTGTGGGCTGAAAAAGGCAAGCCCGGAGAAGAAGGATCCGGCTTGAGTGAATTCGCGGTGGATTATGACTTCATTGATTTATACGGCTTGGAACTGGTAGCGGGACGCAACTTTCAACGCGACATGGCGACGGATGCTGCGCCGGCCGGCATCGACAGCAGCGGTTACGAAATTGCGGCCATTATCAACGAGGCCGCTGTGCAGCGCCTGGGCTGGCGTTCGCCGGAAGAGGCATTGGGCAAACGTTTGGTGCGCGATCCGGTTTCCAATGATTTCACCGGCCACGTCATCGGCGTAATTCGCGATTTTCATTTTGAGTCGCTGCATCAGCCCATCGGCCCAATGATTTTGTTTGTCAATCCAAATTACGCCTCACGCCATCGATTTTTATCTCTCGAAATTTCGCCGGCAGAAGTGGGCAACACCATCGCGCGAGTGCAAGAACTGTTCGCGCCAACCAACTCGGAAACGCCATTCGAATACTTCTTCCTCGACGACGACTTTGGCCGCCAATACGAACAAGATGAAAAGATGATGGAAGTCTATGGCAACGTCTCGGCGCTCACGATTTTCGTTGCCTGCTTGGGCATGTTTGGGCTTGCCGCCTTTGCCGCCGAGCGCCGCACCAAAGAGATGGGCGTGCGCAAAGTGCTGGGCGCAAGCGCCGCGCGTATCGCCGGGCTGCTGGCCAAGGATTTCATGCGCTTGGTGATCATCGCCAATCTTCTGGCTTGGCCGGTGGCTTATTGGTTGATGAACAAGTGGCTGGCAAACTATGCCTATCGCTTCGAGCTGGGCCCGGGAACGTTTCTGCTCGCCGGCGCAATGGCATTGTTGATTGCCACGCTGACGGTGAGCGTGCAGGCCATCAAAGCCGCGCTCGCGAATCCGGTGGAGGCGTTGCGATACGAATGAGCAGAGGGCGGAGGGCAGAGGGCTTAGAGCGGAGAGTTTAAAGCTCTTTGCCTTTTGCCTTTTGCCTTTTGCTTTTTACCCTCCGCCCTCTGCCCCAAAAAAAGCTTGCAGTTTGTTGAAGTTATGTACATCATGATGGAGTTATGACTCGTCGTAATCGTGGCTTCAGACAGTCCTTTTTTATTTCAATAAAAACCTCATAGCTATTCAGCGCCTTTCTCACAATTATAAGAAACAGCTCGCTGTCAGCCTGTAAGGAACTTTTTAAGTATAATCACTGTGCTGATTGCTTAAAAAGTTCCTTACAGGATGACAGCGGTGAATGGGCGAAAAAATTTCCCTCGAGGGAAAGAAGCTAAAATTGTAAAACCTCATTTCCTCAACCGCGAGAGTGCGATGAAAAGAATACTCCTCCTCAGCTTCGTTGTTTGCTTGGGGGTTTGTGCGCACGAGGGTTTAGGCCAAAGCGTCAAAGTGGGCAAGATCGAGGATATCAAATCTGAAGCCAAGAAAGTGCGACCCGTCGTCATGCGCAAACCGGTCGCGGCGGAAACCTTTGCAGCTCTTGCCAAAAATGATCCGGTCAACAAACAGGATCTGATCAAAGCCGGAGACAAAACTTCGTCTTCGATCACGTTCGACGACGGCGGCTATTTGAAAATGCGCGGCAATGCCAGCATTCAGATTCTGGACGTCGATGAAATCTATCTCAGCGCCGGAGAGATTTTCGTCAACAACAAGTGGAATGCCAAGAGCGGGCGCCGGTTTAAAATCCAAACTAAAAAAATCACCGGCGGCACCACCGGCACACAGTTTGTGATGAGTTATTCCGAAGAGGAAGGCACGACACAAGTGTTCGTCTTCAAAGGCGAGGTGACTTTGGAGACCACCGATCCCACCGTGCTTCGGCCGGACGGCATTTTGTTGAAAGATGCTCCGCTGGTGGTGCGGCAAGGCAACGGCGCGCTGTTCGCGCAAGATGAAGTGAGAACTGCACCGCAGGAAATTTTTAACCAAACTCGCTTCGAATTGAAAAACTGGGCTGCGACCGTGGAGCCGCGCGAGGGGCTGACGCCCGAAGACTTGCGCGACAACCGCTTGATCAATCTCGGCGACAGTATCGATTCGAATTTTGTACCGGGACAAGATAGCCGCAAAGCTGCGGAAGATGCAACCGGCGGAGAGCTGGCGCCCCCACCACCGCCGCCGCCAAATAACAAATAACCGTACGAATTTAGCCCTCCGAACCGGAGTGTAATGCTTTAGCATTACGAGGGGTCAAAAATCGCAAAACTAAAGTTTTGCACTCCGAACTTCAGACGGCTAAATTCTAACAAATAACCAAATACCCAAAGGATTTTCTATGAAATCATTGGTATTTATTTTTGCCTTGTTGGTGCTGATCGGCGTCCGTGTATTGGAGGTACAAAGTATGACTGCCAACCAGAAACAAAATAGTGCGGAACAAGTTTCCGGCACTCCGAGCACCACGGGCGAGACCATCCGAATCACATCAAAGCGACTCGGCGAGGAACGAATCAAAGACCGGCAGATAACCGCTCTCACCCAAATGATAAACGCGGTTAACGCTGGCGACGCTCAACGCTACGCGAGGCTTTACGCACAAGACGCCGTGATCACCATTTACGGAGGCGGCGAGCTCAAAGGGCGCGGCGCCATCGAGCAACACGAGGTCAAGCTTCTGCGCGAGTTTCCCGGTACCCGGCTCGCGTTCTACTCCATCTGGCAGAAAGGCGCCGTGGCCGTCGTCCACTATGGGGTCAACGGCCGAACTCCCGGCGGCCAACCGATGGGGCATGAAGGTCTACTTTTCTACCGCTTTCATCCCTCGGGGCTCATAGAGGAGGAGCACCGGTATCTGGACAGCCTGACCCCGATGGCCCAGATAGGCATGCTCGGCACGACTCCCGCGCGCGCCGTACCGACGCTTCCGACCGAGCTGAAAGTGCACGTGGCGAGAAGTTCGCCGGAGGAGGAAGTGAACGTTGCGATCGTGACGGCGAGCTTCGCAACGCTGGATTCGAAAAATGAACCGGCGTTTCTCGCGACCATCGCCGATGACGCCGTGCTCGACGAGCTGATCCACCCGCAGCCGTTCATCGGAAAGCGGAACGTTAGGGCCTGGTTCGAGACCTGGACCAAGGCGATTCCCGGCGCGACCTCGGAGATCACCGCCATCCTCGGCGTAGGCGAGTTCGTTCTTGTGGAAACCGTCGTGCGCGGCACACTGAAAGGCCCACTCGGCCGACTATTGGCATCGAACAAGCCATTTGCAGTTCATCGCGCCGCGATCGTGCAGGTGAGAGATGGGAAGCTCACCTTTGTCTCCGGCTTCATGAACGGCAAGGAGCTCGCCGAAGCAGTTGACCAGTGGCCTCCGCCGATGAGGCAATAGCCCTAAGCGCGTCGAGCCGTCCGCCGAGGAGTCGCGGATTCCACTGGATCAGTTCGGATCGGCCTTGAGACGACGAACACATCACCGCCAAGGCGTCGCGTTCTTTTCAAGGGCATGTGCCGTCGTAGCAGTGGTGGTGCGGATTCGGGAGGTGAGGCATAAATTCCGTTCAGTGGTGACTTCAACGCTTCGTCTTCAATCAAACACCGTTAGCCCCCGAACTGCACAACCTTGCGTTAGTCATGTAATATAACAGAAAAGAAAGGCATGATGAGCACGCATATTATGCCCAGGGCATGGAAAGAACAAGCAGAAAAACTCGTATTGCCACTGCTATGGTTGTGGCTATTTACGCCCACGCATGCGGCGGCGCAAAACTTCTGGCAACAAACCAACGGGCCTTCTTCCATGGCAAGCCCGATTCCGGCTCTTGCGGTCAAAACCGGCAACAATCACCTTTTTGCAGGAACCTCTGTTGTGAATGGCGCCTTTCGGAGCGCCGTCTCCACGTTCCAAATCGCGGTGCAAGACTCGCTCGCGCTGGTGGATTTATACAATAGCACCAACGGCGCCAATTGGACGAACAAAGGCAACTGGCTTTCAACCGCGCCACTTTCAACTTGGTTTGGTGTGACGGTCACGGGAAACCGTGTCACGCAATTAGATTTTCCAGGCAACAATTTAGCCGGACCGCTTCCGGCAACAATCGGTGATTTAACGAACTTGACAGAATTAGATCTGACTTCCAATCGACTGAGCGGGCCCCTTCCAAAAGAAATCGGCAACTTGACCAACCTCGCTTTTTTGTATTTGTTGAATAATCGCCTCAACGGAACGATTCCAACTGAAATCGGTAAGCTGGCAAACTTGCTGCGGCTGGATTTGCGCGCCAATCAATTCACCGGGTTCATTCCGGCGGAGATGGGTAATTTGATCAACTTGCAGGCAGTGTTTCTTTCTAACAATCTACTCTCCGGGCCGATTGCGATGTCGCTCGGCAATTTGACAAATCTGACTACGCTGCAATTGGAAAACAATGTCTTCACCGGGGCCATTCCGGCCGCAATCGGCAACTTGGTCAACTTGCGATTTTTGCTTTTGAGTGGAAATCAACTCACCGGCGCAGTTCCGAATAATTTTATCAATCTCTCCAGTCTGGAAAGTCTCGGCCTGCATCATAATCTGTTGACAGACTTGCCCGATCTTTCCATGCTACCGTTGTTGTCCAGCCTGGAGATTCAAAACAACAAATTCACTTTTGAAGATATCGAGCCCAACCTCGCGGTGCCGAACTTCATTTATTCGCCACAGGATAGTGTCGGCGCAGCGCAAGACACGACGTTGAGCATCGGCGCAAGCTTCACGCTTTCGGTTGCCGTCGGAGGCGCCAACAATCAGTATCAATGGTTCAAAGACGGCGTTGCGATTTTTAATGCGATGACCAGCTTTTATATGCTCACCAGAATAGCTTCCGGCGATAGCGGAACTTATCATTGCGTGATCACCAACACCGAAGCCGCGGCGTTGACGTTGATCAGCCGGCCGGTTAGGGTCAAATTAAAACCGGCCCTGTCCGTCAGCCAAACGCCGCCGATGGACAACAACGCCGTCAATATCACGGTTACTCTGAACGTCAATTTTCAGCCCACCACCAGCCAGTTGTTCTATCGCCGCGCCGGCGAATTGGACTTTCGCGCAACCGCCTTGAGCCAGGCGGGCAAGCAATTCTCCGGTGCGATTCCGGCGAGCTTTGTCACCTTTCGCGGAGTGGAGTTCTATGTCTCGTTATCGGATACTCAAAATGTCTTCACTTATCCGGAGACTAACCCTCAATTAATCCCACAAGTTTTGCCCGTGCGCTTCGGCCAGCTCGGCTACGCGCCGGCGCTGCAGCCGGAAACTTACAAGATGATCTCGGCGCCGGTGGAGCTGAATGCGAGCGCCCTCGATTCCGTGCTGTTGGGAAATTACGGCCCGTATGATATTCTTCCGCGGCAATGGCGGCTCTTTCGCTGGGAGAATGGCAGTTATTCCGAGTATTCGAACATTGCCGCGCGGCTCAAGCCGGGCAATGCCTTCTGGCTCATCACCCGTGAGGGCAAAGGCTTTACCGTGGGTGCAGGCCAATCGGTAAACTCTGCCGAGCCGGTAAGCGTTACGCTGCAGCCGGGTTGGAATCAAATCGCCAATCCTTTTGCTTTTCCCGTGGATTGGAATTACGTCGACGCCGGTGACAGCATTCAATTCCCGATTTTCTATGATGGCACGCAATACCTTTTTGAGCGCACCGTGCTCGAGCCCTGGGAAGGTTATTTTATTTTCAATCAAAAAAGCGCGCCCGTGTCTTTGTTCATTCCGCCGATTGCACCTTCGAGTGCGGCTGCCAAAATCGGTGCGCGGTTGCATTTCAGTGATCAAGAAGTTGTTCTGAAAATCGCCGCACTGATTCCGGGCGCCAAGCTGATGGACAGCGAAAACTATATCGGATTGCGTGAGCATGCCGCTGCCGGACTTGACGCGCTGGATTTTTATGATCCGCCGCCCATCGGCGAGCACGTGCGCTTGATCATTTTCCAAGAGGGTCATGAGTTTGCCGGCAATTTCAAACCGCTGAATGAACAAGGCCAGCAATGGGAATTACAAATCTCCTCGTCGCGGCGCGAGCAAGAAGCGCAAATCCAGCTTCATGAAATAAGCCCGCTTCCCGAAGGCTTTCAAATTTACGTTTTAGATAAGGACCTGAACGAACCCATTCCGATGAGCAACAACTCCTTCGCGGTGAAAATCAGCAAAAAATTCCCCCTGCGGCGTTTGAAGATTCTCGTCGGCACGCAAGCTTTTGCCGAGCAAAATTCCGATCATATCTCGCTCGTGCCGATTGCGTTCGTGCTCTATCAGAATTATCCCAATCCGTTCAATCCTGAAGCCGCGATCCAATATCAAATCAGCAAGCCCGGCCCGGTCAAATTGGAAATTTTTAATTTGATGGGACAAAAGATTAGAACCTTGGTTGATGAAAAGAAAAACCCCGGTTTGTACTCGGTCAAGTGGCAAGGGTTGAATGACGCCGGGCGAGCCGTGCCCAGCGGCGTTTATTTTTATCGTTTGACTGCGGGCGAATTTACCGCCACGCGCAAGCTGGTGATCAGTCGATAAGAGCGTGAGCAGGAAGTGAAGGATTATGGGATCGTTGGATAAATGGAATGATGGAGTTGATCCATCAATCCAGCAATCCAATATACATGATCCTTTTTTGCGGAGGTGCCTTATGAAATCCAGCCCAATCATTATCGCGCTTGGCCTTTTTATTCATCCCCTTTGTGCCAATGCTTTACAAATGCAGCCAAGCCAGCAAAAGTTGGAAATACAGACCGCTTTGAAATTGGGAGAAACGCAAACGCGAACTCTTGCACCTGATGCGATTCATGTTTGGCGGTTAGCTCTGGAAGCAGGACAATATGCGGTCATAAGAGTAGCGCAAAAGGTCATAGACGTCGTGGTAGGTGTAGTCGATTCACAAGGTGTTCAACGGTTTGAAGTCGATGGCCCAACCGGAAAGGCAGGCGTTGAGAAAGCAAACTGGTTGGCGCAATCTGCGGGCGTCTGGAAAATCGAAATCGTGCCAGTCGATGCGATCAAGCCCGGAGATTACGAAATCAAGTTGGATATCTTGCGCAGGGCCACTGCTCAAGATCAGCAGATCGTAGAAGCTGATAGCCTCACGAACGTGGCGTACTTTGACTATTTTAGCAAGGCAAAATATCTCGAGGCCGAGCCGCTTTATAGACACGCCGTGGACATTCTGGAGAAAGTCTTGGGACCGGATCATGCCGATGTCGCCGCAAGTCTGAATGGCCTGGCAGAGGTCTATCGAGCTTTGGGAAAATACCACGAAGCTGAAACCCTCATGAAGCGCTGTCTGGCAATTTGGGAAAAAGCCTTTGGCTCAAATGATCATATGATGGCCGTGGCTCTGCAAAATCTGGCAAAACTCTACAAGGATCAGGGCAAATACCCCGAAGCCGAGCAACACGCCGTGCGCTCGTTGGCAATTCAGCAGAGTATTTTAGGCCCGGATGATCTTGACATCGCAAATATCTCAGGTGTGTTGGCGGAAATATATCGATATAAAAGCGAGTTCGCCAAGGCCGACTCGCTGCGTAAGCGTGCGCTGGCTATTCAAGAGAAAACCCTCGGCAAGTTCAGCAAATCTGTCGCGTCGAGCCTCAACAATTTGGCCTTGTCTTACGATCAGCAAGGGAAACATGCCGAGGCTGAGCCGGTTTTCAAGCGTTGTTTAGCGATTTGGGAAAAAGTGCTTGGTCCGGACAATTCTCAGTTGGCCACTCCTTTGTACAATCTAAGCAGATTGTACATGGTACAGGGCAAGTACGCTGAAGCAGAGCCTGTCGCTCTGCGCGCTTTGACGATTGATGAGAAGGCCCGTGGCCCCACGCACCCCGATGTTGGCCTGGATCTCATGAACCTCGCCTCCCTTTGCCAAGCCCAAAGCAAATACGAAAAAGCGGATTCACTATATAGACAGGCAATAGATATTCTAAAGAAGTCTCTTGGATCCGACAATCTTCATACCGCTACAGGGTTAAGAAGTTTGGCCAGCTTGTGCGCTGAACAAGGCAAATATGCCGAGGCCGAGTCACTGCTGACGGCTTCCTTGCAAATCCAAGAGCGCGTTTTGGGCCCGAATCATATCAAAATCGCTTTGACTCTCACTGACCTGACGCAAGCTATGTTCTCCGAGAATAGTCGAGACCAGGAAACCGTCCGATCATTAATCGATCGGGCGATTCACATTTTTGATGCGAATACGGGCTGGCCGAGAAAGAGAGTTGAAGCCTATGTCTTGCGCGCGAGGTTGTTGAAAGACAGAGGACGGCTGCCAGACGCCATGAATGATCTCGCTGAAGCTTTACGTTCAAGCGAGGCGTTGCGTCCGCAAATCGGAGGAGGCGAAGAAACGCGGGCCGGCTTTTTTGAAAAATACAGCAATCACTTCGACCGCATGGTGGCCTGGCAATTGGAAGTCGGACAGATTGAAAAAGCCCTAGCATATGCCGAACGAGGCCGGGCGCGAATTTTTCTGGATCAACTCGCCGTCGCGCAAATCGATTTGCTCAATAGCATTCCAGAAGAGGCCAAACACCTGTCACTGGAAAAACGTCAAATGAATACCAAAGCCCGCATGGCAGAATATCAGCAACGTCTCAACTTGCTCCCTTCACGCAAAGATTTGTCAAACGAGGAAAAAAACCAACAGATCACTGCCTTAAAAGATTCGCTCAAGCTAACGGAAAAGGACTACCAGCAAATTTGGGAGGAAATTAAGATTGCCAGCCCCTTGTGGCAAGGCGTAATAACTTCAGGAGGGCAACCAGTGAGCTTGGCCACCATCCAGCGCGCGTTGGTTCCAAAAAATGGCTTGCTGCTGTTTTATCAAATTGGCAATGAAGGAAGCTATCTTTTCGTCATTCCGCCCGGCGACCAGAAACCGGAAGTTCTATCTTTGCAGTTCACCGACCAAAACGCTTCCATTCTACAAGTTAAAACCAGCCCGCTCACGTCAATCGACCTGCAAAAGATTTTGGTGGGAGGAAATTCTGACGATTCCTCCGCTGGCTTGCTTGAGCATCTTAAAACCAATCCGGATATTCTCAAAGTCGGACAAGAAAAGACAGCAACGGCAAAGCTGCAAGCACTCTGGCACGCGCTGATACCGGATTCGCTCTGGTCAGGCATGAAGCAATGCACGGAAGTCATCATCATTCCTGACGGGTTGCTCCATCTATTGCCTTTCGAAGCTCTGGTGGTGCAAAGCGGCGCAACACCGGCGGATACGCGGTATTGGATCGATGAGGGTCCGGTCATCCGCTATGCGCCTTCCGCGACGATTCTTCATAGCCTCGAAAAACGCCAAACGCCACAACCTGCATCATTGCCGGCAAAGCCTTCCATTCTCAGCCTTTCCGATCCGATTTTTGATTTGGCAGCCGTTGCGACAGAAATGCGCAAACAGATCGTTCACCAATCGGCCGCGCCACGAGATAGCATCGCAAAACCCGCGGCATTTTTGGAAACACTGCTGGCAGAATCTCGGAGCAAAGCGCTCGAGTTGGCCGGGCCGTTGCCAAAACTACCCGGCACGGCCATCGAAACCGATTACATTCGCCAGCATTTCGGCGCGAAGAATGTGGACGTGTTGCAGCAGTTTCAAGCCGATGAGCCTCATCTGCGCGCGCAAATTGAAGGCAAACGTTGCGTTCATCTTGCCACCCATGGCTTGGTGGAATTACAGCACAGTTCATTATCCAACGCCCTGGCCTTGACGCCACCGCCTGAAGATACGGTCAATTCGGAAAATGACGGCTTTCTCAAACTCTATGAGATCTATGAGCTCAATCTGCAGGCTTGTGAGTTGGCGGTGCTCTCCGCTTGTGAGACGCATTTTGGCCGCTTTTTCAAAGGTGAAGGGGTTTTTGCCCTTTCGCGCGGCTTCCTCGCTGCTGGTGCGGCCCGGGTGGTGGCCAGCCATTGGCAGGTGCAAGACCTATCCACTGCTGAACTCGTTGGCGCTTTTTTTCGCACGATCGCAACCGCCGAGAACAACGGCAGGCCAGTGGACTATGCCCAGGCACTTCGCGATGCCAAGCTGAAGCTGCGACGGGATAAAAATCGCCCGCAGTGGTCTTCGCCATATTTCTGGGCGCCATTTGTCATCACCGGAAAGAAATAAGGGCATTGCGTTTTGGACAAAGAATCGTTTGACAAATTCCTGGCCTGGCTTGATGGGGACAGAAAAAATGCCGCTGCCAAGCATGAAGAATGCCGCCACGCATTGATCGATTTTTTCCAAAAAAAGGGCTGCCAGCCTTCAGATGAATGTGCCGATGCGACCATTGATCGTACTGTGAAAATACTCCTCCTCGGAAAGATGGGCGAAAGAAAGGATCCGGTGAGCTATTTGCTCAAGGTGGCACATTTCGTCCGGTTGGAATATCTGCGTAATCCGGCAAGCCTCGTCGATCAACCGGTGGAGTGGCGACACGATGGTGACGATCAAACAAACGATGACGATTGGCTGGACCAACGCCGCCGGGAGTGCATGGAAAAATGCCTGCAAGATCTTCCCCCTGAACACCGCGAAATAGTCACGCGCTACTACGAAATCCGCACCGCGCCTGAAAAAGCCATAAGCAAGGCGAAAAAGCTCGAGCAACTGGCGCAATTACACCACAAGAGCCACAATGCGCTTCGCATTGAAGTGCACCGGATGCGATCGGAGAAGCTGAAACCCTGTCTCGAGACCTGCTTCAAAAACTCCATCAATTCGAGGTGAAATTTCTTCGTTTTTTTGGTCAGTAGTTATTGAGAGCCTATTGATCCTACTTGCCAGTTTCTTGACGGGATTTACAAGATTAACAGGATAAAGATTGATCCTGTTAATCTTGTTAATCTTGTCAAAAAAAGCGGGCCCAAAGTCCCGTTCAGGGTTGGTCTATGTCGAGGATTCAAGAACTATGAATGAACAATTGTTAAAGAGTTACTTATTGGGTGAATTGTCCGGTCAGGAGCAGCGCCGGTTGGAAGAACTGTTTTGCAACGATGCGCAAGCCTTTGAGCGACTTATGGCCGTCGAGGACGACCTGATCGATGATTTTGTCTGCGGTGATCTTTCCCGGCAGCAGCGCAAACGATTCGAGAATCATTTCCTGATTTCTCCGGAGCGGCGAGAGCGCTTGGCTCTGGCGAAGGCACTGGTAACGGCAATTTCTGCGAAGGCGGAGACTATGGCTGCAACGCAGCAATCACCGCCGTGGTGGCAATCAACGCGTGATTTTCTCAAGCTTGGAAGCCCAGCCATTCGCTTCGCGATGGCAACCGCTAGTATCGTCATTCTGGTGTTTTATGGCGCAAAGGAAACTTTGGAGAACAACGACTTGCGCGGCCAAATCCACCAGCTCCGAGAGGCGCACGAAAGTGCCAAGCAAACCAACGAACAGGAGATTTCACAGGCTTTAAACCGCCATGAACGATTGCAAGAAGAAGTTGCAGCCTTGCGCCGGCAGAATGAACAGCGAGAGCAGGAATTGACCGATTTGCTGGAACCGCCGCCCCAGGTATTGAAAGCCGCCCCTGGAACCAGAGGCGGAACGCATCAACAACAAGCTGTACTAGACCTGCAAGTGGCACAAGGCGCGTACTGGGTCAAGCTGCAACTCGAGTTTGACCCGGCTGTTACATTCAAGAGCTATCGTGCTATGCTGCAGCCGTACTCTGGTGGAGAAGAGGTCTGGGGTCAGAGCCGGTTGCAAACGCAATCGACAAATAAGGCAAAAGCCGTTGTCGTGATGCTGCCGGCTTCCATTTTTGCTCAAGATCAAGAAGCACTGCAAGAATATAAACTGATGCTGTGGGGAGCAGACACCGCAGAGGAATTCCAGATCGTCGAGGTCTATACTTTTCGGGTGGTGAAAAACTAAGCGAAGGCAGAATTGTCCAGCATCTAACCTTAGACCAGGAACGGTATCAATTTCTAAAATTTTTTTGAAATAATTTTCTGTTTGCTCTCAGAATAAGCAGAAGGTCACAACAATTCGAGATGGTGCGCATCTTAGAAAAAAGCCTGGCTGTTCCGCCACCGTCTATGGATCGTCCGAACGGGTGGTGACCATGTCATTAAAGACAACCATTCAATGCAGTACGAGCTTCGGCACCGGGCTTCTACCTGATGCCGAAAATTCAGGAGGCGGCCATGGAAAAGTGCAAGCATTTCATTGGGGTGCTGGCGTCAGTTATCTTCTTGTTGGACGTGATCGGCGCCCCAGCGCAGCTCAAAGTGCCTTTTGCGGAAGTTGCGCAAACCGCTGATCTAATTTTCATAGGCACGGTGGAAAAACAAAGCAGCCGGTTTAATGACCGCAAAATGATCGTGACCGATGTCTTTTTTACAAAAATTGAGATTGTTCACGCAACGGAACGCTCAGCGCAAAAGCGTGGAGCGACTATCCAGTTAACCTATGCCGGCGGGCAGGTCGGCGATGCTGGTGTCTCGGTATGCGAAATGCCGAATTTTGTCAACGGGCATCGCTATCTTATTTTCACGCTCGACGATGGAAAAGCTTACCTCAACCCTCTCGTTGGCGCTGATCAAGGGCTATTCGAAGTGGTGGAAGACGTCGCGGCCAAAGTAGAAATTGTTTTAACGGCCGGGAAAAAAGCGGTCTTGAGCGTAAACCCGATCGATATAACTCGCAGTCAAAAACCAGTGGCATCTATTCAAGGTGGAAACATTATCTTTGCCGCGCCTCAACAAGACGTACCGGATTTTTTTTATATGCAACCCCCGGTTTCGTCGGATTCGGCGTCTTCAGCCAGCTCGAGCTTTGACTTGAGGCGCAACGTTGATGAGGGTTCTCCCATGCGGCTGCAAGAGTTTGTCAGCTTCATTAAAAATGTTGCGATCAATCTGCCGTTGGAAAAAAGAATCCTCAAACGCGAGGGGCAAGGGCATTTCTTGAAGAATAACGGCGGGATAATGGAGTTGGAAGAGCTCAAACTTGCAAAGCCGCGCACCAGATTGCCGGACTACGAGGAGCTGAACGAACTTCAGGAACTGCGACAACAACACCCAGTTCCACTCGCTGAAGCCATTGCAACCCCGATGCTTTCCGGACAAGCTAGCAGTTCTTCTTCAACCTTTGGTGGACCTTTGGGTGTTTGCGGCTATCAGCGTTTGCCTTTCGCCATGCAACAAGTGCCAACCTCATGGTGGTCTTATAGCATCAATGGAGTTTGTATGGCGGTATGGAATCTATTCATGGATATTTATCGTCCCATACCGGCTGATGGCACTTTTGGAAACAATTCCCAGAATGAGTTTTGTGGGTGGGTGGATGATGCTACCCTCTCCGCTGCTTACGACGAGCAATGGGGAACTGCGTTTGCCATATGTATGAGCTTCTATAAAACTTCTAGTCCGTGTGGTGAAATCACGCAGTCTGATATTATGTGGAATCCTGCTTATAGTTGGACTTCCGATGAATATCTTGCCCTGGACAACCCCGATCTAATTCTCCTTCGCCCAGTTGCCATGCACGAGCTTGGTCACTCATGGGGTTATCAAATGGGAGACGAGAAAAAAGGGTGGGGGTACCCTGAAACATATCGCTATGATGTGCCTACGGTCATGCAAGGATACTACCGTCGTTCCGGGATTGTTGAAAACGGCCGGGGCATCCATGCGGCGGATGCCTACTATTTTCGTCGAAACTACGCTGCTCAAACCGGCATTGTTGGCATTGTTGATGTCGGTGTGGAGTCTTATTACGCCTCGAATGGTTTAGAAAAATCAACGACGAATCCGATTCGGCTCAACCCCGGTGAGAGCATTACGTTAGAAAATGTCACGGTCGAGAATATGAGCTATAATGCGGTATTCGGCCTGCGGATTCGTTTCTTCCTCTCGACCGACATAACCATCACCACTGCCGACTACCAGATGGGAGGTTCCTGGTCCTGGACAACCTTCCCCGGTGAAGAATTTCACGTGGGGAATTACACGACGACTATACCATCTTACATCCCGGCAGGCATTTATTATGTAGGCGCTATAGTTACAGTCAACGGCTTTGGAATTGACGACTACGGTTTAAACAACGCCACTTTTTTCTATGATCCGATTACCATTGAAAATCCCAATCCGGTTCCGTCAACGAGTCTTCTGTCCCCCTCAAGCGCTCAAGCCGGAAGCCCGGGATTTACTTTGACGGTTTACGGTTCCAATTTTGTCCCGGGGTCGGTCGTTCGCTGGAACGGCTCCAGCCGCCCGACGATGTATTTTAACAGCACATTGTTGCAGGCCACGATATATTCCAGTGATATTGCCGCTTCCGGGTCGGCTTCTGTCACCGTTTATAATCCTTCCCCTGGCGGTGGAACTTCAAACTCACAGGTATTCTCCATCGATCCACTAAACGAGCCCAGCAACTTGACGGCAACAGTATTCAGCAGCAGCCAAATCAATCTTTCATGGGCTGACAAGTCTGATAGCGAGAGCGGCTTCAAGATCGAGCGCAAAACCGGCGCCGGTGGATTCTATGCCGAGATCGCCACGATGGGTGCAAATGTGAGCAGCTATGCCAACACCGGTTTGATCGCCGGCACGCCTTACTGCTACCGCGTGCGCGCTTACGACCATGTCGACAATTCCGCTTTTTCCAACGAGGCGTGTGCTACTACCCTCGATGGCACGGAAACGTTCGTTGACGACTTCGAGGACGGCGATGCCAATGGCTGGCAGCCTGAGACGCCCGCGCGTTGGCGTATCGATCATGGTGAATATTGCATGGTCGCCGCAAATCCGGCAGGTGATGAGCTCAGCTATATCGAGGGCAGAACCTGGTCGAATTTTGTAATGGAGCTGACCGCCAAGTCGACCACCAGCACCAACAAAACCTTTTCTATTTCGTTTACTGGTTATAACCTAGTGTTTGGTGACGGCATCGACGTGACACTTTTTGGTCCGAGTGTTCGAATTGCTTCAAATCCCTATCGCCTGAGCGATAACCTTCATCATCGCATTCGTGTAGAACGCCAGGCGCCGAATATCAAGGTTTACTTCGATGGCTGGTTGTTGATCGATGTCAACAACGTCTCCTCGACCAGCGGCCAGATTGGTTTCGGCTCCTACGCCAGCATGGCTTGCTTTGATGACGTGCAGATTACCAGCGAGGACGCGCCGGATAAAGTCACCATCTTTTTCGACAACTTCGAAAACGGCATTAATGGCTGGGCTTTTGCCTCTCCCTGGACTCAGACCACAACATCCTCGTACAGCCCAACCCACTCTTGGACAGACAGTCCCAACGGGAATTATGGTGATGGCGTCAATCTTTCCATTAAGTCGCCAGCAATCAACCTCTCTAGCCACACTGCTGCTACTCTGACCTTTTGGCATCGGTATGACTTGGAAAGAGGTTACGATTATGGTCAAGTTTGGGCGACAACGGATGATGGCGCTACTTGGACATGGCTTGATAGGTTTACCGGTACCCAGAGCGCGTGGGTGCAAAGCGCGGTCAATCTCAATGCTTTTGTTGGCAGGCCTTCCGTGAAACTTGCGTTTCAGCTTGTTTCAGACGAGATTATTAGTGGCGACGGGTGGTATATCGATGACGTCAAAGTCACTTCAGGAAGTACTGAAACCAGCCTGCTGCGAAGTTCAGTCGCGACTGAGACTTCGAATCTGCCGAAGTCCTTCAGCTTATCAGAGAATTTCCCAAATCCTTTTAATCCCTCGACCACCATCCGGTACTCGATTCCCTCAAAAACGCAAGCAGATATTCGACTATTGGAGCCAGGAGACAAGGGCAATGAGTCCTGTCAATGTGAGACTGACCAGATACGTGTCACACTCCGCATCTATGATCTGCTTGGCCAAGTGGTCAACGTCTTGGTGGATGAAGACAAGAAGCCGGGAAATTATGAGGTGCAATGGGATGGCATGCATGAAAATGGCCATAGGGTAGGCTCGGGCGTGTATATTTACACACTGGTGGCAGGTGATTTCAGAGCCACGAAGAAGATGGCCATGCTGAAGTAGCATAGGGCGTAGCGCATGGCGCGAAAGGCGTGTGGCGAAGGGTGTTGAGTGCGCGCTTCGCCTTTCGCTCCTCGCTCTACACGCTATGAGCTTTGCGAACCAACGAATTTGCTAGGAGGAGGCCAATGTTGCCTTCGTCATCGTGAAAATGGGGTCCAGAAATGCCTCCCGCATGCGTTTGCGCTCGAATCGCTTGCATCCCACACTTCTCTTTCATGAAACTCCTCCGCCTGCCGGCGGCCGCATCATCAACGAGATCGCCAGCGAACCGGGGTTCGATCATGTCGTTTGCAGGTTATGCCGTATTTGCAGCCAATTCCGATCTATTGTTGATCGATCCTGATCTCTCGCCGCCAGGCGGCGCTCTAGCGAAGAGCTTCGCTTCCTTTCATGAAACAGAGATGGAATGGCACGTTCAGATCGTGGCCCAAGCGCAAGCAGCACAGGACGTGGACAATCTCGCCCTGATAACTTCGCGCGCTTCCCCGGCGTGGGATGCCATTGACCAACCCGAGCCGCCGGTGATCGGCGAATACGTCTCGGTCTATTTCCCGCATCGCGAATGCAACACGCTCGCCAAAATGTATTGTATCGATGCCCGCCCCGAACCCAGCGAGGGCGAAGTCTGGGATTTCGAAGTCAAAACCAACATTCGCGACAAAGTGCATTTGACTTTCGCAGGCATCGAAAACGTGCCGCCGGAATTTGAAGTTTGGCTCACGGATGACGCATTACGTATCACGCAGAATCTTCGCGAGATCAATGGCTATACCGTTGCCGGCTCCGAGCATCCCAAAAGCTTGAAACTGGTGGTGGGCAAGCAAGACTTCATCAAAGAGAAAATTGCGCAGGCACAGCTCATTCCAACGCATTATGAATTATCCCAAAACTTCCCCAATCCCTTCAATCCCGTCACGACCATTCGCTACGGCCTGCCGCAAGCCGGGCGCGTGACGCTGAAAATTTATAGCGTGCTCGGCGAGGAAGTGGCGACGCTACTAAACAATGAAGAGACAATGCCGGGTTATCATGTGTCTATTTGGGATGGGCGGGGTCAAGACGGTCAAGGAGCCGCGAGTGGGGTTTATGTGTATCGGTTTCGTGCGGGGGGTTTTACTATGACCAAGAAAATGGCTTTGATTCGCTGACCGGTCGCTACAAACGACCGGTCAGTTGGGGCGGGCAGTGGTTGAAAGATCGTTGCTGGAGTTGCAGGAGAAGCCAATGTCCAACCACAATGGCGGTTTTGTTTTAGAGGTTTTGACATGCTTGTTAAAGACACGCGTATTAATCTCCTTGTCAATCATTAACTTCATGTCTATAAACCTTGCGGTGGCCCAAAACCAATGCGCCGCTGCCTTGTCTGAAGCCGGGAAAATGTACGAGACCGGCCGTTTCACTCCGGCGATTGCATTGTTGAGTTCCTGCCTGCCCGACGGCATTCCTAAAAGCGAGAGAGTGGCGTCTTCTCGGCTTCTGGCGCTCTCTTATCTGGCCGAGGACTTTAGCGACGAAGCCGAAGAAGCGGTAGAGAAATTGCTGAAATTAGGCCGCAGTTATCAAACGAATTCGGATATAGATCCGGCGCCGTTCATAGCACTAGTCAAAAAAGTCAAGCAGCGACGCGGCGAGCCCATTATCAAGCGCATTAAATTGAATCTTGGCTATCCACTTTTATTTTTGAGTGATAATTCCGACGTTTATAAAGGCGGTTTGATAAGAGGGTTCGACCTCATGCTGGGGAAAAGAAGATTTTTTATGGGCTGTTCCTATGATTATTTTAGCTTTTCAGTGACCGGACGATTTTATTCCTTGTCTTTCATGTATGGGGCGCACCATTCAACACCAAACCGAAAAATAGCGCCCTTTGGCCAGCTCAGGATAGGCGCAGTAAAAAGAACAATTGATTTTGAGGATGATAGGCTCAATGACATCAACGACAATAAATTTGCATATTCTCTCGCTGCAGGCATTGATATCTCAATTAACTCATATCGCTGCTCGTTCGTCAGTTTCAATTATGGCAAAACCTACTTGACTGGTCAATTAGGCGTCATGATATGCTTCTGAGATTTCATGGCCCTGGTTTTTTAGAAAGCTTCCGAAAAGAACATCAGAATAAAGAGGCTATTATGCGAATTTTCAAAAGAAGATTTATGCCCGGTCGCATGTTGAACCTGCTAATCATGTTACTCGCCGTCACACGTCCTTTGACTACCTCGTCTTGGGCGCAAGATCGATGCGAGACAACATTGGCAGAGTCTCAAAAAATCTATGAAGCCGGCCGTTTCACTCAAGTCATTGCCATGCTCAACCAATGTTTGCCTGATGGCATCGTTGCGGCCGAAAAAGTGAAAGCCTACCGCTTGTTGGCCATGGCTTACCTGGCAGAGGATTATCGCAAAGAAGCAGAAGAGGCAATCAGGAAACTGCTGCGGCTCGAGCGCGGTTATCAACCTCATCCGATTCAAGACACGGAACAGTTCATCGCGCTTGTGGAAGACGTCAAGAAACTCCTGGAAAGGAATGACCCACTTGTCCTTGCCGCCCAATCGACCCACACCGTAAAAGTGTACGATGCTGCCGAATTGAGCAAGCTTCCGATTCGAGGCGTTGGCTCTCTGTTCGGTTTGCAGCCGGGCATCTCCATGTTTGAAGGCAGTGGCGGTGCGGATGGCACTGCCCTGGTTAACGCGCGAGGGGGTATAAGTAGCGCTGTCCTTTATATCGTGGATGGCGTGGCACAAAATGATCCTCTATTCGGCGGTAGCCATTTTCAAATGAGTCAGGACGCCATCGCACGAGTTTCTTTTCACATCGGCGGCTACGAAGCCAGGTATGGCTGGGCGCAAAGCGGCATCGTAAATATCACCACCAAATCCGGGGACAGCGCGTACCATTTTGCGAGTGGCATCCAATCAAGCCGATTCACGGATAACTTCGGATACAATCTTTACACCGGCAGTCTGTCCGGGCCGATCATCCCTAAATCATCCGGGCACACATTTTTCCTGCTCGGTGAAAGAGGCTTGTTTGCCGACGGTTATCCAAGTGCCATCGGAGTTCGTTTTGCAACCACCGATCCGCTGCGTGCCAGCGCAAAATTGCCAGGCGACGGCGCAAAATCATGGCGATATACGGCGAGAACAATGCATGATTTTAATGGCAAAGCCATGTTGAGGCTTGGCGCCGATCTCAACGACAGGGTGGGCCGCGTCTATGTTCATCGATTTGCCAAATCTAATTCTGAGCACAACCCGAGGATTGAGCGCAACAATCGATCTTACTTTGCGCACCTCAGCTTTCCGGCCCTCAGGGCCTCATCCCTGAACTTCAAATTCGGCTACAAACGATTTAGTGAAAAGTTTGGCGATGGGGTTTTCTTTGATAATGTCCTGGCTTATGGTGATACCAGTCAAAATCCCTTCTTGCTCGCGCAGGGAGTGAGGCCCAGCGTTGACGAGGTAGGAATCTTCTATAAAAGAGGACGAGTACACAACGAGTTTCATCAGATCAAAAATGAGACCCTTTCCCTTGATATGGATTCTGTCATTCCGATCAAGAATCATCTGTTTGAATTTGGCGGTGGCGTCGCAAAACACACCTTGAGATATTATGAAATTGCGCCATTGGGTCTGGCTTTGAACAAGCACACGTTAAGCGTCGAACAACGCTTTCGGAACGTCGCACCCTTTCTCTTCGGCTATGACGTCACCGGGCAACGGGAAACTAAAGCGGGCGAGAAGGATCCCGTTGACATTAATGATCCCTTTGACAATATCGATATTGCTCCCAAAGAACCGATTGTCTTCTATACCTATCTCCAAGACCGCTACGAACTGAAACCTCTCCTCCTGAACCTCGGGGTGCGAATGGACTATTACGACACCAAACGCGAAATTTTGCGCGACGAGAATCGTCCCTTCCAATTCGGTGACCCGAACCGTGTTGATGATGCGGATTTTGCGAAGGTGGAACCTGAGGTTTTGATCAGTCCGCGCCTTGGGTTGGCGCTCGCCGTGACTGCCACCAGCGTTTTCCACGGGAATTTCGGTCTGTATAATAGCAGCCTGGGTTTGCAGTATTATGTCAATGATTTGCCGATAGTCACCGGAGACTTGGTCATCGAAAAAACCACCCAGCACGAGTTCGGGTTTCGGCAAATCTTCCTTGATCATGCCGCGGCTATTGACCTCGCGGTTTTTTACAAAAAATCACAGGCGGCGGAGATTGCGCGGATATTTCATTTCAGTCGCGCAAGTGGACAAGACTTTTACTACTATGGCCTAGCCAATACCGATTTTGGTACTGTGCGAGGTATGGCATTTAGTCTTGATGTTGCCCGCCAGCGCTACATGAGCCTGACCGTCAACTATACCTATTTTCGCACCAGTGTTGTGAGTTTTTCCTTTTCTTCACCCGCAGCCACATTCCGGAACAATTCAGGGGAAATACCAAGGGCAACGACCGGGCTACTCGGTGTCGATCCGAGCCACGCAATTACCATTCATGCCGGATTCGAGACCAGAGATGGTGAGCTGGGGCTCTTGGAAAATGTTTCACTCAATGTGCTGGGTTCCTATAAGAGTGGCGTATCTTACATAGCTTTGGAAGACCAAGACCTTCTTGCTGGTACAGTCAATTACGGCGATACTCGCAAATATGTTGGGAATTCATACGGCCCCAGCTCCTTTCTGCTGAACATGAAACTAGAAAAAGAGCTGTCTTTCGGCGCTCTGAAACTACGGCCTTTTGTTTGGATTGAAAACCTGCTCAATGCCAAGAACACGGTGAGTGTATATGGGTCGACCGGAAGCCCCTATACTACTGCATTTCTGAACACCGATGAGGGAAAAAAAATAGTCGCAAGCCGCCCAAACCCTGCCGCATATATAGCAGATTATGAAACGCTTGAGCGGGACCCCGCGAATTTTGGCATCCCGCGCATGATCCGTTTGGGAGTGGATGTCAGTTTTAACGAAGCGCGCCCTTAATAGCAAGACGCGAATGCTTTTTGTTGTATATATTTCTGTGTGATTCTGTGGCTAAAATCCTTGACAAAAAAGATGGCATTCATCCGTTAATCAACGCGGGAGCGACCCATGCGCACAGATCGAACACTTATCGCCAATTTCCCTGATCTTCGATTGTTTTATCTCTTTGCCGTTACGCTGCTCCTCTTGGAAATCACTCAGCTTTCACCTGCGCAAGCCCAAAGCGCATGCCAAACCAAGCTCATGGAAGCTGAGCAAAGAATCCAAGCCGGTGCGTGGAGCGAGGCAATCCACGCGCTCAATTTTGGTTTGGATACAGAGAGTTGCAGCTTGAAAGAGATGGAGCAGATTTGCGTGCTGCTGGCCCTGGCATATGATGCCAAGGGTGAGCGCGACTTCGCTCGCGCCAGCCTGCGCAAACTGCTGAAGATTTTGCCCAACTGGAAACCGGACCCGGCAGTCGCGTCGCCCTCTTTCCAAAGCTTGGCGCAAGAAGCGGTGGCCGAAGCCCAACGCGAGCAAGAAAAGACCGAACGATGGCCAAGCTGCAAGAAGTGGCTATGGATTGGCGCAGGAGCAGCAGTCGTCTCAGGCGCCATTGTATATCTCATTTTCCATGACAAAGAAAAAGAACCCTCGTTCCCTGCGCCGCCGAAGCTGCCATGAGGCGCAAATTGACAATTCGCAGCCTGTAATCGAAAATCCACAAACCCAAAAGGGCGCTGTCTATGAAAAGCATAGCCGTACAATCTGTTGCCGTCTTATTGTTTCTGCCTGCTTGGCTCGCCCTTGCCCAAGAAACCACCTTCACCAAAATTACCACTGGCGCGATTGTCAACGATGACGGAATTTCAACCAGCTGCGCTTGGGGCGATTATGACAATGACGGCGATCTCGATCTCTTCGTCGCCAATGCTGGTTTCAGCTCCGCTGGTGAAAACAACTTTCTTTATCAGAACAACGGCAATGACAGTTTTACCAGGATCACCGAAGGCGCGATTGTCAACGATGGTGGATATTCTCGTGGCAGCAGTTGGGGGGATTATGACAACGACGGTGATCTCGATCTCTTTGTCGCCAATTCGGGACAACAATACAACTTTCTCTATCAGAACAACGGCAACTCCAACGGATCGGGGCAAGTTAGTTTTACCAAGATCACTGCAGGCGCGATTGTCAACGATCATGGAAATTTTTTTGGCAGCAGTTGGGGGGATTATGATAATGACAGCGATCTCGATCTCTTTGTTGCCAATGCTTTTGGTGAGAACAACTTTCTCTATCGGAACAACGGCAATGGCAGTTTTACCAGGATAAGGGAGGGCGCGATTGTCACCGATGGCGGAAATTCTAGTGGCTGCGCTTGGGGCGACTATGATAATGACGGCGATCTCGATCTCTTTGTCGCCAATGATCTTGGACAAAACAACTTTCTATATCAGAACAACGGCAACGGCACTTTTACCAAGATCACCAGCGGTGCCATTGTCAACGATGGCGGAAATTCTCGGGGCGGCAGTTGGGGGGATTATGACAACGACGGCGATCTCGATCTCTTTGTCGCCAATTTTGACGGACAAAACAACTTTCTCTATCAGAACAACGGCAATGGCAGTTTCACCAGGATCACCGACGGCGCGATTGTCAACGATGGCGGAAATTCTTATGGCAGCAGTTGGGGTGATTATGACAACGATGGCGATCTCGATCTCTTTGTCGCCAATTATAACCAGAACAGCTTTTTCTATCAGAGCAACGGCAATGGCAGTTTTACCAAGATCACCGAAGGCGCGATTGTCAACGATGGCGGATTTTCTTCTGGCAGCAGTTGGGGTGATTATGACAATGATGGCGATCTCGATCTCTTTGTTGCCAATGGATTGGGAAGCAACTCTCTTTATCAGAACAACGGCAATAGCAACCATTGGATCAATATCCGCTTGGTCGGGGCGGTATCCAACACTGCCGCGATTGGAGCAAAAGTGAAAATAAAAGCTACGATTGGAGGAAAATCAGTTTGGCAAATGCAGGAAATATCCGGACAAACTGGTGGTGCCAGCCAGAACAGCCTCAATGCCGAATTCGGCCTGGGTACCGCGACCATGATTGATTCTATTCGCGTACAATGGCCCAGCGGCCTGGTTCAGGATACCACCAATGTCGTGGTTAATCAGTTTTTGACGATAACAGAAATTCCTTTTACCCGCATCACCAGTGGCGCGATTGTCAACGATGGCGGAGATTCTTGGGGCAGCAGTTGGGGGGATTATGACAATGACAACGATCTTGATCTCTTTGTCGCCAACGCTGGAGACAACAACTCTCTCTATCAGAACAACGGCAATGGCAGTTTTACTAAGATCACGCAAGGCGCAATTGTCAATGATGGCGGATATTCTAATGGCAGCAGTTGGGGGGATTATGACAATGACGGCGACCTCGATCTCTTTGTCACCAATTTTAATGATCAGAACAACTTTCTTTATCAGAACAACGGCAATAGCAGTTTTACCAAGATCACTGCAGGCGCGATTGTCAATGATGGTGGAAGTTCCATGAGCTGCAGTTGGGGGGACTATGACAATGACGGCGATCTCGATCTTTTTGTCGCCAATTATTTTGGAGAAAACAGCTTTCTCTATCAGAACAACGGCAATGGCAGTTTTACCAAGATCACACAAGGCGCGATTGTCAACGATCATGGAAATTTTTTTGGCAGCAGTTGGGGGGATTATGATAATGACAGCGATCTCGATTTGTTTATCGCCAATTATTCTGGTGAGAACAACTTTCTCTATCAGAACAACGGCAATGGCAGTTTTACCAAGATTACTGAAGGCGCGATTGTCAACGATGGCGGATATTCTACTGGCAGCAGTTGGGGCGACTATGACAATGACAATGATCTCGATCTCTTTGTCGCCAATTTTGACGGACAAAACAACTTTCTCTATCAGAACAACGGCAATGGCAATTTCACCAAGATCACCGCGGGTGCGATTGTCAACGATGGCGGATATTCTACTGGCAGCAGTTGGGGCGACTATGACGATGACGGCGACCTCGATCTCTTCGTCGCTAATAGTTCTAGAGAAAACGACTTTCTCTATCAGAACAACGGCAATGGCAGTTTTAGCAAGATCACGCAAGGAGCGATTGTCAACGATGTTGGATTCTCTAATGGCAGCAGTTGGGGAGATTATGACAACGACGGCGACCTCGATCTCTTTGTCGCAAATTCTTATGGAAACAACTTTCTCTATCAAAACAACCTCACTGGCAACCATTGGATCAATATTCGCCTCATTGGCACGATTTCCAATACCTCCGCCATCGGAGCCAGGATTCGCGTGCAAGCGAGAATTCAAGGGGCTCCAGTTTGGCAAATGCAAGAAGTGTCCGGGCAAACCGGCTATGCCAGCCAAAACAGCTTGAATGCGGAGTTCGGCCTCAAAAAAGCTGCGATAATTGACTCCATTCAAATCCGTTGGCCTTCAAAGGAGCGCGCAGTCAATGTTTACACCAATGTAGCAGTGAATCAGTTTTTGACTTTGCGTGAGAATAATCGCCCGCGCGCTGCCCATTCCATCGAAGATATCAATTTAGCGCAAGTTGGAAGAGATTCTGTGCTCGATCTGAACGCTGCTCCGAAACTCTTCGAAGACCTCGATCATGACACACTCACCTATTCCGTTTCTTCGAGCAATTCGCAAATTGCCACAGCCTCCCTTTCCGACAACGTGCTCACGGTTGCATTGGTGAGCGACAAATTTTCAGGCCGCGCACGCATCACAATTTCTGCCGATGATGGCCGCGTGGACGACGGCCGCGGCAACACCGAAGAAACGAGTTTTGAAATCAATCGGCCGCCGTTAGTGTTCCGCCCCATTGCCAATCAAACTTTCACTGCGAGAGATTCTTCTCTCCGCTTTATTGCAAATCTCTCCGACGTCTTTCTCGACCCGGACGGCGATGTGCTAACTTACAGCCTGCACAATTCCGACAGCACCGTTGCCTTCGTAGACACGAGCGGAACCGCCGTCGTAGCGGCGCCACGAGCTTCGACCGGCGAGGCCGTCATTACCATCACGGCCAATGACCTTCGCGGCGGCACGCGTTCCACAATCTTTAAAATCGCGCCGAATACGCCGCCGCGTTTGGCGGGCAATGGCATTTCGGATCAAGGGTTGATCCTTGCGGGCCGCGTTTTCACGCAACCCCTTTACCAAGTCTTTGTCGATGCCGAGGGTGATTCGCTCGATTTTGCGGCGCGCAGCTCCGATCGCGGTGTCGCCCTCGCCGTGGTGGAAAACAATACGCTTACCGTCGTGCCCGTCGCCATTGGCGGCGCGCAAATTACCGTGACTGCCAACGATGGCAAGAACGATGAGGCCATGACTTCGTTTCACGTGCAGGTCGCGAGGAGCAAAGCGCCGGTCATCTCGCACAATTTCACGAACGCGCCGCAAGCGCAGAATACGCCCATCGCCGTAAGCGCAACGGTCATCGACGACGAAGGCCAGCTTTCGGAAGCATATTTGTGGTATCGTGTCGCAGGCCGAATCAGCCTCGAAAAGGTTAATATGGACACCGCGACCGTGAATGATACATTGCGCGTATCGGGGAGCATTCGCCCCGAAGCCGTCACGAACCAAGGTGTGGAATATTACCTCGAGGTCAGGGACAACCGCCTTGAGCTTTCGCGCTTGCCCGCGAACCCTGGGGTGTTCTCAGTGCGCGTGCGCGTGGAAGGCAATGGCATTACCAATCCCAGGCCGCAACCTTCGGGCAGCGAGCAAAACAGCTATCATCTCTTCTCCGTGCCTTTCGATCTCGACAACAAAAACGCACGCGATATTTTGGAAGATGATCTCGGGACGTATGACGTTCTGCAATGGCGCTGCTATGATCTCATCATGGATACGGCAACGGGCGCGTATTCGTATTCGCAGTTTCCCAACACCGCAGCGCTCACGCCCGGCAAAGCGTTCTGGCTCATCATTCGAAAGTCGGGCAGATACATTGACACCGGCCCTGGCGCTTCGGTGCTCACCTCGGAGCGCTTTGCCATTCGCTTGCAAAAGGGCTGGAACCTTGTGGGCAATCCTTTCAACTTTCCGGCTTATGCGGCGGACACGTTGAGCAACGGTGATCCGCTGCGCTTCTTTGCATATGAAGCTGCAGATTGGAGCGATACATTGAGCGCGATCTCGCGGCCTTGGCAACCGTTCGAAGGCTATGCCGTGTTCGCGAACGAATCGTGCAACTTGTTTGTCGATCCCGATCCCTCGCGCAGCAGCACTGCGCTTGCGAAGCAAGACGCAACAGCGGATGCCGATGCCCGTTGGTCCATTCGCATTCGCGGCCAATGCCAACAAGCGAAGGATGGCAACACCATCGCTGCTACTCACAAACGCGCATCATCAACTTGGGATCGCCTCGACCAACCCGAGCCTCCCGTCATCGGCGAATACGTCTCGATCTATTTCCCTCATCACGAATGGAACACGCTCGCGAAAACGTATTGCATCGATGCCCGGCCCGAACCCACCGAGGGCGTGGTGTGGGATTTCGAAATCAAAACCAACATTCGCGACAAAGTGAATTTGTCTTTCGAAGGCATTGCTAGTGTGCCGAGCGAATTCGAAGTGTGGCTCGTGGATGAAGCGCTGCAGATCACCCAAAACCTGCGCGAGAGCTCAACTTATTCCGTTGCCGGCTCGGAGCATCCCAAAGCCCTCAAGCTCGTAGTGGGCAAACGTGAGTTTATCGCGCAACAAGTCGCGGAGATCAATCTCATTCCGGCCACGTATGAGCTCTCGCAAAACTTTCCCAATCCCTTCAATCCCGTTACTACCATTCGCTACGGCCTGCCACAAGCCGGGCGCGTGACGCTGAAGATTTATAGCGTGCTCGGCGAAGAAGTAGCGACGCTGGTGAATGATGAGCAGAAGCCGGCGGGGTATCATGTGACGATATGGGATGGAAGGGATAGAAATGGTGTCTACGTAGCGAGCGGGGTTTATGTCTATCGGATGCAAGCGGGAAGTGCTGTCATCATGACGAAAAAGCTGGCGTTGGTGAAATAAGGAAAATTTTACGACAGCCAAACTGTAATCCCCTGGGCCCGTTTAAAGTCTTTGTCGTTTGTCGCTATATGTTTAATGCCATAAGCCAAACATGTCGCCAAGTGAATAGCATCTGATGAAAGCAAGATTTACAATTTGCTTGGCGAGGAAGTGGCGCTCATCATGAATGATGAGTTACAAACCACCGGGTATCATGTGACGATATTTAACTCATCATTCATGATGAGTTACTTATATCGCCGGCCAGTTGATCTGATTGGAAATGAGGAGTGAACCATGCCTAGAAAATGGCAGCGCATGCTCATGCTGCTGGTATTGCTGCCGGCAATTGTGCAGCCGCAAATCCGGTCTTTGCATCAGAGCCCGCCACAGGCTGTGCCGGGTGAGGTGATTATCAAATTCAAAAACATAAACGCACCGGCGACCGCCGCCGCCAGCTTGCAAGCCCTTGGGCTCACGGTCCGCAAATCCATTCCGCCTCTTGCCATGGTCGTCGGCAAGTTCTCACCGGAAAGAAATCTCGAAGAAGTTATTCAAGCTTGCCGGGCCTTGCCCAATGTGGAATATGTCGAGCCGGATTATTTTGTTTACAGTCTCAATCCCGATTTTCCCCCAGCGCAGACTCGCACCAGCGTGGCAAACTTTCCCGATGATCCACAATTTTCGCAGCAGTGGAGTCTTCATAATAATGATGATCACGATATTGACGCGCCGGAAGCGTGGGATATCACCACCGGCAGCGAGCAAGTCATCGTGGGAATTATCGATACCGGTATCGAGTATGACCACGAGGAGCTTAAAGAAAACCTCTGGTATAATCCCGGAGAAACCGGCAACGGCAGGGAAAACAACAATGTTGACGACGACAACAATGGCTACGTCGATGACTGGCGCGGCTGGGATTTTGCCAACGATGAAAATGATCCGGCTGACGATAACGGTCACGGTACATTTGCGGCAGGCATAATCGGCGCAAAGGGAAACAATAGCCGGGGCCTGGCCGGCATCAATTGGCAAGTTCGGCTCATGCCCCTTAAATTTTTGAACGCCAATGGCGGTGGTAGTACTGCCGGCGCCATCGAAGCGATTATATATGCTGCCAGCAATGGCGCCAAAGTGCTCAACAATGGTTGGGGAGGCGGCTCGCGTTCGGCCGCTCTCGAGGATGCAATCAAATACGCTCTTGCTCAAGGAGTTTTGTTTGTTGCTACTGCGGGAAACAGCAGCAACAATAACGATGTGGCACCGGTTTACCCGGCGAATTATGACCTTCCCAATGTCGTAGCCGTTGCCAGCTCCAATCGCCAGGACAATTTGACCAGCACCTCGAATTACGGCCAGTTCTCGGTTGATATTGCCGCGCCGGGAGAAAGCATTTTGAGCACGAGTATCCGCAACGGGTATCAAGTTTTGCGCGGCGCGACGCCGCAGGTCTCGGGCGTTTGCGCTTTGGTGTGGGCACGTTTTCCGGAAGCGTCTTTCGAGGAAGTGCTTATTCGTGTGCTCGGGGGGAGCGATCGCACGCCGGCATTCGCGGGCCTGGTCAGATCGAATGGCCGTCTCAATGCGGCCGGCGCGCTTTCGGATAAACCAATCATCGCGTTTACCACCGAAAAAGAAAACACCACTGATCTCGCCGGCCCCTATGAAATTCACACCACCGTGGTTGATGATAAACCGCTGCAATCCGTGCGACTTCTTTATTGGAAAGATGAAAAGAGCGCGGACAGCCTGGATATGGCCGCGACCGAAAAAAATCTCTACTCTGCCAGCATCCCGGGACAGCCGAGGGGCTCGGTTGTTTATTACATGATCGTGGCGCGCGATCAAGAAGGCAATGTTGCCTCCAGCCCGTTTTTTTCTTTTGAGATAAACTCGAGGCCGCCGGCCGCTCCTGCTGCTCCGGCGCTTCAAATCATTTACGATCCTTTGAGTTTCGAGCCGGTTCTGGTCTGGGAAAGCGTGCCCGGAGCCGTGGTTTATCGCATCAGCATTTTGGACAGCCTGCGGCTGCATGAATTCTTTGGCGACCTCAGCCCAGCCACTGATTTTGAGCTTTCTTTTCTGCCGGATGGTGTTTGGCATGCACGAGTAAGGGCTACGGATAGTTTGTTGAATACGAGCTTTTGGTCGCCGTCCCATTTGGGTGAGCGCTTTATGGTTGATACCACACCGCCCACGGCTCCTATTCTTTTTGAGGCCGAGATCGTGACGCCCAATATCAGAACGCTGCGTTGGCAGCCGGCAACCGACCGCACCAGCGGCGTCGCACGCTATAAAGTGGAATTGAGTCTCGACCGCGATTTTATCACGGTTTTTCCTTTTGAGTTGTCGGCGGCTTTCACACAAATTACCATGCCGCTGGGCGATGGAGAATGGTATTGGCGTGTGACGGCCATAGATGAATTCTCCCGCAGTAATTCCTCGCAACCAGATAGTTTTGTGATCGATACCAACGCGCCGGATACGCCGGTTTTCAATCTCCAATCTTTTCCCAAAATCACGAACAACGCGCAGCCCTCTTTTTTTTGGAATGAAGTGAAGAGGGCCGTGGCATATGAAATCAATTTGGCAAACGACCGTTCTTTCTCTTTGAGTTTTGCCGATACGATTAATGCGCCCGTTTACGCGCTGCAATCACCTTTGCCCGACGGCACTTGGTACATTCGCATACGCTCACTGAATGCCTCGGCGGCAGCCAGTTCCTGGTCGCCCACCGCAGCCGGTGAGAGTTTTGTAATCGACACCAAGCCGCCCACCGAGGCCAAACTCGCAGGCATTGACAAAGCTTTCTTCACCAACTCCGATACCATCACCCTGCAATTGCACGCTGTGGCAGCGGACTCGGTCCGTTTGTCGGGCGATTTGCAGCACAACCCCTGGGCCGAGTTCAGGCTTTTTGACGCGAACAATCAGATTCGCACCACCACCCGGGCCGTGCTGCAATCGGGAGACGGCTTAAAGCGCATCACGGCGCAATTCAAGGATTTAGCCGGCAATTTCACCGAGGTTGCGCAGGTGGTTTTATTGGATACCCAGGGTCCGGTTTTTTTCGCCGGCGCGCCATCGACCAATGTGATAAACCCGGCTGCCAATGATAGTATCGGCATAATCTTCCCCAGACCAACGGACCGGGGCGGCAGCGGTGTGAAGAGCTTCAGGCTTTATTATCGCCGCGGCGGAGAAAATTGGAGCGCGCAAAATGTACAGGCTTTCGACGCCGGCGATCGCGTGCAAATTCCTGCGGCATTCGTCACCACCCGCGGTGTGGATTTTCAGCTCGCGGCGGAAGATTCCGCCGGCAATCGCAGCATTCTGCAAAACGGCAGTTTGGATTTCTTTTCCATCCCGGTGCAGGTTCGCGCGAGACAATTGGCCAGCAACGTGCTGCCCGGCGGAACAAAGGCCATATTTTATCGTCTCGTCTCGCTTCCTCTTTGGGTTGAAGACAAGAGTGTTGGCGAAGCGTTTGCAGATTTGGGCAATTCCGGGGCACAAGAGGATTTTCGCATCTGGCAATACCAGGGCCAAGAATCTTCCTGGTTGGAAGGCCCGCAATTCGCTTTACGTCCCGGGGAAGGCTATTTCTTGATCAAACGTCAAAGCGGCAGTATCGCAAACTTATCGACGGCGGCAACTACCAAAGCGGCCGATGCCGCCGCGGGAAATATTCCCGGCTGGCATTTGCGCGCCGAGGACTGGACGTTGATCGGAAACCCTTTTGATTTTGAGATTGATTTGAGCAGTTTGCAGCTCAAGCGCAGCCTGGCGCGCCTCGATACTTTTCGTAACGTGTGGGCCTATGACGGCCAATGGCGAAACCGCCCCTCACGCTTGGAGAAGTGGAGCGGCTTGGCCCTCAGAATTTCCGGCCCGGCCGATACTCTTGTTTATCAACCCGCCGCCTCAGTCCCGGGTTCTTCCTTGACGCTGTTGCCTGCCGAACCGGCTGAAGCTCAAAGCAAGTTGCATGGCACTACAAATGAGAATGAATGGTTGCTTGCGGTAATGGCGGAAAGCCCGCCTGCCAGAGATTCTGAAAACCATTTTGGCGTGCACATGCAAGCGCAAATCGGGCCGGATGCCTTCGATCTGTATGAGCCTCCTCTTCTGCCAGGGGGCTTGTCTTTGAGTTTTATTTCTACCGGCGACGCCGGTGAAACAAATTTGGCTGCGGATATCCGGCCTGCTAATCAACCCGGACATGAATGGACCTTGCAGATCACAAGCCGGGAGGAAAATGCCGTCAAGCTTTGTTTCAAAGGGATCGATCAGCTTCCCCCCAGCTTGGGAATTTTTCTGCTGGATCGCACCAGCCGCTTGCTGCTCGACTTGCGCCGGCAGCCGGCGCCGGTTTTTTATTTGCCCGCCTCAACACCAACGAAACAGCTGGCTCTCCTGGTTGGTGATCGAGCCTTTCTCGAAGAAAATTCCGGCGGGTTGCGAGCCGTTCCAACTACTTTCGCCTTGCGCCAAAACTATCCCAACCCGTTCAATCCCGCTACAGTGATTCGCTACGAGCTGCCGGTGGCGGGCAAAGTTTCTTTGCGCATCTACAATGTGCTCGGCGCTGAAATTTTGGCTTTGGCGGAAAATTATCCTCACACGCCTGGATATTATGAAAAGGTGGTTGATCTGAGCGGCCTCGCTTCCGGCCTTTATTTTTATCGCCTCTCAATCCAGGGCGAGCAACGCTTTGAACGAACGAGGAAGATGGTGTTGGCAAGATAAGGCCGAAGAGTGTGGTGCCAGGAGCGGCGATATGGGAGGGGAAGGATAGAAATGGTGTCTATCTAGCGTACGTATTCACGCTTTAAGATTAATGAGGTCTCACTCACTCTAATGGAGAATGAATCATGAAGCCTAAAAACCTGGTGCACGGCTTATCCCTTTTCATCGCTGGGATATTATTGGTGAGTTGCTCGGGAGTGATTCGAAAACCCGATCCGAAAAAGACTGCCCTCTACGTGACCAAAGCGCAAGTCACGGATTCGCGCGGCAACAGCGTTGTTGAGAAACTGGCGCCTGATGAAAAATATCGTATGAATATCGAGCTGATCAACTTTGGGCAACAAACCATTCCCGCCGGCAAAATAAAACTACAATCCTTGCAGCCAGACGTGCAGATGAAGAAAAGCACGGCCTCGATCCCGGCGATTGCGCCGCGTCAGCGGTCCTTTCTCCAAACGCCGGTGGAATTTTCCGCGGCCAAAGTTCTTGCGCCGGCGGCGGTGAGTTTTCGAGGGCGCGGCATATTCGGATCGGCAAAAGATTTCAAGTTTAATCTCGGGGAAGCTCTCACTCCACAAGTCTCGAGCGATTCGGTCAGCATCGAAGAGGTCATTATCAATGACCCTTTTCCTGGCGGCAATGGCGATGGCAGATTGGCACGGGGCGAGACCGTGAACGTGTTCATAAAATTAAAAAACATTGGCAGCACCTTCATTGACACCAGCCGCGCCATAATTTCGACGGTGCAGCCGGGCGTCGCGATTCTCGACAACAATATTACTTTTCCACCGATCTCGCCCGGAGAGGTTGTCACCTCTTTGGATTTCGTAAGGTTGTCTGTCGCACCAAGCTATACGCTGTCCAACGTTCCTCTGAAATCGACCTTCGTAAAAGAAATCCAGGGCATAAAATTTTTTAACCTAGCCGTTTTGCTAAACGACATTATTGTTTGTCTCGAGAGTGTTAGCATAAGCCGGGGAACATGCATAAATACTTTGAGGCGAAACCTGGACACACTGACGATTCGTCTGTCCCTTTGCAATGAAACAGGAGCGCCTCTTACAGAGGCGGTGGCGCAGATTTTAAAGAGCAATATAAGATTGTGCGGAGCCAATTTCAATCTGTGTCCGGGAAATCAGTGCAACACAATTAATGAACGCGTTTATTTTGGGACAATAACTACTTGTGCCCAAGCAACAACGCCGTGCACTTATAACAACAGGGCCGGCAGCGTTGCCTATCCATTGGAATTCAAGTACGCAATAAGCGGCTTGCCGGTTGCCGAGCAGCAAGTATGTTTAATCTTTGACCTTGAACTCTTTTATGGCAACAGCATTGAGAATTGCCGTGTAAAGAACGGCGTTGATTTCAATTGGTCCAAACCAACCTGCGCTTCTACCAATATGCCGGCTGCTCCAGCTTGTCCCCCGCCAGAGTAATGAGGTGCAGGTTGACAAAAGCTCGCGCGCTCATATTAGCGCTGTTGCTGGTGATAATTCTAAATGGCATTTTACCGGAGGATGAATCATGAACCAAAAACACTTCACACCCGGCTTATCCCTTTTCATCGCTGCCGCCTTATTGGTGAGTTACCCGGAAGCGATGCGAAAACCCGAGCCCAAAAAAAATCCAATCATGCAGAGCGAGGCCGAATTCGCGCTGGAGGCCACACAACAAGACACCGCGCGAAAAAACATTATTGTTTGTCTCGAAAGCATTAACATTACCAGAGGAGCATGTCGCACCAATGCTACGGGCCGGCACCCGGACATCCTGACGATTCGTCTCTCCCTCTGCAATGAAGAAAAGCAGAATTTTGCAAATGTCGTGGCGCAGATTTTGGCCAGCAACATACGATTCTGTGGAGATCCTAGCAGCCGGTGCACGGGAATTAGTGAACGAGTTTATTTCGAGACTATAAATGGCGGTGAATGCGCTCGAGCAAAAACTCCGTGTCGTTTTACAGATGCCGGCGGTGCTCACAATGTGGCGTTTCCAATAGAATTGCAGTACAAAATCAATAACCTGCCGGCTCGAGGGAAACTCTGTTTAAGCTTTATGCTCGAGCTTTTCCTTGATGATAGTATGAATTGCCAAATGCAGGCCTTCGCGCGCGCCGACATCCTTTTTCAGAAAATCGGCATATCAACCACTATCCCGGTTATTCCTTTTTGTCCGAATGAGAACTGAGGCGAAGTTGATCAAAATGAAACCTCAAGACTGGTTGAATGAGAGGCCGCAATGAAGCTCTCTATTTCGGCTTTCCGGCGTGAGATTCATCTGGCGCGAGGAATCATGTTTTGGCTTTTCTTTGCAAGCAGTCTGGGGACCGAGGCGCCGGCCCAAAACTTTTGGGAACGCACGAATTGGCCGAATGCGAGAAGCGTCTTTTCTCTTGCGGCTGGCGCGCGCGGAAAAATAATCGCCGGCGCTGACAGTGGTTGGGTGCTTTTTTCCTCCGACAACGGTGCGTCCTGGAGCCCGGTTCATATTGGCGCCGGCGATAAATTGATCTGGTCTGTCGCGATAATTGCTCAAAGCCAGATCTTTGCCGGAACTTTGGGAAGTGGAATCTTTTATTCCAGGGATGATGGCAAAACTTGGCGGCAGATTGATTTTCCCCATACGCATGTTCGTGCTCTTGCCATTGATAATTCCAATGGGCACATTTGGGCCGGCACTCAGGGTGGAGGCGTTTTCTTTTCAGCCGATACCGGGCGGTCGTGGAAGCTAATTTACGAAGGCTTAACGAATGGCTTCGTTCATGACCTCGTTATTGATGAGACGAATGGCTTTGTTTTTGCGGGCACCAACGGCGGCGGCGTTTTTCGCTACACAGAGAATGAAAAGAAATGGCAAGAACTCAACAATGACTTGATCAATAGGTCAATTCGCGCCTTTGCCCTGCAACCCCAAAACCGGAAATATATTCTTGCCGGAACCCAGGACGGGATCTTCCGCTCGTATGATGATGGCAAAAACTGGGCAAGAATTGATTCCGGCTTCAATCATACCGATGTTCGTTCTCTTTACCTCTCTCAAGAGAATGCGTCTCATATTTTTGCCGGCACAGACGGCGGCGGTATTTTTCGCTCGACGAATAACGGCAAACGCTGGCAAGCACTCGGGTTGACGAATCTTTCGGTTTTAGCTTTTATTCCCGACGCCCGCGGATATATTTTTGCCGGCGCCGGCGCACAAGGCGTATTTCGAAGTGGCGATCCATTTCCTCCCCAAATCATCTCTGCTGCCGTGGCGCCACAGTTGTTCAAGCACAGCTTTCCGGTTGAGGCAGAGATTACGGATGCGTCCGGCGTTAAGAACGCCGTTTTGCGTTATCGGCAAGGTGGCAGTCCATCTTTCGCTTCATTAAACCCTGCGCTTCGCATGGGAAACAAATATCAATTTCTTGTTCCAGCAGACCTGGTCACGACGCGTGGGATCGAATATTTTATCACGGCGGAAGATAGTTTTGATACACCGGCAAGCTATCCTTCTTCAGGTCATTATTCCGTGCAAGTTCGAATTAATGACGGGGGAGAAACGCAACGTGATACTTTGGGAAAGTCAATGCCCCAGCCCAACGGCGGCGAACAAAGCGCTTATCGTCTTTTTTCCGTGCCTTTGGATTTGGACGACAAAAACCCAAGAGCGGTTCTGGAAGATGACTTGGGGCCATACAACAATAAGAAGTGGCGCTTTTATGAATTACAACCCGGCCAACCTTATCTTGAAATTCCTGATGCGGCGAAGATGGCGCCGGGCCGGGCATTCTGGCTGATTGTGAAGGAAACCGGAAAGATTATCGATACCGGTCCAGGCATATCCAATCCGACGGACAAAGAATATGCTATCCCGTTATATCCGGAATGGAATTTCGTTGCGAATCCGTTTAATTTTCCGATCACGGTGAATAAGCTTCGCTTGAAAAGCAATGGCCAGTCCCCAATCTTACGATCTTACACCGGCAGTTGGAGTCCGATCAGCACGCAAATCACCGTGTTCGAGCCATTTGAGGGTTATGCGGTTGATAACAAATTGAACAGTATCGATACTCTTTTTATCAACCCTGACCCATCTTCATCGAGCAATCCGCTTGCAAAAGATTTTTTTTCAACTTTTAATGAGAACATATTATGGTCGATTCGCATTCTGGCTCAATATCAAGACGCCCGCGATGACGACAATGTCGCCGCCATTGTTTCCAGCGCTTCTCCAAATTGGGACGACTTCGACCAACCCGAGCCTCCCGTCATCGGCGAATACGTTTCGGTCTACTTCCCGCATCGCGAGTGGAGCACGCTCGCGAAAACGTATTGCATCGACGCGCGTCCCGAACCCAGCGAGGGCGAAGTGTGGGATTTCGAAGTGAAAACCAACATCCGCGACAAAGTGAATTTGTCTTTCGAAGGCATTGCCAGCGTGCCGAATGAGTTCGAAGTGTGGCTCGTGGATGAAGCGTTGCAGATCACACAAAATATCCGTGAGCAGGGGCAGTATGCAGTGGCAGGAGCAGAGCATCCCAAAGCCCTCAAGCTCGTGGTGGGCAAGCGCGAGTTTATCACACAGCAACTCGCAGAGATCAATCTCATTCCGGCCACGTATGAACTCTCGCAAAACTTTCCCAATCCCTTCAATCCCGTGACGACCATTCGCTACGGCCTGCCGCAACCCGAGCGCGTGAGTTTGAAGATTTACAATCTGCTCGGCGAAGAAGTAGCCGCGCTGGTGGACGACGAGCAGAAAGCGGCGGGGTATCATTTGACGATTTGGGATGGGCGAGGGAAGAACGGCAACGTAGTAGCGAGTGGGGTTTATGTGTATCGGATGAGGGCGGGGAGTTTTGTGATGACGAAAAAGTTGGCCTTGGTCAAATAATCAAATATTAGGTCAAATGTGTAAATTTCATTTTTTTGGAGAAAAGAACTATGAAGGCGACAAAGGCATTTATTCTAACCATGCTGCTCAACGCATGTTTCGCAGCCACCTCGATGCTTGCACAGGCTCCTAACCTCCTTAACTATCAGGGGAGAGTGATCATAGGAGGAGTGGCTGTTTCAGGTAATTTCAGCATGACGTTTTCTATCTATTCCGCTGCTTCGGGCGTGACAGCAGCGTGGACAGAGACACAAAACGTAATAGTAACTAATGGCCTGTTCAATGTGCTGTTGGGGAGTGCCAACCCTTTTCCAAGCGCATTGTTCAACGGGGCAGGTGAGCTGTACTTGGGCATTAGAGTTGGAAACGATCCGGAGATTGTGCCACGTTTCCGGTTCACCAGTGTAGTTTTTGCCATTCGAGCAAGCGAAGCTGATGGTGTGGCTAACGGGGCGGTGACCACTGCGGATTTGGCCGACGCTACGGTTACATCAGCAAAGATCGCTGATGGAGCGGTGACTAATCCAAAACTGACGACTAATTCAGTAACTTCGCGTGCGATTCAAGACGGAGCAGTAACCGATGTAGACATCAGTCCAAGTGCGTCGATCTCTGGTACCAAAATCAACTCCAACTTCGGCTCGCAAAATATTGTGACAACTGGTAGCGTCGGCATAGGAACGAGTACACCTGATTCTAAATTTCACGTCTTGGCAAATGATGGTCTTGTTGGCTTGTTTGAATCAACAATTATCGCTGGCTTATTGACTATTAAAACATCTGAAGGAAGCGAGAATGCAGTAAACATTATTAATCGACCCGGTGGACATCTGGCTCTAGCAACTGGGCTTAGTGATCGAGTTGTAATAACAAAAGAAGGTAACGTTGGCATCGGGAATGCGAGCCCATCGGAAAGGCTTCAAGTAACTGGAAACGTGGCTGCATTTAACTTCATCACTCCATCGTCACGAAGTTTTAAGGAAAATATCACCGACCTCTCTGCGTCAGAAGCTGTCGAGACATTGCAAAATCTCACACCAGTCAAATTCATTTACAAAGTGGACAGCGAGAAAGATCAGCATGTGGGCTTTATTGCCGAAGACGTACCGGACCTTGTCGCCAATCCAGATCGTAATGGCCTTAACGCAATGGATATAGTGGCTGTACTCACTAAAGTTGTGCAGGTGCAGCAGAAGGAAATTGCCGCTTTGCGGGAAGAAATGAAATCTTTGCAACAGCAAATTAGAACGAAAAAGTGAAGATGGCAAAATAATGACACACATATTTCCCAATCGCTCTCTATCCTTTGGTGTCGCAGCCTGCATGGCCTGGACTGTAGCATTTGCTCAGACGACTTTGACAACGTATGTGCAATGCACTGCGGGTGGGACGGGGCAATCGGTCTCCATTGTCATCATTGCCACAGCAGGGCAGTCGTCACCGGTTGGACAGGGGGCTAGTGGGCAAATTGTTTTTTTGAGCGGGTTTATTTACACGCTAGGCAATGCGTCTCCGAGTGTGGCGAGCATTATTCCCGACCAGAATTTAGCGGTTGGTGGCTCCCCCTTTTCCCGCGACTTAAACGCGTCTCCGCGGATATTTAGCGATCCGGATGGGGATGGGCTAACTTATTCTACAATCAGCTCAAACCCAGCCATTGTATCAACAAACATATCGGGAAGCATTCTCAGCGTTGTACCCATGGCACTGGGCAGCATAGAGATTACGGTCACTGCTCATGACAACAATGGCGGAAGTGTATCGACCACCTTTACGGTGGCGGTTTCGACCGATTCGAACCGGACGCCAACAGTACTGAATGCCATCCCTGATCAAACACTCACCGTAGGCGGAACGTCGTTTAAGCGTAGTCTAAATGCGTCATTCATTGATCAGGACGAAGATACGCTGACCTATACTGTGAGTTCGAGCGCTCCGAGCATAGCCACAGCAGCTATTTTGGAAGACACACTGATAGTCACGTCAGTGGCGGTAGGAAGTGCAACGATTACGACCACGGCTGATGACAACAAAGGTGGAACGGCATCGATTACTTTTACGGTGACCGTTATAGCCGGGAACCGTCCACCAGCAGTGTCCAACAGCATCCCCAACCAGACACTTGTAGTGGATCGCAACTCATTCTCTCGCAACCTAAATGCTTTTCCCGCCGTCTTTATTGATCCTGATGGAAATACATTGACCTATTCGGCAAGTGGTTCAAACGATTTCGTAGCAACAGCAGAAGTGTTGGATAGTATTCTTACAGTTTTACCAGTTGCTTCAGGAGAGGTATTGATAACTGTTTCTGCTCGTGACGGGGAAGGAAGCTTGAGTACCACAACATTTTTAGTCAATGTGGACACTCCTCCAATTATTGCGAATCAATTTGGTAACATTAATTTAACTTTAGGTGGCGACATCTTTGAACAAGACCTGGACACGTCGCCATTTGTATTTAGTGATCCCGATGGAGATGTGCTGAGTTATACCGCTGAAAGTTCAGACAATGGTGTTACGATCGCTGCGATCTTGGGAAGCCTCCTCAGAGTTACACCTGTTGGCGTCGGCATTGCGGAAATTACGGTAACAGCAAGTGACGGCAGGGGTGGTGAGACGCAAGGATCATTTGGCGTAACGGTAAGGCAACCCAATGCACCTTTCCCCAATATAGTTTCGGCCCTTTTTGCTTCACCACAACCAGAGGGGCGGGCGATCGTGATTGAAGTTAATATTACGGATAACGCCGGTATAGCAAGTGCGAATCTGTTTTACCGAAAGGGTGGCGAGATTAATTTTAGAGTGGTCAATTTGAGAGGAAGCGGCAGCTTGTTTCGTGGCACAATACCCAAGAATGAAGTGACTTCTTTGGGTTTGGAGTATTATTTTGAAGCAACTGATGTTGAACGATTGAAAACACGCGGCCCTTTTTCCGGTGTTTATATCATTCAAATCGAAATTGCCCGAGGAGTAACCAAAACAGATGCTCAACCAAGTGCATCTGAGCAGACTGCCTACCGTCTCATTTCGATGCCCCTCAATCTAAAGGACAAAACACCACAATCCGTTTTGGCCGATGATCTTGGCGAATACAAAAACACCGAATGGCGCTTTTATGAACTGCGAGACGACTATTTCACGTTACCTCCAAACACCACGATTTACACTGAATTCCCTAGCATCTCCGAGTTGAAAATTGGTAGGGCCTATTGGCTGATCGTCAAGGAACCCGGCAAAAGAATAAGTACCGGCGCCGGAACATCGATTCGAACCGATTCGGCATTTACTTATCCTCTGCATCAGCTGACCATGTCCCATAAATATTTCACTGGACACAGACCAAAAGATTTTTTATCTTATCGGCGTGACGATCTCGAATCAATCATTCACGCCGGAAATCATCACGCACCTCCAGACTCTGATCGACG